>Ga0233430_1004037_pt1 | contig 14082 bp, 9 predicted proteins | sample SI_118_April2016_2_FD_179883 | JGI IMG/M metagenome (GOLD analysis project Ga0233430, IMG submission 179883) | Seawater microbial communities from Saanich Inlet, British Columbia, Canada - SI_118_April2016_150_MG | ecosystem: Environmental > Aquatic > Marine > Inlet | place: Canada: British... | reverse complement strand
TTGCTCAGCCTCCCGGAAAAGATCTTAAATCAATTATGCTTTTTTCAGGTGGTGAAAAGGTTATGACAACCATTGCTCTCCTGTTTGCTATCTTTCAATCCAAACCTAGTCCGTTTTGCTTGCTTGATGAGGTGGATGCCGCTCTGGACGAAAATAATATTAAACGTTTTATTCAGATACTCAAGGAATTTGCAACAGAATCTCAGTTTGTTGTTATAACACACAGTAAGCAAACTATGACCGTAGCAGATGTTCTCTATGGTGTTACCATGGAAGAGGCGGGCGTCTCCAAGAAGATATCTGTCAAGTTTGAAGAGGTAGAGAGACAGGTTGCATGAGCAAAATACGTATCTAAATTTGAATTATAAAAACAGGGGCAACACTAATTGAAAATAGTGTTGCCCCTGTTTTTTGTTTTTGGATAGGGGAGGATAATGGTGCGCCCTGAAGGATTCGAACCTTCGACCCACTGATTAAGAGTCAATTCTAATGAACCTCAAAGAAGTCCTGTTTGTTACTAACTGGTTATATCTGTTTTGTTTAAACCGTAAAAAGGTAATTCATTTTTCCAGGTGATACTGCCTGTTTATGACTGTTAAGTATACAAAAAGTATACAAAAAGTATACAGTTTGCACATACATCATTAACATACCTGATAGATGTCGACAATACCGACAAAAGTTTAGTTTGGTATCATTTCCCTTAAACACCATTCACATATCAAATATAATCAACTGGTATATCTAAATTGATATAACACCCTAACGAAATTTGTTATGAGGTAATAACAAATTAAGGACGGTTTGAAAAATTAGAGTTTGCTGCAACTGTCACAATTCCTTGCTATACTGTAACCTGTGTATTTTGTTGATTTATGAATGGTTGTGGCACTGTTTATGCTCAGTAGGCTTACGTTGTTTGTATGAAGAGCATTGAAAAATATTTAAATTCGTAAGATTATGAAAGGAGCGGAAGAGAGGGATTGATTGTCGTATTTGTCTTTTGATTTCTATGCTTTTATTGTGAGAGGAAAATAGAAGTTTGATATTCTTGGTTTGCTATAATACGATTAAATAAACTAAAACGGGTATGTAATATTTTAGCACTGAAGGTAAGAATGCTAAATATAATAAAGGAGGAGTGAAGATGAAAAAGATTTATATGTTGTTAATTGCATTTGTGTTGGCATTTAGCTTGGCGAGGTCTGCAAACGCCACAATCATCGAAGCAGATTTGTTTACGCCAGGTGACCGTCTGCTTACACAGGACACCGATACAGGATTGGAATGGCTGGACCTTACACAAACTCTAAATCTTACACATACAGATGTTGCAGGTGGTGCTGGGGGGTGGGCTGCTCTAGGCTTTACCGTTGCAAATCTAGGTGAAGTATTCAACTTCCAGAAAAATAACGGACTGGGAACATCTCCGAGGGTCTCAGAAACAACGACAATTGCTGCAGATGCGATCTCATTTATCAATATGGTAGGAATTACACACCAATTTGAAGATACGATTCAGGGGTTCACTGTCACGTCTGCACTGGGGTGGTATGATGATTTCTTCTTACATGCTGGAGCATACGTAAGTTACAAAGATTATTTGGATACACGGGAGTCTACGGGGTTAGTTAATCAGTTGGAATACTGGAACGGATGGCCAGGATTCGGGACTCCTTCTCCCTCAATAGGAGTATGGGTAAAACGACAGATTATCAACCCGCCCACAGGGCTACCCGCAACTTCAGAACTAATAGACAATGGAGATGGTACTATTACACAAATAAGGGGTGATGGTTCAAAACTTATGTGGGCTAAAGATACAACGTTATCAGGTTCTCTAAAAACCTGGGCTGAAGCGACTACATGGGTTAGAGACCTTACACTTGCGGGGCATGACGACTGGCGTCTTCCTAGATTTACTGGGAGTGCAACTACTAGTGATATGGGTTATTTGTATTATGTGGAATTGGGAAATCTAGTTTACGGTAGTGGGGGAATCAATACAGGTCCATTTGACATGACAGTTGATTCACTCAACAATGTATTCTGGACAGGATCAGAAACAGATCCTGATCATGTCCAAATTGTCAACTTCAGTACTGGTAGAGCTGAAACTGCATATAAGCTACAGTACCACCAATCTTGGGCAGTTCGTAATATAATACCTGAAGGAACTGTAGGTCCACAAGGACCAAAAGGAGATAAAGGAGATACTGGTGCAACAGGATTACCCGGAGCAGACGGAGCTGATGGAGTGCCTGGCGATCCGGGTATGACACCTGCTGAGGTTCTGGCTATGCAGGCTGAGTTTTCAGCTATGCAGAGTCAGATTCAGGCCTTGGTAGATGAAATTCAAGATTTAAGGGATCGTTTACCACAGGTAAATAGAAAAGGCCACGGTGATAAGAAGAAAAAGAAGAAAGGTAAAAAGTAATATTATTTTAGGCGACTACCAGGAACGGATACTGCCTCCACAGTGAGGTGGTATCCGTTTTTATTAGGCGTTGCCCCCCCCCCAAACTACATTCCAATTGACAAATAAATTTCATTGTGATATACAACCCAAAACAGTTGAACTATACAACCTTCAACTCTGGCAGCTATAGTCAGATTTTGGTTGAACTCAGCAAATAGAGGCACCCACGATAATGGAAAACTCTGAGTGATCAGGGTGCGCAATGTATTTAAATTTTTCTATATATAATTAAAGGAGCTTTTTATATGAAGAAACTTATCATCTTAGTAATTGCATTTCTGCTTTTTAGTTCTACGGTTCATGCAGCACTTATATTAAAAGGTCAGGGGACATCAACTCATGGCACTTATAATCTTATTTACGATGATGATTTAGACATTACATGGTATGATTTTACCAATGCCGGAGACACATGGGATAATCAGGTAGCTTGGGCAGATGCATTATCGGTTGATTTTGGCGGTAACATTTTTGAAGACTGGAGGTTACCAGCAACTGTGGATGGTATAGCAGATAGTGCTGAAGATTGGGGAGATGATGGCACAACTACGGCAGGCCTAAACATAACTACTAGCGAGATGGGTCACCTCTATTTCACAGAGTTGGGGAATCTTGCGATAAGGGACACTTCAGGTAATGAGCGAGATTGGAGTATTGTGGGCCTGAAGAATACCGGAGACTTTCAGAATCTCGAAGAAGCTGATTACTGGTCTAGTACGGAGTATGCGGCTGATACCAGCCTTGCATGGACATTTTATCCTGGTCTTGGCTACCAAAGCCATGACCCCTAAGAGCGAACCTTGGCTACGTGGGCTGGCAGTTCATGACTGTGATCTTAGACCTACATTCTACTTTGATTTTGATGAAGATGGATATGGTGATCCTGATATTTCAACTCAAGCAAGTGTAGCACCTCAGGGATATGTAGAAAATAATACAGATTGCAATGATAATGATCCGAATGAACATCTAAATCAGACATGGTACAAAGATGCAGATGATGACGGTTATTGGGATGGTACAACAAATACAACTTCATGTATAAGGCCTGCTGGGTATAAAACAGTTTCAGAACTAGTAGTTGACTGTGATGATAACTGTGCAACATGTTACCCGGGAGCTATTGATATACCTAATAATGGAGTAGATGAAGACTGTAATGGCGTTGCTGATGACGGAGGCAGTGATGGTGACAGCAGTAGTGGTCACAAGAAGAAGCATCACCACAAGAAGCACCGCCATGGTAGTGATGACGATAGTAGAAGTGGCCATAGGAAGAAAAAGTAGTAGTATTCAATTCTTATATTAACAGGTAGCGGGTGTCACCTTTTTGTTCAGGTGGCACCCTTACTTTTCTTTATACCTTACCCCACCCCAAACCACTCCTCACTCCCAATTTTATATATAGAACCGTGATTAACCATATTATGTACTATGCGCACAATCCAAGAACTATGTTCAAGCCGTTTGGGGTTGTGGAGATATGTGGAGATAAAAATCGTGGTGTAGTGGGATGGCTTTAATAGGGTTATTTGATAGTTATATGTGCATTATATGTACGTAAAACATCTGAAAACCGTTGACAATACAGACAAAAGCCTTGTATGATTTGCCATGAGTTGGTTTGCGTATGCGTTAATATGTGCTCTAAGTGTTGCGATAATGGATGCCCTCAGCAAAAAGGCATTAATTGATAACGATCCATATTTTGTGGCTTGGGTTAGGGTAGTGTTTGCAGCTCCATTATTGCTTTTTGCGTTGCCATTTATTGAAATACCCAAGCTGGACAGGGTTTTTTTCACAATTACTTCTATACTTCTTCCGTTAGACGTAATAGCTTTGTTATTATACTTGAAAGCAATAAATATATCACCTCTCTCGTTAACACTTCCATTCCTATCCTTAACTCCTGTATTCGTACTTGGGACATCATATATTATCTTAGGAGAGAAACCTGATAGATCAGGTATAGTTGGTATCTTTTTAGTTGTAATTGGTGCATATTTGTTAAACGTTCACACCATCAAACGAGGATTTCTTGAGCCGTTAAAGGCAATAACGAAAGAAAAAGGTTCTGTGTTAATGGTTATTGTTGCATTTATTTGTAGTGTTAATTTGAATCTTGGCAAAGTAGCAGTTTTGCATTCAAGTCCGATATTTCTCAGTATATTTTATTTGTTTATTCTTTCCATTCTTTTGTCTCTAATAGTAAGTTTTAAAACTAAGGATTTTTTCTCTAAGATTGCTTCACAAAAGTTACTTTTTTTTTTAATCGGGATATCTATGGCTGTTATGACGGTTACACACCTAAAGGCAATTTGCCTTGTTGAAGTTTCTTATATGGTTTCAGTAAAACGCTTGAATATTCTCTTTGGAGTTGTTTTAGGTACTGTATTTTTTAAGGAGGCAAATATTAAAGAAAGGTTTCTGGGGGCGACTGTTATGGTTATAGGGATTATTTTAATTTCTACGTAATATTAACTACCGACGATACTGACACGAGTCCAGCTTAGTTATCATTCCACCATTCACATATCTCAATTTAGAGTATAATTGCCAAGAAATACTTGAGTTTTATTGACAATATTACTACTCTTACATAATTTCTAGTTGGTTGTTGTGCCTAAAGTAAGGAATTGTTATTGATAGCAGACAGAGTGGAGTATGATAATTATTTCATTTATGGTTTAACATGGAAAACTGCCTTTGAGTTTCTGAGTTCAAATAACATCTGATACTAAAGAGAAGAAGCATGACATTCCGTGTCCTCTCGAAGGACGGGAATATCTCAAATCTACAGCATAAACAGGCTTACTGTCGATATGCCATACGTTGCTGAGAAAGACGTTTAACTATTTGTACAGACAAATAATCAAAAGATTGTTACTCGCTTAATGCTTGGTATTTTTTTGCCTTTTTACCATAAAGTTGTAGTTAGGTACCTCTTATATATTATTACAAATAAAGTTGTTAGATGTCAAAATTATGAAGAAACATATTGCTATCGTATATATTGCCTGTGTCCATTTTTTCCTGGGAATCGTACGACGGGTTAGGGGAAAGATTAACTTTGTGATCGCGCATACAGACAATATATCTTTTTTTGATGTCATTCTTTCTTATCACTCAAGGATGGATGATAATGTGCCTGATGGAACGGTTATTTTCATCGGTGACAGCATCACTCAGGCCCTATGTGTATCTGCTATAGTACCAGTTGCAGTCAACTACGGGATTGGTGGCGACACAACATTTGGTATTTTGCGGAGACTTCCAACGTATCGTTCAATATGCAGGGCAAGTGCTGTTGTCTTTGCGGTCGGTGTTAATGACATGAATTATAGCTCAAATGAGAAAATACTTTGTAATTATTTAGCAATTGCTGAAAGTGTACCGAACAATATTACTGTCATATTTAGCGCCGTTTTGCCAATTAGTGAAAATGTTTGCACGAAAGATATACGTAACGATTGTATAAAGGCTCTCAATTCCGGTCTAAGAGCTATCACCTTGAAGTTCGAGAACCTCTTTTTTGTGAACGCAGGGCCTCTTCTCATTGATTCACAGGGCAATCTTGCTGATGAATATCACGTTGGTGATGGGTTACATCTGAATCCGAAAGGGAATATAATCTTGATTAGGGAGCTACAGAAGGCAATAGAGGGTGCCAAACAATACGCTGCACTCGATAAAGAATAGTGTGCCTTTTGCTATTTGCAATTTCTTACAAGTGTTTTGTAATGTTATGTAACTAATCAGAGTTACAAATACTGCCATAGATATTGTGACAATGGAGGCCAATTAAATATTGATGTCTCGTAAAAGAGAAGATTCTTAAGCCTGTTTAGTCTGTATACTCAAAATTCATGGAAATATGGAGGGACAATATTATATGGTGTGTTGGGGGGTTGTGTATGTGCCTCTCTTCTTTAGTGGACCGACTTGGAGGCATAAAGTGAATAGAAACTTACAAATTACTACAGTCTAATATTATGATGCAGTGCATAGCTAAATTCCTAACAAATCCTTTATTATATATCTGGATAGGGCTTCTGGTTTCTTTATATAAATCCAGAGGAAGTCTAAGACGATTGATAATACTCAACATTATGTTTTATTGTTTAAGTATTGGCTTTACTGGGTCAACTTTAAAGTCTCTGTGGAAAGTGAAAAATAGATATAACGAGAATATTATATACGATGCTGCGATTATATTAACAGGAGTTATAAGCCCTGGAGATTCTAGGCTAGAAGGTGATACTGATTATAACTTTAGGGTTTACAGTACATCGAATCGGTTGATTACAGGAATTGCTCTTGTCAAATCTGGTCATGCAAAGACGTTATTATTTGCGAACTGTCTTGTCGCAGATTATGCTGAAGGTCCTGTAATTAGAAAATTTGCACAATATCAAGGATTAAAGGATAATGAAATAAGGATGTATGGAGATATCTGGAGTACATTAGATGAAGCTAAAGCTGCAAAAATATTTTTAGAGGAAAATAAATATAAAAATGTAATCTTAGTTACATCTGAGATACATATGAGAAGGGCGTTGGCACTATTTAATAGCGCTGGCATATTTCCGGACTCATATTCAGAGAATAAGCGTTCTTATGAAGTAGATTGGAATGACTTTATTCCTACTGTTGGCGGAGCCGAAAACGTTCGAGATTTTATTTATGAATTATTTGGTTATGTAGGTTATTACCTGAGAGGGGATATTTAAAATCAATAATGTTGTTTAATAGAAAAGTAGCATCCTAAAAGAATTAAGAGTAGAAAATGAAAATAATATAGATTTTATTCTAACGCGTTATATGAGCTAGTTGAATAGCAAAGAACTGCATAATAATCAAATGGATATGAATACGAAAAAAACTCTAATATGGGACAAAACAATTTTTGCTCAGTTTGGAAAATCAGAGCTAAAAGACGGGCTTATGGAGTGGGCAAGTAAACATCAACTTGATGTAGTGTGGGGAAATTCTGAACATCCAGATTTGATAGCCTGTCCATGTTTTGCTCTAGTAATTGACAGGAATCGCATTATTGAAAATCAAATTTACTCTCAATATTTATCATACATCGTTGAAGTCAACTCAGATGGTGAGCTTAACGAACGAAGAGACACCAGTATCTGTATTATAATTGACAATATAAAGGGCTTAGAATTGCCTTCGTTAGATATGGTTCTACAAGTTGATATAAATCAGAAAAATCCTGTTAAATGGAATCTTCACAATCTAGAATTAGCATCGAGAATAGTCGCTGGAACTTCAGATAAACACTTCAAGGCGACTGAAAAAGCAGTAGACAAATACTTAAAGAAGCAAAAATAATTGACTCAGTCCGCAGTATATCTTCAGGCCCTGGTAGATGGAATTCAAGATTTAAGGGATCGTTTACCGCAGGTAAACTAAACAGAGAAGGCCACGGCGATGATGACAGTGGCAGTGATCACAAGAAAAAAAAGAAAGGTAAGAAGTAATATTATTTTAGGCAACTATCAGGAACGGATACTGTCTTCACAGTGAGGTGGTATCCGTTTTTATTAGGCGTTATACATTTACCCTACCACAAAAATATCTCCAGTAATATCCCGGTGTGTCCTGAAGTTTGTTTTTCTAGCCTCGATATAGTTCCTCTGTGCACATCATAGGAGTGTGTTGCTTGAGCCTGAAATGTGGTATACTCACTTGCTGAATAAATTCAAATATAAATAATATAGATGAAACATAAAGAGGCTATTATATACGATCTTGAGTACACTACATGGCTAAAAGCACTCGAAAGAGCATGGTCAGGTAAAAATGAATACCGAGAGATTATCCGTATCGGGGCAATCAGTATAGATTTGGAAAGTTTGCAGGAGGTAGAGGCATTTGATATCCTTGTTAAACCGTCTGCAAATCCAGTCTTATCTGATTATTGTATTAAATTAACCGATATTACTAACAAGCAAGTTCAAGCAGAAGGTATAGAACTACATGAAGCGCTGCGTAAGTTTATAGATTTTGTTGGTGGTAAAAGAATATTTAGCTATGGAACTGATATTATGGAAATTCTTGAGAATTTGAGGCTCAACAATATTGCGTTTATTGCAAAAACACTTCAGAATCATCGTCCAATAATCATAAAGGACTACAATCAAACCGATTCTTGTTTTGACTCAAATGTAGTTAAAGTTATTCTATACGGTTCAGGCCGCAGGAACACGATAGGGAGAATATCTGAAGGAGTTCATGTTGAGATAAATTTGAACGGAAACTGTGTGCCACTTACTGCTACTGATATTATGCATTGGTTTCATGCAACCGCACCTGAGACACAAGGAAAATACTCTGGAGAGATTGCGAGAACGATTGGTGTTACTGAATTAAAGGGAAGTATCCATAATCCTTTGTTCGATGCACGATCCATTCATATGGGATTAAGAGAGCTTGTATTATCTCGACACATTAAGAATCCTTTAAAGTAATAATGGATCATGGAAAAGTAGAGAATTTTGATTTGTCATAAGTCGTTGGGGGTAATGGTGCGCCCTGAAGGATTCGAACCTTCGACCCACTGATTAAGAGTCAATTCTAATGAACCTCAAAGAAGTACTGTTTGTTACTAACTAGTTATATCTGTTTTGTTTAAACCATAAAAAGCCAATTCGTTTTTCCAGCTGATACTGCCTGTTTATGACTGTTAAGTATACAAAAAGTATACAGTCCGCACACACATCATTAAAATACCTCAAAACCATCGACAATGCCGACAAAAATCTAGTTATTATCATTCCACTTAAACACCATTCACATATCAAGCGAAAATTGAAAGTAGAATTTTTAATGAAAAATACGTCATTTTCTCTTTGATATAAGGTGTTTATAGGTCTATAATCCTTGGCGTAGGCGACTTTAAGGAGACAAAGAAGGCAGAAAGCGCATTCCGCCAAAACGGATACCGTATCCGTTTTTGTATTCTTTAGCTAGTTGTGTGACAGAGTAGAAAATAAAAAACCCCACCGAAGCAGGGTTCTAGGAATGACTTCCTTCGGCATATAGCCTTATTGTGATAAGATTGAAAAAATCTTATACATCATATAACACATTAATCTTTAAAAATCAAGCACTATGATAAAAAAAATATTGGGACTTGACCTTGGTACGAACTCAATCGGTTGGGCTTTAGTTGAACACGAAAATGGATTATTTAATCTTGCTGAGTGTGACGACAAACCAACAAAAGGAGTGATTGTTTTTCCAGAAGGCGTGAAAATTGAAGAAGGAAAAGAAAAATCAAGGGCAGCCGAAAGAACTGGTTACAGGAGTGCAAGACGTTTAAAGTTCAGACGCAAATTACGTAAATATGAAACATTGCTTCTGCTATCAAAAAACAATATGTGTCCGCTGCCAGAAAGTAAAGTGACATTGTGGCGTAAATCTGGTTTTAAAGAATACCCTGGTGACCCTGTATTTCTGAACTGGCTGAAAACTGATGAAGAAACCGAAAACAATCCTTACTATTTTCGTGACAAATTATCAAAAGAAAAGTGCGACTGGAGAAATAACAATGGCATTGCCTATGAGCTGGGAAGGGCTTTTTATCATATGGCACAGCGAAGGGGATTTAAAAGCAATCGACTAGAGCAATCTGATGAAAATATCATATCAGACACTAAAGAACAAATTCAGGATATCATAACTGAGGCACAGGATAAGACACAACTAGTACAGGGAATAGAAGAGATATTTGCCGACTATGATTTTGAAAACCGAAAAAATAGTGAATTAAATACTACAGAACTTAAACTTAAAAAAATATGGAAATACAGCTGTAGTACGGTACCGGAAAATAGGGTTAAAGAGAAGGATTTTTCTAATTTCGAAGATGCAAAGAAGGAGATAGATCGATATATTAACCGTCCTGAAAATCTAGGTGAAGTTAAGGGTAAAATTAATGAATTGTCCAATAAAATAGAAGAATCAGATTGTCAAACATTAGGACAGTATTTTTGGCATATTTACCAGCAAGATCGAAATATTCCTGATCACAAAATAAGAGATCAATATACGGCGAGGGAGGAGCATTACGAAAAAGAATTTAATGTAATTTGCGATAAGCAGCAACTACCTGACGGTCTTAAGGGCAGTTTGCATAAGGCTATCTTCTTTCAGCGTCCATTGCGCTCTCAAAAAGGTTTAGTAGGTAAATGCACATTTGAGAAAACCAAGGCGAGATGTCCAATATCTCGACCTGAATTTGAAGAATTTCGTATGTGGTCGTTTATAAACAGTATTAAAATTAAAAATCCTGATGATGAACAGTTGCGCTGTTTAAAACCGAATGAGAAAGATATGATTCTGCCTAAGTTCTACAGACAGAAGGCTAATTTTAAGTTTTCTGATATTACAAAGGCACTAAACCCAAAGGCTGATTTTGCCTATTACAAAGAATACGATGCTAGAGATGCAGAATTTCTTGTTAACTATAAATTGAATACAACAGTAAGTGGCTGTCCTGTTTCTGCCGCTCTCAGAAATGTTATGGGAGATAATTGGAAAACTAAGGAATATGATTATGATACCACTAATAGTAATGGGGCAAACATTCGCCGAGCAGTAGATTTTAAAGATCTATGGCATATTCTTTTTACCTATAACGACAGTGATAAACTGAAAGAATTTGCTACTAAAAAGCTATGCCTTGATAGCAGTAGAGTTAGAAAGTTCTCAAATATTTCTTTACAGCAGGGATATGGCAGTTTGAGCTTAAAAGCTATCAACAAAATATTGCCATGGCTGAAAAAAGGCCTTTTTTACTCTCACGCCGTCTTTATGGCAAATCTTGCCAGAGTAGTAGATGAATCTGTTTGGAGTAACTCTGATAAGAGGAAATTAATTGAGGATTCCATTAGTGAAATCATAGGAAATCACACAATAGAAACAAGCAAGGCAAAGGCTGTCAACGAATTGATTAACGAATTCAAAAAAGATGAAGCAAGTTATTCAGAAGATTTAGAATCCGATATATCAAGAGATTTAGAGGAGAAACTGAAAAATATTTATGGGGGAAAAGTATGGGAGCGCAATAGTAATAGAGATGCATTGCTTAGAAGCACTTGTGCACTATTTGAGAGTCAGGTAAAAAAAACTGGGAAAAATGTCTTTGGCAAAATAAAACGTATAGATGATATGGTGCTGGAGTTTCTAGTAGATAACAATTTTGTAAGTGACTCAAAACGTCTTGAATATTTATATCATCCATCTGATCTTGAAAGTTTTAAACCTGCAAAAGCGAAAGATAAAGAGGGGAATCCAATTATTATAAATAATGAAGAATTGGAAATTTTACCTAGTCCTAAAACAGAAGCCATTAAGAATCCTGTCTTGATGCGGGCAATGCATCAACTACGGAATCTCATCAATACGTTGCTGAAGGAGGAAATCATTGATGCGAATACAAGGATACACATTGAGATGGCAAGGGAAGTAAACGATTCTAACAAACGGGCAGCATGGAAAAAGTGGCAAGATAAATTGAGAGATGCGAGAGAAGATGCAATAAAGGAAATCAAGGACTTATATATGGCAGAGTGTGGCAATGAAGTAAATCCTACGGAAGGCGATATTGAACGTTATCTGTTATGGAATGAACAGGGTAAAAAGCAGATTTATGAAAGCGAGTGTAATAATATTTCCATTTGCGATATCGTTGGTGCTGATCCAATGTATGACATAGAGCACACCATTCCCAGAAGTATCTCATGGGACAACTCTACGATGAATAAAACCCTATGTACCAAGAAGTTTAACAGAGGAGTTAAAAAGAACCGTATTCCTTCCGAATTGGATAATCATGCTGATATTCTACAGAGGATCATGTTGTGGAAAGATAAGTATACGAAACTTGATACAGAGATGAAAAAAATCAACGCCAGTACAATTGTGGACAAAGACCTGAAAAACCGCATGATCCAAAAACGTCATCTACTTAGGTTTGAATATGATTATTTTAAAGGCAAGTATGAGCGTTTTGTTATGGAAGAAGTACCGAGTGGATTTAAAAACAGCCAGATTATTGATACAGGGTTGATCGCCCGTTTTGCCAGAAAATACCTGAGCTGCCTGTTCCGTACCCAGAGCGACAATAGCAATGTCTTTGTAGTAAACGGTCAGGCTGTTTCCGAATTCAGGAAAGTATGGGGTATACAGGATGAATATTCAAAGAAGTCACGAAAAAGCCATATTCATCACTGCATAGATGCCGTAACCATCGCCTGCATGACTAGAGATAAATATAACGCATTTGCTGAAGCGTGGCAGGATGTTGAGGGGCATAAAGATAAATATGATGTAAAAGAGAGGCTACAAATACCCAAGCCATGGCCTCGCTTTACTGAGGATGTCATGAATCTTGAAAGCGAGGTGCTTATCGTACATACACATAAAGATAATGTGCCTAAGCAATCCAAAAAGAAACTACGTAAACGGGGGAAGATACAATACAAGGACAAGGAGAAAAAACAGCCTCGTTATATACAGGGAGATACTGTAAGAGGCTCCTTGCATCAAGATACATTTTACGGAGCGATTAAACAAAATGGCAACAGTACTGTTAAATATGTGGTGCGAAAAAAACTTTCAGACATTAAAGATGCTGATCTTAAAAAAATTGTCGATCTGAAAGTAAGAGAAATTGCTATTGCAGCAAGGAAAAAAGAGAAGCAATTGAAAGAAGAAATAGAGGGTATAAAAAAGGTATTAAAAACAGCTGATAGGGAGAGCGAAAAAGGGCATAGTGAACAAATTAAGGCGATTGAAGATCATATAATTAAATTATATATAATTCCTCCCAGATCTGGCAAAAATATACATACTCCTATTAGGAGGGTACGAACATATGCACACGTGGCAGAACCGCTTCCAGATTTTAAGAAACACTTGAACAAGAAGATAAATCCAGATGGGAAGGAAAGGTATGTTTATAAAAACTGGTACTATGTCCAGAATAATATGAATTATTGTCTAGCACTATATGAGAGTGCAGACAAGGAAAAAAGGTGTGCTGAAATCGTCAAGCTCATTGATGCTGTAAACTATTTTAAATTAAGCAAGCGTAATCAAAAAAATGAGTGCACACTCGTTGAACCCGAAAAACGAGGTATGAAGATTAAAGGATTCTTGAGGCCAGGGATGTCCGTACTATTTTACAAAGTCAATCCTGATGAAATATGGAAACTAAATCAGAACGATATAAATAATCGGCTGTATTTTATAAAAAAAACTAGTAAGAGTGGGCAAGTGGCTTTTCAATATCATCAAGAATCAAGAAATGACAATCAGATAAAGGAGGACTATATAACTCAACATGGCACTAATCCTCCCAACTCCTTGACTAACGGCGTGTCTAGCATTGATTTTAATAATTCGCCTGTTCCAAGGCTACTGTTAAGCCCTGTTAACATGAAAATGATACTTGAATCCATTGATTTCAGAATTACAATCAATGGCAAAGTCGAGCCAATACTGCACAGTGATGAGGACAAGTAGAGAGTCATAATCCTTAATTATAGGGTATTATAAACTAATATGCTTAAACGAACTCTATT
>Ga0233430_1004035_pt1 | contig 14093 bp, 26 predicted proteins | sample SI_118_April2016_2_FD_179883 | JGI IMG/M metagenome (GOLD analysis project Ga0233430, IMG submission 179883) | Seawater microbial communities from Saanich Inlet, British Columbia, Canada - SI_118_April2016_150_MG | ecosystem: Environmental > Aquatic > Marine > Inlet | place: Canada: British... | reverse complement strand
CACAATAAAATGCCCATGAGTTACCATCAAACGAGCTTCTGAACGGCTAGAGGCAAAGCCCATACGAAAGACAACATTGTCTAAACGTGATTCAAGAATTTGAAGCAAGTTCAAACCAGTCAGTCCGCGTCGCCCAAGAGCAACTTTAAAATAGCGGCTAAATTGACGTTCTAAAATACCATAAACTCGACGAGCACGTTGTTTTGCACGCAATTGACGACCGTAATCGGATTCACGTTTTTTGCGACGACTCATATTACGCCCGTGTTGACCAGGAGCATAATCACGTTTATCGAATGAACACTTCGGAGAGAAACAACGCTCTCCTTTAAGAAATAGCTTTTCGCCTTCACGCCGACATAATTTACATACCGGCCCAATATATTTCGCCATACTTTTCTTTCCTTATTCTCTACTAGACGCGGCGTTTCTTTGGAGGCCGACAACCATTATGGGGGATCGGCGTAATGTCTGCAATGGAGCGCACTTTGATACCCAATGCCTGAATGGCACGGATAGCATTTTCACGTCCGGGACCAGGGCCTTTGATAAAAATATCAACTTCCTGAATACCCAGTTGTTGCGCTGCTTTACCGGCTTGCTCGGATGCCAAACGTGCTGCAAAAGGCGTACTTTTTCGGGACCCTTTGAAACCAACAGAGCCTGCACTGCCCCATGCAACAGTATTGCCTTGCATATCGGTAACTGTAATAATTGTATTATTGAAAGAAGCCATAACATGCACTTGCCCCTTGGACAAGGTGCGTTTTACCTTCTTCTTACGTGTTGAACCACTACTTTTTGCTTTAGCCATAATTCCTCGCTAAAATATCTACTCTACTTCGATGCGCCACGTCGGCGACCACGACCAGCAACAGTCTTCTTAGGACCTTTGCGTGTGCGAGCATTGGTGCGCGTGCGTTGTCCATTAACGGGCAAGCTGCGACGATGGCGGAGACCGCGATAACAACCGATCTCAATCAATCGCTTAATATTCATCTGCGTTTCGCGGCGAAGATCACCTTCGAGTTTGTAATTCTTATTAATGAATTCACGCAGTGCTGCCAGATCGCTTTCAGATAGATCCTGAATACGCTGGTCTGGATTCACATTTGTCGCGGCTAAGATGTCCTTTGCACGCGTCCGCCCGATCCCATAAATATAGGTCAAGCCAATTTCTACCCGTTTGTTACGGGGAAGATCAACACCTTCGATTCTTGCCATAATTCACACTAACCTTGTCGTTGTTTATGTTTAGGATTTTCGCAAATAACGTACAATTTGCCTCTACGTCGAACAATTTTGCATTTCGCACAACGCTTGCGAACAGATGGTGACACTTTCATTATTATCTCCTACTTGACGGCTGACGCATAGCTCAGCCAAAGCACTGGATTATACTTGCTGATTTCTTATCCGTCTAGTGCTTAGCGTTTAGTCTTGACAAGTATTTTGCCTTCAAATCAAAGGACAGTCAGGATCAGAGGTTCTCCTTCGGTTACGGCAATCGAATGCTCGAAATGCGCCGTCAATGATTTGTCTGCAGAAATTACTGTCCATTGGTCAGCCAAGACTTTTGTCTTTTCTGTACCAACAAGCACCATCGGTTCCAGGGCAATGGTAACCCCGGGACGAAGTAAGAGCCCGCGACCTGGCGTGCCATAATTTGGCACCTGAGGTCCTTCGTGCATTTGTCGTCCCACGCCATGACCAGTGTATTCTCGCGTAACGTAGAAGCCACGGCTTTCAACATATTTTTGTATCGCTGCAGAAACATCGCCTGTTCGGTTGCCTGCTCGCATTTTATCAATGCCAGCCATGAGAGCACCTTCTGTGACATCAAGCAATTTCTGCGATGCAGAAGAGAGCTTTCCTACTCCCGCTGAAAAAGCAGAATCTGCTACAAAGCCACCGAAAATTGTTCCACAATCAACTGAGACAATGTCGCCTTCCTTTAATTTCCTTTTCTTACTTGGGATCCCATGCACAAGTTCTTCATTGATACATACCGTGATCGAAGCCGGGTATGGATAGGGACCGGGATAGTTTTTGAAAGGCGATACAGCATTGTGTTTCCGCAGCACTTCCTCAGCAGCCGCGTTGAGGTCGGCTGTGGTAACACCAGGTTTTAAAAGTTCTCGAACAGTTGCATGAACTGTCGCATTAATGCGTCCTGCTTCTTGCATAATTTCGATCTCTGCAGGGTTTTTTACGTGAATTTGTCGTGCCCAATCTATCATACTTCTATATTCAGAGCAGCCAGCAAGTCTTCTGTGACTTTTTCTATGGGCTGGTCTCCTCGAATTTCCACTAATTTATCTTGTTTGCGATAGTAATTTATCAAGGGCAATGTTTTTTCTGCATAAACGTGCAATCGTTTTTTTGCGGTTTCTACAGTATCGTCATCACGCTGATAAAGTTCGGAGCCATCGATGTCGCAGATGCCTTCTTTTGCCGGAGGGCTATATAACTTGTGGAAAACGTGTCCACTTGCCCGGCAAGTGCAACGTCCAGAAAGACGTGCGATGAGTATTTCATCCGGCGCAGTAATGTATGGGACTACACTTATATCTTCTCCCATTTCATTGAGCGTAATTTTTATGGTCTCTGCCTGCACAAGAGTACGAGGAAATCCATCTAAAACAGCACCGTGCTCACAATCCGGATTAGATATTCTTTTTCTGACCATTGCGATGGTCACATCATCAGGAACAAGCTCGCCTTTGCTCATATAACTATCGGCTAATTGCCCTAATTCTGTTTTATTTTTAATATGCTCTCGAAAGAGATCTCCTGATGAAACATGCACTAAACCTGTTTTCTCTATCAATATATCAGCCTGGGTTCCTTTTCCAGCACCTGGGGAACCGAGCAAGACAATATAAGTAGCCATCCAAGAAGTCTCCTTTAGTGAATTAGCGAACGAGAATTGAGTCTTGGTATCCGTGCAATTTGAGTTCGGCGTCGATGTTTTGGAAAACATCACGAACAACACCAACAACAATGAGTAATCCAGCAGATGAAACGAGAAGCAAGCCTGATCCTTGAGAGCTAATGGGCATAATAAATTGCATGAGGTAGGGTAATACTGCTACAAGCCCAAGGAATAACGCGCCAGGCAAAGTAATGCGACGCTGTACTTTTGTAAGATAACGCTGTGTCGGGGCTCCACGGCTCACACCAGGAATTTGCGCTCCCATGCGTTTCAGGTTATCACCATAATTTTGCTGAGCGAAAAGAACATCAGTGTAAAAGAAGGTAAAGATCACGACCATAAGGAAGTAGATCAACCAGTAAACACCGCCTGTGCCATCGAAGGTATTCTGTGTGCCTTGTGCAAAATTTGCGACCCACTCTGTTTTTGAATTAATGAAATAACTCGAAACGATAGCTGGGAATTGCAAAATAGCACTGGCAAAGATGAGCGGGATCATGCCTGCCATGTTAACCATCAAAGGCAAAGAACCTTTGACCGGCATAGACATACGATTGCCCATGCGACGCCCAGGGTACATAACGGGGACATTGCGTCGACCTTGCTGAACAAAGACAATGGCGTAAATGGTTAGAACCAAGACGACAATCGTCATAGCCAGCAGGACCCAGCGATTTTGTTCATCTTGCATCATGCTAACAAGGTTGCTCGGAAGGGAGACAACAATACCTGCAAAAATGATCAGAGAAAGACCTTGTTTACGCATTCCGTATTCGGAAATCAGCTCACCCAGCCAAATGGCAAACATTGTTCCGCCTGTCATCGCCATGAGGACTGTGATAGAGGGAAGGATCAAATCTCCACTAAGACCAAAGGGAATGATTTGTGGCAAGTTTGATTGTGTTGCATAGGAATTGAAGATGTTGACCTGTCCAATTGCAGAAAGAGCAGCCATTGGTACAGCCAAAATATAGGTCCATTTCTCCATCCACTTTTGCCCTTCACGCGGATCTTCTTCCATCCTCCGCTGCAAAGCTGGGACAATAGGGGTTAACAACTGCAAAATAATTTGCGCTGTAATATAAGGGTAAACACCCATAGACAGAAGCGAAAATTGCGAAACAGTACCGCCCGACAAAAGGTCGAGGAAGTTAAAGAAAGTCCCGCCAGCACCAGTGTTAACCAAAGCTTCCAGTGCAGCTAAATCTACACCAGGAACAGGGACATTAGCTGCTACACGATAGAGAGCCAAGAATCCCAGCGTATAAAGTAATTTACGCCGGATATCAATGGAAGTCCATAGGTAACGCCATCCAGAAAATGTCGACTTCATAAAGTCTCCTTGTCCTACGACAAGCTAGCTAATCAACTCTACACTGCCACCAGCAGCTTCAATTTTCTCTTGCGCGCCTTTGCTAACACGATGAACACGCACTTTGAGAGCTTTGCCTACTTCACCGCGCCCTAAAAGGACAACCGGATTGCGGGAATCACGCAACAAGCGGGCTTCTTTCAGGCTTTCGGGGGTCACTTCAGCATTGGCTTTGAATGCGTCTGCCAATTGGTCAAGGTTGATTTCATTATATTTGATGCGATTTCTAACATGCATCCCTTTACCGCGCATAAATGGCAAGCGACGGAAGAAAGGCAAGTTCCCGCCCTGACGATATAAACTGCCACCGCTTCCCGAACGGGATTTTTGTCCCTTATAGCCTCGTCCAGCCGTTTTACCTTGTCCGGCAGCGATACCGCGCCCAACACGTTTTCGGCTTTTCTTCGCGCCCGTATTTGGCGCAAGGTCATGTAATTTCATATCAAAATCCTACTCTTCTACTTTGATCAGGTGGCTAACTTTAAAAAGCATTCCACGCAAAGCGGGGGAGTCCGTATGCTCTACTGTATGATTGATACGGCGTAAACCTAATGCACGTACAGTAGCTTTTTGTCTTTTGTTATACCCGATCGTGCTTTTAACCAAGGTAACACGCAGTTTTTTTGCAGCTTTCTTCTTCGCCATGACAGATTACCTCCGTTCCCAGAATGGCATCAGGTCTTTGACGTTTTTGCCTCGTCGGGCAGCCTCTTCAGTTGGCGACTTTACTTGCTCTAGAGCATGAAAAGTTGCTTTAACAACGTTAAGAACATTGTTACTACCCAAAGATTTTGTCAAAATGTCTTTGACACCAGCAGCTTCTAAAACTGCACGAACGCCACCAGCAGCAATAACGCCTGTACCGGGGGACGCTGGTTTCAAAAGGACTTTAGCTCCTGCAACACGACCAATAGCACTATGTGCAATAGTCGTATCCGACAAATTCACAAAGTGAAGATCTCGGCGTGCACGATCAGAGGCTTTGCGGATCGCATCCGGCACAGAATTGGCTTTGCCAGTTCCCATACCGATTTTCCCTTTACCATCACCCACTACCATCGTAGCGCGGAAACGGAAACGGCGACCACCTTTGACCACTTTTGCTACACGAGCAATCTCGATCATGCGTTCGTCAAGATCGTCTTTTTCAAATTTGTTTTTCTTATCAAATTTTGCCATAATATTCTCCAGACAATCCTAGAACTGTAAGCCACCTTCACGTGCGGCATCAGCCAAAGCTTTGACGCGCCCGGTATAACGGAAACCTCCGCGATCAAAAACTATGCTAGTAATTCCTGCTTCTTTTGCGCGTTGGGCAATTGCTTCACCAACAAGACGAGCTTGCTCAACTTTCTTCGCGCCTTCCATTTTACTGCGCAGTTCTGTATCAATACTGGAAGCAGAAGCAAGTGTCTTCCCTGCTTCGTCATCAATTACCTGAGCATAAATCTCAGAAAGGCTTCGAAAAACACTCAAGCGTGGGCGTGAGGGAGTCCCTGAAATATGCTTACGCACACGGGTGTGGCGTCTGATACGAGCTGCTGAACGATTCTTAGCACCCATAATTCTCTACATTCCTTTCCCGGCTTTGCCAGCCTTGCGGCGGACATATTCACCAAGGTAGCGGATCCCTTTGCCGTGATAAGGCTCAGGGGGGCGAACTTTTCGAATTTCGGAGGCAACTTTGCCTACGACTTCTTTGTCGATACCCATAACCTTAATTTGCTTGGTTTTAGAATCTGCATCAAAACTAATGCCATCCACAGGTTCAATTTCTACTGGGTGTGAATAGCCTACATTCAAAATAAGGTTTTTGCCTTTAAGTTCAGCACGATAACCAACGCCTTGAATTTCGAGCACTTTCTCAAAACCTGCGTTGACACCTTGCACCATATTTGCAATTAAAGCGCGCGTCGTTCCGTGGAGGGCACGTTCTGTCGGATGATCAGATTTACGTTTAACGGTAACCTGCCCATCTTCTTGTGCGATTTCCATCAGATGTGAAAACTGACGCTGCATTTCACCTTTTGAGCCTTTGACTTTTACGAAAGACCCTTTTATATCAACCTGTACACCTGCGGGGATGTCAACAGGTAAACGTCCAATACGAGACATCGTTATACTCTCCTGTTACCAAACTTTGCAGAGGAGTTCGCCGCCAATGCCTAATGAACGAGCTTTTTGCCCGGTCATTATTCCTTTGGGAGTGGACAAAATCGCGATGCCGATACCAGAAAGAACCCAGGGAATATCCCGTTTCTTGGTATAGACACGACGTCCAGGGCGACTTACTCGCTCTAAACCGGTGAGAACCGATTGGCGTTCGCGACGTTTACCTACATATTTAACCCGTACACGTAAAACAGGTTTGTGCGGTTCTGCGTCATTTACGACTTCTACCGTCTCCAAGTAGCCTTCATCTTTAAGGATGTTGGCAATTTCTATTTTCATCTTGGAGCTAGGCATAGCAACGGTTGCTTGACCAACCATGACAGCGTTTCGAATACGCGTCAGCATATCAGCGATAGGATCAGAAATACTCATAATTTCACCTTTACCTAACTACCAAGAAGCTTTGGTTACGCCTGGGATTTTCCCATCTAGCGCTAACTCACGGAAGCAAATTCGACATAAGCCAAAGCGGCGGATATAGCCACGAGGGCGACCACAACGCTGGCAACGATTGCGAACGCGGGTTGGGTATTTGCGTCGCATCTCACGATACTGCATACATTTTTTTGCCATATTATGCTTCCTTTTTGAAGGGCATCCCAAGCAAACTCAACAAGGAACGAGCTTGGTCATCATTCTGTGCGGTTGTGACGATGGTTATTTCCATGCCGCGCAGTTTGTCAATTTTGTCATAATCAATTTCGGGCCAAATCAACTGATCTTTAAGACCCAGGGTGTAATTTCCGCGCCCATCAAATGAGTTAGGGGAAATACCGCGAAAGTCACGTACACGTGGAAGAGCAACGTTAATGAGGCGATCTGCAAAAGCCCACATTTTTTCTCCGCGCAAGGTCACTTTTGCACCAATAGCTACACCTTCACGTAATTTGAAGTTCGCGATATTTTTGCGCGATTTTGTTACGACTGGTTTTTGCCCTGTGATTATGGTAAGGTCGCCGACTGCGGCTTCGATAACTTTGGGGTTATCTTTTGCTTCGCCAAGACCAATATTCACAACAATTTTTTCAATAGACGGTACTTGCATTACGCTTGAGTATCCAAATTCTTTTACCAGCGAGGATACCGCCTCTTTTTGATAAAACTCTTTCATTTTGTTCATATCAACGCTCCAGTAGCCCTATTCGATAATCGCTTGGCATTTTTTGCACACACGATGGGCACCATCTTCATCACGTTGTACAGCAATACGCGTGGGTTGATCACATTTTGGGCAAACCAGCATTACGTTAGAAATATGCATAGGCCCTTCAAATTTAATCAAACCAGGATTAATTGTACGTCCTTGCGATTGTACTTGCGCTTGATGCTTGGTACGTAAATTTACACCTTGCACAACTACGCGATCAACCTTAGGGAGGACGTTAATTACTTCTCCGCGTCTTCCTTTATCTTCAAAGCGACCGCTAATAATTTCAACGGTATCGCCTTTGCGGATTTTATTTATCATTATTTTGCTCCCAAAACCCTAAAGTGCTTCCGGGGCTAGCGAAACGATCTTTGTGTATCCATGCTCGCGTAATTCGCGTGCAACAGGTCCAAAGATACGGCTACCCTTCGGGTTTTTACTATCACCATCAAGAATAACTGCGGCATTATCATCAAAGCGGATGTGCGAGCCGTCGTTACGACGCCATTCTTTAGAAGTGCGTACGATCACAGCACGTACAATTTCACTTTTCTTTACAGAACCTTGCGGCGAAGCAACTTTAACGGTAGCAATTACAACGTCACCGATGCTGCCATATTTGCGCACCGAGCCACCCATCACGTTGATCACTAGAATCTCACGTGCGCCGGTGTTATCAGCAATCTTCAAACGTGACTCAGTTTGTATCATCGCTTAGTTCTCCTACACCTGCATCAGCAGTACGCTTTTCACGCTTGATAATTTCTTCGACAACCCAATGCTTCTGCTTAGAAATCGGGCGGCTTTCTACAATACGAACTTCATCGCCGATATTACATGCCATTTCATCGTGCGCTTTAACACGCTTGTTGCTATGTACAACCTTACGATAAAGAGGGTGGCGATAAGTTCGTGTGATTTCGACCACAACTGTTTTCATCATTTTGTTGCTGGTCACAAATCCTGTCATTCGACGACGTTCGTTCATGCTTCACCTTCCAACTTAGCCTCTGCTTTAAGCTCGTTGATAATTGTGTTCATTCGAGCAATATCACGGCGTATAACACGCATTTGGCTTGTGTCTGTTAATTGACCAGTAACCTGCTGAAAACGGAATTTCATTAATTCCTCGCGAGCATCTGCCAATTTAGTTTCTATTTCGCCAATAGACAATTCACGGAGTTCATTTGCATTCATGTCTATTCATCTCCTAATTCGCGAGAAACAATTTTGGTTTTTACCGACAATTTGTATTGAGCAAGTCTAAGTGCTTCAATAGCGACATCGTCAGGAAGACCACCGATCTCAAACATAATGCGGCCAGGTTTTACCACGGCAACATAATACTCTACAGACCCTTTTCCCTTACCCATACGTGACTCTGCGGCACGTTTTGTATAAGGTTTATCGGGGAAAATACGAATCCATACCTTACCACGGCGTTTCATTGAGCGCACAATTGCACGGCGAGCAGCTTCGATCTGACGGGCTGAAATCCATCCTGGCTCTAAAGCCTGAATTCCATAATCACCAAAGCTAACCTCGGCTCCACGTTGCGCTTTACCGCGCATTCTTCCGCGCATTTGTTTACGCCACTTAAATCGTTTTGGCATCAACATAAAAATAACCTCTTTCCTTAAGCAACCCTAAGGGGAAACCTACTTACTAACGTAGACGCCTTTGGTTTTTTCGGCATCTTCTTCTACTTGTGGCAATTTTTCGCCTTTATAAACCCAGACTTTGACGCCAATCGCACCATAAGCTGTTATCGCTTTGGTAACGGAGAAGTCGATGTCAGCTCTTAGCGTTTGTAACGGCACTCGTCCGTCACGCATCCATACACGGCGAGCCATTTCTGCACCACTAAGACGACCTGAAACTTCGATCTTTACGCCTTCAGCACCTTGGCGCATTGCATTTTGGATAGCACGTTGCATGGCACGACGATAAGCAATACGGCGAGTCAATTGATCTGCGATGTTTACAGCAATCAGATGAGCGTCGGTATCAGGCGACTTGATCTCTTTTACATCCAAGTCCACTTTTTGACCTACAAGCTCTTCGAGGGCTTTACGAATCTTTTTAACACTTTCGCCTTTGCGCCCAATCAACACACCAGGTTTTGCAGTCTGAACCGTCACTTTTACTTTGCCGGGAAAACGTTCGATTTCAATACCTGAAATACCAGCTCGCTGTGTAAGTACAGATTCTGCCAATTGTTTGCGTAGTTCTGTAACTTTTCTGAAGGTTGGGGAGCCACCTTTAGCGGCAACACCTGTCAGAAGGCTGCGAATTGCAATATCTTGTTGTAATAAGTCACGGTACTGCGTCCCTTTAGCAAACCAACGGGCTTTCCAAGGGTGTGTGATCTTCAGGCGAAATCCAACGGGATGAACTTTACGACCCATAATATCTCCTTTTGCGTCCTATTTACGCTTCTCGCTCGCGCAAGATTACGGTTACATGCGAAGAGCGGCGGAGCAAAGGCTTAAAACGACCTCGTGCTCCGAAGCGACGCCACTTACGCGTGGGGGCTTCATCTGCATAAATTTTGGCAACATAGAGGTCTTCCCGATTGAGTCCAAAATTTTCCTCAGCATTAGCAACTGCAGAAGCGAGCAATTTTCGAACTGGCTCTGCAGAACGTTTTTGTACAAATCGCAACATTTCAAGTGCCTTTACAGCATCTTTGCCACGGATCAAATCAATGACGAGGCGCACTTTCTGTGCAGATACTGAATGGTAGCTTAGCTTAGCGCGAATATCTTGAGTAGCCATAATTCAAACTCCTACCATTCCCCTAGACGAGATGACCACGGTAGGTGCGCGTGGGGGCAAATTCTCCCAAACGATGACCAACCATATTCTCGGTAATGTAAATCGGAACATGACGACGACCATCATGCACGGCAATTGTATGCCCAACCATCTGCGGGAAGATAACGCTCGCCCGGCTCCAGGTACGAATAACTTTCTTTTCGCCCTTTTTGTTCATGGCATCAATTTTTACGAGTAGCTTTGGGTCAATGAAGGGACCCTTTTTCAAAGAACGTGACATAATAAAATCCTCGCTTATTTCCGCTTTTTACCGCGGCGGCGCACTATATACTTATCAGTGTCTTTATTTCGGCGGGTCTTTTTACCCAAGGTGGGTTTACCCCATGGGCTTTTCGGACCAGGCATACCAATTGGTTGACGACCTTCACCACCACCATGAGGGTGATCGTTCGGGTTCATCGCAGAGCCACGAACGGTGGGGCGAATGCCCATGTGTCGTTTACGCCCGGCTTTACCGAGTTTGATATTACTGTGGTCAACATTACCAACTTGCCCAATAGTTGCATAGCAACCTTGGCGAACCAAACGAACCTCGCCTGAAGGCAAACGGATCTGAGCATAATCGCCTTCTTTTGCCAAAACCTGTGCTGAAGCACCAGCAGAGCGAACCATTTGGGCACCTTTGCCCTCTTTCATCTCGATATTATGTACCATCGTACCAACCGGGATGTTCGCAATCGGCAAAGAATTACCTGCTTTAATTTCAGCAGTAGGGCCAGAGACTAAAGTATCTCCAACTTTGACGCCTAAAGGAGCAATAATATATCGTTTCGCACCGTCTGCATAAAAGAGCAATGCTAAACGTGCTGTGCGATTTGGATCATATTCGATTGCTGCTACACGAGCGGGAACGCCTATCTTATCGCGTTTAAAATCTACGATACGGATAAAACGACGATGTCCACCACCACGATGTCGGACGGTCACACGCCCATGGGCGTTACGACCACCTGTTTTGCGCAGGGGAATAATCAATGAACGTTCGGGAGTCTTTTTCGTGATCTCTTCGAACGTATACCCAGTCTTGTTACGCTGACCAGGTGTAGTCGGTTTATATTTTTTTACAGCCATTACTATACACCTTCAAAGACTTCTATCGAGTTGCCTTCAGCCAAGGTAACAATCGCTTTTTTGACACCAGCTTTGCGCACCATCAAACGGCGGCTACGAGCGCGAACGCTACGCTTTGCTGCAGTTCTGATAATGTTTACACGCGTCACGTCCACGTCGAAAATTGTTTCGACAGCTTCTTTTACCATCGCCTTTGTCGCATCATTGCTAACGACAAATGTATACTGATTTAGCTTGCTAAGTTGGTAATTACTTTTTTCTGTAACCAACGGGCGACGAAGAACATCATAAATTGTAGTCATCGCTGCCTCCTATCCTAAGTGCGCTTTCAAAGCGTCTAAGGTTTTTAATGAAATGACCAATTTATCAAATCCCAAAATATCACGGATATTGAGATAACCAGCCAATAAAACTTTAGTATTTGGAATATTTCCAGCAGTGCGAACAACAAGTTCATAATTGCTGTCTTTTTCCGGAAGAAGAAGAAGCGCGCTTGCTTCGCCTACTATATTTCCTAGAGCACCTGCCATCAAGCGAGTTTTGGGTTCAGTTAAAATGAAATCATCAACGACAATCACACTCTCTTCTGCTGCCTTTACGGAAAGAACTGAGCGCAAAGCTGCTTGACGCATCTTACGCGGCATTTTCTTTTCATAGCTACGAGGACGTGGCGTATGAACTCTACCACCACCAACCCATTGTGGGGCGCGTGTTGTACCCTGACGAGCACGACCGGTACCTTTTTGCTTCCAAGGTTTATGACCACCACCTGAAACTTCACCACGTGATTTCGTTTTGTGCGTACCCAAACGAGCATTCGCCATCTGGCGCACATAGGCTTGGTGCATCAAATCTACATTAATCGGGGCTTCAAAAACTTCTGCAGGTAACTCTACCTGGCGAAGTTTCTTTCCCTCAACATTTACAACATCTACTTTCATGATATTTGCTCCAATACCCTGCGCCTACTGCTTGCGCGCACCTTTGATAATGACAATCCCACCCTTGCCACCAGGAACAGAGCCCATTACGCCAAGCAAGTTACGCTCTGCGTCAACCAGGACAACTTTGAGTCCTTGAGAGGTTACGCGAACATTTCCCATTTGGCCGGGCATTTTCTTTCCTTTAAACACGCGCCCTGGTGTACTACCAGCACCAGCAGAACCTGGGGAACGCTGGCGATCAGATTGACCGTGCGTCGCAGGACCACCACCAAAACCATGGCGTTTCATACCACCTTGAAAACCTTTGCCTTTGCTAATGCCTGTAATATCTACGCGTTCACCAAGTTCAAAATTTTCAACAGTGAGCGTGTCCCCGACGTTAAGTTCAGGGGATTTAATGCGAAACTCACGCAAAAAGCGGAGAGGGGATAAATCGTTGGCTTTAAGATGCCCGCGCTGCCCACCTGTTAAGCGTTTTGGGTTGACTTCTTCAAAGCCGAGTTGCACAGCCGAGTACCCATCAAGATCATTGGTACGCACCTGTGTAACATAACAAGGCCCAGCTTCGATGACAGTAATCGGCAAAGCAACACCGCTCTCATCAAAGATCTGGGTCATTCCAATCTTTTTTCCTATTAGCCCTTTCAACATTTTGTATTTCTCCTTCAAAAAATTGTTTGAGACTGCCAGCCGGGCTTGGCCACATCATCTCCTGAGTAAAGCAGTCAGTTAGTTTGTAGCAGAGCGTTTGTTTTGGTCCGCTTTCAAAAAACTCTTGCCTTACCGTCTTACACACATCGGCTTTGCTAACCCTTGATTTTTTAGTTAGCAAAGCCCGTTGTGTTAATGCTTCATAGCAATTTTACAAAAGATTAAATTTTGATCTCAATATCCACGCCTGCGGGCAAATTAAGCCGCATCAGCATATCAATCGTCTTTGACTCTGGATCCAAAACGTCAATCAAACGATTATGCGTGCGGATCTCAAAATGCTCATGAGAATCTTTATCAATGAAAGTCGAGCGACGTATTGTAAACCGTTCTTTCTTTGTTGGCAAGGGTACTGGACCAACAACATGGGCACCGCTACGTTCAGCTGTATCTACAATTCGTTTTGCAGATTGATCAAGAACGCGATGGTCATAAGCCTTAAGGCGGATACGAATCTTTTGTTTAGCCATAGTGGAATACCTATATCTATTAGTCGAGTAGTTTAGTGATAACGCCAGCGCCAACGGTGAGACCGCCTTCGCGAATGGCGAATTTGGAGCCTTGCTCCAATGCCACAGGGACAATCAATTCAACAGTCAAGTTGACATTGTCACCAGGCATGACCATTTCTACACCTTCGGGAAGAGTGATGTCGCCAGTTACATCCATGGTGCGGATGTAGAACTGCGGGCGATAACCATTGAAAAAGGCTTTATGACGACCACCTTCTTCTTTCTTCAAGACGTAGACCTCTGCCAGAAATTTCTTCTGCGGGGTGATCGAACCAGGTTTGGCGATAACCATACCACGTTCAACCTGGTCACGGTCAATACCACGAACCAAGAGACCCAAGTTGTCACCTGCGCGACCTTCATCAAGAAGTTTGTGGAACATCTCAACACC
>Ga0233430_1004029_pt1 | contig 14102 bp, 12 predicted proteins | sample SI_118_April2016_2_FD_179883 | JGI IMG/M metagenome (GOLD analysis project Ga0233430, IMG submission 179883) | Seawater microbial communities from Saanich Inlet, British Columbia, Canada - SI_118_April2016_150_MG | ecosystem: Environmental > Aquatic > Marine > Inlet | place: Canada: British... | reverse complement strand
ATGGCCGGAATACCACGGCAACGACAGCGATGAACTGGTCGTTGATCTGCAGGACCACTGGCTCGAAGCCGCCAGCCCACAGGAACTTGAAGCAGGGAACTTGCCATGACACATGACCATGATCATGACCACACTGACGGAGACGATCACGGGCACGAGCACGCCTATGGCGACGATGATTTACTGGCCGAAGTTTTCGAAGGTGGTCCGCCCGACGATTATGAAATTCTGGAAATTGCCTTGCGTGAATTGTTGTTTGATAAGGGCGTAATTACACCGGCAGAACTACGCGCCAAAATCACGGAATGGGATGGCAAGACGCCGGAGAACGGTGCCCGTATTGTCGCCCGTGCCTGGGTTGATCCGGATTACAAGCAACGCCTGAAAGATGATTTCTATAGCGCCGCTGCGGAACTCGATATCGACACCGCAGGCCCACAACTGGTTGCCGTGGAAAGCACTGATGACGTGCATCATGTCTTTTGCTGCACATTGTGTTCCTGCTATCCCCGCGCCGTGTTGGGCATTCCACCCGAGTGGTATAAATCAAAAGAATATCGCAGCCGTATTGTTGTTGACCCCCGTAGTGTCCTGGAAGAATTTGGCACCGTTTTGCCTGACCAAACGGACGTACGTGTCATCGACAACACTGCTGAATCAAGATATTTTGTCATCCCCAAACGCCCCAATGGAACCGATGGTTTGAGCGAGGAAGAACTCGCCAAGCTGGTTACACGTGATTCCATTATCGGGGTGACTGAAGCCCTCAAACCCTGATCAGGAACAATACCCGGAATGTCACAAGTAACACTTGCCCAAGCCAACAACATCGTAGCTGCCGCCCTGACCTGTGCCAGGCAAAAGGACTTTCAACAATTAACTGTCGTCGTTCTGGATGCTGGTGGCCATATGGTGGCTTTGCAGCGTGAAGATAATTCCGGCATTTTGCGTGCGGAAATCGCGACGGGCAAAGCCTATGGCGCTTTGGGGTTTGGCATTTCAAGTCGAACCCTGGGTGCCAACAATACGGACCGTCCGGCATTCCTTGCCGCCGCAAGTGCTGCTGCAGATGGCAAGCTTGTACCCGTTGCAGGTGGAGTCCTGATTCGCAACAGTGACGGCCACGTCATTGGTGCCGTAGGCGTCAGTGGCGACAATTCGGACAACGATGAAATCGCAGCTATTGCGGGGATCGAGACTGCGGGACTAACCGCAGCTTAATCAGTTCAAGGCCATTCGCGGGAAGCGCTTCAGGGTGCTTCCCGTTTTATCAATTGCGCCAGTCTCTCCATGGCCTCTTTGATGACGTCAGGGGGACATGTCGAGAACGACAAGCGCAATGTATTGTCGCCACCATCATCGGCATGAAAAGCCGCACCTGGCACAAAAGCCAGCTTTTCCTGTTCCAATGCTTTTTCCAGCAACTTCCTGGCATCCATACCGATGGGCAAAGTCAGCCAGACGAACATGCCGCCAGCAGGTGGCGAAAAATGAACGCTGTTGGGCAGGTTTTGGCGTAGTGCCTGAACCATGGCATCACGCCGTGTCGCGTAAACATCTCGTAACATGGCAATATGATCCGGCAAGTAATTACTCGCCAGTTCAAAGGCCAGCATCTGATTAGCGGCGGATGAACACAGATCATTTGCCTGTTTGAGAACAGTCAGCTTATCCATCAGACCAGGTGGTGCAATTGTCCACCCTACCCTGAGTGCCGGCATCATGGTTTTTGAGGCGGTGCCGATCTGGATGACCAGGCCCTCCTGCGACCAGCACCCTTCCCCCAGGAACCGGCCTTCCATTTCCAGAAGCGACGGCGGCGGCGGGTTATCGTAATAAAGTTCCCGGTACGCAATATCTTCCAGAATGGGCACGCCATATTGATGGGCAAGTTCGACCATCTTGCACCGTCTCTCTTCCGGCAATGTCATGCCACCCGGATTTTGAAAATCGGGAATGGTATAGAGAAACTTCACACCCTGGCGAAAGGCCTGTTCCAGGTCTTCCATGATCAGGCCATCGTCGTCCGTTTTGACAGCAACAAATTTCGGCCGTCGCGCTTCAAAAACCTGCAAGGCACCGAGATAAGTCGGACTGGCCACGGCAACCGGTGACCGGGTGTCCAGTAACGCCGCAGACAACAGCGTCAGCGATTGCTGGGCACCGTTGGTTACCAGAATATTATCCGCCGTCAGCGATATCCCGGGATGCGTATATCTGTCCGCAATCCATTGCCGCAGCGGCACGTAACCTTCCGTCGAAGAATACTGAAACGATTGCCGGTGCAAATCGTCCTGGCGCTTTTGCCGATCCTGAATTTGCTGAATAAGGTCGACAGGAAAAAGAGCCGGATCCGGGATGCCGCCAGCAAATGACAAAATCTCCGGGTCATCGAGGACCTTGAGCAACTCCCGTATCTCCGAAGCCTTGATAGCCAGGGCGTCTTCGGAAAGAACCGTATCCCAGATCATGATTCACCTCATTCAATAAACGTCAGCAATACTGACCTTTATTGAATAGAGCGTCAAGCAACATATTGTCCTGATACAATCAGAACCGGTAACTCATGCCAACTTACGGATAATATTGCGCAAGATTGTTGCGCACCCTGTCAAGAGTCGAAGTCTCAGATCCTTGCCCTTCAAACGTCAGACCGGTCACCGTTTCGAACAACCGGATGTAACGGGACGAAAATTCGATCAGGGTATCTTCCGGAATTTCCGGGATATCATCCTTGTATGGGTCGCAGCGTTCATTTACCCAAAGGCGCAAAAATTCCTTGTCCAGACCTTCCGGATTTTCACCGGCATCAAATTTCGCCTGATAGGAATCAGCGAGCCAGAACCGGCTGGAATCGGGTGTCAGAATTTCATCTGCAAGACAGACTTTGCCATTTTCATCGAGGCCAAATTCAAACTTGGTATCCACCAGAATAAGACCACGCTCCGCCGCCAGTTCCCGTCCCCGGGCAAACACAGCCAGGGATTTCTCCGCCAGTTCATCCCACAAATCTTGCGTCAGCAATCCTTGCGAGACAATTTCAGCGGCCGTAATGGGCGCATCATGTTCGCCTTGCGCGGCTTTGGTGGTCGGCGTCAAAATTGTTTCAGGCAGTTTCTGGTTCTTCTTCAAACCATCAGGGAACTTGATGCCATACATCTCCCGGGCACCATTTTCATACATTGGCCAGATCGAGGTATTGGTTGATCCGGTCATGTAATCCCGCACAACCATTTCGACGGGCAACATGTCGAGGCTTTTGCACACCAGAACATTTGGGTCGGGATATTCAATCACATGGTTCTGGCAAATATCGCGGGTTGCTTCAAACCAGTAGCGCGCTGTCTGGGTCAGGACTTCGCCCTTGAAAGGAACCGAGGCCAGTGCCCTGTCAAACGCGCTTTGACGATCCGTCGCAATGATGATCATGCGTCCGTCGTCCAGATTATATGTATCGCGTACCTTGCCCAGGTAGTGATTTGGAAGTTCGGAGATTGTTGCGTCCGTCAGAACATGGCTGGTCTGGCGGCGGATAACGTCAGTATCAAGCATAAATATTCCGGCTCTGGCTAAAAGTTGCAGGAGGCGGTTTTATACAGGATTTTGCAGGCGGAGGAAGGGCTTATTTCACACCTCCGCCTGAATCAGATCAGGATGGGTCCTGGTCAGCCTTTAACGGGCACGGGCACCTTGATATCGCTCGGTTTGCGTGCAGGCAAAGCCTGAACTTCGTAGGTAAAGGTCAATTCATTATCAGCCATACCGACGATGACACGCCCACCTTTGGCAAGCTTCCCGAACAACAATTCTTCGGATAGCGGCTTCTTGATGTATTCCTGAATAACCCGGCTCAGTGGACGGGCACCATTGAGCTTGTCGTAGCCTTTTTCCGCCAACCAGACCCTGGCAGGGTCTGTCAGTGATATTTCGACGTTACGATCCTGCAACTGGACTTCAAGCTGCAGAATAAACTTGTCGACAACACGGGCAACAATCTCTGGCGTCAGCGATCCAAAACCAATGGTCGCATCCAGACGGTTGCGGAATTCCGGCGAGAACATACGTTTGATGGCCTCTTCGTCTTCGCCTTCCTTCAAACCACGCTGGAAACCAATAGCCTGCTGGCTCATTTCCTGCGCACCGGCATTTGTTGTCATAATCAGGACGACATTCCGGAAATCGACTGTTTTGCCGTGGTGATCTGTCAGTTTGCCGTGATCCATCACCTGCAACAGCACATTGAACAAATCAGGATGCGCCTTTTCGATTTCGTCGAGCAATAAAACCGTATGCGGGTTCTGATCGACGGCATCCGTCAACAATCCACCCTGATCAAATCCGACATAGCCCGGAGGCGCGCCGATCAAGCGGGATACGGCGTGGCGTTCCATATATTCGGACATATCAAAGCGTGTGAGTTCTACACCCAGGATCGAAGATAATTGCCGCGCGACTTCGGTCTTACCCACACCGGTGGGACCTGAGAACAGATAACAGCCGATGGGCTTCTCTGGCTCTCTCAAACCGGCACGTGCCAGTTTAATCGCACTTGCAAGTTCGCCAATCGCCTTGTCCTGACCGAACACAACGTTTTTAAGATCCCGTTCCAGCGTCGACAGCAGCGTCATATCGTTCTTGGAAACCGATTTTGGCGGAATGCGCGCGATTTTGGCCACCACAGATTCGATGTCTTTAACACCAATGGTTTTCTTGCGCTTGTGCTCCGGTTTCAGCATTTCGTAGGCGCCGGTTTCATCGATCACATCAATCGCCTTGTCGGGCAATTTACGGTCGTGAATATAGCGCGCTGACAGTTCGACAGCAGACTTGATAGCCTCCGCCGTGTAGCGCACAGAGTGGAATTCCTCGAAGTACGGTTTCAGGCCTTTAAGTATCTTGATGGCATCTTCGACGGAAGGTTCCTTGATGTCGATCTTCTGGAAGCGCCGCAACAGTGCCCGGTCTTTTTCAAAATACGAACGATATTCCTTGTAGGTCGTTGAGCCAATGCAGCGAAGCGTTCCCTGTGCCAGAGCTGGCTTTAGCAGGTTGGAGGCATCCATGGCGCCACCAGACGTGGCACCAGCACCAATCACCGTGTGGATTTCATCGATAAACAGGATTGCGCTCGGATGTTCTTCAATTTCCGTGATGACGGCTTTTACGCGCTCTTCAAAATCACCGCGATAGCGCGTGCCCGCCAACAAAGATCCCATATCCAGCGAAAAGATCACTGCATCTGCCAGAACCTTCGGCACATCTTCCTCAACAATCCGTCGCGCCAGACCCTCGGCGATAGCCGTTTTACCAACCCCCGGATCGCCAACGAACAAGGGATTATTCTTGGAACGACGGCACAGGATCTGGATGGTTCGTTCAATTTCCTCCGCCCGTCCAATCAGTGGATCGATACGGCCCGACTTGGCCTTTTCGTTCAGATCGACACAATAGGCATCCAAAGCCTCGGTCTCACTTTCGTCACCGGCTTCCTGATCGGCTGTATGCTCGTGGGCGTCCTCATCCCGTGCGCCCGTTACGCGCCGGGTTTCAGACTTGCCAGGTGATTTGGCGACGCCATGCGAAATATAGCTGACAGCATCGAGGCGCGTCATGTTTTGCTTCTGGAGAAAATAAACCGCGTGGCTTTCCCGTTCAGCAAAGATTGCAACGAGGACATTTGCGCCGGTTACTTCTTCGCGGCCAGATGACTGAACATGGATCAGTGCGCGCTGTACGACGCGCTGGAAACCAGCTGTCGGCTTGGGTTCATCAAATTTTTCCAGTATCAGGCCAGCCAGTTCCTGTTCCAGATGATCATCAAGGTCCTGGCGCAGTTCATCAATATTCACGCTACAGGCATTCATAACGGCGATGCCATCGTCATCTTCCGTCAGCGCCAGCAAGAGATGTTCGAGTGTGGCAAATTCATGCCGATGTTCAGCGGCCAGAGCCAGGGCACGGTGAAGCGTCTTTTCAAGCTTGGAAGAAAATCCGGGCATTTACTCTTTCTCCATCGTGCATTGCAGGGGATGTTCGCTACGCCTGGCGATGTCGACAACCTGGGCAACCTTGGTTTCAGCAATATCGTATGTGTACACACCACAGACACCGACACCCTTCTGGTGGACGTGAAGCATGATTCTCGTTGCATCTTCACCGGTTTTGTGAAAAACGGCTTCCAGAATACGAACGACAAACTCCATCGGCGTGTAGTCGTCGTTGAGCAACAGAACCTTGTACATCGAAGGTTTCTTGGTTTTAGGTGATGTCCTGGTGGCAATAGCAGTGTCGTTACCGCTGTTGCCGCCCCCATCGCCGGGGCGCCCTTTTCCGGGGTCATTGGGACTGGCGTTGACTGGCCCGGTCCGGCATATGTCGCTTGTTGTCATATCACCCTGATCAAAATATCGAATTGAAGCCTGACTTTTCCGTCTTGCAAAATCCAGAAGCCGGTCAGGTGGAAGAAAATTTCGTTTCCCTTCCATTCACATCAATAATATCGGTCTGATCAGGAACGATTCCAAGCCCACAACGCCAATTTTCCTGCGAGGAGTGGTAAATATCCTGCGAGCCATAAAAATGGGCCCGGTCAAAGGGGGACAATGACCGGGCCCAAATGGAGAGAGTTGTAAAACAACCCTTCCTTTCAAGGAACCATCAAAGGGGGAGGAAGATGGTTCCCTGTCTGTTCGCTACCTGGTTTGCAGGCAGCTATTTTTTAGCAGTGCTTCAAGAAACAAACGGCTTGGCGAATGTTTCCATGGCAACGTTGGCACGTGCTGATACAGGTGCGATGGCTTCGTTAGCCAGCTTGGTGCTCATCTCGTTGATTTCGGTTGTTTTGGCAACCAACGCATCGAAAGAGGTTTTAGCCATTTCGCTTTGCATTTCAACGGCTTCCTGAGGTGACTTAACAGCCATCAGTTTACTGAATGCAGCCATGTTGGCTTCCATTGCGGTCTTGGTGAAGTCCATAATCTGGGTGTTGATGGCTTCCATGCCTTTTGCAGCAATGTTGCCAGCTTCGACAACTGCATCAACGTTTTCTTTGCTGAAAGCAGCAGCCTGGTCATAGTTATTAGTCATAGCGTCAGCCTGTTCTTTTGAGAAAGCGAAAGCTTTTTCGTAGCCTTTGTTAGCAGCGTCATTGCCGGCAGCGACAAAGTTTTCCACAGTTTCCTTGCTGGCAGCAGCCATGGCGTCCATGGTTTTTGTTGCTGCGTCTACAGTCGATTTATTTGCACTCGTTTTAGCCATCTTCTTTTCCCTTTTAGTCACAATTGCTTTTCGCAGTTGCGGTGAACGGTAACTTTTGCAAGCCCGTTTGTTAATTTGTTCCTGCAGTACCAATATCTTACGAGAGATAATTTCTATGTTGCACTGCAATATGATGAGAATATGATACTAGAACCTGCCGATGTCAATAATTATTTTGTTGCACTGCACAATTTTTTGAAAAAGCTGCAATAATCACTATTTTTCGTCACTCAGAAACAGGTATTTTTGGCAGTTTTTGGCCTTTTCCCGGATTAAAGGCACATTAGTTCAAAATTTACACAAATTTAGGGTTGATGCCGCAATGTAAGCCGTGATTCAATCGCAACGCTGATATCTACTGCAAAATATAACAGGGCTCCAGGGGAAACGACGAAATGACGGCAATTGCCCGGAGCAAGAACAAATGGATGCATGGTATCTCCAAAACGCTATGCGTTGTTTCAGTGTTTGCAGCGGTGTTACTCTCAGGATTACCTTCAGCCCAGGCGCGCGTCTCATCGATTGTTATAGATGCGGATACCGGTGAAGTTCTATATTCCCGACGGGCAGACCAGAGACGCTACCCCGCTTCCCTGACAAAAATGATGACTCTCTATCAAGTGTTTACAGCGCTTGAAAACGGGAAATTGAAACTTGATCAAAAGTTGAAGGTTTCCCGGCGGGCAGCAGGCCAGACGCCTTCAAAGCTGGGCTTGAAACGTGGATCCCGGATTTCCGTCGAAAAAGCCATCATTGCTGTCGCAGTGAAATCTGCGAACGATGCAGCCACTGTCCTGGCTGAATCTTTGGGTGAGACCGAATTCGATTTTGCGCTTCGTATGACAGACACCGCGCGGTCTCTGGGGATGAAAAGCACTCGTTTCCAAAATGCTTCCGGTCTTCCCAACCGTCGGCAAAGAACAACGGCCAGGGATATTGCCCTGTTGTCAAAGGCTTTGATTGACGAGTTTCCTCAATATTATCACTATTTTTCGATCCGCAGTTTCAAATGGGGCAAACGTACCCATCGGACCCACAACAGGTTGCTTGAAAAATATCGCGGCATGGATGGCCTCAAAACCGGCTACATCCGCGCCTCCGGATTCAACATTGCGACGTCCGCAGTTAAAGGTGATCGCCGTTTGATTGCTGTTTTGCTGGGTGGACGAACAGCCAAAAAGCGCGACAGCAAAGTGGCCTTCCTGATGAATGCTTCTTTTAACCGGGCGCGCACTCTGGACAAACACAAAGGCAAAAAGGCTTCGCCGTTACTCATCGCCCGGAACAAATCCGGTGATACGGACGCCCGTCGCGGTGAGCAGGTTGCCAAACGCGGTAAACCAGCAAAAACTATTCCGTTGCCTCGTTTGAAACCCGGATACGACACGACAGACAAGAAAGAGCCTGAAGCCTTCACGACCATACTTGCCCGGACGATCAAATCACTGATCGCGCCAGAGACTGCAGACGCTGCACCTTCGCCGGAAGACGGTAAAAGTTGGTGGGGCATCCAGGTCGGGGCATACAAGCGTTACGCATCGGCTCAGCGTCGCTTGCACCTGGCAACAAATGCCCTGCCCGATGTCTTGTTACATGCCCGTCCGTCAATAGACCGCGTGCCCGTAAAAGGCGGTGAAGTTTATCGTGCACGCCTGCTGGGTTTGCGTAAAGTCGACGCAGCATCTGCCTGCAAGATTTTAAAGCGCAAGGCGTTCTCCTGTGTCGCTATATCGCCAGAGGGTGACCAGGTGGTCAAAATGGCTTCACGCTGATCCAGATCCTGTGACCAAACCTCCTTCGACCATGCTGCGCATTGTGCTGACGGTTTTCCTCCCCTTCGCCAGCGGCTATTACTTGTCCTACTTCTTTCGCTCGGTTAACGCTGTTATCGCGCCTGACCTGATTGAAGACATGAGCCTCAGTGCCAGTGACCTTGGCCTGATGACTGCAGCCTATTTCCTGACTTTTGCAGCCTTTCAAATTCCTCTTGGCATTCTTCTCGACCGCTTTGGCCCCGTAAAGGTCCAGGCCGCGCTCTTTGCGACAGCAGCGCTTGGCGCATTTGTTTTTGCCACTGGCGACAGCAAGACTACCCTGTTTGTTGGTCGGGCTTTTATCGGCCTGGGCGTGTCAGGTGGTTTGATGGCATCGTTCAAGGCAATTGTACTGTGGTTCCCCCGGGATCGCCTGCCACTGGTCAATGGTTTGTTCATGAGTTTCGGCGGCCTAGGCGCTCTGTCCGCAACAGCGCCGGTTGAACTGGCACTCGGCGTCACGGATTGGCGAGGCGTATACACCGTCATCGGTATCGCCACAGTCGCCGTCGCCTTAATCATATTCTTCATTTGCCCTGAGAAGCCCGAGGCAAGAACTTCAGGTTCTATTGCTGACCAAATCAAAGGCCTGAAGAGCATCTATAGTGACAGGCTTTTCTGGAGAGTTGCACCCCTCACCTTTACAGCTGCATCAGCTGGAATGGCGATGCAAACATTGTGGATTGGTCCCTGGCTGAAGGATGTTGCCGGGTTGCCGGCAGCGCCTGCAGCAAATCATATGTTCCTCGTTGCCTTCGCCATGTTTATTGGCATGGCGGCGATGGGAGTTGTACCCGATATCGCATTCCGAAAATGGAAAATACGTCCCCAGACAGTCATTATTGCAGGGAATGCTCTGTTTTTGCTCACACAGTTTGGCATCATTTACGGTGGTATTGAAACAAGCCTGAACATGTGGTTGCTGTTCGGATTTCTCAGTAATTATTCGGCCATTGCCTTTGCCGTGCTTTCGCAACATTTCCCAACCGATAAATCTGCGGCTGCAAATACCGGCTTGAATGTGTTTGTTTTTGGTATGGCCTTCGCCCTGCAATACGGCATAGGTGTTGTAATTAACCAGTTTCCTGTTACAGGTGACAATACCTATCCGCCAGACGCCTATCAGACCGCGTTTCTGGTTGTTGCCTTTTTACAGATCATCGCCATAGGCTGGTATTTTATCTCACCAAAACTTTTGCCTGAACGGGCTTATCAGGCCGAATAACCGTCAAACCGCTGAAGCGTCAATACCACTGGCTTGAAGTGCATTTCGCAGGGCCATCTTCAGTGTCTCCAGCTGATCTTCATCTTTGGCTTCACAGCGCGCAACCAGAACGGCCTGGGTGTTTGACGCCCTTAGAAGCCACCACCCGCCATCCACCGAAACACGCACACCGTCGATATCATTTACATCCGCACCTTCGGCAGAAAGCCGATCACGAATTTCTTCGACGATAGCAAACTTCCGTTCATCCGTGCATTCTATCCGGATCTCAGGGGTATTTATGAACCTGGGTAATTCATCGAACAACTCAGCCAGGGACTTTCCTGTTCGCGACATAACACCCAACAAGCGCACACCCGCATACAACGCATCATCAAATCCGAAGTAGCGATCGGCAAAGAATATGTGCCCGGACATCTCGCCTGCAAATGGAGACTTTTCGACGGCCATCTTGCCCTTGATCAGGGAATGACCGGTTTGCCACATAATCGGCTTTCCACCCAGCCGGGCAACTTCATCAAAGAACAGCTGGCTGGATTTAACGTCAGCTATGATCGTAGCACCGGGATTATCCGCCAACACATCGCGCGCCAACAAAGCCATCAGCTGATCCGCCCACAAGATCCGCCCCTGCCCGTCAACAACACCGATCCGATCAGCATCACCATCAAGTGCAATACCCAGATCAAGATTTTGCTCTTTGACTACATTTTGAATCTGGACAAGGTTTTCAGCAACTGTCGGGTCCGGGTGGTGGTTCGGAAATGTGCCGTCAATTTCTTCGTTCAGCAGAATGTGCTCGCCGGGCAGGCGCTTCACCAATTCCGCCATCATCTCGCCGCCTGATCCATTGCCGGCATCCCAGGCAACCCGAAAGGCACCAAGTTCCCCAACAGGCGCGTGCGCCGCGGCCAGACTTTCGAGATAAGGTTCGGTTACGTCTTGCGTCATAGACTGACCAGCGGTGTCGGCTACATCGATGTCACCGTCTGCACACATCTTGCCGAGATGCTGAATATCGTCTCCAAAAAATGACTTGTGCCCCATCATCATTTTGAAGCCATTGTGCATGGGTGGGTTATGTGAGCCGGTCACCATGATGCCGCCATCCGCTTCAAGATGATAAACGGCAAAATAGAGCATCGGCGTCGGGCCACGCCCAACCCGGATAACATCCACACCTGTAGAAGTCAGTCCATCACACAGGCCCTGCTCCATATCCGGTGACGTCGTCCTGCCGTCATACCCGATGCAAATGCGTGCGCCTGTTCCAAGTTTTCGAACGACAATCGTACCAAAGGCCCGGCCAATTGCCTTGGCATCCGCAACCGACAACGTTTCGCCAACAATGCCGCGAATATCATATTCGCGCAAAATGGTGGGATGAATATCGTATTTTGTACCGGTCATAAAAAGTTTGCCTGCCTAGACGTCGCTGTCGACAGTTGCTGTCCCACGACCAATTCCAAAATATGTAAAACCGGCGTTCTTCATATCCACCGGGTCATAAATATTACGAAGATCGACCATGACCGGTTTCTTTAACAAAGATTTGACGCGTTCGAGATCGAGGCCCCTGAATTCGTTCCACTCGGTAATAATGGCGACGATATCGGCATCTGCCAGAGTTTCATAAGTCCCTTCACACCAAACGACATCATCCAACATTTCCCTGGCTTCTCTCATGCCTTCAGGATCGTAGGCTTTGACAGTTGCGCCTGCTTTTTGCAGAGCCGGGATAATGTCCAGACTTGGCGCATCCCGCATATCATCCGTGTTGGGCTTGAACGCAACACCAAGAATACCGATTGTCTTTCCGCTCACATCACCACCGCACGCGTCTATGATGCGTGTTGCCATAGCTTGTTTGCGACGATCATTGACGCCGACGACGGCTTCGACAATCGCCGTTGGCGCTCCAGCCTCCCGCGCTGTATTTACCAGGGCGTTGGTATCTTTGGGAAAACAACTACCGCCATAGCCAGGACCGGCATTCAGGAACTTCTTGCCAATACGTCCGTCCAGACCGATGCCCCGCGCCACGTCCTGGACGTCAGCCCCAACTTTTTCACACAAGTCCGCCATTTCGTTGATGAAGGAAATTTTTGTGGCCAGGAAGGCATTGGCGGCATACTTGATCAGTTCTGCTGTTTTCCGGCTGACGAAGATAACCGGAGTTTCACTCAGAAAAAGCGGCCGATACAACTCGCGCATGGCATCCATGGCCCGTTCGGACCGGGTGCCGACGACAACTCTGTCGGGACGCATGAAATCTTCAATGGCAGCGCCTTCACGAAGGAATTCAGGGTTCGATGCAACATCGAAATCCGCATCAGGTCTCCGGGCCCGCACTTTGGCTTCAACTTCTGCACCCGTGCCGACCGGAACCGTGGACTTGGTTACGATCACCGTATATCCAGTCAATGCGTCAGCTATTTCCTCTGCTGCGGCAAAGACATAAGTCAAATCTGCGGCACCGTCTCCACGACGACTGGGCGTACCAACTGCAATAAAGACTGCATCCGCATCTTTAACGGCAGCTTTGAGATCAGTCGTAAATGTTAACCGGCCAGCTTTGACGTTGCTGGCAACAAGAGCATCAAGGCCGGGTTCAAAAATTGGAATTTCACCGGCTTCAAGCATGGCAATCTTGTTTTCGTCCTTGTCGACACAAACAACATCAGCGCCAAACTCGGAAAAACATGTCCCTGACACCAGACCGACATAACCGGTCCCAATCATCGCTATTTTCATTATTGTCCCTTAAGGATTGCTGCTAGCCTTCGGTAGCGTAGTTGTTGACGAAAGATTGCACGTCTTCTCGCAAGTCTTCGCGTTCGAGCGCAAAAGCTATGTTGGCGCGCAGAAAACCAGCCTTGTCACCACAATCGAAACGCTCGCCTTCGAACCGCAAACCGTGAAAAGGCGAAACGCCAATTTGTGCGGCAAGAGCGTCTGTGAGCTGAATTTCGTTTCCTGCCCCGCGCTCCCGTTTTTCGAGATACTCAAAGACTTCCGGCTGCAACACATATCGACCAATGATCGAAAGCGTGGATGGAGCTAGCTCGGGATCAGGTTTCTCGACCAAACCCTTCACCTCAACAAGCGAGCCAGAAGTCGGGCCTGGGTCGAGGATGCCGTATCTGTTGGTATGCTCGCGCGGTACATCCATCACAGCAACGACATTGCCGCCTGTTTCTTCATAAGCTTCCGTCATTTGCTTCAGGCAAGGTTTATCAGACAAAACCAGATCATCTGCCAGCAAAACTGCAAACGGTTCTCCACCAACAAGATTCCGAGCGCACCAGACGGCGTGCCCTAAACCAAGCGGTTCCATCTGCCGGGTATATGCAACGGCGCCAGCAGCAGGCAACCACTCGGCTATGGCAGCCAGTTCTTCCTGCTTGTTTTTGCTCTCAAGTTGTTCCTGCAATTCGTAAGATTGATCGAAATGGTCTTCAATTGCAGATTTCCCACGCCCGGTGACAAAGATAAACTCTTCGATCCCGGCAGCCCGTGCTTCTTCCACGGCATATTGAATGAGGGGTTTATCGACTACTGGCAGCATTTCTTTGGGCATTGCTTTGGTTGCTGGCAAAAACCGCGTGCCAAGACCACCGACCGGAAAAACAGCCTTGCGAACTTTGCGGATGCTCATACGAAATCACTCATTTGGATCAATCTCAATGACCGACAGGCCAAAAGGGGAACAAACGCCTGACAAACAGGCGAAAATCATGCTTTCAGGTGTCAGGGTTTTGCCACGTGTGGTCGCAGAAGGCAAGTACCGGGCTCAGGCGTTTAAC
>Ga0233430_1004028_pt1 | contig 14106 bp, 14 predicted proteins | sample SI_118_April2016_2_FD_179883 | JGI IMG/M metagenome (GOLD analysis project Ga0233430, IMG submission 179883) | Seawater microbial communities from Saanich Inlet, British Columbia, Canada - SI_118_April2016_150_MG | ecosystem: Environmental > Aquatic > Marine > Inlet | place: Canada: British... | reverse complement strand
GCAACTATCTCTTTAACAAACAAACTCTGATTGATTTGCTCTATGAAGATGCGGCGGATACAGAGTCCACCCATGATTTTGGCAAGGACATTCTGCCACGGATTTTCAATACTTCTCGAGTATTCGCTTACGATTTTCGCCGAAACCGTATACCTGGCATCACCAAAAAGGAAATCGGCTATTGGAGAGACGTAGGAACCATCAAGTCTTTCTGGGAAGCCAATATGGATTTGAGAAATATCAAACCCGAATTTAATCTTTATAATAAAGCCTGGCCCATTAAGACCGCCAACTATGGAACGCCACCCGCCAAGTTCGTCTTTAATGAGGATGGACGTCGCGGCCAAGCCGTCAACAGCATCGTTGCCGAAGGAAGCATCATCAGTGGAGGGATTGTGCAGGACTCGGTGATCGGCCGCGAAGTCAGTATCGATAGCGGAGCGGCGGTCATCAATTCCTTATTGATGGACCGGGTAAAAATCGGGAAAAATTGCAAAATCAATATGGCTATCATTGACAAGGATGTTGAGGTTCCCCCCAACACCACTTTGGGTTATGATCTGGAACAGGACAAAAGCCGTTATTTTGTGGATGATGAATCCAACATCATCGTCATTGCCAAAGGCTTTAAATTTCCCTAACCCTCACCTACCCCGATGACCCAAACCATCTCAGGAATTGACCATTTACTTTCCCAGCCCAAAAAATATTTAAAAGGTAAAACCGTTGGCCTACTCGTCAACCACACCAGCCTGACCGGAGATGGTAAGCATTCAATAGAACAATTCCATTCTAATTCCTCTTTCGCGTTGCAAGCCTTATTCGCTCCAGAACACGGATTATATGGCACTGCTCAGGATATGATTCATATCTCGAACGAAGTGGACCCACTTTCCGGCTTGGACATAAAAAGCCTGTATGGAAAAAGTGAGGACTCCCTGACTCCTGATCCGGCTTTATTCCAAGACATTGATAATCTGGTTTTCGATATTCAGGATGTCGGTGCTCGCTATTACACCTTCATTTATACGATGGCCAACTGCATGACCATCTGCAAACAGACCGGGACGCGCATGGTGGTTTGTGATCGACCCAATCCGATCAATGGGATTGCAGTTGAAGGCAATCTGGTAGAAGAAAGTTGGCGTTCCTTTGTCGGGCAATACCCTCTGCCCAATCGCCACGGTATGACGGTGGGGGAACTCGCCCTCATGTTCAACTATCATTTCGATATTCAATGCGACTTGCAAGTGGTTCCCATGACCGGTTGGAAGCGGGAGATGTGGTATGACCAGACAGGGATGGTCTGGACACCGCCCTCCCCCAATATGCCGACTCTGGCAACCGCCACCGTCTATCCGGGAATGTGCCTGATTGAGGGAACCTTGCTTTCAGAAGGGCGCGGCACCACCCTGCCCTTCGAACAAATCGGCGCCCCTTTCATCGACCCTCAAAAACTAAAAGCACGCTTAGACTCTAAGCATTTACCGGGAGTATTTTGTCGTCCGCAATATTTCAAGCCTATGTTTCAGAAACAGGCGGGAGAGGTTTGTGCAGGGCTTCAATTCCATATTACCGATCGGGACCAATTCAAACCCCTGCTCACCACCCTGGAGTTGCTCCGTGCGATTGCCGAGCTTTATCCCGATCAACTGCAATGGCGAACAGAACCCTATGAATATGTCAGCGACCGTCTCGCCATCGACCTGCTTTACGGCAACTCAAAATTTCGGGAAACTCTTTTCGATCCTGACTTTTCTCTGGAAAAACTGGACGACTCAAAAGAATTAGAATCCTTTCTACCCGTCCGCAAAGAATATTTGATTTATTAGACCAGAACGTTATTCAAATTTCCAGAGATTCCAGACCTTCCCCTCCATATAACAAAAATAAAAAATTTTTCCCCAAAATCAGTTAAAAAATGAGAGAATAAGTGGTTTTTAAAATTTAATTTAAGCGTCCTGTCAAAACCCGCCGGCCTACGCCGCCCTATCTTTTTGATAAAAAAGGACTTATTAAATTTTTCCAGACGGCATCTCCACCTTTTATTTATTTACCCAAAGTATTGACAAAACCCAGTTGGGTCATTATATTTTCAATCTTGTTTAATGGAATAAATTCATGACTTTAAAGGAAAAACTCCTTTCAGATATGAAAGGAGCCCAAAGATCCAAGGACTCGCTTAGGCTCAACACCATCCGTAGCGTAATTTCCTCCATCAAAAATCAGGAGATTGACCTTCGTAAAGAATTACAGGATGAGGATGTCTTGCCCCTGATTACCCGTGAGGTGAAAAAAAGAAAAGAAGCGGCCACCCTTTTCGAACAGGGAGGACGCATGGATTTGATGGAAAAGGAAAAACAGGAACATGCGATTTTACAGACCTATTTGCCGGAGCAAATCTCTGAAGAGGATTTGCGTAAAAGAATTCAGGAAGTGATCACAGAAACTGAAGCCCAAGGGATGAAAGATTTTGGCAAGATCATGAAAGTCCTGGTTCCTGAGTTCAAAGGTAAAGCAGATAATGGTCTTATCAAAGACCTGGCAGGTGAATATTTGAATTGAAACCCGGGTATGTGTTTTTTACCGGGGTATTGGCCGGCCTAAAACCTGCCTCCTTAATAATATTTTTGAATCGATCCTATTGGACAACTTTGTCCTTCTAAACGATCTGTTGATATTTTGAAAAGTTCTATACCCGATAACATTATTGATGAGATTCGCGACCGCACTGATATTGTCGCGGTGATTTCGGAACATGTCGTGCTGAAAAAAGCCGGCAAAAACTTTAAAGGGCTTTGCCCTTTTCACTCCGAAAAAACCCCTTCATTCTCTGTCAGCCCGGAAAAACGCATCTACCACTGTTTTGGCTGTGGTGCCGGAGGAAATGTTTATAAATTCCTCATGGAAATCCAGAGTATTTCCTTTCCGGATGTCATCAAACTCCTGGCTGAGCGTACTGGCGTTCCCCTGCCCAAAAACACTTCGGGCCATTTACAAGACCCCAAACAAAAGGAACGGGAGGCTTTAAGAAAACTCAATGAATCCGCAACACGGTATTTCCAATCCTTACTGAAAAACCCGGAAGGCGGATTAAGCGCAAGAAACTATTTAAGTTCTCGCCATTTCGACGCAGAAATTCTGGAAAAATACCGGATAGGCTGGTCAGCCCCGACATGGAGAGGCCTGCTGAACCATGTCCAGCAGAACAGCTCTGTCACTCAGGAACGTCTTATTCAATCAGGATTGGTCATCCAGAAAGAAGATGGGTCCACGGTTTATGACCGATTCCGCGGTCGGGTTCTTTTTCCTATCAAGGACCTTCACGGGAACATCATTGGTTTTGGGGGTCGTGCCATCGCTGAAGGGGACAACCCGAAATATCTCAATTCGCCCGAAACCATTCTCTATCAAAAAAGTGAAACGCTTTTCGGAATTGACCAGGCAAAGCAAGCCATACGCAGGGAAAATCAGGTTATTCTTGTAGAGGGTTATTTTGACCAGATGCGAGCGGTGCAACATGGAGTTGAGCACGTTGTTGCCACCTGCGGAACTGCTCTGACCGCCAAACAAGCGGGGATGTTACGAAACCATGCGGAAACAGCCATTCTGGTATTTGATTCAGACCCTGCGGGCCGATCTGCAACGGAAAAAGGATTTGATATCTTACTGGAGCACGGCTTGAATGTGAAAGTCGTCGTTCTGCCCGATGGTCAGGACCCCGATTCATTTATTCACGAGCAGGGGACCGAGATTTTTCTGGAAAAAATCCGCAACGCCAAGCCTTTTATTGAGTCTTATATTGATGCGCTAATCCAGGAGACACCGGGGAAAACTCCTGCAGACCGGGTTAAAATGGCAAACCAGATTCTTCCTTTGCTCGCAAAAATTAAGAACAATGTGGAACGAACCGCCTGGCTTGAAGAATTCACCTCCAAAACAGGCATTGACGATCTGAATTTTTTAAAGGAATTAAAAAAGTCTTTTTCTCAAAACCAGACTCGGATAGTCGAAACGGATAATGTTTCTGCCTCACTTTTAAACCTGGAGAAGCATTTAGTTCACCTTATTCTTTCCGATAAGGAAACAGCCCGTGGCATCCTTTTGGATATAAATCCTGAAGATTTTTCAGATCCGATCCTGAGAACCATTGCCCATACCTGTCGGAAAAAAATTGATGCCGATGAAGACCTGAGACTTGACCAGCTTCTTGACCAGACCGAAAACCCCGAGGTCAGAAATACTTTATCCCGGTTAGGGCTGGAACCCGTAGAGTTTGACACACCCGAAAGGACCATTAAGGAATGTGTTAAGAAATTTAAAAATATTCGCCTTAAATCTAAGATTAAAGACCTTAAGTTGCAACGCCTTCAAGCAGCTAATGCCGGTCAAATAGAACGGTCGCAGGAATTGCAGGCGCAACTTCACGAAATGCATTTAGCTTTAACTCATTAATATATATTCAAAACACAAACCACTTAGCGTAGTTAGGAGAATTCACCCAGATGGCCACAATGGAAAAACTGACTCATGTATCAGAAATTAACCAGCTGATAACACAAGGCAAGGAAAAAGGTTATTTAACTTACGAGGAAGTCAATGATGTCTTACCCTCTGATGTTGTGACCCCGGAACAGATCGATGACCTCATGGCCCTCTTTGGTGAAAATGAGATAGACATCGTTGACACCAACACTAAAGGTGAAAAAATTGCCGCCGCCAAAGGGGACGGGCAAAATAAAGATGGGGCCGCAGGGGAGGGAGCGACAACCTCCAAGTCAGACTCCATCTCCATTGATGACCCCGTCCGGCTTTACCTGCGTGAAATGGGGACCATTTCCCTCCTCACCCGAAAGGGCGAAGTAGAAATAGCCAAGAGAATTGAAGCGGGGCAGAATGAAGTGCTTGCAGCAGTGGCCAGCTGTGCGGTCACGACCCGCGAACTGGTTGCCATGGGGGATGAAGTTAAAAAAGGAGAAATCCGGATCTTCGATCTTATCCAAAGCCCTGAACCAGAAGAAAATAAGGAACAGGCTGGCAAAGATGAGAGTAAGAAGTTTTTAAAAAAAATTAAGACCCTGAAATCGGAATTCTCCAAGCTCGAAAAACTCCAGGAAAAACTTGATAGCGGCAAGCTGTCTGAAAAAATGCAGACGAAAACATCTGACCAGGCGCAAAAACAACTGAAAGATGTTGAAAAAACCATCTCCAGCCTGACACTCGCCGTAGATGTAATGGATGAGGTCATTGAAAAAATTTATGGGATAGCCGGGAGTTATCGTGAAGCGGGGAAACAGGAAAAAGCGATCGAAAAACAGTTGGGTATGTCTTTGGCAGGAATCAAAAAACTGGCTAAAAACTGGACCAAGCAGAAAAGCGTCAAACTCCCGAAAGGAAAAGTAATCACCCGAGCCCAGTATGACAACCATATAAAATTGGTGCAAAATGGACGCAGGAAAATCAAAAAAATAGAAAAAGAAACGTTAACCAGCAAAGACAGCTTGTTAGCCACAGTGAGGTCTATAGCACGTGGGCGAGTTAAAGAAAAAACAGCCAAGCGAGAACTGGCAGAAGCCAACCTCAGGCTGGTAGTCAGCATCGCTAAAAAATATACCAGCCGAGGACTTCAGTTTCTGGATCTGATTCAAGAAGGAAACATTGGCCTCATGAAGGCAGTAGATAAATTTGAATACCAGCGCGGCTACAAGTTTTCAACTTACGCTACCTGGTGGATTCGACAAGCCATCACCCGCGCCATTGCGGATCAGGCCAGAACTATTCGTATTCCTGTGCACATGATCGAAACCATCAATAAACTGATCCGGGTTTCCCGGCATCTGGTCCAGGAACTAGGACGCGAACCCATACCGGATGAAATTGCCGCTAAAATGAGCCTGCCTGTAGACAAGGTGCGAAAAGTTCTTAAAATCGCTAAGGAGCCTATTTCACTGGAGACACCCATTGGCGAAGAAGAAAACAGCCATTTAGGAGACTTCATTGAGGATAAAAAAGTCCTGTCACCCATCGATTCAGTGGTCAAAAAGAACCTGAAGGAACAGACCTTGAAAGTGCTCTCAACTCTGGCTTCCCGAGAGGAAAAAGTATTGAGAAAACGTTTTGGGATCGGGTTGGATTCTGAGCACACCCTTGAAGAAGTCGGGCAGGACTTTGCGGTCACCCGCGAGCGTATCCGGCAAATCGAGGCAAAAGCTCTACGCAAACTGCGGCATCCCAGCCGGAGCAAAAAATTACGCAGTTTTATTGAAAGCTGATTGCGTGGGCCTATAGCTCAGTTGGTAGAGCCCCCGGCTCATAACCGGTAGGTCACAGGTTCGAATCCTGTTGGGCCCACTCCTCCGCAGAGAGCGAACTTTTCTAAGGTGATTAACACTACTTGGTTTTTGTTCGAACTTTTTTGTCAAACTTCCACTCTTTGCCAGACCGGCAAGTAGCAGGATGTTTTTACCTGCAGAAATTCTCTGCCCACTCCTAATTTAAGGACTTTCGGGTTTAACCCTCAGTCCACTTTTTAATCATGAGATGAAAAACGGGCATCGCCCCGCTTTCACAGGAAACCTGTCATGGCCCATAAAATTGAACAACTGTTAGAAAAATTTATATTCAATAGCAGATGGTTACTGGCCCCTTTTTTCATTGGTCTGGTCATTAGCATCGCCCTGCTTTTTGTGAAATTTGCTCAGGAACTGAGCCATTTGACCACCCACGTGATTGACACTCCCGAAAGTGAGGTAATAATTGGTGTTCTGGCTCTGATAGATATCACCCTAATCGGGTCTTTACTTCTCATGATCATCTTTTCGGGTTACGAAATCTTTGTCTCAAAAATTGATGTGGGTGAACATTCAGACCGGCCTGACTGGATGGGGAAAGTTGACTTTAGTGGGCTCAAACTAAAAGTCATTGGGGCTATTGTTGCAATTTCTGCTATTCACCTTTTGAAAACTTTTATGGAGATTCCTGACGAACCTTCCGCGGCCAACGTGGAAATGTTCACGTGGAAAGTTGTCATCCACATGGCCTTTGTGTTGAGCGGTGTCTTTTTTGCTCTAATGGATCGTATAGCCTCCGGCACCGCCGACCACTGAAACAACTTAAATACTCCGAAACAGCGGTAACAATATAAGCCGCCTTCAACATTGGTTGCTTTATTCTCTAGAGTGCTTAGGTGAAATACAGGACTTCCGCTTGAAGGGATAGAATATTGTAAGAAAATGCGAAAAGGAATATAATGGAGGCATGAAAAATTTCTCCGATATTTACAGGAAACCTTTTTTTGCCTGCATCTTCTGCGTGATTTATGCCGCCTTCTCTTTCGGCATCGCACTTTTTAGCAATTGATGTGATACAGGTAGAGAGAAACTCTAGAATTTCAATAGAGTTTTAACCTTGCTCTCAAAACTATCCTTGGACAAGGGCTTGACGATGTAGTCGCGTATTCCCAACTTCAACGCTTCGACTACTTTTTCTTTTGAATCTTCCACGGTCACCATTAGGAACGGCGTATCTTGAAATGCCTTTTCCTTTTTAACAGCCCGGAAAAATTCCAGACCATCCATCACCGGCATATGCCAGTCAGAAATAATCAAATCGGCTTTTTGAGTCTGAAGTTTTTCCAGAGCGATCTGACCATTTGTTGACGCAATTATTCTAGTAATTCCCATTTTTTTCAGTAATTCTATAATCATTGTCCGGGAAACTCTTTCATCTTCAACTACACAAATCGTATAATCCATTTAAACCTCCATCTCCCCTTAGAGTTTAATGAATCCAGCGGTTTGCCTTCAATTTATCCACATAAATTATAGCATTATTTTTGTAGAATTTATTTTTCTGCCTAGCTTGACACTCGCTACAAGGGATTTTATTTATATAACAGGATAAGGAATATCCTCTCGGCCGAGAGACGTGATAATTGCAACGTTAACCTCTTTCAAAAGGAGAGCATCATGAATCTCGTTACATTTAATCCAGAGCAAACTTTAGACAGGTTTTTCGATACGGACCGGTTTTTTGATTTTCCCCGGGCAAACCTGGACCATCCAACGGTCCTGCCTAAAGTCAATGTTACAGAAAAAGACGAAGCATTTTATCTTGAGGCAGAAACTCCCGGCTTTACAGAAAAGGATGTTTCTATTGAGTTCCACAATGGATTCTTGACCCTGAAGGGCAGTCGAGAACAGGGTTCAGAGGCCGATAAAAATGACTACAGCATCCAGGAGTTTAGCAGGCAAAGTTTTGAGAGAAGCTTCCGGCTTAGTGATCAGATTAATCCCGAAACTGTATCAGCGGAATTGGATCAGGGAATATTGAAAGTTACTTTGCCAAAAAAAGAGCAGGCAAAACCGAAAAAAATCGAGGTTAAACCTGCCTCTTGAGATAAACAATTGGTCGGCTTGTACTGGGCACCACCCGTTATGAGCCGGCTTAGTTTTTATGACCTCTGTAATAATTAACGGCCCATCCATTAATTTTTCATGCGACCGGGGGCAGACTTATGGTAAAACATCAGAAGTCCCAGTTCTGGTAAAATCGGGACTGCATATTGACCCAACCAGCAACCTTAATTTTGAATATAGGAACGCATGAAATCACTCGCATCCATTACAGAAAAAGAAATTGAAATTATAAAAATGGCCCTGAACGATTCAATCTCGGACATGAACACAGAACTCAAGCAGGAGTTATCGCCTGAACAAAAGAACAGGCTTGTGGACTTTAAGGCGAAATATACTCGAGTGTTCGACAAGCTCAAACAAAGCGGTTCCATTTATGCATTGACCGAAACAGATTTGGATATTGTTGCCGGCGGGTTGAATGATGCTATTGATTTAATCGAGGATAATTTAACCGATGACTTGAGTGAGGAGGATGTCGAGGAATTTCTGGCATATAAAAATGATTGCCAAAACCTGATTGACCTTCTGTCCCTTTAAAAAAAAAGTTATCTTAGAAAATTCGCGTAGTATCCATAATAGAACATCCATCCCGTAATGCCGGTCCCTGCGACCATGCTCAAAATCCATCCATTCCTACTGTCTTTTCCTATATTATTTTTGTCTTCATACATTAAGGAGGAATGGACCAGCATCCCCATAAAGTATGAGATGGTGATAAAAGACAGGATCAGGATAAAGATCATAAATCCTGATAAGTCTGAGGGTTGAGTGCTCACAAAAAGAATCCAGATTGGGCCACGCCCCAATAAGCAAGGAGTTGAGCAAAACCAAAAACTCCCCCAACGATTACAGCCAAAGTTAAGATCACTTTCACCATAACCCCAAAAATTTCGCGCTTGGTTTGTTTTTGCTTCCATACACTGATGACCAGCGTAAGAACAGCAACCAGTATCGCGGTACCCAAATAATATCTGGGAGACATAATGAATTTATTATGAAAAAGTTAAAGAAAAAAGATTTCCACCAACCTCAATCAATGGACCTCTTCTACTCTGATCACATTAGTCCAATTGGGGATGCCGACCGGAATTCCTGTGGTGATCACTACACGATCCCCTTTTTTCAGCAGCCTTTTATTTTTCAACATGGTGATCATTTGCTCAATATGTAACAAAAGATGCCGGTCTTCCTCTACCAAAAAGGGTACGGTTCCGCGCACCAGATTCAGCAAACGCGCTCGCTGCAACGTGGAGGTCAAGGCGAATATAGGAACCATCGGTTTAGGGCTCGCCATCATTTTTGCCGTTCCACCACTTAGCGTAAATACTACCATTGCATTTGCCTTTAACAACTCCACCATTCGATTAGCCGAATAGGTAATGCCTGCGTTAATACTCGGGTCTTCTCCGAAAGACTGGCTCAAAGGTTCGATCACTCTGGTTTCTGCCATATAGGCTTCTGTAGTCAACGCCGTTTCGACCATCACTCCTACTGCCAAGACTGCATGCTTGCCTACTGCCGTTTCTCCCGAAAGCATGATCGCATCGGCACAATCCATAACAGCACTGGCCACATCAGAAACTTCCGCACGAGTCGGGCGTGGATTATCAATCATCGATTCCAGCATCTGAGTGGCAACAATCACCGGTTTCGAACGCTTGGCCCCTTCCCGCAAAATTTTCTGCTGAACCACCGGAACCTCAGTCAGAGGAATTTCAATTCCCAAATCGCCCCGGGCAACCATGATGCCATCTGCGGCTTCGACAATTTCTTCTAAATTTTTCACCGCCTGCTTCCGCTCAATTTTAGCGATGACTTCTACTCCTTTTCCGCCTCCTTTGCGAATCAATTGGCGTAACCGCGTTATATCTTTTGCCGCACCCACAAAAGACAAGGCCACCAGATCCACCCCTTCCTGAAGACCAAATTTGAGATCCACCTTATCTTTAGCCGTTATGGGGTCGGTAGTAAGTTGGGCATCGGGCAGGTTCAACCCTTTATGGTTCGACAATGTCCCCCCTACCAGGACTTCTACCTTTACCTGTGGGCCGGATATTTCCTTCACCACACCACTTAGTTTTCCATCATCCAGATAAATCCGGTTACCGACACCCACTTCTTTATGAAAACGGGCATATTGAACGGGTATCAGAGAAGAATTGCCCATCTTTTTTTCTGTGGTAAATGTCACTTTTTGACCACGCTTTAATTGAATGGAACCCTGCTCAAACTTTCCCACACGAATCTTTGGACCCTGCAAGTCCAAAAGAACTCCTATATAAGTGTGGCGTTCCTTTTCCACTTCGCGGATCCAATGAATCCATTGTCGGACAGTTTCATGATCTCCATGCGAAAGGTTGAGCCTGAATATATTGACCCCCTTAGCCACCAGATTACGGATAACCGCTTTACTGCCACTGGCAGGCCCCAGCGTAGCTATAATTTTCGTCAACCTTGTAACCATAACTGCTCCTTATTTTTTCTCAGGGGAAAGCGAGTAGTTTTCGGGAATTTCCCTGAAAGGCATCATCAATAAATTTTTTAAAGACACTTCCTCACTGGTACGAAACTTGTTGACCCCAATTATAATCCGGGGTTGTGGTTTCAATGCATCATGAATATAGGTACCCAAAAGCCGGTCCCAAATAGACAGGTTGAAGCCAAAATTGGAGTTCGTTTCCCTTTTCTCTACCGAATGATGAATCCGATGCATATCGGGCGTAACGATCACATAACGTAGCACGCGGTCAAGACTCTCCGGCAAAGTAATATTGGAATGAGAGAACTGAGCCATTCCATTTAGAATCGCTTCAAATATTATAACCGTCATGGGTGAAGGACCGAGGGCAAAGACAAGTCCTATTTTAAAAATCATGGAGCCCATAATCTCTATGGGATGAAACCGCAATCCGGACGAAACATCCAGATCGAGATCCGAATGATGCACAATATGAAAACGCCAGAAAAAAGGAATCATATGTACCACCACATGCTGGATATAAACCATCAAGTCCAGAAGGACCACGCAAAGCAAGGTTTCCAAGCCCTCCGGCCATTGAAGGTAATTGAACAACCCCCATCCTCTTTCCCCAGCAAATTGGGCGGCTCCAACCGCTGCCGCACCAAAAAACAGGCGCACCAACACAATGTTGATACCCGTTAAAGCAAAATTGATCTTTAGTCGAGAGGTTTTGGAGTCAACGGTAGGATGACGCTGAATGACAGACTCCAGCCCCAGCATCACTAAAAACACAGCTAAAAAAATCGCAAACCGAATCTGATTGGCATCCATAAATTTTTATGGGGACCTAAAAGCAGGTATAGATTAAATTTGCATTTAGATCCAATACTGCGTGGGCAGCATGATGAACATAAGTTTTAGAAGTGATCTTATATTACTCTAAACCAGGCAAGTTTGCATGGGGCAAAAATTGTATGCTAACTTTCATCACTTAAATTTTAATTCCTGCCAAAAGCTGACTCGTTTATTGGCATTTTTTTCCTTTAAAGTCCCGTCCCACAAAGCTACGGCCATCAGCTTTTTTCTAACTTTCACAAAACGCGCATCGAAAGAACTCCCCGTATCAAGTTCGCGGACAAAAACTACCGCCCACCGCCCATCCTGCCATACCCCTTTTCCCTCAACCTGCTGGTCCTCCAGCGACTGTACCGTGAGGGTGCCAAATCCGGAAGCATTGAGCTCTTCTACAGCCTGCTCTCGAAATGGATCAAGCGCTTTAGGTTGAGGAATGATATCCTTTCCAACAATCTTCTGATTGGAATCCGCCCTCCAATGCCAAATATTCACAGACTTATTTTGCTCACCCATTCCGTAGTAGGTCGAATGGATTGCTGGGCCTGGCGCAAATTGAAGAGCCACCCCGTCTAAAAACCGGGAAACCCCTGGCTCCGCCCGATTCGGGCTGGAATCTGACCACTGCAAGCGAAACGCAATCTTCTGGTCATTATGTAAAGACTGCACAGAAAGCCTGCTGAATCCGCTACTAACGGATTGTAAGGCTCTCAATTTGACCTGGGTCTTGGGAGCCTTTTTCCAAATATCAGCCTCAGGGGAAGCGACCAGGTCTTCGGAAACATGCAGCGAAATAATTGTCTCAGACATTTTCACCCTGTCCGGAATCTGTTGATCATAATTGGACTGCAGATAATGAACCAAATGCCACAACTCATCGCCGGAAACATAATCATAGGCATTCATCGGGGTCCCATCCATTCCGGTGACCAGCGTCTGAAACACCTCATCGGAAGTAGCTCCTCCCTTGTAGAGTTCTGTCCGCCTCAGGTCATAGACTTTGGAAGGGTTGCCCCAGGCATCGTTGAGATCCTGTTCCAGTGAACCTTCCCGGCCCCCTTCTTCCCCGTGGCAACGTCCACACCGCAATTCCTGATAAAGTATTTTCCCTCTTTTAACCGACAACCTGTCGAAAGCCGGTTCCAGTCCAATGGGCATAATAAAATCTGGAGACTCCAACTGGAACCGGTTGGAAAATGTTTTAATAAACTCCACTAATGCCCTTAGTGTCAGCTCATTAAGTACGTCTCCCCAGGCAGGCATGGCAGTACCCGGAACACCATCTCGAAGGGTCTGATACAAATCTTCATCCCTGGGCAGAGCATTACCGGGAGTCGAGCGGAGTTTAAAAATCCCCAACGTCACATCCCGGGGAAGGGGATACAGGTAAGGGGAAGTACGTCCCTTTCCTTGCCCTCGTTCTCCGTGACAATGAACACAAAATTGCCGATACGTTTTTTTTCCTCTTTGCAAAAGGCTCGCTTTTTCCCGAGCCTCTCCGCCTTTCGGCTCGGTCATTTCAATGAGTTCTTCAATAGTTTTGGATTGAATGCCCGGCAAGTGGCCCTGGCTTTCAGCATGTACTTGAGAAGGCCAGAAAAAAATTAGGAAAGAAAAACTAATTACCGTGAATTTGGAAACAAAGCCCATCGAAGTTCACCTTTTGTTAAGAGAAGGCAATAATATAGGGGCCGAATTCCTGCTAGAAGAAATTATTCTTCAGGAGACTTTTTTTCACCCGATTCCAAGCGTAGCTCTTTTTCTTTTTGGTAGGTTTTTATGCGCGCTTCAGAATTGCGCCGCATGAGCACAATACAGGCCTCTGCCATTAAGCCAATGAACCAAAAAGTTGTAAAAAATATTACCCACATGAAAAAGAGATTGAACCAATATTGGTTAGGCGTGTAATCCGTTGAAATATGAATGAGGGAACGAATTTTTTCCTGCTCTACCGTTGAAGCCTTGACATAATTCTTAAAGAAGGGGTGCTTATTTTTATAGGCAAATGCGATTCGTTCATTCAGATTCATCTTTATAAACGTCATCACTTGCTGGTTTCTTTCTTTAAAAAAGACCCTCATCTTAACCACCTCAGGCGAATCCGGGGGAGTATCCTGGTAATACCAGAACACCACGGCGGTTGTCAGCAATATAGAAACCCAAAGAGAAATCCTGCTAATCCATTTCTCCTTGGAATCTTCAATTTCCTCCATTATCGGTTTTTCTTCTTCCATGGAACCCCTTTAACCCGAGACCTGTTTTTTTCTAATAAAGATACCAGACCCCGAAAACGAATTCCAGTTGCAGATTCGAACAGGGGTCTTTAGTATAGATTCAGCATTATGCACTTCCCACCCTCAGCTTTTCCCAGGAATT
>Ga0233430_1004019_pt1 | contig 14132 bp, 19 predicted proteins | sample SI_118_April2016_2_FD_179883 | JGI IMG/M metagenome (GOLD analysis project Ga0233430, IMG submission 179883) | Seawater microbial communities from Saanich Inlet, British Columbia, Canada - SI_118_April2016_150_MG | ecosystem: Environmental > Aquatic > Marine > Inlet | place: Canada: British... | reverse complement strand
GCACGCCATAAAGTCTGAAAAACGAAACTATATAAGCCTCTTTTTCGATAAGTTCTTAGTAAAAGATGGCAAAATAACCCATGCAATTCCTTCAAAAACCCTCAAACCCGTGCTTAAATCCAAGAAAATCTTGGTTCGAGTAAGAGGTAACTGGCTCCCCGTAATGGACGATGTTAGAACCTACTATCATATCAATGATATCCCAAAATACCATCAAATAAGCAGTTAAGATATAATTTGAGGAAGAATGAACACAACAATAATACTTATTATTATAGGAATAACTTACTTCACGCTCGAGAAAAAAATAAGAAAACTTGAAGACAAAACATCAGGAGACAACATAGCCCCTTTCTCACAAAAACTGTACTTCGATCTACACAGGTGTATCATTCACAGTTCTCAAGTACTTAGCAGCGCCAAGGTAACAAAGGAAGAAATAGATAAAGACTATGATAAATGGACAAAGGCTTTTAGGACCAAATGGCAAGGTTTTTTCAAAGATAATAACTCACAATTAAATCGAAAAGATACTAATTTTAGCCTAACTTATTTAACAAGCGATAATATGTTTATCATTGAAGGAGCTTCATCAACAAGCATCCTTCCAAACAGAACCCCGCCCAACAACACACGTTTATGGGACCGAACACTACGATATTATCCCAACAAAGATAAGGACTTAAGAGAAGAAGAATTAAGGCTCGAAGTGGACTTAAGAGAAGACGATAATAATGGTAAAACAACGTGTCTTGTAACTGTTGGAATAAGAAAATTTGAAAACAAACCACTTGGAAAATCCACATACACTAAACTTTTAGATTTTCCATTCAGCCATCCTTATACAAAGGAAATCATCTCAAATGACGAATTAAATAAATACGGATTCCAAACCAAAGACCCGTCTCCTTGGTACGATAAAGATGACTTTGGGAAAATCACAGCACACCAATGGGATACTGAAATAAAATACGAACACAAAACCAAAGCGGAAGTAACATGGATAACTTAAGATAACTTGCTAGTATATCTTTGAATTCTCTCATCCCAATTACCACTCCAACCCTCCCTTTTCGCCTGTCTACATATTTTTATAGCCTCATTGTGTCTATTCTGTTTATCTAAAATTATTACCAATTTTTCATACCCACCATGGCTTGGAAACGACTGTTCTGGATATCGTTCCGATAAAATCTTTCTCACTTTTTCAGATAATTCTATTTGCTGTTTGCAAGCAGTAATTGTTTTATTTAACCCCTCACTTTCTCGCTCTTTATAAAGAAGCGGTATCATTTCTGAAAGTTGAAAATGTCTATCTAAAATTAGTTGATTAGCGGGAGATCGACTTGTCCTTTCAATATCTTGAACAAGTTTCTTCTTACCTGTTCTACCCATCTTCAAGATGTCACCAATTCCCAAAGTTGTCTTTCTATGGATTTTGTTATAAACGGCCTTTTTAGGATTAGTAAAAATACCGTAACCTTTAGGCATTTTAATTCCCATTGAATGTCTACCATACCGCTTCCAAGAAGTTCTAGCAGAAATCCTTTTTTTTAGTGATGGTACTCTAATTCCAAACTTCACTTACTAGCAATCATACTTATTTCGATACTTGCTCCAAGTGGCAGTGCCTTAACACAAACAATCTCTCTTGCCGGATAATTATCAGAAAAAAACGAGGCATATGTATCACTTACTTTTCCATAATTCTCCATATCTGTAATATAAACTGTTGACTTCACCACATTCCCCAAACTCACTCCAGCTTCATTTAACACAGACTTAAGGTTTTTCATTACCTGAATAGTTTGTTCTTGGATTGTTCCTTCAAGTAACTTACCCCCAGAAGTCAAGTGAACCTGTCCAGAGGTAAAAACAAAATCATTCTTAGTTATTGATGGAGAAAAAGGTAACGCCATACTCAAATTATATCAATTAATCAGTTCGTCTACTCAATCGGACACAAAAGAAAATCGTGTACGAAAACCAGCACTCCCTTATACTCAACAGTCTCTTTCCCGACAAACACGGGCACAGATTCTTCTTTGTCAAGCAACCCATATCTGTAACCCCATTCCCTATCTAATTGCTCACAATCCTCGAGTAATCTAGTTTTCTCACCCAATTCTTGAATCTTTGTAATCAAGTGTTTTATTACATCTTTTTTCGTCAAACCCAATTTAGTCAACTCATTAAGCTGGATCGTTCCCCCAGCATACAAACGAGTATATTTCCTATCACCTACTTCAATCACTTCCTGACCTCCACCGACCCTGTCAGCCAGCCATTCATCATGATATCTAGAATCTCCATCTTCAAGATGACTTGTTTCAAAGGAGAAACCTCCTCTATTTATCTGTTTTCTCTCTGATCCTCCAGCAAAACCAACATCCAATCCATTAGATAACACTTCTTTTTCTCTTTTATTCATATCCTAATTATAGCACAATCAGGCGACCTATAATTCACTACCCTTAATGAAACTACTCGGATCAGACAAGTTATTAAATGTCGTCACTATATGTTCCCAATCTCTCGCAGTCTCAGATACTCTAATTTCCCTAACCCCTTCCATCGAACTCTTTGGATACATCTCAACCGTCCAGCCTCCATATTTATCAATTGAGTTACCATCTGGCGAATAGTCAATATGTGTTGCATTATGAACAATTGCCCTTGGAAAACCTTTTATTACCAAAAAGTTAGTCCAACAAATAATCAACCCATCTAAACTCTTAAAATATTCCCTTTTTAAATGCCTAACCAATTCATCTACCTGACTCTGAGTAAATCCATAAGCATGGGTATTATTACGTTGACAATCAGGCAGTAGGAAGGTTGAGTTTTCCTTATAACTAGTAATATCCACAAAGACATTGTTCTTTCCAAGATCATACTTATCACTCAATACTTCTCTTGAAGCGATCAGTTGAGGCAGCGCAACATTTTTGATTCTCTCAATTATTTTTATATTCAACCTATCCATATCCAAATCATCATCAGATGGGCTTACGGGATCTGGGCTAATTTTCTTACACTCAACAAGGTCAAATCTTTCCGACCCTTTAGCGTGACTAATCATAAAATCACATTTAGAATCACCTTTTTTTAACAAGCCCAAGCTATCTATATCCAGATTAACAACATCTGATTTTTCCTGATACCAACCTTGTATCAACACTTCAAAATACCACTCTGGTGCTCCTTTTCCACTCAACCTGCCTCTAACATCTTTTTTACGACCCAAAACCTTAGCCAGATCAATATCCTTACCACTGGATGCAATTTCAACAGCAAACGCATCAAGAGATATCTGAAGAAGAAAGCTCATATCGTCTTTACTAATTTGATCAAAATCCTTAAGTAAATCTAAACTTAATTTGTCTATTAAGCCAATCCTTTTGACAACATCTGCATTTTCATTATTTTGAATTTGTTTTTTCAACCACTCAATACCAACAATGTTAGAGTAAACATCAATTAAGCTTCTTAAATAATCATATAACGAAGACGTTTGTATACTCAATAATTTCGCAGCTCTCATAGATAAATTATATATCCCTATCGACAGGTTCTTCAGTCCGACAGGATTGGAACAAAGTTAAGGCTAAAAAAATACAACTTTTCGTAATGGACCAAGTTAATACTTACTTCTCAGCACCCTTACGGGGAACAAGATATTTCTCCATCCACCAATAACAAAGATAGGCGTACACCTTTATATATGTAAACATACTTCTCAAAAAGACAATTACCATTGTTCCGATAGTAACTTCAGCCGGCGAAGAAACCAAGTTTGCCGCATCATGCCCTACACTCATCCTCATCATAAACAATCTTCCAAGAGAGTTGTTAAAATATATTCCCAGTGCACAAGCTCTATCTTGGAAAAAATACCTAATCAAGTCGGTACTTGACTTCTCTTCATTCGTCGAACCAAGCTCCTTTACTTTTAAATCCAACTTAATTTCATCCCGATCATCCGCCGCTAGAATATTTGACCCACTTAAAGACAAGCGTAGTCTCCATATAATTCTCACATCGGTAAGAATTAAAAAAAATGGTTCAAAACTTATTGAATGACAAACCCCTTTCCCAACATTTTGGAGAAAAAAACTAGGGGTTATATCATCAGACGTTTTCCTATAAACAACTTTTAAAAAAGGCATTTCATTTGATCTAAGTTGTTCCGTTGCATTACGAAAACCACGATACGCTACCCAAAATCCAAGTACAAGCAATACATCCTTACATAACTGTATAAAAGCAGGGTCTTGAATAACATATCGCAACATATCCATAATGTGACGATTCTACCCTAAAAATATTCTGTAGGTTTAACTCCTATCCAAATGTATCTTCATCATCTAATTATTAAGGACAAATCGTACTAATCATATCCATATATTGTCTTCTTGAATCCCCTACTTCCTCATATTTAGACGCACAGGTACTACCGTACGTATCCCAACACGGTTGGGTACAAGCAGAATAATTTGTTGCAGAACCACAAGCATCTGTACAACTATCAAGTACTGATTTTGCACTCAAATTACACCACTCAGCAATCTCCATCTTTATTTTTATCGAAGATTCCATGTTTGTTAACTCATTTACCCTATCTTCGTAACAATAATAGGTTCCATTTACCATTGCTTCAGTTGTAGTAAAGGACACCCGTCGAGAATCAGTATTTGTTTTTTGTTGATTATTGTTAACTGCTTTACCATAATCTTTTTCATAACACTGAATATCAGACTTAGTTGAATATATCTGCTTTCCATCTTTTCTTGTGTAAGGAACAAGTTCGTTCTCATACACATTGATATTTTTCTTTTCACAGTAAGAATAATATTCCACGATTCTCCCTGTCCTAGATCCGTCATTTTTTGGCTGGTAATCATTCTGTTTCTTTTGAGGGGTGATTGTCGGAGCAGTCGTAGGAGAAACATATACACCTGTGGGTATAACTGGAGATTTATTCTGCAACTCAAGCTTATCTGTCAACTCTTGATTTCTGGCATAAAGAAAGCCAATTGAAGCCAAAAGCATTATAAAAATCATCACCGGGGACACTCTCATTGAGTAAAATGGATGTTTTTTAGACTTAATACGATCCTTTATTTTAGTCAAAATAGTTTTCTTTTCAATTAGACTTGTATTTAGAGTTATTACTAAAAACAAAACAGAAAACACAGTAACCAAAACACCAATAATTGGATAAAAGTATGTATTCATGTCTTTATTATATCCTTAACTGTCTTTTTCCTCTTTATTTTGTCTGGTCACATTCCACAGAATACCAATTGGCTGGCCTTGTTCAACCACACCCTCCTTCTCCGTCAGTCCCGCTCTATTAAGAATCTCCAAACAGGCTTTCAAAGATGTCTCTGGTTTTTCCATCAACTCAATCAATTTCTCTACGGCTCTCAAAGAAGCAATGGACAACATATTACTTGCACCGGCAGAGATCTCACTAACTATCTTTGTAATTTCTGGATCTTTCTTAATTCTTTCGTAAACAGTAGTTCTATGAATACCTAACGACTTAGCCGCTTCCGTGATATTTCCATTCGACACTAATAAGGCTGATACAGTCTCACTCATTTTCAATTTCTGTAGAGTTTTGTCGTCGTTTTTATTAGACATTCTGGTCAATCCATTTCATATCACTTTCTGTTAAATACATGTAATCTCCTTCTTTGATTATCTTCTGATAGTCTCTTATTAACCCCTTATCTTCTTGATCTAACCCATTAGAAACTAAACCATCCTTATAAGAAACTATAGAAGAATCGTCTCCGTAGCCTTGATTCTGTTTCACAGACGAAATCGTTTGTTTCACTGGTGAAATGTCATGTTTCACCGAAGAACCAACTTGTTTCATTGCATGAGTGTTTTCTTTAACTTCTTTAATCGTCTTAATACGTAATAAACCTTCATCAATAGACACTAGCCCAACTTTAATCAATTTATTTTTCGCCCTATTCACTGAAGGATAAGAACACCCCATGTACTTAGCCAAGGTTCTATCTGTAGCTTTAAGCGTTCCAAATGTTTCACGGTGATCTTTGTCCCAATCGCTCAATACATTTATCAAATCCCACAATCGATACTCAACAGCTTTCAAGTTTAAGCCTAAAGCAACCTTATGTCTCGACCTAAACCAATTCATTTGATAAGTATCGGTTAGTCTTCTATCAAGAGTCATTCTAACTCTTACCCCCCTTTCTTTCACTCTTACTACCGTAACTCTCCAATATCGCACGACTAGATCTACCCTTAACCCCTCTACCCACTCTTCTCATACTCATTAAATCTTCTGCAGTAAAATACCTGTCAGTATGTATATGTCCAGCTAAATATAATTTTCTTAACTTAATTTGCGACCTCTGAATATTGGAATATGGAGACTTCTTACAGATCTGTTCATCTGGATACCAACACCAACTTTCTTTATTTATCTCAAGATTAGGATCAAAAGGGCAAATTGAAGCTTCACATTCAAGATGATGTTTCATGATCCCCCACCCCCAATCTTTCTTCCCAAAAACACCGATACGCTTCTCAAAAAAGACTCAGCCATTACACAAGCTTTTTCTTTAGAAAGTATTTCTCCGTATGTCTCCAACCACAACTTCTGGAATCTCTTTATTTCTTTAAGAGGCAACAAGCTCGTTTCCGACATCAGTGTCAAAACGAGTTGCCTTTTCAGTTATCCAGTCTCCCAAGATAACCATAGGTACATCACAGACGATGCCGAAGCCGACTCCATAAAGGGCCTTTTCCGCATTGCGTCTACTCACTAATTTATAACTCATCTGCTTTCTTATAAATTTTCAATAATGGCGACAGATCATCGATGGTAGTCTTTGCTTCAGGATTAAAAGTAAATTTAGGTAGTTTTCTCTCTTCGAACTCAACAAAACCTTTTCTAACAAACAATGGTTCACCAGAGATTTCCTTCATCCTTGTAAGAGTTGCCACTTGTCCAGCACTATAAAGAGGACCAGGAGATCCAGAAGCACCAGAAGCCATTGCTGAAGTCAGGTATCCATTCTTTACAGCCTCCATCAACACGTTCCTTTGTTCCTTTTTCAAATTATGAACGGTCTTCTTAATACTTAAATCTATTGACATAATAGATATCATATCACAGCGTTATGTAAACAGTCAAGCGTCTTGACCACACCAGTGCGTTATGATAATATAAATCAATCATGAAATATGCGATATATTGCCGAAAGAGCTCAGAAACTGAAGATAGACAAATCTTGAGTTTAGAATCTCAAGTTACGGAATTAAAAAAACTTAGTGATAACCTAGACTTAGACATTGTTAAAATTTACCAAGAATCCAAGTCTGCCAAAGCACCAGACAAGCGTCCCCTATTCCAAGAAATAATTGACCAGATAAAACTTGAGGAGATTGAAGGTGTTGTCTGTTGGGATATCAATAGACTTTCAAGAAATCCAGTTGATTCAGGACTACTTCAATGGTTACTCCAAAACGAGAAAATAAAAGAGATAGTAACTCCCAGAAAAACATATCACAAGGAAGACACCGGCCTTCTAATGAGCGTAGAGCTCGGGTCTGCCAACCAGTTCATCTTAGATCTATCCAAGAACGTTAAAAGAGGGTTAAGAACCAAGGCAGAAAAGGGATGGTTGCCCAATGGAAGTAAACCAGGATACATGAATGACAAATATTCCGAGAAAGGCAACAAGAAGATAAAACCAGATCCAATAAGGTTTCCCCTCATAAAAGAAGTGTGGAACCTCATGTTAACCGGAAAATACTCAGCCCTTCAAGTATTCAATATCTTAAACACAAAACTTTGCTACAAATCAACAAAAAAGAAAAGGATTGGAGGTAAGCCAATGCAAAGATCGCAATTCTACACACTCCTATCAGACCCTTTTTACTACGGTGAGTTTGAGTTCCCTGTCGGATCTGGAGAATACTATCAAGGGAAACACAAAACCATGATTACCAAAGAGGAGTTTGAAAAAGTTCAGACAATAATGGGTAACAAATCTGCCACCAGACCATCTAGTAAAACATTTGCGTTCACGGGCCTAATGAAATGTGATGAGTGCGGAAGTGCTATTACAGCGGAAGAAAAAAAGAAGTATTACAGAAAGACTAACAATCATGCTCACTACATCTATTACCACTGCACCCACAGAAAGACAGGAAACACCTGTAAACAAGGAAGTATTGAACAAAAAGAGCTTGAAAAACAATTCTTAGAAAGCTTAGACAAAATATCCATCCCCCACAACTTCGCTCAGTTCGCTATTGATAATTTATATCGAATCCAACAAGAAGACCAAAGGCTCGGAAAAGATATTCAGAAGAATACAGAGAATCAAATAAAGAACATTGAAGACAAGCTCAACAAGCTTCTAGATCTCGTGGTTTCTGAAACTATAACCGAATCAGATTATAAAGCCAAAAAGTCAGATCTTGAAAGACAACTTAAAATCCTAAAGAGCAACTATCAACCAACCGATGATTGGATAAAAAAAGCAGAGAGTATCTTTAACGTATCCAGATTAGTCAAACAAAGGTTCCAATCAGGCTCAGATGAGGAGAAAAGAGACCTGTTACTGGCAGTTGGTTCGAACCTCACCATCAAGGACCATAAAATAGCCATAAAATTCAAAAAACCATTCCAAATTATTGAAACAGCTATAGATAAAATAGTCGACACAAATTCATTCAGGTTAGAACCTCTAGAAAAGACCGATAAAGCAACCTTTTTAAGCAAAATAGACCCTAACAATCCAATTTGGCTCCCCGGACTGGACTCGAACCAGTGACCTTGCGATTACACTTTACCCACTTGTTTCCAAATGGCGTGGACTATCTCATCACCATACCTTTTAGGTTTAGGTGTCGGGCGCTCTAGGGTGTAAATCACCTAGTCTCTGAACCTTCCTACCTAACAGTAGGCTTGGCTGCGGATTCCCATAATCACACTACATGACCTTAGGCTTCCCGCAATTCACCCAATTATCATTCCAAAGTTTCCAATGAAAGCTGCCATTTGACAGTCGCGCGCTCTACCAACTGAGCTACCGGGGAATATAAACGTACAACTTTTAAAAACGAGTCTTCAAAAGCTCATCCTATTTTAACCTAAAAACACCTTTAAACCAAGCTAGAACAGAAACCACCAACCTATTTCTTCTTATCTAACTTATCCAACCCTAATTTTTTCACTCCCAAATAAACCACCGAGGCTATTACTAAGAAATCAATTACTACCGACAAAAAGCTACCCCACAATATCTCAGCCGAACCAATCTTCAAGCTGTAAGAAGCTAAATCTCCAGCCGCCCCCAAAACAACTCCCAACACTGGATTAATAATATCCTTTACTAAAGAAGACACAACTTTAGAAACTGCTCCACCTAATATAAAACCCACCGCCAAGCCCACTACTCCTTGTTCACGCACAAAATCCATGAAACCTTTAATCTTCATCTCTTTTATCCTCTTCACCTTCCTAAAATCATATTCAAAACCGACAGTATCAAAGCGGCCAGCACTGCTGTTCCAAACCCTGCCACACTAAAACCTTCTACCAATTTAGCTGTCATCAGTATCAAAGCCCCATTTATCACCAATGTAAACAACCCCAAAGTCATAATGTTTACCGGCAAGGTTAAAAGTATCAACAAAGGCCTTACCAACATCGCCAGTACTCCCCAAACTACCGACACCACCAATAAAGGCGTCCAGCCCTCAATGGTTACTCCTGGCACTAAATAAGCCGTTACATAAAAGGCAACTGCGCTAATAATCAATTTTCCAATCATATCTTAATCTTACCCTAATCTAAAAAATCCTGCAATCTTCGTTTTCTACTTGGATGTCTTAGCTTCCTTATTGCCTTACTCTCAATCTGTCTTATTCTTTCTCTAGTTACTCCAAAATGCCTGCCTACCTCTTCCAAAGTTAGTGGTTTACTTCCAGCCAAACCAAATCTCATTTTCAACACCTTGCTTTCTCTTTCAGTTAAAGCATTTAAAGACGCTTCCAAGTTCTCATGCATCAACTGCTTGCTTGTTACCTCGTAAGGAGAAGCTTGCCTATCATCTGGAATAAAGTCTCCCAACAATGAATCTTCCTCATCTCCAATCGGAGTCTCTAAAGAAGTGGTCTTCTGGGAAATCTTCAAAATCTCTCTTACTCTCTCAGGTGTAATTTCCAGCTCATTCCCTACCTCCTCATCGGTTGGCTCTCTACCTAAATCCTGCATTAACTTTCTCTGAGTTCGAATTAACTTATTAATCGTCTCCACCATATGTACCGGCACCCTAATTGTTCTAGCTTGATCAGCAATTGCCCTAGTTATTGCCTGTCTAATCCACCAAGTTGCATAAGTAGAAAACTTGTATCCTTTGGTCCAATCATACTTCTCCACTGCTCTAATCAGACCTTTATTCCCTTCTTGAATCAAGTCCAAGAAATTCATTCCTCTACCCATGTATTTTTTGGCAATTGATACCACCAACCTTAAGTTACTTTGAGTTAGTTTAGACTTAGCCAATTCATCATCTCTATCAACTCTCTGGGCTAAGGCAATTTCTTCCTCTCTCTTCAACAGAGGAATTCTTCCAATCTCTCTCAAGTACATTCTTACAGGGTCATTAATGGTTTTTTTGTCCATTTTAGAGACCTCATCTAATTCCTTCTCTAAATCAGCATTTACCACCACCTCTTCATCACCCATTACCACGCTCTCAAATACATCAATCTCTACCGCAAACAAAGCTTTGTACAACTTATCTAAATCATCTACTCTTTTTTCTGCATCAGGAAACAACTCAAACACTTCCTCTTGGGTCACAAACCCATGCTCCTTCCCTTTCTTTAAAAGGGTCTTAACAATCATCTCAATGGGTAGTATCTTTTTATTAGTCTTTTTTGTGGCCATATATCTTGATTCTTCAAACAAATCTACTCTCCTAGAGAGCTTACCACAAATAGCCAAAATTTCAAGCCACTAGACTAAAAATCCAACCACAAGTCTTTCCTTTTTATCTAGCCATACCAGTCTTTTACTGATTTCCTCAACTTTTGTTCCTTCATTTTCATCTTTTTCGGCCAACTCAAGCCTGCCAACCAAAATAATTCTTTCCTCATGCAACCTATCACGAACTAAGTTTACCGCCAACCTAGCTACCTCTCTATCTCCCAAACCCGCCTCTTTTTCATTCATAAAGCACTCCTCTGCTACCACCTTCAACTCATCTGGAAGCTTCTTTATCCAATCTGGAACTTTTTTACCCTCACTTTTAAGCCATTTAACCAACACCTTCCCGGGGGCTCCGTTTAAACTAATTCCCGTCAATATTTTTTTCACCAAACTCTTTTCATCTCCATCAAGCTGAAACAGAACCGTCAAGAGTCTCTCTGCTAATTTGTCACTTTTGTTGTTTATGTCTTCACTTTCCTTATCATTACCAGTATTCAAGTCCGTTTTCAAAGCGGTTTTTCTACCCACTTTTTCCATTTCCTCCCACACCCTATCTTTACTAACCCCCAATTTTTCGGCCAATCTTTTTACCCAAACCTCTGCCACCACCCTATTCTCAATCTTTGCTAGATAAGGAACTATCATTTTCACTACTCTCTTTATATCTTCCGGTGTCTCCATTCCCCACCTATCAAAAGCCTTCTTCATCACCCACTCATATACAGATACCGGCTTATCAACCAACTTCTTCCACAACACAGGATTCTTCCTGGCCAGTTCATCTGGGTCTTTACCCTCAGACCAATACACCACCTTCACCTCTAGCTCTCTCTTCTCTAGTGTTTCAATTGACTTCTTCAAGGCCTCTTCTCCTGCTTCATCTGCATCTAAAGCCAAGATAACCAGATTACACAGTCTAGCCAGTTTTTCTACCATTTCCTCCGTTAAAGCCGACCCTTTAATAGCCACTGTTTCCGTTACTCCCACCATAAAGGAACTAATCATATCTAACTCTCCCTCAGTTATTACCACTCTACCTTTCTTTCTTATTGCCTGTCTTGCTTGAGTTAAACCATAAAGCATTTGTGACTTGTGATAAACAAGCGTCTCCGGCGAATTAATATACTTTGGTTCATCTTCCCTAGCCAACTCAGGAATTACTCTGCCCGAGAACCCCACCACCTTTTCACCACTATCAAACAAAGGAAACATTACCCTACCTCTAAATCTGTCATACACTCCACCTCTATTTCCCTTAATAGCCAAACCCGCCTGCACCAACTCTTCTTCCTTAAAACCCTTTTTCGTAATCAAAAAACTGCTCAAACCATCCCAACTAGCTAAAGAGAAACCTAAACGAAAACTCTTCCAGATCTTTTCATTCAATCCTCTACCCAGCAAATATTTTCTAGCTACCTCTCCAACCTTATGTTCAACCAACAAATAATGGTAGTACTCACTAGCCAATGAATGTGCTTCTAAGACTCTTTTTTTCTCACTACTTTGACTACTCACCCCAATCTTTTCCAACTTAACCCCAGCCCTTTTAGCCAACTTCTCCAAAGCCTCTATAAACTCCAAGCCTTCAACTTCCATCAAAAACTTAATTACATCTCCTCCAACTCCACATCCAAAACACTTGTAAATCTGTAGTTCTTCATTCACCATAAAAGAAGGTGATTTCTCTCCATGAAACGGACACAGTCCTTTATGGTTCCTACCTGTATTCTTTAAAGTTACATACTCACCAATTAAAGAAACAATATTTACTTTACTCTTAATCTCTTCCTTCTGATCCATACCCATATTCTACCCTATCAATACCCAAAGCTCAGCATATTACAAAAAAATTTTATAGTCTTGCGGAGGAGGTGGGATTCTTGAGTCTACGAAATCCTCGAGCCTGGACTCGGGAGAACCCCGGTGAGAATCTTTATACCAGCTTGCCGCGTGGCTTTAGCTTTACGTGGCGGAGGGAGGGGGACTCGAACCCCCAAGCCCGTTAAGGCAAACGCTTTCCAAGCGTTCCGGTTAACCATTCCCTGCATCCCTCCAACTTATTAAATTATACCTTAATTGAGCCTGGTTGATCGACTCAAGTGATCTTTAAACCTACAAACATGCTTTAAGTTACTCGTTCTATATATATTAAAAAATCTACTAATATCGCCAACTCTATATACAAACAAACAATCTTTTTTTCCATAACTCTTAATACCATCAGTCTCTAAACATTTTCTAAAACTAAACAACAACGGCTTACAAGCAGAAGTATAAGTCAAACCAAAATGGCGATAACAGTAACCTTTTACCCAGTGTTTATGAGTAAAAGTTCCTCCATCCGTGTCGAATAAACCTTTAATGCAAGCACGAAGAAAATTTTCATCAGATTTTATCCAATCTGGAATATCCACTTGTTGTCTAACTTTGCTTCCCACTACTAAACCAAAGCTTATCATCATTTTTACGAACAACACACCCGTAACAATAACTCTGGCCACCGTTTGTTTTGGATATTTAACCACGGATGGACGGTGTCCAAAAAGCTTTGAAATTAGTCTAACAACATGCTCTAAATACTCTTTGTCATCAATCAAATTAAGAGAAATTTGACACTGATCCCTAGTCAAACAGCCATCTCCCAAAACAATCCCAATAAACTCAGCCAAATCTACTGACTTTTTAGATTTATTAAATTTATTTTCTACAACACACCCCAGATTTTTATAATACTCAGGATTCTCTCGCCTTTTTTGCCACGAAACCAGTCCCCCCTTCCTTCTGCCTTCCAATGTTCCTGGTGGACCATAAATTTTCAACCTCTCTAAGGCGGCTTTTCTACCATGAACTCTTCCACTCCAATACTCTTCTCTTTCCTCAAGTACTCTTGGAATTTCGACACCAAACTTCTTGCCCAACTTCAACATTCCAGTTTTTGTAGGCAACGTCTTTCCATTAACCCAATCACCAAAACTTCTACCAGACACACCAACTACATTACCAAGAATCCTATTTGGCAAGCCAGACTCTCTCTTAATTTTTCTAAAAAATTCTACTTGATTCTCAACTCCAAATAAGCATCTCATACCTACATAAAGTCTAACAAAACCCGAAGATCCTGTCAAATAACCAGCAACAAGAG
>Ga0233430_1004009_pt1 | contig 14157 bp, 13 predicted proteins | sample SI_118_April2016_2_FD_179883 | JGI IMG/M metagenome (GOLD analysis project Ga0233430, IMG submission 179883) | Seawater microbial communities from Saanich Inlet, British Columbia, Canada - SI_118_April2016_150_MG | ecosystem: Environmental > Aquatic > Marine > Inlet | place: Canada: British... | reverse complement strand
CTGATCGTCGATTATCTCGGCATCTTCGACGATGTCGCCAAATCGTTGGAGTTTGATGAAGAAGGCTTCAGAAGTGTCGTCTCTGGCATCGAAAACCTGAAAGTCCAGCTCCCCGAAGCGATGCAAAAATGCCAGGCATTTTTCCTCGGCGTGGATAGAAGCGTCTCCGGCTACGAAGGTCTGATCGCCGCTCAGGACTGCCTGCCCAACAACGACGTGCGGGATGCCTTCGCCGCCGCTTATGGCTTGCTGAGCAAACTCTGGGAAGCCATCTCCCCCGACCCCATGCTGGCGGATTACGAAAACGATTATCGCTGGCTCTCACAGGTCTACATCTCCGTCCAACCGACGACGGGCACGGGTGCGCTGCTCTGGCATTCGCTCGGCGCGAAAACGATTGAACTGATCCACCGCAACGTGCATGTCGAAGCCATCCACGACGACCTGACCGAGATCGTGCTCGACGCCGAACTACTCGAAGCCGTCCTGAACACGGATAACCCCGACAAAAAAGCCAAAGAGATCCAGATCAAATTGAGCGAACGCCTGCGCAAGCATAGCGGCGATCCACGCTACAAGAAATTATCCGAACGACTGGAAAAACTCAAAGAACAACACGAAACGGGACAACTGCAAAGCATCCACTTCCTGAAAGCCCTGCTCGACCTGGCAACCGACGTGGTCAACGCCGAAAAAGACATCCCCGCAGACCCCATCGCAGACGAAGACCGCGCCCGCGCCGCCCTGACCGAACTCTTCCAACAAGCCCGCAACGAAGAGACCCCCGTCATGATCGAACGCATCGTCGACGACATCGACGACATTGTCCGCAAAGTCCGCTTCCCCGAGTGGCAGGCGACAAATGCGGGCGAACGCGAAGTGCGCAAAGCCCTTCGGCGCACACTCTTCAAGTACAAACTGCATACGGATACGGAGTTGTTCGAGAAGGCGTATGGGTATGTGAGGGAGTATTATTAGGATTAAAACAGTCACAGTCGTGAAGGCAGATAAATATGAATGAGCATCATCTTGAGATTCTTAAGAAGAAAATTGAGACAACGAATAGTGATTTACGTTCACTCCAAAAACAAGAAAGAAAAATAGGGACGTCAAATGACCTGAGATATTACATAAGGGTTAATGAAAACAACCTAGCTATGTGGGAAAAGATGTTAGATGTTGCACTGTCAGAACAAGAAGAGCTAGTATTGAGCAATTTAAATTTGCCGCGCATTCCTTCAGAGATCCGATACTTTACACAAATAACTTCCTTGGTTATTTCCAAAAACAATTTATTCAATCTTCCAACTGAAATTGGTGAATTATCAAACCTTTTGTATCTCAATATTAGCAACAACTCTCTTTCTAAATTGCCTCCTGAGATTTGGAAATTAACAAGTTTGCTAGCTCTCAATTTTTCTCATAATAAAGTTGAGTTTTTTCCACAGGAAATATCCAAATTGATTAATCTTCAGTCTCTGGATGCCAGTAACAACAACATCAAAGTTTTACCAAACACAATAGGGAAGTTAGTTGGCCTCCAAAAATTAGATGTGAGCGTGAATCAAATTTCATCTATGCCAACAGCATTCAGCAATCTGCAAAGTTTACAGACCCTTGATATTAGTTACAACCAGCTTGATGCATTGCCCATTGAAATCACAAAATTAAGGCTTTTAAGAAATCTTGACATTAACCAAAGCGGAGTGAAACTATTACCAAAAGAAATAGGTAACCTTCGCGATTTGCAAATATTAAATGCTAACGGAAATAAGATATCAAAAATACCAGAACAAATAGGATTTCTGACAAACCTTGAAAAACTATATATTGGCGATAACCAAATTTCAGAGATACCAAGTTCTATTGGCAATCTTCTCAATCTAAAATCTTTCAGGATAAACAAAAACAAACTGAGAAGTTTGCCTGTCGAAATGAGAAAGTTAAAAAAACTCGCTACGTTACATCTGTGGCATAATTCCGAGCTTGCCATTCCTGTTGAAATTGTTGACAAGATCAATGACGCTCAATCGATTTTAAATTATTATTTTTCATTACTTGACGATAAGAAAAAAATAATCAATGAAGCTAAAACTCTGGTAATAGGGCAAGGCAGTGTTGGGAAAACCTCGCTTGTACAACGACTGCTTCATAATAAATTTGACAAAAGTCAACATAAAACTGAAGGTATCTCTATAAATCTTTGGCACGTAGAAAGTCTATTCGAAGTTAAAAATCAGCAATCCGAAATCAACATCAATATATGGGATTTTGGCGGTCAAGAAATCATGCACGCCACGCACCAATTCTTTCTTACGAAAAGAAGTCTTTATCTTTTGGTGCTCGATTCAAGATTAACTCAAGAAGAAAATCGGATTGAGTATTGGCTTAAAATAATCCACTCTTTTGGTGGTAATTCGCCTGTCTTGATTGTTGGGAACAAAATTGACCAGCACCCACTCGATATTGACCGCACGGGTTTACAAAAGAAATACCCGAATATTGTTGGCATTCTTGAAACATCTGCCGCTACAGGTGCAGGTATTGAAGAACTCAAAACCGCCATCACTGAGCAGGTTAATAACCTACCACATGTTCGTGATCTGCTACCTGAAACCTGGTTTACAGTCAAAACAAAATTGGAAGGGCTTGGGCAGGAAGAAAACTTTATCACTCAAGATAAATACCTTGAACTGTGTGCTGAAAACGATGTCAGTGACGAAACCAGTCAACGCACGCTAATTGGATTCCTGCATGATCTAGGCGTGGTACTGCACTTTCAGGATGATCCACGTTTGGAATCGCTTGGTATTCTCAATCCGCAGTGGGTTACGAATGGGGTTTATAAAATTCTCAACTCGCACGAGCTTTTCAAGAACAAGGGCGTGCTCGAACGCTCTATGTTGAACAAAATTCTCGATGCACCTGAATACCCGTCCAATAAACGGCTCTTCATCGTTGATATGATGCGCAAATTCGAGCTGTGCTACGACCTTATCACCGATCAAAAATTTCTGGTCCCTGACCTGCTGCCCAAAGACGAACCGCAACTGGTGTTCAACGGCATCCCTGCTTTTGAGTATGCTTATCCTGTTTTGCCCTCCAGCGTCATCACCCGCTTCATCGTCCGCATGAACCAGAAGATCGACGATGGCTTTGTCTGGCGCACGGGCGTCCTGCTCAAAATTGGCGAGAATAAAGCTCTGGTCAAAGCGGATATTGAAGATAAAAAGATCACGATTGCGATTGATGGACTGGAACACACGCGGCGAGATGCGCTGTCCGCAATACGGTATCAGTTGGACGAGATTCATGCTTCGATCAAGGGGTTGAATCCGCAGAAACGAGTGCCTGTTCCCAATGCGCCGAATGCGGAAGCGCTCGAATACGATTATCTGCTCATGCTGGAGCGTGAAGGGCAGGAGACTCACCTGGTCAAGGACGGGGCACGGCTGGTGAAGGTTAATGTCCGTGAAGTTTTGAGCGGTATTGAAAGCGAAGCCAAGCGGCGAGAAATTGGAGGAAATGTGACGAACAATATATTTATTGGCGGTAATGTCAGTGGAAGCAATATCGTCTCTGGCGATAATAACGTCATCACGCAGCGCATTCAGGAGAGCTTCGACAAAGCTGATAAGGCTGATATCCAGGCTGAACTCAAGGAAACCTTGAAGCAACTTGCTGAAGCGGTCGCTTCGATGAATGCGGCGCTCCCCGCAGAAAAGGCAGAAGAAGCCGCCGATGATTTGGAAAAGCTAGTTGAAGAAGCAACAAAAGACAAGCCGAACAAGAAATGGTATTCCGTCAGCATCGAGGGTTTAATCGCTGCGGCGGAGAATTTAGATAAACTTGGCGAGCCTGTGATTGGTTTGTCGAGGAAGGTTTTGTCGCTGTTGACGGGCGGATTAGTCAAGTAAACCAGTAAGGTAGAAAAAGAAGGCATATATGGCAAGAACGAAAAACAAACGTCACAAAAAAGACAGCGAACCCTTGCTCGAAAACTTTATGAAAAAGGTGGCTGGTAAAAAAGGAAAAAACGAATACCAGATCAACCCCAAAGGTGAGATCAGCATGTCGGATGCAATCACGCAAATCATCGAACCCTATACGGATGATGCGCCGGATTTTCGATCCATGCAAAATTTGGTCACCTACGCCTGCGCCGCCTGGAATATATCCGTTTCAACGGACGATGAACAAAACGCTGTCAATGCGCTTTTCTCCAAACTCCCCATCCGAAAGAAAAACCGTGAAGAAACGCTTGCCCTGCTCCATACGTTGATCGAGCGAAAAAGAAAACTCTTTCCTGATGTCACCAGAAAGATCGTTGACTTCAAAGTCACTGATCGCGGCGATGATTTCCACATCGCAGTTGCATCTACATTGCCAAAAGAAAATTAGGCAAAACAATTCTTCACAATTCCCTAAGAAGGAAAACAGAGATGACGGACCCTTTCTACAAAGATTTTTCAGCCCCCGGCTTGCGTCTGATCACACAAGGCGAGGAGATGGCACGCACAAGAAAATGGATCGACTATACATCCTTGGGACTTACCCACGCCCATATCCCGGAATTGATCCGTATCGTTCGGGAGATCGATGCTTTTTTCGGTCTAGATGCGGTTATTGAGCCGCCGGATATCTATGCTCCGATCCATGCCTGGCGTGCTTTGGCACAACTCCAAGCTGAAGAAGCCATTCTTCCGTTGATCGAATTGGTCATCTGGGATGAAAATGGCGATGTGGATTGGATCATGGAAGAAATCCCCACTGCGATGTCGCTGATTGGATCTACTGCCCTGCCAAGTCTTCGGGAAAATTTGCTAAACACGCTTGAAATGGAGTGGGCGCCCGTCACCTTTTCGCATTGTCTCGCTGAAATTGCTCAGGCACATCCCGAAAGTAGAGATGTATGTGTCCAAGCTCTGATGGAAGCATTAGATCGCTACGAGACAACCGACACCGAAGTGAACGCCTTTTTTGTTACATATTTGGCTGATCTCAAAGCGCTGGAAGCTGTCCCTTTGGTTGAGAAGGCTTTTATGGCAGAAAAGGTTTCTTTCTCAGTCGATGGTGATTTTGAAGATTTTCAAATCCGCATGGGTTTGTTGGAAAAACGCCTAACACCACCGCCGCGCTATCAGCATTGGGGAGAGGATGCTTTCAATCTATGGGATAAAGAAAAAGAAGAACGTCAGGAAGAAGAACGACGAAAACGCGAACAGGAAAAGAAAGCAAAGAAAAAGAAACAAGCCGCGAAAAAAGCGCGCAAAAGACATAAAAAGAAAAAGTAAAGAGCGCATACAAGTGTCTTGCGAGCTTTCTGAAGAACATACGATCTGCTATCCTACCCTGCGCAATGGCACTTAATATAAATTCGGAGAAAACACTATGTCACCAAGACAATGGGGCTTTGACCCTAATTCAGGCGGTAGCAAAATTCCGCCAAACGTGAAAACTGATGTGGAAAAACGTATCTTTGCTCTTGCTGAAAAAGAATTCAAAGGCAAATACACGCGACTTGAAATCCGTTTTCGTAGTCAATTTTGCTATATAGACGCATATACCGAACCCGTTCTAACAGAAGGTTGGCCTCCTGATGATTGGTCCGAAAGCCGCGAAGAATACGCAGAACGTCTTCGTAACACACCAACTCACCTTTGTCGCCTGCGCTATTTTGGCAATGACGAATGGGGCTTTGCCTTCTACACATATAGCCATGAAAAATATGAACTTTCTATGTATGACGATGGGCAATTCACGGGCACTCCAGAACGCGCGTTTTTGATTTCAGCAGGTGCATATTTGAATGAGTAACGGATAGCATTTGGGAGAATGAATATGACCCGGCGCAAAATAAAAACCGAACTGGAAAAACTCCCCGAAGAAAGTTTGCTCAAACTGCTGCAAGGCTTGCATTCCCTGTCGCCGCAAAATAAGGCATGGCTGCAAGCCCAGCTTTTTCCGATGGGACAGGATACCGTATATCTCGAAAAGTGCAGAAAGAGAATTGTCAAATTGGTTTACGACCCCAAACGAAAATTCCCTGATAATCCGCGCTTTCGTGATGCTAAAAAGGTCATCACCGAATATAAAAAAGCCACCAAAGACCTGCGCGGTACCCTCGACCTGATGCTGACCTACGTCGAACGCGGGCATGCTTTCACCAACGATTTCGGCGATATTGATGAGCCTTTTTACAATACCCTGCTGAATATGTTTGAACGCTTTGCCACCGAACTGAAAATGAGCCCCGCCCGCCGTGAGTTATACGATCTCTTTCGCAGCCGTCTCTTGAAAATGCGTGCCACATCCGAAATCGGCTGGGGCTATGGGGATGAAATTCAAGACACGGTAGATAAATTGGAAAGAAACCTGCATGGCTGAACCAACGACGGGAGCAAGGAGGAACTGTGACAAATATTTATATCGGAGGGGATGTGAAAAATAGCTATATTGTTTCAGGTGATGAAAACGAGGTAAAGAAATAATGGAGTATTCAGAATTAATCGCAGCGCGATACAGCGTAAGAGCTTATCACCCGGACCCGGTCGAAGACGAAAAATTAAAAGCTATCCTGGAAGCGGCGCGCCTAGCACCGACCGCAGCCAATCGGCAACCTATTCAGTTGATCGTGATGCACACAGTCGGGCGGGAAGCGGAGATTGGCAAGATCTACGGCAAACCCTGGTTCGTTCAGGCACCACTGGTGATCGCTGTTTGCGCGATCTCTTCCCAGGCTTGGGTGCGTGAAAGTGATCGTTTCAATGCGCGCCTGATCGATGCTGCCATCGTAGCCGACCATCTCATCTTGGAGGCAACCAACCAGGGACTGGGTACTTGCTGGATCGCTGCCTTCAACGTAGAAGCTGCACGCAGCGTACTGCAACTTCCCGAGCAGGTCGATCCAGTGATCTTCACCCCGCTTGGCTACCCGGCCAATGAGCCAGGGCAGAAAATCCGTAAACCCCTGAATAAATTAGTTCGCTACGAACATTGGTAAGGCGCTCAGTTGCTTATAAAGCAGAACCTAAAACATTTGCAAAAAATGACATTCATGAAAATTTGAGCAACATTGTATGTAATGCCAAAAGAGGAGAATTTGGGGAAAATCGGTGAGCCGGTGATTGATTTATCGAAGAAGGTCTTGTCAGCTGTTGACGGGGGGCGTACTGGGCGAATAACCTTCCCACTCCCACCCTGCCGTCTGATTTTGCCGCTCCGCCTGTGCGCTGTCAAGGTCGGGGACTGTGCTCGGCTGCGCGGTTTTTTTCTTTCAGCAGGATGGGAAGAAAAAATGGTGGGGTTATTTCTTTGCTTTCTGTAGCTGTGACTACAACTTCTCCACCGCAAGCGCCAGATCGTGTTCAGTGGGGGTAATATAAATCCTGGTGGTATTTAGATTAGCGTGTCCTAATAGCTTGGCGACCTTCTCCAAACCCACACCCTCGTCGATCAGGTTCTTCGCAAAGGTATGGCGGCAAATATGGGGAGAGAAACGCTCCAGTCCTGCTAATGTCTTGTAGCGCGCAAGAATGCGCTGTACAGAGCGTTCGCTCAAAGCGCCATTTCCACGTTCTACAGCCGTCCAGAGATGATCCGTATCACTTTCCGGGCGCACGGCCAACCACTCCTGGAGCGCATGCCGCGCATGCAGATTGAGCGGGACACGGCGCTCTTTACGTCCTTTTCCCTTGCGAACCAAAAGATTACCCTTGCGCTCAGAAAGCTGGATGTCGCCCAGCCTGACTTCGCAAGCTTCATTGACGCGTAAACCCGTGTTCAGTAAAAAGTCCACCAATGAAGCATCGCGTTGGTAGGTGCGCCAACGTGTCGGGTAACGCAGTAAGGCTACTTCCAGCTCCTTTTTGATCACACGCATCAAAGCAGCCTGCTCATTCTTGCTCAGAGAACGTGGCGCAGTCTCGACATGTTTGATCCGCCTGAGTTCTTCTATTGGGTTTTCCATGATCCAGCGCTTGCGCAATGCTTGCTTGAAGATGAAACGCAGAGGGGCGAGCTTCTTCTCGACAGAGCTGGTGCGCAGCCCAAGCTCGCCCTGCAAATAGTCCTGGTAATCGCGCAGGTCGCGGTCAGAAATCTTTTTCAAATCAAAGACCTCTTGACGCCTTTCTTCCCAATTGGTTGCAAAGTATTTAAAGTCTCTGACGTAGTCCTTTTTCGTAGATGACGCCCAGCCTGGCTTTTCATAGAGAGCCAAAGACTGAGTCAGTGTGATGGATACTTCTTCCATAAAATTCTCCTTGCCTATTTCTTCGTATTTTCTACCAATCCAAGATGATGGCGATAAAGATAGATGCTGGTAAAGAACCAGCTTAGCGCCTTGACATCATCGGTTTGGGCTGCGCGCAGATCATCATCGACCCGAACCTCGACCCGGAAGTCTGAACTCCGGTCTTGGAAATCCGGCACCTGAAAGATGACTCGCAGCGGACCGCCGCGCCCTAAACCATGCCGGAAGAGCAGCACATCCCAAAGCAGGCTGGTCACGGTCTCTCGCAGCATAACCATGCCCGGACTTCGTTTTTGGATGCGAGTCAGTGCGTTGGCTAATTCCGTTTTTACCGCTGCCATGCTGGGGTGTTCAAGGTAACGGCGCATCAGCCAGATCGATGCCCAAGGGAAGACAGCGGCTCTCAAGGTTGGGCTGTTCGGGTAGTAGGATGCGCTGTAAATGACACCCGCCAGCTCGGTGAGCGCCAGCAAAGCCTCGTTCGGGGGCGCTTCGGACAGTTCATCCAGCGCGTCCCGAAACACCAGATATTGCTCGCGGGTGAGGTAATCCGGCAGAGCCTCTTCTTGCTCGTCAGCTTCATCCCAGTCTTCTTCACAGATAAAGGCAGCAGGTAGATCATTTTCATCCGGGTTACTTTCATCCAGCAAGTTTGCATTCAGCAAGACATCGGTAAAGGACGGGCTTTCGAGCAGTTCGTTGACCGTAATAGCGTAGACATCGTAGGGCAGCTCGCCAAAATCGTTTCTGGCTTCAGCGAGGGCTTCCCTCCAGTAACGAATCAAGGTAGACAACTCGCGCTTGCGCACATTCAGCACCAGGCAGATGCGCCAAACTCCCCCTGAGCCTTCCTCATGAATATAGGCTGCCCAATTGGCAAATTTATCGCGTGCACGCTTGATATTTCTGCGCAGGAGCTTTTGCTCAATTTCGACTACGATCTGTACTGTATTGATCTCCAAATAGATATCTGCGCGTACTTCCTGGGCTGCGTTTTTGAAGATATGCTCCATCTGGCTATTCAGCCCTTCTTCTTGCACTTTTTCGGCAGCCTTCAGGATGATGTAGCGATGGGTCAGATCCCATGGATCACGAATCTGCGGAGCGCTGATCGTCATGGATGTTACCAATTCATTCAGTACAGCACCGCCAAGTTCAGTCAATACATCGACGCTTTCCGGTCTGCCATTGATGCCGAAAAGTTTTGGCGTATGGCGTTCCAGGAGTGGCGCAACCCCGTTTTTTTCGAGTGGCGTAACCAAACGATCCATCGTTTCTCGCAGCGCACGAAGGGTAAGCTCTTCTTCTTTCAGAAAGTGTTTTGCAAAACTCAAGGTTGTAATTCCCAAGCCTTGTGCGCTTTTCAAGATGGAGCGCACACGTTCGTTTTTTTGGACTGTGAGCAAGGCTTTTTGTAATTCCTGGTCAGTAATTGGCATTCTTTTTCCTTTCCGTAAAAACTTCTCTTCTTAATCCCTTCTAACAGGGTTTTTCCGTGGGGGTTATTCCGTGTTTTAGCGGTAGTTATTCCGTATTTTCGATAGGGTTTCTCCGTGTTTCAGACCGGGTTTCTCCGCAACCTGATTGCTCTTCGTCTGCTGCGTTTATGGCGTCCAAAAACACAAGCCGATTTTTGGACGCCATTTACTACATCAACAGATCATCCGCCAGACTTGCCAGATCGTCTTCGTCTGCAAAATCGTCCATAACCAGGGTTTCGATCCTGCCCGAACGCAAGGCTATTTTTATAGCAGATGCACGTTTCCCTTCCGGAATGGCTTGCAGGAAGGCGATCAGATCGTCATCCTCGCCTTCCCAAAGCCGCAGCTTGATCCGAAAAACAAACAGATTCCCTGTTTTGCGCGGTCTGCCCATTATTTCCGTTTGCGATTCGCCTGAAAAAGACCGAGTTTATAAAGTCCGCTGGCAATGGAAAGCACCGTCTTTTCAGGGATGTAGGCTTTGCCAGCAAAGCGCTGGGTTAAAGGCTCTTTGAGCAGAACCGCCCCACCGCCCACCAACAAAATCGCGGCAAAACGCTTCCAGGATGTGCCCCAGGTGCGCTCGATCACGCCGCCCACTTCGCGCTCCCAGATCGGCAGGGCTTCTCGCATATCCAGCCGCCCGGCGCGCAGGCGACTGTCCAGCTCACCCAGCGAGTACATTTGCCCATGATTGACGATCTCCAGCAGGCGGCGCACACCGGATGTTGCTCCGGCAGTAAAGCGCTGCACCGACTGCTTGTCGCGCACCACCAACAATTCCACCGTGTTGAAACCGATCGAGATAATCCCGACTTCCTTTTTGAAGGCAGATTGACGCGCTGCAATCAAACTGCCTTGCTCATCCAGAAGATGATCGAAGAGCGCACCAACAGGCTGAGAAGTGATCTTGACTTCGGCGACTTCGATCCGCATCGGTACGCCGTCCGCTTCCCATTCATGGACGCCCTGCATCCAGCGTTTTACGGCAGCGCTATTTTCCTTCGCGTCATCCCCTTTGAGCGGCTCCAGCGGCATTCCAACGGTCAGGGAGAGCGGTCTGTCAAATTCTCCGTACCTCTGCATATAGCGGGTGATTGCTCCCTTGAAGAGTGCCTGCATCTCGCTTGAACCGTTCAAGCGCTCATAGTCCAGATTTTCAACTGGACGCCCCCAGTCGTGTGCCCCGGCGCCAACATAAAAATCACCATTGGTCGCGGAAATATGCAAGGGCGGTTTCTTATTGCGCAAGCCAAGCATTTGCCCGATCTTCTGCGAGCCATTGATAGAGACTTGCGAGAGCGTTTGTAACCCGCCATGCAAACCATAGAGCTTATTCGCTCCCATCCCCAAATCTTCTCCAAGAAAAATCAAATCGTTGTTCATAGCTGCTTATCTCCTTTGTAGATAAAAATAGTTTTCTCAAAATCATCATTTTTAGCGTGCGTACGTACGCGTACGTACCTATTTCAGCCTGATACGCATGAAACTCAGGCATTTGCATCAGCAGTGGGGGAGTAGGTTTTGACGATCTCCCGCATGACCGCCTGCCCTGCTCTAGTCATCTGGAAGCCGTGATTAGTGGATTTATGATTCGCCAGCTCAACCCAGCGCCTGCGGATCAGTTCTCCACGAAAAGCGCGGTACTCATCCCTCGTGAAGGGATTCGATGGCCCGATCCAGTTGGCTTCTGCCAAAGAGATTCCCTGCGCGATGCCTTCAGCAAAAGCCAATACCTGCTCATTGCTCGCAGGTAGCTCGTATTTCATCACGCTCAGACTACCTTGATCGCGTATATCACGCACGGTAATGGTCATCTTCTTCGGCTCTGGCCTTTCAATTGCTTTGCCAATCTGTCCATCTCGGTTGATGTCAATATTCGTTACCTTCTCGGCATAAGGTAGCCAGTCCGTTAGTTTGAACCAGCGTCGAATTGAGAAAACCCAAACACCAACGACTGGCAGCAGGAAGCCCCATAAAAGCCACGACCAGGGATTTTCTTTTCCAAAGGTCAGGGCGATGGCAAAAGACACAATGCTCACTACGAAACCAGTTAGTAGGGATTGGATAAGCGGGATCAGGGCTGCCGCCAGAATGGTGTGTAATTCGCTATTTGGACCTTTTATCTGTTCACTCATTGGAAACCTCCATTGCGTCAATGATCTTGGCAACGTCGCTGCCAACCACAAGCTGGTCATTCGTTTCAGCAGCATCAATCACAGGAACATTTGTGGCGATGGAGACACCGGTCGGGTCATCCGCTTGTCGGGCTTCACGGGCAACTACACCAGCCAAGCGCACAGCGCCACTGGTAGCGATGAGCTGACGATCTACGGGGTTGCTCATATCAAGGACGGATGTGCCGTTTGAGTTAGGGTCATGGATAAGGTAGCGGTCTCCGCGAATATTGCGTAGCAGGGGGAATGTACGTGTTTTCTCATCCAGATGAATCAGAGATGCTCTGGTTTCAGCAACGAGAACAACCGCTTGCATCAACGCATCCACTGTCCTTGATGTTGATTTTGCAATGGTGACCAGTAGATAGCCGCTGACAGGAATGGCTATCAAGCCCGTTACACGGATAAAGCGCTGCCAGGCAAGTTGAAGCTCAGCCTGCCGCGCGCGGCGGTTTTCCAGGTCGATCACTTCGTTCTGGCGCTCTATTTCAGTTGCCTGAGCGGTAGCTGTAGCTGCGACTTCGGCCAATATCCTGGTCTCGTAACCATCTGCGTCTGCGCGAGGGTTATCCAGATTGCAGGCAGTGAGGAACAAGAGTGTCGAGAGTAGCACAAAGGGCATACGGTTAGCAGTCATTAATGTCTTTGCCATTCTATAAGCACCTCTAATCCAGAAATTCTGCATATTTACCAGATGTATACCGATTTCTGTCTTCTCCCGGATCTTTAGTCTTGGGTAAGGCTGGGGCTTTTTCGCCTGAAAGGAGCCTTTTGCGAAAATATCCTGCGCGGTTCGTTAGCCCATCTTTTTGAAGAGTGTATTTTGCCCAGGCAATTACCTGAGCAGAATCTTTCGCATATTCTTTTTCGATGACGGATGCCGTATCGCTCCAACCCATTTCTTCTAGCATCGTCAGCAGATCTTCAGGCAGAATGATTTTTTCATCATCACCACCACCACCACCACCACCACCACCATCACCATTATCTGGTTGTCGGCGGGGAGGGGGGCTTTGTCTTTGGCTAGGGTGCTTTTTTTTGCGTGCGGTGTTGACAGCAGGTGTTCGCTTGCTTTTTTCTTTGCGGTACGATGATGGTGGTGTTTTAATTTCGTGTCTTGGAATAGTGTCTAGAGAAGTGTCTTTTAATGATCGCTCCTCATTTACATTTTTTGCATCCTCTATAGTGTTCGTGACCTCATCTATAGCATTTTGGGATGTATCATTGGCGTTTGCGGAAATTTGATAATCATCGTCGCTGACTACCTCATTAGTGTTTTCATCATCTTCTAATAACTTGCCCTTATCATTGCTTTTCATCCCTTGAAAGCGTAAATTATACAAACGGGTGACGATTCCCTTTTCGTACTGCTCTTTCCAAACAACGAGACCTAATAAAGCAGCTTCTCCCAAGGCTCGCTGAATTGTCTCAAGAGCAAACCCCGTTCCATTGTCATATCGTTGTAGTTTCCCATCACTGTATTTTCGCCCGTTAGCAATTTCTTCAGCAGTTAGCCAAGCTCCATCTTCGTTTTGATATCCCCAAGCATGGCGAAACAAATATTCTACAGAGAGAATGACCGCTGCGCTACCTGTTTTACGAATAGTATCAATCCAGTTTTTAGGCACTTTGAAATAGTTTGTCGTGGGTTTTTTAAAACCTTTTTCAAATACACCGTCGCTGTTTTTCCCTTCCTTTTTCTCTTTCTTTAAGTTCGGTTGGTAGGTGCGCATCTTTCTTGCTCCATCCTCTTTGTCTTGATGAACATTCAAAGCCCCTAGTTTTGCTAATGTGTGAGCAGCTTTACGCACGGCATTTTCTGAAACGCCTACCCCTTCATCCATGCGGGTGTTTTTCTTGCTTCGCCGCCCTGAATAAATTTCGTTTGCAGAAAGTTGAACATACCCATCGAATTTACTGTCGCCCCAAGTGTGTACGAGAACATATTCCAGCACTTTCAGAAGGGTTGCAAAGCGAGAACCAACTTTTCTTCGAGCGAATATCCAAAAATCAAACCACTCGTTAGGCAGCCTATAAAAATTTTCTTTTGGTTCAGAGAAGCCTTGGAAGTCAAATGTTTTAGCCATGCTTCCCCCTTGAGGCTATATAATCACATTTTATAGAACAATACCTTCGCCAATTATGGCGAAGCAAGCGGCAGTTTGGCAGAGTGAATGGAACTAAATGCAGTTAGATGTCCAAAAATCTGCTCAAATAAAATAGGGTCAGGTTTTTGCGGAAGCAT
>Ga0233430_1004008_pt1 | contig 14158 bp, 12 predicted proteins | sample SI_118_April2016_2_FD_179883 | JGI IMG/M metagenome (GOLD analysis project Ga0233430, IMG submission 179883) | Seawater microbial communities from Saanich Inlet, British Columbia, Canada - SI_118_April2016_150_MG | ecosystem: Environmental > Aquatic > Marine > Inlet | place: Canada: British... | reverse complement strand
CCAGCTTGGCTCAGTATTTGCATGATTTGTGAATCTGATTTACGTGTTGTCTTCATTTAAATCTCCTTATGTTTTTATTATAAGAAAATTCTACTTTTACTGAGTGTTAATTTTTGGGAGGATTACAATAGGTTATGAAATTTTTTTATAGGGCTTAAATTTTGACCCTCTAGAGAAGTTACTATAAGGTGACTAGCACTCCCATCTCCATAAATATTGACCACATTATTACAATGTTCAATAAAGCTAGCAGACATAGCCTGAAAGATAGAGTCTTCTAATTTTTCTATTGTGCTATTAATAACATTTGCACTTTGTAATCTTCCTTTTTGTCTATTCCCTATATTTATCACAGGTTTTTGAAAACTTGCAGCTTCGATAATGCCACTTGAGGTGTTACCAATAACAAAATCTAGATGCTTCATCGCTGAAAGATATTTCAACTGCCCTAAGTTCTTTACCACCAGGTATTTATCTTTATCTTTGGATGAAAACTCTTCTATTTCACTATTAATAACCCTTCCACCATCATCTGAATTTGCATAAGTAAACAGAATGCCAATATTGGAATCGCCTATTATTTTAAGAATTCTTTTGATTTCTTTTCTTGTGTCAACCGTAGAAAGTGTCTCAGAATGAAAAGTGAATAATGCGGTAATTCCATTAAATTTCCACTCTAATTTGCTCTCTAACTCACTCTTACTTAAAAGATTCATACTCACAATATTATCAATACCGGGGGCACCAACAGAAAATACCGTACTTAAAGGCTCTCCCATTTGTATTACTCTATTTCTATATTCATCTGTTGAGGTAAAGTGCAGGCTAGACATTTTAGTAATAGAGTGCCTTATCTTTTCATCCATAGCCCCCTCAGTAATTTCACCGCCATGAATATGTGCAATAGGTATATTCATCAACATTGCTGTTGTGGCGGCAGCATGCGTTTCAAAGCGATCGCCTAAAACCAATACCACATCTGGGGCTAAACGAGAAAAGGCATCTGAGAGCAAAATTGTCGCTAAACCTGTTGACTTTGCAATAGAACTTTTAGTATCTGATGACAATAGGTTTTCTATTTTTTCATCAATAATAAAGCCATCTTCCTCAATTTGTTTATAAGTATTGCCAAATTCTTCGGAGAAGTGCATAGTAGTTGCTACAATTTGTAACTCCAAATAGTCAGAAAATTGAATCTTTTTTATTATTGGGAAAAAGAGGCCGTATTCAGCACGAGTTCCGGTAATAATGCAAATCTTTCTTTTTCTCATATTAATTCATCTTCTACATATTGTTTATTAGCCTTACTGCCTAACACCTCATCCCATTTCATTGGAGATATACCACTTCCAGGCCTCTTTACGGTAATATTATCCTTGTTAAATATTTCACCTTTCTTTATTGGTCGATTTGCAATGATAGATTTTCTAGCCACTTCAATATTTACACTTTCACTTGGTGATGGTTTTTTCTCACTGCTTCCCAGGGCTTTTTCAATATTTCTTATAGCTGTAACCATATCTTTAAGCTCTTGAGGGTCCAATGACGCCTTATGATCTGGGCCTACCATTGTTTTATCTATTGTAAAATGTTTCTCTATACATGAAGCGCCCATTGCAGTAGCAGCAATATCCACCTCTATGCCTAAGGTGTGATCGCTATAACCAACAGTAACACTGAATTCTCTCTGAATTGTTAGCATTGCATTAAGATTAACATCCTCCATTGGTGTTGGATACATTGTGTTTGCATGCAATACTGTAATATTGTCTTTTGATGTGCCCGCATCAACTAGAATATTTAACGCGCATCCAACTTCTTGCAAATTAGCCATTCCTGTTGACAATATAATTTTTTTACCTAATGATCCAATATATTTTAAATATGGCAAGTTTGTGATCTCACCACTAGGTATTTTAAATATCTCTAATCCCAATTCATTCAACATATCAATTGAATCATGATCAAATGGCGTGGAAAGAAACATTATATTTTTCTCTTGGCAATAAGCGATCAATTCTTTATGCATATCAATATTAAGCTCAAGTTTTTTAATCATATCGAATTGAGATTCTGATACATCAGTAGTCTGCTTCTGATAATTAGCCTTTTGAGCATTTTTTGATACTAGGTTTTTAGCTTTAAATGTTTGAAATTTAACAGCATCAGACCCTGCATCAGCAGCTACGTCAATTAACTTCTTTGCCAAATAAACTGATCCATTATGATTAACACCAGCCTCTGCAATAACAAATACACTATTTGCCTCAAGTCTATCTCCAATTTTTAGTTCACCATCATAATAATATTCAGTAATTTTAATAAAACTATCGAGTGTTTTAATAAAACACCCTTCATCATCTTTTCCTATTACAGATCCACTTACTCCTTTGTAATTCGGAGCATTTTTAATTATTTTTGATTTGTTTATTTTAATCTCATTTCCTCTGATATATGATGTAGCCATTGGAGCTGGCTTACATACCGCCCTAATAAAACTAAAAATATCCCTACTCCCAGCATTCCAATCCAATATCTCATCACCATGTCTTCTATCAGAGCAATAAAACCCAACTGGATGTATATCTTTTTGAGGTATGCGTATAACTTTATCAGTTTTAAACAAAATAATTGCCTTATATAAGATGTTGGCACATTCCGTATAGGCAGTTTTTAAAATAGTCGAATAATTATCTACATCTTCGATCTTAAATAATTCTTGCAATATGATATCACCAGTATCAATTCCTTCATCAATAAAATGAATTGTTATGCCAAACTCATTTTCATCATTTATTAGGACCCAATTCAATACGTTTCTACCCCTATAGAATGGCAGCTTTCCAGCATGACAATTAATTGTTTTTAATGTTGGAATATTTATAATTTCTTTCTTAAAAATTTGATTAAAAGATAAAGAAATAAATAAATCACACTTATATTCACTTATCTTAGAAAGAAATGATGGTGAATTAATATTTTTGTCTTTTAAGTAATCAATTTTATATTTTTCACAATACTCTTTAAGAGTGCTGTCTATAGTATCAAAACGAACACAAATAAAACTAAAGGTGATGCCGTCGTCTTCGACCAGCTTCTCAAAGGCATAATGACTCCATGGTCCATCAGCAAAATAACCTATATTAATCTTCACACAACAACGCCACTTGGAATGCTAACTACTCTATCCTCAAGCCATTTAGCATTAACTAGCCCCCCATATTGGGAATATTTAAACATGGGCAATTTATTCATCAATGTCCATATTGGTCTAGTCATAATACCTTGTTCATTTGTCTCACTTAAAAACAAATCTCTTTGTTCTTTGTCCTTAAAAATAATCGAATTTAACCAATAATTTGATATTGATTCTTTAGGCTCTGATACAAATTCAATTTCACTATTGTGAAAATATTGTTTATATTTCTCTGCAATCATTCTTTTATTGACAAGGAACCCATCTAATTGTTCTAATTGTGCAACAATTAAGGCGGCATTTAAATTCGGCATACGATAGTTATAACCAACCATGTCATGAGTGTATTTCCATTTATGCGGTTCTTTAGCTGTAGTTGTAAGGTGTTTAGCCTTCTTAGCCAAAGTTTCATTATCAGTCAAAATACAACCTCCTCCTCCAGAAGTTATTACCTTATTGCCATTAAAACTGACAACACCAAAATCGCCAAAAGTGCCTGTATGTTGCCCTTTATAAAAACTACCTAGAGATTCTGCAGAATCTTCAATTAAAACAATGCACCACTGTTTGCAAATTTTACGAATTTTATCAATATTGCAAGGGTGTCCAAATGTATGCATTGGTACACACGCTTTAATAATTTTTCCAGTAACTTTATTTATACATTGCCCATTTTTAACTACAGCGCTTTCTTTTAAAAAAATTTCTAGTGCCACTGGAGACATTCCCATAGTATATCTATCAACATCCACAAAAATGGGGGTTGCATTACAATAGCTGATTGCATTACATGTAGCGACAAATGTCAGAGGCTGAGTAATAACTTCATGATTACCTTCCACCCCTGAAATTAAAAGTGATATGTGCAATGCAGAAGTTCCATTGCTTGTCGCAATGGAATATTTTGCACCAGTGTATTCAGCAATCTCTTCTTCAAATCTATCTACAAATTTACCAACAGATGATACAAAGGTGGAGTCTATACATTCATTTAGATATTTCTTTTCATTGCCTAAAAATCTTGGTTCGTGCAGAGGTATAAATGAATCTGTTTTATATACAGACCTAATAAAATCAACAACAGATGTATATTGTTTGTTAATCTTGGCGCTCATGTGGAATGTTGTAATATCTTTGATCTTCTGGATCCTGAATAACCCCCTCTTGAATCATGCGCTTAACCTCTTCAATGCCATCTGGCACTCGCATAGTAATCTCAAAACCCAACTCTCTTTTGATCTTATCACTATTTACTCTGTAATCTCTTGGATCTTCATTTTTATCGACATATTTGATATTAGATTCTGGTAGAGCTTTTCGAATTTCCTCAACCAGCATCTCTTTTGTATAATTTTCAGAAGTATCTCCAACATTAAATACATTGTATGCAACTTTGTCTTTTGAAGCTCGCAAGACAGTAACAAATGCATTAGAAAAGTCCTTTACATGGCAGTACGGCCTCCAAAACTTTTCACCAAAAATTATAAGCTCTCTGCCCATGGCCAAGTCTTTAGTAAATTCATTAACAGTTAAGTCAAATCTCATTCTTGGAGAAAGACCATATACAGTAGAAAACCTTAAGGAGGTTGGTATAAAATCATTGCTCTTTTCAGTTTCATTAAGCATATAATTTTCAAATTTAACTTTTAATTCAGCATAAAGTGAAACTGGTGCTAGTTTAGAATCCTCATCAACATACGACTCTGGATCATCCATTTTTCCATAATTGCTACACGTTGAAGAAAAAAGAAACTTAGGTATTTTAATCTCTTTACATTTGTCAATAAGCCATTTCGTTGAGTCCCAATTTGTTTTAGTTGCAAGCTCTGAGTGTAGTTTGCATGCAGGATCTCCTACGATAGCAGCTAAATGTATAACTGCATCAAATTTATTACCGACAAGAATATTATTAAAAGAGTCGTAATCATTAACATCACACTTAATAAAATTAAAATTATCATTATGCCAAATATCCAGCAATGATTCTCCGCCAAACATTAGATTGTCAACACAAGTTACTAAATAATTTTCTATTAATAACTCTCTCAATAGTCCAGAACCCACATAACCTGCACCTCCAGTAACTAATATATGCTCCAAAATTAAATCCTTATTTATTATTAAACCTTCCATCAAGGAACTATAAAAATAAATTTTTTATAGTTCCTGTCAATTTATACCGCACAGTTTACAGTAACATTATCATCTAATATTCATGCTGTTAACTCAGACCTATCAACAATCCATTTAGAAAATGCAAATGAACTTGTAAATGCTGGCGAGATTGAGTTTAGAATATGTGTGCTTTTTTCTGTCTGCTCTATTATATAATCCATTTCAATTGATTTTGTTTTCACATTAACCAATTGTGGCCGTATGCCAACTTTATTACTTAGCACTAAGTCCTCTTTTTTTAGCCCAGCCATTAGCTTTTGTGCAGATTTTATGAACCATGGTTTGAAATATTTTCTAACTTCTGTATGCACAAGAAATCTAAAATTATGTTGATTATGTAGATACATATTAATCAATTCAGAACCAATATTTACCCCTTCAGATAGCTCAACCCCTTTTATAATTCCATAATTCTCACGACCAAATGCGGGAATTGCAGTCGGTCCTACATAGACATCTCCACCAATAACTTTTGTCAAATGCACCCCAAGAAATGGGAGATTTATATCTGGAACAGGATAAATACTACTATTTAATAAATAATTACTCTCTGGCCTCAGTTTATAGTAAATTCCTTTAAATGGAATCATCGTATAAGCAAGGCCTCTATTAAATAATTTTGCTACGCGATCAGCATTGGCACCAGCACAATTAAAAAGGTACCCATAAGACATGCTACCACTGGAAGTCATTACGACTCCATCATTATCATTTTTCTCCAACAAGGTCACACCTAATTTAAACTTAACTCCTTTATCTTGCAGTAAAGAATATAGTTTACAAACCACGGATTTACTATCAATCACCGCAGTATTTGGACTATAAATTCCAGTTTGATAAGGCGTTGCATAGGGCTCTATCTTTTTTATCTCCTGCTCATCTATACGCTCTGCCCGTATATCATTATCTTTTGCATTTTTCAGCAATAGATCAACCGTAGGTAGATCTCTTTCAGAGGTTGCAATAATTATTTTTCCAGAACGATTATAAGGAATATTGTGCTCATCAGCAAACTCTTGCATCTTTTTTGCTCCAGATGAACATACTTTCGCTTTAAGTGTATTACTACCATAATAAATACCTGAGTGTAACACTCCGCTATTCCTACCACTGGCATGTAAACCAACCTTTAATTCTTTTTCCAAAATAGTAACAGTTGATGCAGGATGTCTTTTCTTAACCTCCCAGGCAATTGTAAGGCCGATAATTCCAGCCCCGATAATTAAAAAATCACAACCATTGCTCACTATATATTGCCGTAACGGCTATTTTTAATCATTGCATACCCTTTAATTAATTCCCTAATACCGCGGTCTAAAGAAAACTCAGTTTTAAAACCTGTTGATTCAATTTTTTCATTAGATACAATGTAATTTCTTTGATCCGGATCTTTGCCTATCTGTTCATCAATAAAAATAAACTCTGGCAATTGCTTTTGAATATGCTTACAAAGCTCCTTCTTTGAAACATTCGCATCTGACAAGCCTGCATTATAAATTTCACCCTTCATTACATCGTGATTATTAAGCGCATGCTGGAAGACACGGGACACATCACGAACATGTATATAGTTTCTCTTAAAATGGCTTTCAAATAATACAACAAAGTGATCATTTACTGCTCTATAGGTAAAATCATTCACTAATAAATCGATACGCATACGTGGAGACATTCCGAATACTGTAGCCAAACGAAAGCTAATAGCATTAGGGCACTGCATTAATTCTTTTTCAATTTCAACCTTCTCAATAGCATACTGTGAGATTGGTTGTAATGGAGATTCTTCATTACAATAATTATTCTTATCTCCAGTACCATAAGCGCTATTAGTAGTGGGCATAAGCACTATCTGATTTTTAGAAAGAAGTTTAAGCATTAACTCAATTGCATCATGGTTAATAGTAGTGGCACCTATTGGATCCAAACTACACAATGGAGCACCAACAAGTGCAGCTAAAGGGATAATTACATCGGCCTCTTTCATTAGCTTTAACATTGTATCTTTCTGTCGTATATCGCCCTTTACAACAGTAAAATTTGGATGATGGCAACAGTGATTAAGACTGGTCTGCTTAAACATAAAGTTGTCTAACACAGTTACTTTATGCCCCGCATAAAGTAAATCTGTGACCATAATCGAGCCTAAATAACCAGCGCCGCCGGTAACTAGAATATTGTATATCATTTTTTCCTTATTTTATTTTAAAAATTTTACTTGTTTTTAATTTAGGTTTCTTCTAATTAGGCAAAATATCTATTGCCTGATGATAGTCTTCTGGTGTACCTATATCAATAAATTTTCCCTTAAATTCTTTTCCATGTAACACTCCACCATTAGAAATAAAATTTGACAGTAATTCATCTTCCAATGAAGCCCTATCTCCAACTTTAAAGTCTAACAACTTTAAAGCTAATGGATCTATTAAATAAACCCCTCCATTGGCCAAACTGATTGATTTATTTAACTCAGATTTTAATGATAATATTTCACCATTAGGACTAACATCCATACCCATATAACGCTCAAATTTTCCAGTTCTAAAAAGTGAGAATGTCCACATAGATTTACACTTTAAATGGAACTCATATAGATTATTAAGATCCACTTCTATAAATGTATCGCCATTCAGTACAAGAAAAGGGGTTTTTAATCCTTTTGCAGCCATCAATAACCCACCACCAGTACCAAGTGGATCAGGCTCTATTGCGTATTCAATGGGAATATTTTTATACATATTACCAAAATGATCAATAATAATATCTTTCAAATACCCAACTGAAAGAATAAAGTGACTAATACCTTGATTAATCCAATAATCCATTTGATATTCTAAAAATGGACGGTCACGAATAGGCACCATAGGCTTTGGTAAATCAGAAACAATTTCTCTCAATCTAGTCCCTAAACCGCCTGCAAGAATAATGGCTGTTGTAATTTTTTTAGGATTATTCAACTGAATTTACAACACTGCAAAGATAGTCAATTTCATCTATTCTCAAATCAGGAAAATTTCCAATATAAAATCCATAAAAGTGAACGTGCTCTACTACTGGAAATTCTTTATAATATTTATCCGGAAACAGCCCTTTAAGGTATGGCTGTCTTAACTGATTACCGCCTCCAGAACTCCCGCGCCTAAATTCAATACCAGCTTCTTGCATTTTATTCATCAACTTAGCAACAAAAATATCATCAGGAGATTTTAAAATCAGATTAAAAGCATAATTACTTGATCCTTTTAATTTAAATTCTGTTTGGTATTTATTTTTGTCTATATTGTTCAAAAAATATTTCAAGTTTTTGGCTCTTTTTTTAATATTTAAATCTAGCCTTCTAAGCTGACTAATTCCCATAATGGCGCCTATTTCTGTATTTCTTACATTGTATGCAGGAAATGCAAAAATAAAATCAGAGTTTAAATCTGAATTATTAGATTGATAAAAGTCCTTAACAAACTCATTATTTGATTCACGCACCATGCCATGAGATCTAAGCATTCTTAAATTTTGATAAACTTTATCATCATTTGTACAAATCATGCCACCCTCTATGGTGCTCATATGATGTGCATAAAAAAAAGAAAAATTAGAAATCCATCCAAAAGTTCCAGTTTTTCTATTATTATGTGTAGCTCCATGGGACTCACATACATCCTCAATAAGGTGAATCTTCTTCTCTTTTAATTTATTAATGAGCTTAGTTGTAAGTCCATTAAATCCTTGAATATGAGTAAGAAAAACAGCTCTTGTCTTATTGGTAAGTTTTTCTATAATTTTTTCACCATCCATTGCAAGTGTTTCAGGATCAATATCTACAAAAACAGGAGTAAAGCCATTCTGTATTACTGATGAAATATCCGAAACCCAAGTTAACGGTGGGACAATTACTTCGCCACCTTCAGGAAATTTAATTTTTAGTGAGGCCATGGTTAATAAATTTGCAGAAGATCCAGAATTCACAAAAATACTATACTTAACTCCTAGCCATTTAGACCACTGCTCTTCAAATTCACGCACTTTAGGGCCGTTAGTTAAAATAGGATCTTCTTGCTTTAAATGCTCAATAACAGCGTCAAGGTCTTCACGCAATATATTATTTCTCATTAACGGGTGCTTCATTATCACTCCTTAATTTTATTCATAATAGTTTGCACAAAAGGCAGGATTTTTTTCATAGCAGATTTGTTGCCTATACCTACTTTTTCATGAAGTTCATTGCGAGATCCAAGTTCAAAACTATATCCAGGATCAACACCGATACTTAAAGTTTTTAAATTCAACTTACTTTCAGCAATAAATTCAAATAACATCGAATCAAGCCCCCCACGCCCACGAAACCCCTCCTCAAAACTTACTATCGCTAAATATGATTCCAATACTTTTTTCAAACCTTCTTTTGAGAAGTTAGTGAGATTAAATATATCAATAATTCCAACTTTAAATCCAATTTTATTTATTTCTTCTGCAACCTTAAAAGCAGTATGAGTCATGAATCCAGTAGCTATAAAACATACCTTTTCACCTTTTTGATGAAAATGAAAGCCATCAGTGGTGCTAGGTAAATCTAGTGTATAAAGCACAGGTTGAACTTGTGCATCAAGGCGAAAGTACCTTAAGCCATTAGTTGTAACACAATCTTCGAACAAGGAAGAGGTAGTTACATGGTCGGCTGGGGAAAGCACCTGAAAATTAGGCAATGCTCTCATGATAGTAATGTCTTCATAACACTGGTGTGTGGGTCCAGAAACCACATAGCTATACCCAGCACCCACACCAATCAAATTAACATTCATTGGCCTAACTTCAGACAAAAGTGCAAGACTTACCCTAATTTGCTCATAACAACGCATTGTAATAAATGGAGCTATTGCATAAGCAAAAACTTTATACCCTTCGATAGCCAAGCCTGCAGTTATATTAATTAAATTTTGTTCTGCAATCCCTACATTAATAAACCTGTCAGGAAAGTCTCTACGAATCTTATCAAGCACAGGGGAGCCAAAATCAGCACTTACAAAAAAAATTAAAGAATCTAATGACATCTCTTGCCAAATTTTTTCCAACAAAACATCACGCATTGCTAACGGCTTCATGCCTATAGCTCCTTATCTCTGTTGAGCAATTCATCAATTAATTCTGGCTTTGGGTTAATAATATGTGAAAGTGGCTCATTCTCCAACCCAGGGACGCCACGACCTTTTAATGTTTTTGAAATAATTGCTTTTGGCTTTCCTTTTGTTGTATTTTTTTTATCCAGTAATACATCAAGAACTGATATTACATCATGACCATCAACTTCTACACAATCCCATCCAAATGAAGTTAAGCGCTCCAATAAATTTGAATGAGATACAATATTATCGGTATAGTCTAGCATGCTAATATTATTATTATCAACAATTAAATGTAAGTTATCGAGCTTATGATGAGATGCAAACATTATTGCCTCCCAATTTGCGCCCTCATGCAACTCTCCATCACCCGTAACAACAAAAACATTGCTATCACTTTTTTTAGTTTTTAGTGCAAGCGCAATACCTGTGGCAACACCTAATCCATGACCAAGTGACCCATTGACTGTTTCATACCCAGGAATAACTGGATCAGGAATACCCCCCAAAAAACTACCTGATTTACATACATCTTGAAGCTCACTCTTTGAAAAAAAACCAAGGTCTGCAAGAATTGGATACATAGAAATAGAGCCATGACCTTTACTAATAATACAACGATCTCTCTTTTCATCTAAAGGGTTAGAAGCATTGAACCTCAACACGCCTCCATAATAAAGTGCTACAAAAATTTCAATTACAGAAAGAGAAGACGCTAATCTTGTCTCGGGAGCACGGCGATGTATAGCCAAAGTTTCCTTCCAGACCCATTCTACTTGATCAATAAGATCTCTTCTATAATCTAACATTAGTCACCTAGAATCTTCCTTTTAAGTTTTACACTGGCCATTTTTTTTATATTGATCATAGCCTTCTCTCCATACTTCTCTTCTATTCTTCTAAGAAATAAAGGGTTATTATGATACTTAACATAACTCTCGTCTCTATATCTAAGTATCTCTTCTGGAGTTAAGCTTTCTGTTGGTAGTGGCATAGAATTGTATGAGTGAAAAGAGAAGTCTTCATATGCATTAGGCAAATTATAACCTTTGTCCAATGCTGATTTATAAATTGCACTTCCAGGAAGTGCCATAACCGCATAAGCGTTCCATCCAGATGTACATAAATCCTCACTTAACTTATAGGTCTTTTCCATACTTTCTTGTGTATCGCCAGTAAGGCCAAACATGTAGTTTGCCATAACTTCGATATCTGCCTGATGCACCTTTTCAACAACCTCATGTATATTTACATCTTCAAACTTACCTTTTGACACCTCAAGTCTTATGCTCTTTTCAGCGCTTTCGATTCCAAGTGCCAGCCATTTAATGCCTGCACTCCTAACTAACTCTAATACACCAGGTCTTTTTATTGTGTCAACCCTAGAATAAGCCCACATCCTAAGACTGTCATCTTTATTTCTTGTAGCTAGTTTCTTACATAATGGAAGGTAGTATTTAGGATTTAACAAAAACATTTCATCAACGATTCGTATGGTTTTAACACCCATTTTCAATAATTTATCGAACTCTTTTATTATAAAATCCGTAGACCAATATCTCATTAAACTATAATTACCAGCAACCCCTATCTTTTCATTATCGTTTCTATTAATTATATTAATCATGCAAAAGTCGCACTTAAATTGGCATCCTAATGATGTTTGTATGGCTGCATAAGGACTGCGTTTATTAAAATCATACTCTGCATGCCACATTGGAGATCTGTATAGATCAAATGGTTTTTCTTTGTACGGTAATAAATCCCATGCATAGCCAGGCAAATCAATATCCATCCTTTCTTGTGGTACAACTTTCTCCGGATCTGTTAACTTTACCCCATCAAAATTTCTATAACCAATCCCCTTAATCTTACTCAACGAAACAGGGTTTATTTCTTCAATCTTCAATAAATTTCTAAGTGCATAAACCCCTTCATTAGTACAAACAATATCAATACTATCTTCATTATTAAGTGTATCAATAGGAAGAGCTTGAACATGAGACCCAATATACACTATAGGGTAATTACCATCCTTTGACTTTATAAAGTTAGACAAGGCAGTCGCGCCACTCATACCTGTAGTTCCAGCATTAACATTCTGACCATAAACCACAAATACTATAAATCTAGGAGATACATCAATAATTCGATCAAATGCTTGTTGGTGAGTTGATTTCTCTGCATTCACATCCATTATATTTACAGAATACCCAACCGATCTACATGATTCAGCAAGGAGCAGGGCCCACGTTGGCGATTCGATTGCAGCATAATTATTCGATAAATCTTGATAAATACCTTTTGCATTTCCTGGTGCTATAAATAGCACATCTGTTGTCATCACTATCTCTCCACTATATTGCTTCTATGATTTATATACCATTGATATACTTCTTTTAAACCATCATCAAGGCCTACTTTTGCTTTCCATCCCATTGATTTAATTCTACTATTATCCAAAAGTTTTCTAGGCGCACCATCTGGTTTTGAGTCATCCCATTCGATGCTTCCTGAATACCCTATAATCTGACTAATCTTCTGTGCTAGCTCCTTAATAGAGATATCAACGCCGACACCTATATTTATAGGTAGATCTTCATCAGGAAGTGGCGCATTAAGCAATAAGATACATGCATCAACTATATCATCAACAAAAACAAATTCTCGCCTTGGTGAGCCCGTACCCCACAGGGTGACAGATGGTTTATTTTCTTCTTTTGCCTCATGGAAACGTCTAATCAGAGCCGAAAGAACATGTGAGCTATTAAGGTCAAAGTTATCATTCGGACCATATGCACTATTTGGAATTACAGAAATAAAAGAAGACATATTAAACTGACGATTAATTGCCTGACACATTTGATAGCCAGAATATTTTGCAGTTGCATAAGCAATGCTGGTTTGCTCTAAATCGCCTGTAAATATTTGACTTTCTTTCATTGGAATTAGGGAATTTTTTGGATACATACATGAAGATCCAAAAAATAAAAGCTTTTTAACTTTAAACTCTCTTGCAGAATTAAAAACATTAATTTGCATAGATAGATTTTCATTTAAAAAATCTAATGGAAAATCTCTATTTTGTACAATACCACCCACTTTACCTGCCGCAAGAATTACTACTTCCGGCTGATGCTGTTGAAAAAAACTAAAAGTAGCATCCTTTGAACATAAATCAAGTTTTTTTCTATCTTCAACAATAATGTTTGTAAAGTTATTTTTTTCAAAAAACCTTACAAAAGCAGAGCCTATTAATCCTTTATGACCTGCAACATAAATCTTGGTATTTTTATTTAAACTAAAATCCATCAGGCTGATATAGAACTACTTTAGAGCCACTATTTTCAAATTCAAATGGTACAAAAGTTAATTTAGATAATGCTTTTTTTACTCTATTCTGATTTTCAGGTTTGACGAAAAATAAAACAAATCCACCGCCACCTGCACCAAGCACCTTCCCTCCAGTGGCCCCCGCTCTAACAGCTAAATTATACAGATCATCAATTTCTGAATTAGTAACCTTATTAGACAAGCTTTTTTTATTTATCCATGCCTCATGCAGAAGTTTTCCAAAATTATCTATTGAAATGTTAGTATTAGCCATAATTGAAGACCCTTCTCCAACCATATCATATAATTCGTTCATTTGAGAATAACAGTTTTCAATATTGGC
>Ga0233430_1004003_pt1 | contig 14186 bp, 11 predicted proteins | sample SI_118_April2016_2_FD_179883 | JGI IMG/M metagenome (GOLD analysis project Ga0233430, IMG submission 179883) | Seawater microbial communities from Saanich Inlet, British Columbia, Canada - SI_118_April2016_150_MG | ecosystem: Environmental > Aquatic > Marine > Inlet | place: Canada: British... | reverse complement strand
CAACTCTGGGGTGCGTCCTGGGCACTCGACGGTTTTGGTGCGTTGAGCCACCACATGGCTCGGCTTGTCGTGCGGGCACTAAAAATCAGCGAAGATGAAATCGACTGGCAATCTGTCGGTCCACCGCCCGAACGGATCGAACGCCTCCTCAACGACAGCATTGATGTTTCGCTGATCCGCGTCGAAGAAGCCACCTCTTTGAATAGCGATCAAAACAACAACCTTCATACCCTAATGGGGTTTTCAGAGCTAAAAGACCTCGTGCCCATTCAGCCCCATGGCGTATTGGCGACCACTGAGGCTTATGAACAAGCCCACCCGGAAGAACTCCACCGCCTAACCCGCGGCATGATCCGCGCCTCTAGAGCCCTCAACGACGACTTCGAAAATTTCCGTAAAGTCTATGACCACAACGTAACGGTTCCGGTTGCCGACGAGGACATTTACGATATCTGGAAAAAGGAGCGTGATTCCAGTGGCTTTGCCATTGATGGCGAGCTTTCCGAGGAGCATTGGCAAAAACAGATGGGCTTATTCTATGAGCTAAATCCGGACCTGCCAAAAATCTCCAGAAATGACGTCATCGCCGAAAATTTTGTTGCCGACGCTTTAGAACAACTCGGGGCATTGTCAGGTTAACTAAGGGGCATCAGCAAGCCTTGTCACGTTAAATTACTATTTCAATTTTATTCGCATTATTTAGTGGATCGACGCTCGTTCCACCAACCATATTTAGCGTCAAATTTGATTGACGAAAGTTAACGTGACAATGCCGTGGCTGGCAGCAACAAGCAGAATTATTGACAAATTTGCATATAAAGAAAAAGAAAGTCTATGAAGTTCCGATAGGATATAATGGGCACACTTATGGCGAGGGTAAGAAAATTGCGGCTATGGATGTTTTAGTGTGATATGTGCAATCATTCGTTTCCGTATCATCAAATGAACAGTCAGTAATAAGAGAAATAATAATTTCTAGGGTTTTTGATGTTATGGCTTCTTTAAAATCGAATTCGAACATCGAGAGTTCATTATCATGATTCGCATTCAATCGGCATCTGGCATTACGTTATACCTTCTATGCACAGTTCTATTCATTGTCTTGGCCTTATCGTGCTTGGGTATTGCTGTGACGCCCTATGAAAGTTTGAGGGCGTTATTTGATGCGATATCTCCAGATGGTGACGCATCCGGGTATTCGCGGGCTTTTCATAACCAGATTTCCACGCGGCTTTTTGGCAGCGGTACAGTCCTGGGCATTATTGGCGCTCTCTTTCTAATATACATAAAAATAACACACCGTTTTTTTGGTGAATTAATTGGTGATTTCCAGGTTTTTATTACTCATTTTAGCCGGTCTTTCCGGCGCTATTTTCTGGCCCCACCACTCATCTATCCGATGGCAATATTGGGTATCACGGTTTTTGGCTTTGTCCTTCGATTTCATTTTATTGACGGGCCTTTATTTCATGATGAATCGGCTGATTTTCAGTCGATGTGGATATTACCGTTGCATAAAGGTTTAACTTACGGACCGGCAGCGTGGCAGCATCCAATTACCATTTTACTCGGTCATATATCTTACGTTCTATTTGGTGATTTTAATTGGGCAATTCATCTGCCGCATTTTATCCTTGGCTTTCTCACAATCCCTTTAACTTATTGGTTTGGTTGTGTTCTTGGTAGTCGTCTTGCTGGATTAGTTGGTGCTGGATATTCAGCAGTTGCATGGCCTCTAGTGGCATATTCTGTCAATGGTCGTGGTTATGCCGCAGGTACTTTGGCATTTGTCGCCATGCTTGGATTGGTTTTGTACATTGTCAAATACAACAACCGTTTTGCCTGGGTGATGCTGTGTTTTTGTGCTGTCGTTGCGCTATTTTCAGTTCAATCAATGATTTTTGCATATGGTAGCACCATCGTTTGGTTGAGCGGTTTGGCGTGCTTTTCTAAAGGCCGAAGGTTTGATCGAAATTTCTGGAATAATTTTATTCTTTTTTGTTTGGCGTCATTTTTCATGACCTTACTTGCCTATTCGCCATTTTGGATCATGAATGGATTCGAAATGTTAATTGGTGGCAAAAAAGTGCTCGAAGGCGCTTCAAGTTTATCAATTGGAAATTTGAGCGGATATATAATCGCTGCTATTTATCAACTTTGGTCCCGCGATACACTGCTCATCTTACAAATCGTAACGGCCCTTGGCTTTATCGCTGCTCTAATTGGAAGTTGGCAGGCACGAATTTTCGTTATTGCCGCAATTGCCGGAACTTTGCCGTTGTTTATTCTGATCGGTGAATTCAGACCACCTGCTCGGTTATGGAATTATCTTATTCCCGGTATGGGAGTTGTTGTTGGGTTGGGGCTGGAATACTCGACCAGTTTTCTGCGAAAAAAAAATAAGGGTCTTACTAGTTGTTTGGTTGTTTGTCCCGATTTTATTGGCGACAATTGGATACCGTACAGTGACAACTAACTCTGTGGGTGCCGGCCTACACTCCCGGCCAGTCTCTGAGGCCTTGCTCCAAATATTGCAGAAAGGCGATATATTGTTAGGAGACGGAATTACTCCACCGACAAGACAATATCTCAACCGCGCATTATCAAAGCGGGGCCTAAAATTTCATCTTGCAGAAATGCATCCCGTATTGGATGGCTATGGCGGACGAATATGCCAACTTGAAGGCTGCCTTTCAAAACGGTCCAATCGGTCTTATCTGGTCACGAGAAATTCGGTTAAGAAGAGTATTGTCTATTTTAAAGCGATTAGAGAATCAGAACCAAATATAAATAAAGCTAGAATGATTGAAGAGATACGAAATATTAAAATATTTGCCTTTGAGAATTAAAAATGCCAGAGGCAGGCTATTTTACGAAACCTTTTAAGATGAAAATTGTAACGGGCTTGGACATTATATTTAAAACATGGTCACATTAATCCCGTGGTGACGGTATATCCAATGCGTTAACTTCGTTAATGCAGGAAATATTTTATCACCGACACCGCTTTCCACCCGATATTATTCAACATGCCATTTGGCTATGTGCGCGATTTACGCTGAGTTATCGAGATGTTGAAGATCTTTTAGCGGAACGCGAATCAAATATTTCTTACGAAACTGTTCTACGTAGATTTCTGAAATTTGGACCGGCAATTGCCCGTAATCTGAAACAATCTCGTCCAACCCAGGCGTAAGGCTAAGGCAGCTGTTAAATTGATGCGTAGGCTTATGAAGAATCAGGGTTTCGCGCCAACTCGAGTAGTAACGGACAAGCTCAGATTGTATCACGTTGCGTTTCGGGAAATTGGCTTAACGGCAGCGCACATTGATGATAAACAATCCAAATGCAACGATTCAAATCACCGGGATCGGCTCAGCGATTTTTAAATATTCAATCCGCAACTTACAACACCTTCTACCTCCACCGACATTTCCTCAATCGAACTATTTTCAAGAAATATCGCACCGAGGCATTTGGCGTGTGAAAAGGTACCAGTGCGGCGGCCTAGAAAAAACGTTACGGGATTCGTGTGCCGATGGCCTGTTGACGTGACAATGCTAGGATTACAATGCGAAGTTAGAAAGATCTGAAGATATCACCCTTGATCACGGTCAATGTGAATACCCACCTATGCCCCTATTTTTCGGACTGCTCATTTAACCTTGGAAAATATTATGGATGCTCAGCCCAACGAAACTCAATCACCGGAACTTACGAAGCTTTTTGAAGAAACAACTTTTGGAAAGTACAAAATCACCAACCGGGTGAAATACGGTGCCTGCTGTGTGTCTAACTTCAACAATACGGACGGTAGTATCACGCCGAGAGAGCTCGCCCGTACCAAAGTAATTGCCGAAACCGGCTGTGGGATTATTACCAATCAAGGTGCCTATCCGGACCCGCTCGGTGAAGGCAAAGCCTATTACACTCAAATCGCACTTTATGATGAAAAATTTATTCCACAATTCGAGACCATCGCGCAATATATCCATGACAACAACGCCTTGGCGATCCAGCAAATTCTCCATGCCGGACGTTATGGCGGCATTGATCTCGGCTACTGCGTTCAGCCCTCCGTCGTGCCGCAAACGCTACCTCATTTTCGCCCACCCCGGGAAATGACCAAAGAAGATATCCGCGAATGTATCGCTCACCACGCCCACTCTTCAGCGCTTGCTATCAGAGCCGGATTTGATGGCGTTGAGATTACCAGTTTCATGGGCTATTTGCTGGCCAATTTTCTCTCCAGCTTCACCAACCAGCGGACTGACGAATATGGAGGATCGGTTGAAAACCGCGCGCGTTTCCTGGTTGAACTCATCGACGGCATTAAGCAAGAGATCGGCGATCACCCTTTAGCAATACGTCTCAACGGCGCCGAGTTGATGGACCAATGGGGCGGCAATACGGTTGATGAATGTTTTGAAATTATGCACATCGCCGCTGATGCTGGTATGGATATGCTCAGCCTGACCGTTGGCTGGCAGGAAGCGCCGGAAAGCTCCATTGGCCGCGACGTCCCACCCGGTCACTGGAATTACCTGGCGCGCCGGGCCAAAAAAGAGCTGCCCGACATGCCGCTGGCTTTTGGCGGCCGCTTGCCTGACCCGGTGATGGCAAATGAGTGCATTGAAAATGGCGACTTTGATTTCTGGGAAGTTTGCCGCCCGCTTTTGGCCGACCCAGAATTGGTTCACAAGGCTAAAGAGCGCCGCCTGCACGAGGCCAAAGTCTGTATCGGCTCGCTCAATTGCCTCTCACGCTTGTTCCGCGATCTGCCCTATACCTGCACTGTCAACCCAGCCTTGGGCCATGAATATGAGCCAGAATATAATATCACGCCGGCGGTGACAGTTAAGCGGGTCATGGTTGTCGGTGCCGGCCCCTCCGGCATGGAAGCCGCTATAGCCGCCTCTCAGCGCGGCCACAAAGTGACCGTGTTCGAAAAATCCGATGTCATCGGCGGGGCCCTTCGCGGCTACGCTGCTAACGACCTCGCCCATCCTGAAGATCTCGAACAAATCGTTTCTTACTATGAAGTTATGGCTGTAAAACATAACATTGAGGTCAAATTTAACATTGCCCCAACGCCTAAGATGATGCGCAGCATGTTGCATGAATATGACGCGGTTATTCTGGCGACCGGTGCCATGGTAGATATGGCCTCGCTCCCAATCTCTGATGACGCGAACCTACTTGACGCTTTCGATGTCGCCAAAGGTAAAGTTGAGATTGAGAAGGGCAAGAGCATCGCGGTGGTTGGCGGCGGCAAGATCGGCCTGACACTCGCTGAATCTCTCAAAGACAAGGGCCATGAAGTTATTATCATTGATGAGCACAAACGGCTCGGCCATGATGTCGCGCCGACCTGGAAGTGGCGTCACACGTCTTGGGTCAAAGAGCTCAGCATCGAAACCGTCACCGGCGTAAAAGTTAAAGATATCTCGGCAGCCGGCGTTACAGTTTTGGACGCTGATGGCGAACGCCTGGTCGAAGCTAATGTCATCATCGCGGCTTCGCCCATTCGGGCCAATCAGGAACTGTTTCAGGATTTTCAGTGGATGGTTGATGAATTGCATGGCACCGGCGACGCCATGGTGCCGGGGGACTTAACGCTCGCGATCCTAAACGGCTATCGCCTCGGCTGCAGAATATAACCATGGACGCCCAAATCATTGATACAGAGGCTATTCTCGCTGATCGTGATGGTTGGCAGAAGATGCTCAACGGCTGCCCTAAGGCCTTCTCGACTATTGATCCCGGTGGGCGTATTGGCATTTTTGCCAATGGAGATTTTTCCACTTCAATCGCCAATCTCGATGGCACCATGTTGGTCTGGGATATCGCCGAAGATGGCATCGGCGTTGATTATGTCCGCTTCAAACGCCAGCATTTCCATCGTGCCAATGTTGATCTGTTGTTTGTCGTTGATGATGACACCTTGCAAATGCTGCATGGCGCAACCGAAGAAGTGCTAATCGAGGAATTGGTCAAGCGGGCCAACCATGGTCAGATCATTCTATTTTTCATGATTGGCCGCGATGATCTAGAAGACTATGGCTACTTTGATTTTCTCGAAGTTGTTGGACTATCCTTCTTGGGACCTTGTAGGTAGATGTTATTCACCAATCCCGCTGGCGCGCCTGAACTCGGCTGTAACGAATGCGGTTGCCGCTGGTTCGATCGGATCAAGAACGAGTGCTACGAATGCGGCTGGGAAGTGCCCAAGGACGAGATCAAAGCTTTCGCAGATGCACTCGAAGAATATTACAAGAAAACCGGCAACCCGCCCTAATCGAGTTTATTCAGCTGCATTGCCGGAAAGAGACTTGCGGCCTTCGCGCACATTCGTAATCTCATCAATCAAGCGCTCGGCGGCGTAATCGACTTCGTCCTCGGTATTGAAGCGTCCAAGGCCGATGCGCAGGCTAGCTTCAGCCATCTCGTTACTCAGACCAATGGCTTTAAGGACATAAGACGATTCTTCCGAGGCCGACGTACAGGCAGATCCTGACGACATTGCCAAATCTGGCAGCGCCGCCATCAGACTTTCCGCATCAACGTCCTCGATACTGATGTTTAAATTACCAGACACGCGATTTTCCATACTGCCATTGATATGAATGCCGTCCAGTTTGGTGGTAAGCCTCTCGAGCAAGTCATCTCGCATTTTTTCTAAACTTTTTGCCTCGGTTGGCATCTCCGTCACAGCAAGCTCGCAGGTTTTGCCAAAGCCAACACAAAGCGGCGGCGGAAGCGTTCCAGAGCGTAGATTTTTCTCCTGACCGCCACCATTGAAAACCGGTTCTAACCGGACACGCGGCTTATTGCTGACATAAAGCGCACCTAAGCCCATCGGTCCATAGACCTTATGGCCCGTTATGCTCATCAAATTGATGTTCATCGCTTTAACATCGAGTGGAATTTTGCCCAATGCCTGTGCCGCATCGCTGTGCAACAACACCTTGTGCTCAGCCGCCATCGCACCGATCTCAGCCATTGGTTGGATCAAACCAATTTCGTTTTGCACGGTCATAATCGAAATTAAAATTGTGTCTTCACAAATCGCCTTTTGCAATTCATCAAGATCGAACAGCCCATTCTGGTCGACCTTTAAATAAGTAACTCGATTGCCCTCTTTCTCCATTTGGAAGCACGTATCGAGCACACACATATGTTCAGAGACGCAGGTAATAATATGATTTTTCTTTTCGCGGTAAAATCGCGCAACGCCTTTGATCGCCAGATTATTGGCCTCGGTGGCCCCAGAGGTAAAATAGATCTCGCTTGCATCGGCACCAATCGCGTCGGCAATTTGACCGCGCGCCACCTCAACTGCTTCAGCTGCTTCCCAACCGTAGAAATGACTGCCCGAATGCGGATTGCCAAACTTCTCACCAAAGAAAGGCATCATTGCCTCGACGACGCGCTCATCCAGCGGCGTCGTAGCGTGATTATCAAGATAAACCGGCCGACCTTTTCTTTTCTCTAGGGACATACTTACTCCATGGTTAGAGATCAATTTTATCCCTTCCGATCCATTGGGGAAAGACCAGAAGAGTTATGAGGGCACGCGTACGTTACACTTTAGCCGCATGCCGGACAGATCCTTAATCTGAATGCTAGAGTAGCGACATGGAGTTTGGTCGATATTTTTTTATATTAGGCACTTCCAATGTCCGCTTTCAGATGCAAAGCGGACCCTTTTTGCAGGTGCCTACAATGTCTGCTTTTAGCCAACAACGGGCATTGAGAGGTTTTTGGATAAGAGTATGTCATGCTTTATGATGAAATATATTGATCTTGATTGCAGTCTAAATTCATGTGGCCCAACGGAATTCCAATCCAGTGAATTGCCATAAGCTCTTAGAAGGTTTCATGTAGATAAACTGTCGCGCAATGTGTACTGTTTTTCTAATAAATGCTTAAAAAAACTAGGTACGGCAGGAAGTTGAATTTGAAAAATATATTCTCATCGCTTGAGCTAGCAGATATTGCTGACCGCTATAGCCTGAACTATTTCGATATTGGCTCTCGGGGTGGTTTTCAAAATGATCTCCACTCGCTCGCTTTTGCCGTCGAAGTTGTTGGTTTTGAGCCTGATCCTATCGAATTCAAACACTTGCTAACAATATCGCCCGAACCGTGGAAATCTATAAACTATTTGCCGTTTGGCATAAGTGGCCAATCTGGCGAGCAAAATCTTTATATCCCGACAGACCCGCAATCGGCTTCTTTGATGAAACACAATGTCGCGATTGGCGAAAAATTTGATAAACCACAGTTTTTTGAGGTTGATCGAATTGAGAAAATCCAAACGCTTTCTCTAAATGATGCTCTTGAAAAGACGAAGTTCAAATCGATCGATTTCATGAAGATTGATATTGAAGGAGCAGAAATGTCGGTATTCAAATCATCGCCTGAGGTGATGAAAGGTGTTCTGGCAATCAAAACTGAAATTTCTTTTCTTCCATTCCGCGAAGACCAACCTTTAGCCAGCGATATTGATAATTTTCTTCGCCATGCCGGCTTCGAGCTTATGGATATAATCGAACCAAGCCATTGGCGTCGACACGGGTATTTAATACACCCATATTATTCTACAGAAATGCCGCCTTACTCAAGAGCACAAATCGTGCAGGCTGATTATTTGTATTTCCGTAATCCAGAAAGTGTGGGTGGAGATATCACTAAGCTTTTAAAGTTGTCTTTGATAGCACTTTCCTTCGGCTATTTCGACCATGCATTGATAATTCTGGAACTTCCGGAGGTCGAGAAATTTTTGGACTCAGAATTTAAATTATCGCCGATTGAAATCGTTGCGCCGGCGTCAAAAATATATGGCCGCAAAGCATTCTATCAACAAGGTCGAAACTTAATCCCGTTCTTGAGGTATATGAAGAACCTGCTGAATTGATATTTTTTTTAATTCTGAAATAACGGCTGTTGGAGTTTAAAAATTCAATTTTCCGATATTTTTATTCTAGATCTCGAGCTTGGTCGATATAATCGTTTTTGGTCATAAATTCTGTGTCTACCACGCGACGTTCATCATATATGCTTTGATAAAAACCACACGATGCGCAGACATCGTTAAAATTGCCGATTTCGTGATCTCTGACGATCCCTATCCATTTCTCATTATCAGGTGTATGAATTGAAGAAAGCGAGGTCAAATTAAGGTCTCCCAAAAGCAGGCTACCGCGCGGATCTCGGCAAGCACAGGCATTAACCTTTCCCTCAGCTGTGATCTGGACGCTATCAAATGGTAGACCACAGGGACCTTTTTTGTACAAGTGTTTCCCATCTATCAAATCCATTTCGATGTCGGCCACGTCGCTTTCGCCAATATCCCCGCCCCAATTATCAACCTGAGAACTCAAACCAATTTGCACTCCAGCCTGGCGCAGTTTTTCGATGATTTCCAGTAGTTCGTTTTGGCTGCCCTTGTTAAACTGGAAAGAACGGTAAGTGCGTATGCTAAGGCAAATGTTTAGACCAGGAGGTTTCTGAGAAAAAAGCGACTCTAAAGTTGTTAAATTCTCGACCAGCCGGTCGTATTGTTCTTTACCCCTTCCCGTAATATTGCAAAAACTTTCAAAGTCATGCCCATAAATACTTACTTCCAGATAGCTTATCTTCTTTAGGGCAAATAGAGATTTTATTGCTACGTTATTCGCGCCAATAAAATTGGTATAAAATTAGTAGGTTTTTATCACACTGTTTTCAATATAACGCAGGCGTTCGATTGCATTTTTGTCCATGAAAATTTCTCCATTGATCGGAGTCAAGACAATACACTCAAAGCCCATTGCAGCCGCTTGATCAATGCTGCTCCTGAATAAATCTTCATCCATGACGGTTTTGGGGTGAAGATTTTTCGGATAAGTACAAAACTTACATGCCAAATTGCAATAGCTGATGGGCTCGATAAAAAGACGCTTGCGGGGATGAGGAACGAACGACCGTCCCAATAACTTGTTTTTATTGATAAAGTAGAAGGAACCAATAAAACGTTTGGTTCGTTTGAACCAGATTTTGAGTCGGGGAATCATTAATTTTTCAGTTCGTCTATATTCAGCTATTTTTACAGTGCCCTCATTCCGTATTGAGGTCCAGCTTTTCAGACCCAATCTCTATTTTTCAAATGTCTGCTCTGGCTCAAAAGCAGACTCTTTTGCCTGATATGGTTTATGGGCATTGTCACATTAACTCCGTGGTGACGGAATATCCAATGGGGCCGTATGGCTCTATGCTCGGTTCACACTACGCTATCGGGTTATAGAAGTTCTTTTAGCGGAACGCGGATTAGATGTTTCTTTTGAAACTGTTCGTCGATGGTTTAAGAAATTTGGACAGCCAATAGCTAATAACCTGAGACACTCTCGTCCCACACCAAGCGATCATTGGTATCTTGATGAAATGGTCGTCGTAATTCGTGGCAAGAAATATTGGTTGTGGCGTGCCGTGGATAACGAAGGCGAAGTTTTAGATTTTCTTGGGCAACCCAGGCGTAACGCCAAGGCCGCTATCAAATCACCTGGATCAGCTCAATATTTTCTGAACAGTCAAACAGCAACTTACAACAATTTCTATCTTCAACCACACTTACTCAATCGAACTAGGTTAAAGCATTATCGAGCCTAGTCATTTGATATATGGAATTCCGCAGGTGCCAAGGCCTCGGAATAATATTACGACTTTCATGAGCCTAGTACCTGTCAACGTGACAATGCCTCATTGGCCGGCATCCATTCCTTTTAACTACCGTTCCCAACTGTCCGGCTCTCCCCGAAGCCAGGCGGCACCTTGTGCATAAAGTTCTTCTACTTTTCCGCCGGTTAATCCTGGCATATCGCGCTTCACATCGTAGCCCAGTCCCTGCTGAAAATAAGCCAAATGCTGATACCCCTCCGGATAACGAGCCAATATCTTTGGATCAAGACTAACCGCTTGAGAAGTATCCAGCGGCGTCATGCGGTCTCGCTCATAAATTGGCTGACGAAGTACAACGCCCCATTTATCATTTCGACGCTCAATCAAATCATAAAATCGTCCGGTACACACAATGTCGCATTCTACACCATGGACTTTCCCACGTTGCGAAATAGTCATCTTCGTTTGGGCGACAGCACGGTCTCCTTGAATGTCAATCATCGAGCCACCAAGGAAATGGAGAATGTAAATTCCTTTCTCAAATCCCTCGATACTCACTTTAATAAAATCTTCCGCCGGACCATGAAACCAGGTGGCCATCATGCGCCCGTCATCCGTCCAAACGGTACGGAAATTTTCCCAATCAGCGGAATCGCGATACATCACCCATTTTTCAATAAGTTCCCGTACTTCCATCCGTTCAATAATATCTTTATTTACCATGTCATTCATTCAGAACTTATCTCCTCACAAGAATGGCGCTAAGAATCTTTCAGTAATTCTCGCGCGATAATCAATTGCTGAATTTGGGTTGTGCCTTCGTAGATACGATAGACTCGGACATCACGGTAGAATCTTTCGATCGGGTAATCTGCGACATAACCAGCACCGCCAAATATTTGGACCGCCCGGTCAGCGACGCGGCCGACCATTTCGCTGGCAAACATTTTGCAGCAAGCCGCCTCAGAAATGATGCTTTCGCCTTGGTCTTTTTTGCTGGCCGCGTCCAAAACCATGGTTCTGGCGGCATAGCTCTCGGCTTGGGAATCGGCAAGCATGGCTTGAATCAATTGAAAGGATGCTATCGGCTTGCCAAATTGCTCACGTTCTTTGGTATAAGCGACACATTCTTCGATCAGACGTTCGGCAACTCCAATGCTGCCAGCGGCAACACTCATCCGACCACGGTCAAGGACTTTCATAGCGGTTTTGAAGCCAATGCCCTCCTGGCCACCAATAAGATTTTCCACCGGTACGCGGCAGTCGTCAAAAATAACATCGCATATATGGGTGCCTTGCATCCCCATCTTTTTTTCCGGCTTACCAAAGCTCAGTCCCGGTGCAGCATTCTCCACAATAAAGGCAGAAATCGCGCCTGATTTTTCATCGGCAGCTCCGGTCCGGGCCATGACGGTAATGATATCTGCGTTCCGAGCATTGGTAATAAAACGTTTCCGACCATTGATGACGTAGAAATCGCCTTCACGCCTAGCAACTGTCGAAATTGAAGCGGCGTCTGAACCAGCTTCGGGTTCAGTCAAAGCAAAGGACGCGATAAATTCACCGCTGGCTAATTTGGGCAGATATTTATCCCGCTGGCCGTCCGTGCCATCCAGAACAATCCCCTGGCTGCCGATCCCAACATTGCCGCCGAAGCACACTCTGAACGCCGGTGACGTTCTGGAAAAAGCCATGATGAGTCGAACTTCTTCTTCATTGGTCAGCCCGAGCCCGCCAAATTTCTCCGGAATAGATATACCAAAAAGACCGAGATCTTTCATTTCCTCAATGACGGCTGCTGGGATGAGATCGTTCTCTGCAACTTCTGCCTCAATCGGCACCAGGCGCTCTTTAACAAAGCGTTCGACGGTATCTATGAGTTGGGCGAAAATATCAGGATCTAAAGCCATCGATTAAGCACTCTCGGCATATTGTTTTTTCAATTCATATTTTTGAACTTTACCAGCACTTGTGCGCGGCATGGCATCAATAAAGTAAATATGCCTAGGTTTTTTATAGCTGGCCAGATCAGTTCGGCAAAACGCGATCAATTCTTCGGCGCTGACAGCTTTGCCGTCCTGGCATTGGACACAGGCAGCAACCGCTTCGCCATAATCGCTATCCGGCACGCCGAAAACGGCCGCGTCCAAAACAGCCTCGTGTTCCATTAAAACAAGCTCAACCTCACGCGAGTAAATATTATAGCCGCCAGATACGATCATATCCTTGGCCCGATCGGAAAAATACAAATAACCGTCTTCATCTTGATAGGCGAGATCGCCCGTTCTAAGCCAGCCGTCGACAAAAACTTCTTCGGTCGCTTTCACGTCATTGAAATAAGCCCGCATGGTGATAAAACGTCCAGGCTCACCGCATCTAACAAGAATTTCACCGGGCGTGCCTAGCGCAACATCTTTAAGATCAGCATCCACCAATCGAACTTCGACGCCGGGTAAAACTTGTCCCATGGCACCCGGTTTTAATTCATGGTCCTCCGGCCTCATGCCAGTCACAACACCCGCCTCAGTTTGGGCTAAATAGGTATAGAGACCGACATGAGGCACGGCTTTAAAAAGCCGCGCCTTAACCGGTTCCGGAAAAACTTCGCCGGTTGTGACGATCAGGCGCAAAGTCGCCAAAGCTTTCGGCTTGGCCTCTATAAAATCCATCATCATTCTGACGATTGTCGGCACACCGCTTAAGACGGTGACTTTTTCCCGGGCAATAATATCCACGGCCTCCGCTGGATCAAAGCTGGGTTGCAAGATCAATCGGCAGCCCAATTGGAAGGCGTTAACCAGCCGGGAAAATCCCGTGCGATGCGACATTGGGGTTGAGGCAAATATCACATCATCGGCAGTAAGCTCCCATTCCTGGGTACAAATCAGCCCACCAATCGCCAGAAGATTGGCATGCGTGCCGATGGCCCCTTTGGGCAGACCTGTCGTGCCGGAGGTGTAGCCCAGGACACAATCATCGGGCTGCACAGGCAGGCTCGGCGGCGGCGCTGGGTCGCCGGCGGCAACAAGGTCCGGCAACGAAATTTCATCGCTCCTCGAACTGCCGACACAGATGCTCAATATATTTTGCGAGCGGCTCAAGCTTTGCTTAACGCTATCGCGGAGATTGTCTGGAAAAACAATGGCGCTTGGTTCTGAATGGCCCAAAATGAAATCAATTTCTTTTTCGGCCAGGCGGGGTGACAGTGGCACAGTCAGAGCGCCGGTCTTTACAATCCCCGACAGCATTTCAATTAGCTCGATCCCGTTTGGCATCAAGACGGCGACCCGGTCACCAAGGGCAATACCCTTATCCAATAAAGCGTTGGCTATTTGATTGGACGTCTTATCCAACTCAGCAAAAGTGATCTGCCGGTCACCACATACGACCGCGACCTTATCGGGGATCCGCTGGGCATTTCCAGAAAGGATGGCTCCAAGCTTCATTGTACAGGCTAGCCTTTTTTGACCGGCTCGAGACCTGGGCGGTAGGACTTTTTGTCAATAAATTCCTCAATGCCACGATCA
>Ga0233430_1003993_pt1 | contig 14221 bp, 6 predicted proteins | sample SI_118_April2016_2_FD_179883 | JGI IMG/M metagenome (GOLD analysis project Ga0233430, IMG submission 179883) | Seawater microbial communities from Saanich Inlet, British Columbia, Canada - SI_118_April2016_150_MG | ecosystem: Environmental > Aquatic > Marine > Inlet | place: Canada: British... | reverse complement strand
CACATACATCATATTGTCTTGACTGGCGTAGATGTTTGAAACAGAAGGTAGTGGTGTCCCCGATTTATGACCATTCAGTTTGCTCAGTGCCATTTTACAATCGCTGCACTGCCCTGAGCCCTCATTTGCAATCTCAGGGTGCATTGAACATACGTAGGCATCGTCGAATGTTGGTGGCACAGCGCATATTATGGGTGCTGATGTGAGTAAGAAAAGCACAAATGCTGAACTCAGTATGATTACTGAAAGGATCTTATTCTTGTCGAGTATTTTCATATTCAAAATATCCTAATTCGTAGTATTTTTTGCAGGAAGTAGATCATCACCGCCAACTAAAGCAGCAAGCGATGCCCTGACCTGTAACCTGTCACGAATCCGTGCTAACCTGTCAAGCCGGGTATTAAAAAGGTTCGACTCAGCCATTAGTATTGCTTCAAAATCTGCCTTCCCAATTGAGTATGAGTTGGTTGAGGATGCCAAAGTAGCCTCTGATAGTGGTTCAATACTTTCAATGTTCAAGACAATTTGCTCTGCTAACCTATCATCCTGGTCTATCAGGCTCTGAAGTTGAAATTTGAGCTCTAATTCGAGAGCGTTTTGCTTAAAAACAATTGCTCTATGATTTGCTGTCATCTGTCGGACAGCCGCATTTTGCCTTTTGTCTCGATGTATTGGCAGGGACATTCCGGCAGAAATGGTTAGCAAATCAGGGCGTTCCATCCCATTATCAGCATCCTGCCTGAAACCATATGCTGCCCCAAGCTTCAAGTCAGGAATGACAGAACGACGTGCGAGTTCTACTTTCCTTGAAGCCATAGCCAATTCAATATTGGACTTCAACCACATTGGGTTCTTTTTGAAGAGTGTCTCCTCCATATCATTTACAATGATCTGAAGGAAAATATCTGGCAGCGATTCTGGAGTTGATGGGATGTCATCCGGTTCATTTCCGGTAAGGATAGCAAATTTTCTACTTGTTGTCAGGATCATTTGATGCAAATTAGAACGCTTATCTTCAAGTTGTGATCTCTTGGTTTCAGCACGAAGAATATCCTGCTGCATACCCTTTCCGGTCTCATACTTGCTTCTGGCAATTACGATAAGATTATCTATCAACTCGATATTATTATCAAGTGTAGAAAGAGCTTCTCGAAGGAATGCCCAATGATACCATGTTTTGGTGAGACTCTCCGCGATCATTAACTTACGAGAACGGAGCGTAACTTCTTTTGTTGCTAAGTTATCTTCCGCGATTTCTGTACGCAGGTCAAGTTTATTGGAGAGTGGAATCATTTGTCCAACACTAATCCATGCTCCCGTCATCGGTTCTTGATTGAAATCGAAGCTATTTACGGCAAGACTCATCAAACTGACGCCAATTGTGGGATCTTTCCAGACTCCAGCTTGAGATACCTGCTGTTCAGAAGCAGTGATTCGATTGCGAATTTCTCCTAATCCGGGATTTTTTTCGAATGCTCTTGAGATGTGTTCTCTCAACACAGCATCAGATGATATAATTTGAGTACGAGCTCCGTCTGACAACCCAAAAATAAAAAAACATGCCACAAAGAATTGAGTTATCTTTCTGCGCCAGCAAATGTTTGTGAAAATCCGTTTACTCATATTCTCCTTGAGTCTAATATGGTTTAAAATCCGAGTAACACTGAAACGACGAACTATTGGTACTAAAAGATGGAACGAATGCCGGAAGTAAAAGTTCCTACATTTTTTAATGCTGGTAAATTGTATTTACCGAGAAGCTATCTTCATATGTAAAAATACTTGAATATTGTAAACTGGATAACATATATCTTGTCCGACAAAATGCTTTCACATTAGACGAGTACATTTTAAATCTATTGGCAATGAACAAACTAATAAAGAGTGTGGTGAATAAATTTAAAAAGGTAATTTTACATCTGATTTTTTCGCACACTTGCAAAATCTTTACTTCGTGAGTATTGTACAGATAGCGCTCGGGCAACTCCTGAGTCAATTCAAATCGTCAATATACCGTTAGAGTGCACCAATCACGCATGGAACCTATGATAGCAAAACGAGATGTCCTCATCGCTGTCGATGACATTGAATTTCAAAAAGAAATTTCTGTTTATTTAAGCAAGAACAATTATGATGTAATCTCCGCAAATGATGTCAACTCTACCATAGAAAATGCAAAGAAACACAAGCCATCAGTTGCACTAATTGAGATTAGTCAGACAGAAAGAAAAGATATCATTCCTATGATCAAGGAGGTTTCCTCTCAAACCGAATGCATAATAATAGCTGAACATGCCTTTGAAATCTCCGCAATTGAGGCAACTAATATGGGGGTTTTCAATCTTATATTGAAGCCTGTTGATTTGAATCAATTGCTAATCTCTGTTTTGCGAGCTTGCGAAAAACATGACTCTGAAGAGAAACTAAGATTTTTAAGTCAAATAGCGCAACAGGTAGACGATTCCGTGATTGCTTGCGATCTGGATTATAAAATAATATGGGTAAACCAAGCTTTCCAGTCACTTTATGGCTACACGCTGAATGAGGTAGCATTTGAATATCCGGGATTTCTAAACGCTGAACCAAATGCAGATAAAATAGAGGAAATGATACTAAGTACAATTATCTCCGGGAAGACATGGAAAGGTGAGCTCAAGAATAGGAAAAAAGATGGCACAGAATTTCCGATTGATCTATCTATTACACCTCTAAAAGACGATCATGGTCAAATCGTTGGCTATGGCAGCTTTCAAAGAGACATTACAAAACGAGTTGGAACAGCAGAAGCTCTAATGGAAAGTGAGCGAAAATACCATGAGCTAGTTGACCTTTTACCTCAAACTGTATATGAAATCGATCTGGACGGTAGTGTGACCTTTCTTAATCAGTTTGGCATTGAAGCTTCCGGGTATTCTCGAGTGGATCTTGAAAAGGGCATCAGTGCATTTCATATTATTGCAGAAAAAGATCATTCAAAACTGAGTCGAAACATTTCATCTGCCAGAGAAGGGGCTGCGTATATACCGTCCGAATATGAAATAATCAGAAAAGATGGCAGTACCTTTACAGCTCTAATTTATGCCAACTGCATTATGAGAGATAATGTATCTATTGGTCTCAGAGGAATTCTGATCGATACATCAAAACTAAGAGAGTTAGAGAGAGCTCTCCAACACTCAACTCAAATGTCCAATGATATCTTACAGACTATTCCGTCAGGTTTATTTACATATCAATTTGAACCACCTGACGAACTCTTCCTCCTGAGTGGTAATCCAGAAGCGGTAAAACTAACGGGAATTGATCTTGAAAAATCAATTGGCAAAGAGTTCAACGAAATATGGCCAAACGCAATTGAACAAGGAATAACTGAGGCATATTTAGAGGTTGCAAGAACGGGAGTTGCAAACAATGCCAACGATGTGTTTTATGAGGATGACAGATTTCAAGGCGTATTCAGGATCCGAGTATTCAGGATTCCCAATAATCGGATAGCGGTGGCATTTGAAGATGAAAGCAAACGTCAAATAGCAGAGTCAGAGCTAAAGAGGAGTGTGAGCAAATTCAGGTCCTATATCGACAATGCACCAGATGGTATCTTTGTAACTGATGGGAACGGGATTCATACTGAAGTAAACGAGGGAGCTTGCAACTTAACAGGATACTCGAATCAGGAACTTCTAAAAATGTCTTTGCAGGATCTTATTACTACGCAATTTAACAACGACATAATACATGATTTCAAAAACTTATCATCATGCGAAACCTTACAAAAGGAATATCCCTTTATCCTGAAGGATGGCTCAGATGGTTTTATGATGTTGGATACTGTCAAACTTGAAGATGATAAGTATCTAACTTTCTGCAAAGATATTACAGTCCGAAAACTGACTGAACAGGCGTTACTAAAAAGTAAAGAAAGACTCCTGCAAACACAAAAAACGGCCAGAATGGGTTTTTGGGAATGGAATTTGAAAGCCGATGAGATTTTCATATCCAATCAGGTGTATGCTCTTTACGGAATTGATAAAAAGGACACAAGATCGAACCATGAGATATTGTGCGCGATAGTACATCCTGATGACAGGGATAATGTTCATAAAGAACTTAAAAGAGTTATTAAAGGTCAAGATGAATATGACAATGACCTGAGGATTTTACGTCCTGATGGGAAGATAGTCTGGGCACATGCACAAGCAAAATTAGTTCTTGATGAGAAAGGCAAACCAGAAAGCTTGCTTGGTTCGATTATTGACATCACCCGTAGGAAAGAAACAGAAGCAGCGTTCTCTGAAAGTGAACGTCGATATAGAAAATTGGTTGAAAATATCCCGGTTAAACTATCCCACTACGATGTGAAGAAGAAGAAATATGCTTATTGGAATACCGATGAATTATGGACAGGAATGTCGATTGATGAGTGGAACAGCCTTAGTCCTGAAAAACACCTTTCATATATCCATCCGGAAGATGTTCCTCTGGTTCGTGATGCCATCCGTGAATGGGAAAAAACAGGTCAAAAAGAAACTCTGAAATTTGAATATAGAATTCGAAGTAAAGAGAATGAATACTCATGGTTAGAAAGTTGGATATATAACGAATTCGACGAAAACAAAAATCATATTTCGACAATACAGCTCTATTGGGACATTACAGAGCGAAAGGAAGTTGAGCAACAACAAAAAAAACTTGCAGCTCGTTTTCAAGAAGCTCAAAAAAAGGAGAGTCTCAGCATTCTTGCTGGAGGTATTGCCCATGACTTCAATAATATATTAGTCGGAATATTGGGCAATGCCAATTTCGCTCTATCTGACATTTCCCCTACCTCACCCTTGCGGGAAAGTATTATCGAGATTGAAAAATCAGCCCAACGTGCTGCAGATTTGACACGGCAAATGCTTGCCTATTCAGGAAAAGGTCATTTTGTAATTGAAGACTTCAGCCTATCTAAACTCATTGAAGAGATGATTCGCCTTGTAAAAGCATCCATCTCTAAAAAAGCAGAAATCGAACTCAATCTTGACAAAAAACTGCCTGCGATTAACGGTGATATAACTCAGATACGTCAATTGGTAATGAATCTGATTATTAATGCATCCGAGGCAATTGGTGATGAAACGGGGCGCATCAAACTGAAAACTTGTGTTGAAAAATTCACCAAAAACCAATTACGCAACATCCATTTCGGCGAGGAATTAGAACCAGGAAAATATATATACATGAGTGTTGAAGACACGGGCTGTGGTATGGATAAAAATACCCTAAACAAAATCTTCGATCCATTCTTCACAACCAAGTTCACAGGACGTGGTCTTGGATTGGCGGCAACCCTGGGGATTGTGGAGGGGCATAAAGGTGCGATAAATGTTATCAGTGAACTGGGAAAGGGAACTAAATTTGAAATCTATCTTCCTAAAAGTATCAGTAAACAAGTAGAGAAAAAAGAAGCAATCCACCCAGTATTGAACGATGATGTTTCAGGTACAATTCTTGTTGTAGATGATGAGAAACTTATAGTCAATCTCGTGTCTAAAACACTGCAACGTTCTGGTTATAAAGTAATCACCGCTAAAGATGGATTTGAAGCTGTAGAAAAATATAAATCTAAACACAAAGAGATTGACCTGGTTATCATGGATCTGACAATGCCGAATTTAAATGGCGAGGAGGCGTTTGAACAGATCAAAACAATTGATCCGGATTCTGTTGTGATCATAAGTAGTGGATTTGGAGAGTCTGAAGCAGAAAAGCGGTTCTTCGGTAGAGGATTATCAGGATTTATACAGAAACCATTTACACCAACTGTTTTGATCAACACTGTCAGAAAAATCCTCTCAGAAAGCTAGGTTTGTGATTCCATTCTCAACTCTGGATAAACATGAAAAAGCAATGTACCTCAATTCTCAATTCACTCTTTGTTATCGGAATAATTTTGATGTGGATTTTGCCCAAAGTATCGGCTTCACCTGATCCTTTTCCGGTCAATGAAACCATTTTCGAACTTGTTGAACAAGTTAATCCTGATTTTATGGAAGAGAATGCACAACATCTCTTAAACTTTCATACCAGGCACACATATTCCGATACCCTCTCAGATACATTGGGAATCGGTGCTGCTCGAAGATGGATGATTGGAGAGCATGAAGATAATGATGTCGGTGCTCAACTTTACCATTGGAATGGCTTCAGACATAATGATAATTATCCGTGCTACAATGTTCATGCTACAATCCCTGGGGAACGGGAAAATGAGGGGATAATTATTCTCGGCGCTCATCTTGATTCAAGAGGAGTGGATCGCAATGATGTGGAGGGATTTGCCCCTGGTATTGATGATGATGGCAGTGGATGTCTTGCTTTAATGGAAATTGGGAGGATTCTTTCTGGTCAGGCAATTGAAAGAACAATTGTTTTATCCGCATTTACAGGCGAGGAACAAGGATTGCTGGGTGCAAGAGCATTTGCCGGTGAACTTGCAGATAACAATGATCCTGTTTATGCGATGTTAAACATGGATATGATCGGGCATATTGTATTTCCAGACGGTGAAGTGGATTCATCTACAATGCGGTTATATTCAGGAGGTCCTTCAGGTTCTCCATCAAGACAATTGGCAAGGTACATAAAATGGGTCGGAGAGGAATACTCTGACGGCTTAGTAGTGAACATCATCCCTCAACAGGATCGAGGAGGCAGAAGTGGAGATCATATACCGTTTTATGAAAACGGGTTTCCTGCTGCAAGATTAATTGAGACCGCAGAGGACGTAGATTTTCAGCATGGTCCGAATGATATTCCAGACGGTATGTCGTTTACATATGCAGCAAGAGTCACCCGTCTCGCACTTGGAGTTACAGCTTTGCTCGCAATGGCTCCTGACATACCACCCACACCAGAAGTAATCAACTCTGGGGATGGGCAAAGCCTGATTGTCTCCTGGCCTGATTCACTAAACCGCAATGAAGTAGACCTTGTTCGAATTGCATTCCGCTCTTCTGACAGCCTTTACTGGGAGAATATTGTTGAATCTAATGGCGATTCCCCTTTTTTATTATCCGGGCTAACTGCTGAGACTGAGTATTTTGTGAGTATTTCTATTTCTGGTGAAAATGGCATGCCATCCCGATTCAGTTCTGAGAATACTGCCACTCCTGATAGTATCCCTTCAGCTCCTCTGAATTTTGAAACGACATCAACTTCAACTGGAGTTGATCTTATTTGGACACCAGGTATCGAAGTAAATACCGATGCATATCTAATTGAGCGCAGAATAGCCGGAAGAGAATTTGAGCACATCATGAGCATCGATCATCCTTCCGCGGAGTGGACAGATAGCAATGTTGATCTGGGTGAGATGTATTACTACAGGATTCGCATTCAGAATTCTCTCGATTTGTTAAGTGAGTATTCCAATGTGCAGGAAGGCAGAATGGCATCCCACCATCTCGGAGTATTAATCATAGACAACACTCCTGACGGTTCTTCAGTGGATCGTCCAGATGATAATGAGGTTGACACTTTCTACCTTGAAGTCCTTCGACCTTACAACGTTTCCGCTATTTGGGATCGATCTGACAGTTTAAGGTTTGAATCAACCTTATCTGATGCAGATTTGTCACCTTATGAACTCGTGCTGATTCATTCAGACGGAGTAAATGCATCTTTCAGCGAAAATATCTCTACAATAGAGAAATACCATTCAAACGGAGGTAAAGTCATTTTTACTGGCCTTCGATTATCATCAGTTTTTGGAGGAAAAAGAGAATATTCAAACAATTTCCTACAGGGTGAGTTTATGAAGGATTTCTTCGGAATAGACTCAATTAATGTATCTTTCCCCGGAAGAAACTGGTTTATTGGCGCGACTGGTTTGGCAGGTTTCCCAACTATTGAGTATGATTTTGAACGAATTCCAGATAGAGAGGGTCAGATTTTTATGGATGCAATAATCAGTGAAGAACCTATTCCGGGCTCAGAGATTATTGCAACTTATGTAGCAGGAGATGGAGACGAATCTGATTTTCATGGCAGAGCAGTTGCAATGCGAGATGATTCAGATACTCCAAGCTGGATAATGGTTGATTTACCTGGGTATAACATGCGTCAGGAAACCATAGTACCCTTTTTAAGAATGGCTCTTGAAAATTTAAATGCTCCTTTGTCAATTATAAAGGAGAGCGAAATCAAACAACTTGATAAGTTTGAACTATTCCCGGCCTTTCCCAACCCCTTTAACAGTAGGGTAAGATTGGAGTATGAAATACCTGAAAACAAATCCACAGTTTTGCAAATTTTCGATACTAGTGGTCGTAGCATTCTCTCCAGGAATATCAGAGCATTTGGGAAAAGAAATCGTTCTTTTGTTTGGGACGCTGATTTACAGCCATCCGGAGTATATTTGTGCAGAATTGACTCCGGATCAGATTCGAGAACTGTTAAATTTGTTTTAATGCGTTAGTAGATTATGCCCGTATTGAATATCCACCATCAACAACAATAGTTTGCCCTTGAATCATCTTAGCTTTGTTATTGCAAAGAAGGAGTACTACGTCAGCGACATCTTCCGGTGTAATCAATCGTCCTGCTGGAGTTCGTTTAAGGGTATTGTCAAGTATTTCATCTCGATTCTTGAAGAACTTAAGAGCTTCAGTATCCACAGCACCAGCCTGGATTACATTGACATTTACACCGCACGGTGCAAGATCAACAGCAAGATGTCTGACCAGAGATTCGAGCGCAGCTTTGGACGCACCTACTGCTGCGTAATTATCAATTGCACGCACAGCACCAAGACTTGACACCGCCAGTATTCTCCCGCCAAATTTTCCGTCTCCTCTACCCATCAGCTTTGAAGCATGCTGTGAAAGTGGAAGAAGTGCCCTTGCATTAATATCCATGGCCCATTGCCAGTGCCGGGTAGTTAACTCCCAGGTGGGTTTTAATACTCCGGAGGCAGCATTTGAAATCAGGATATCGAGTTTTCCAAACTCTTTCTCGACCTCACCAAACATTTTCTCGACTTGATCATCTTTTGCGACATTTGCCTGTAGCACAAGACAACGAACGCCACATTTTCTGATTTCTACGGCAGTTTCCTCAGCTCTTGACCTTTTCCGAAGGTAATTGATCACTAAATGCACACCTTGAGAAGCCAACTTCAAAGCTATCGCCTTACCAATACCCCTTGATGCACCAGTAACCAAAGCTATACGTCCGTCAAGTTCTTTCATTATTATCTCCTCTTTTGCTCACAATTTCAGTTTTGATGAATCACATCATTTTAAGTATGTACGTTTGAATACTCAAGTCTGAAAGCAATCTTTTAAATAAAACATCCTTATTGAAAAATTATTTAAAATATCAAGTAACGAAATATCAGCCATCTTAAAAGAGTGTTGGATTTGATCATAGTTGCCTTATTCAGTTTTCTGATTTATATTATTGGTTCACCTTTGTCGCACTCTCTTTCATTTCAAAACTCTATTTTCAAACGCAATACCATTCCAACGGAGTAGCCGGAATGACCCATCCTCATTCAAAAACTGATTCAAGCAATCCTCTCCCACTCAAACTGCTCAGAGTTGCAATGGCATTTACAATGCTCATTCTATTGTGTTTGGGATTGTTTATGATGTTGGATTACAAGACAGTTTTTTCACGTGAAAAGGACAATTTAAATATCCTCAAACTAAATAGTCTAATTTTGTATTACGACGAAATCATGACAACCTCCACTCAATTAGCAGTGTTAACTGGGGATTCAACCTGGGAAGCGCGATATAGAGACATAGAACCAAAACTCACAAAGGCAATTCAGGATATCTTTAAAGTAGAATCAGATTTATCGATCCTTGAATACGTCTCAGAAACGGAACTTGCCTATAAGAATTTGATTAGAATGGACCACACTGCATTTGATTTAATCCGAGAAAGTCGAGCTAAGGAGGCAATCGCTTTATTTGAAAGTGAGGTATATCAAACCCAGAAAAAGATAAATAGTGACCGCATTGACCGAACACTCCATTCTATGCGGACACTAACAAACACATATCAATCGTCACACAATTATTTGATGTATGTTATCTCCATTTGCATATTGATTTCTATTCCCGGTTTGCTTTTGATATGGATAGGTATTGTCAGACTAATAAGAGATCACATTGGAAAAAGGAGAGCGGTAGAGACCGCACTTCAAATTGCCAATGATGAATTAGAACAACGCGTAGAAAACAGGACAAGTGAACTTACGAAAATCAATCTCAATTTGCGAGAGGAAATTGAATTTCGACATCGGGTTGAGCTAAAGCTCCAAAAACTTTCTTATGCAGTTGAGCAAAGTCCCAACATGGTAATTATCACTGATATAAAAGGGACAATTGAGTATGTAAATCCTAGGTTTACAGATGTCACAGGCTATACTTTGGAAGAAGCTGTAGGTGAAAATCCTAGATTACTAAAGTCTGGCGAGTCATCTGACGAATTATATAAGGAACTATGGAGTACCATCATTTCAGGTGGAATTTGGCGGGGAGAATTTCACAATAAAAAGAAGAATGGTGAATTGTATTGGGGATTTGCCTCAATTTCCGGAATCAAAAATGAATTAGGTGAGATTTCGCATTATGTGGGTATTCAAGAGGATATTTCCGAAAGGAAATTAACTCAAGAATCGTTACTGAGAAGCGAAAAACAATATCGCAATATTTTTGAATCATTCCAGGATGTCTTTTATCGGACTGACCTGAATGGCAAGATAAAGATTGTCAGCCCCTCAATTAAATCTTTTGGGTATGATCCCGAAAAATTGATCGGGGTTAATGTCAAAGATTTTTACCCTGATCCAAAAGATCGAACTTCATTGATGGATATTTTACGCAAGCATGGTAAGGTTAAGGATTATGAATTGAGTTTAACTGCTAATTCTGGCATGATCATACAATCATCGTTGAATGCAAAGCTTATTTTTGATGAGAATGGAGTACCATTTGAAATTGAAGGAGTTCTCAGAGACATTTCTGAAAGAAAGATTGCTGAGGATAAACTAATCAGAAATGAGGAAAAGTACCGTTCATTATCTGATATTTCCCCGGACATAATAACAATCCTCGACCGGGATTTAAATATAACATTTATTAACCATGCCCTCCCCGGAACCTTATCTATCGAGCAAGTAATGGGGGTCAATTTCGCGGTATTTTTGCAAACAAAAAATCGTGAAGAAGGGTTGCTTGCCCTGAAACAGGTTTTCAAAACCGGCAAAGAAACTCATTTTGAAATTGAGGGTATCGGACCACAACCTGAAATGCATTGGTTTGTGATCCGCTGTGGTCCTGTTAAGCAGAATGGTGAAGTAGTAGCAATCACACTTTTTATCTCCAACATCCATGAGAGGAAACAAATGGAATTGGAGATCAGACAGAAAACTATTGACTTAGGTGAAAGGGTAAAAGAACTAAATAGTCTTTATGAAATTTCTAAACGTGCTGAAAACACTCAAGTGAGTATTGATGAAATTCTTAATAGTTGTCTGGAGGTTATCAGATCAGGTTGGATGTACTCGGACGATGCATGTGTCAGGATAACTTATCGGAACCGTTCTTTTAAGACAACAAACTTTAGCGATTCAAAATGGTGCATGGAATCGAAGATCCTAATTAATGAGAAGCAAGTCGGCAAGTTAGAAGTTTACTACATCGTTGAAAAACCAGAGGCTGATGAAGGACCATTTTTTCATGAAGAGAGACTGCTAATCGATAACATTTCTGCCAGATTGAGTAAAATTATTGAAAATGCACAAATCAAAAAGGAGCTGATTAAGGCCAAAGAGGATGCTGAAGCTGGAAATCGTGCTAAGAGTTCATTTCTTGCTAATATGAGTCACGAAATCAGGACACCAATGAATGCTATACTTGGTTTCACTGAATTACTCTCCGAACAGGTTGAAGATAATAAACAACAAGAGTATCTATCTGTTGTATCATCCAGCGGTAAGTCTTTGTTGAGAATTATTAATGATATACTCGACCTCTCGAAGATCGAAGCAGGGATGATGGATATTCAATACCACACCGTAAATCCACATCAACTGTTTAAAGAAATAAAGCAAATGTTCTCCTGGAAGAGCACAGAAAAACATCTTGATTTTATTTTGGATGTGGATCCATCACTGCCCAATGGACTCTTATTAGATGAAGTAAGAATAAGGCAGGTTATCGTAAATCTTGTCGGTAATGCAATTAAATTTACTCACACCGGTCATATAAAACTGCAGGTAAAGCAAGAAGTATCGTTTGAAAACACCAGTAAACTCAAACTGATTTTTAGCGTGGAAGACACTGGGATAGGCATCCCAGCTGAACAGGTTCAAATTATCTTTGAGGCATTTAAACAGCAGGAAAATCAGAGCACTGCAGAATACGGTGGTACGGGACTCGGCTTAGCCATCTCTAAGCGACTAATCGAAATGATGGGTGGAGAATTTAAGGTCGAAAGTGAATTAGGACGAGGAAGTTGCTTTCAGGTAGAGCTAGATAATGTCGAAGTCGCTTCAGTCTCGGAATCAATCGATGTAAATAGTACAATAAAGCATGAATCAATTAGATTTGAATTCCCAAAAATATTAGCTGTAGATGATCAAGAAACAAACAGATTTCTGTTAAAAGAGTATCTTCAGTTCAGCGATATAATCCTAATAGAAGGCTCAAATGGAAAAGAAGCTATCGACTTAACCGAATCTCATAATCCAGATTTGATAATAATGGATATCAAAATGCCCATTATGGACGGTAGAGAGGCAGCTCGCCAGATCTTATCAAAGTACAAGGACAGAAAGATACCAATTATTGCCTTAACGGCATCTGTGATGTCTAAAGATGTCCAGAAAATAAAAGATATTGGATTTGCGGGATACCTGAGAAAACCGGCAAGTAAAGGCAAGTTGATAGGTGAATTAATAAAGCATTTACCATATTATAACATACAGGAAATTAATATTGAAGAAGATGTAAACACTGCAGATGTGCTAATCAATGAGGATCTTACCAAAGAAACATTATCTCAATTGAGTAAATTAAAGCAAGTTCTTGAAAATGATTATGTAGTAACTTGCCATAAACTCGAAAATACCCTTATTATAAATGAAGCAAAGGAGTTTGCGAGTCAATTATCCGAACTTGGTTCGGATTTCCAATTCAGCCATTTAACCGACTGGGCAAATGAGTTAAGCCTCAACATAGATACTTTCAACATTAGTGCGGTATCAGAGAAGCTTAAAAAATTCAAAGTCATTATTGCTGCGATAGATACTCTCATAAAAAAGAGTTCGTAATATTCTCTTCTCAATTCCTTGAAGTGATAATTCGGAGGTAAGGTGAAAGACGATTTGAGTAATGAAATGGTTGACAATACAACAGGTGTTCTAAAAACACCTCTGGTCCTGATGGTTGATGACAATATGAATAACCTCCAGGTTTTGGGAAATATACTAAAGATAAAAAATTATGATATAGGTGTTGCAACCAATGGGAAGCAAACAATTCAGATGGCAATCAGCACGATACCTGATATTATTTTACTTGACATAATGATGCCGGAAATGGACGGATTTGACGTTTGTCGTGAGTTAAAAAAGAATCCTGTTACAAAAGATATTCCAATCATTTTCCTTACAGCTAAATCCGAGATCGATGACATTGTGAAGGGGCTTAGATATGGTGCAGCTGATTATGTCACAAAACCATTTAATTCAATCGAATTGTTGGCCAGAGTTAAAACACATCTCGACCTCAAATTTGCAATAGATGCACAAAAGGAATTAGTTGACAAACTATCAAGTGCTCTCGCCACGGTGAAACAGTTATCAGGACTGCTCCCCATTTGTAGTCATTGTAAAAAAGTTCGAGATGACAAAGGCTATTGGAGCCAGGTAGAGAGGTACGTCTCAGATCACTCAGAAGCCCGTTTTAGTCATGGGATATGCCCGGATTGCATTATAACACACTATCCTTTTATGCAAAAAAACATAAAAACTCACAAGAAAGATCACGATGGGTCGCATGATAAATAGCATGATTGGTGGTCATATGTATATATTTTTTTAAGAGGATAGTTATTATATTGACTATCCTCCTTTTCTTTTCATCATTCCGGTTAAGTTTCTAATGGACATAGACATCAGACCAACTCAAGAGCATGACTTTCCAGTAATCCGCCATTGGATAGA
>Ga0233430_1003991_pt1 | contig 14223 bp, 10 predicted proteins | sample SI_118_April2016_2_FD_179883 | JGI IMG/M metagenome (GOLD analysis project Ga0233430, IMG submission 179883) | Seawater microbial communities from Saanich Inlet, British Columbia, Canada - SI_118_April2016_150_MG | ecosystem: Environmental > Aquatic > Marine > Inlet | place: Canada: British... | reverse complement strand
CAAGGACAAAAGAACCAGTCCCGATTGATCCTTTGGAAAAATTATAATTAACAGGGGTTTCCTTTGGTATGATATAAGCGGCAGGTGCCAGTAACCATTGCAACATAGTTGGATACGCTCTATTAAGTACAATCCTGAATGTATGTGAGTCTAGTACCTGAAAACCAGAAACTTCTCTACTTTCTTTTGCCTTAAATTTATCTATGCCTTCAACATAATCAAATATGTAACTATAAGGTGAATTAGATTTGAGCATTCTTTCAAAACTGAATTTTATATCTGCCGCATTTACTTTTCTACCTTTTTTGTTTGGGAAGACAAGAGAGTCGTGGAAAAAAATATTGTCTCTGAGTTTAAATGTTAAATGATCTTTATTTTCTGAGAAAGACCACTCATAAGCCAAACCTGGTACAATTTGGTTTGCCTCATTCATGCTAATTAGGCCTTCGTATGATTGAGAAACAATATGCTTGCTGGACAAATCATATGTTAACGCCGGATTTTGAGTTTGGGGTTCTATATCAGTAGATACACGAATATCCTGAATATCTACCATCTTATAATCGTAATATTGAAATGAATTACTTTGAAAACCTTTCGCATCTTTTCTAAATAAGAAAATTTCGTTATTTGAGTAAAGGGGTATCCAGGGTAATTGCTTTTTTAACAGTTTTGCTGCTTTTTTGAAGTATTTGTTTTTTTCTTTCTCATTATCGGCCATAAGCCCTTTAAGATATAATGAATCAAATTTTTCATCATTGTATTTTGACAATCGAAACGATGCTTTACTGTAAAAGTCCGTGAGAAATCCCTCCGGATCATTATAATCTATATACCACAAAGAAAAACCTGCCTGATAATCTTGTTTTGCAATCTTATCGTAAAAAATAGATGTTGGGAGCGGGTTCAGCTTCACAGGTATACCTTTTGTTGCTAATTGCGCCTGGATTATTTGCATAACTACGCTTTTTTCTGTAGGCTGCTCCTCATTACAATAGATAATCGATAATGGAGGTGTGGCATTTGGAGCACTGTTTACGTTCTGTGAATTAAGTAAATAAATGAACAAACAGATAGTAAGCAAACTTCCTGATTTATGAAATATTTTACTAAGCTCAACCATTTAATTTCTCCTTAATAGGTCGTAAACCTACTGTTAATTGTTAAAAAATATTAATAAGTAGTATAGATTTATCAAGTTTTTAGATAAATTCTTTATTAAATGGCCATTGTGTTTACACGGCAAAATATTTTGTTGATCTTTGGACAAATTTAAGAGTTCTCACACCATCATGGCTTAATTTTTTGACATAAGTTTATCTTGTAAATATTTTACTACCTCTGAGACAAAAGCATCACTTGGGTTTTTATATGTAGAGAGTAATCTTTCTACTCCTTCAATGTTTGTAGACGCTACACTTACACAAAGGTATATCCACTTCTTTGTTTCTGGAAAAGTACTATCTGTCAAACGTTTTGTTATATTATCAAGAATATTTTCTCCACCAAAGCTATGTTTTACATCTTCAAGCCAAACTGTCCAATTCTTTTTTATAAAATCATATATCTCTCTATGTACCGAAGAGTCGATATCTGTATAATCAAGCAACCTCCACATGAGGTCAAGTTTAAGCATAATGTCTGCATCCTGTGCATTATTCCAAGTATCAAAAATAAAACTTTTGACACGTTCATCGTCTTTTACTTTACGAAGAAGACCAATAACAAAACTGCGAAGTACGTCCCTATCTGTATGAGCGAGACGCAAAAGAATGTCTATATCATTATTATCTACTTCTGCTCGAATGTAATCAATTTGTGGAGTTTGAGTTAAATCTTTCAAAAGTTCATCATCAATAGACTGGTTAGAGCGTAAATCTACCATTATCTTTTTTGCTAAATATTCATTTATTTTGTTACTCATATATATCCCTCAATTTTGTACCAAAATAATAATTTTGCATATATTTTCCCCCAAAATGTGCTTTTGAAAAGCTCTCAAGCGGTTATTGATATTTTAAGAAATATACTCAAAGATTGCATCAATGTACTGTTTTAAGTGAGGAGAATAGGTTCCAGCATGTGGGCCTAACAACTCATTATAAGAAGAACAATTCCAAGTTTTTGACAATTGTTCGATTGTATCTTTTGGAACTAATCTATCTTCAGTGGCTGCAAAAAAATGCATTGGTGCATTAATCTCAGTCCTTTTAGGAAGAAATGGGGGAGTTAACAAAGCCTCTGCTGCCGCTTTTCGCGAAGAAGGCCCAAGTATCATTTTCAATATTCCATTATAATTTATAGGAATCTCAATGTTCAATAGTTGAGACAGATACCAATCTTGTGTTCCCATTTCCTTGTAGTTTTCAAAGACCTTATTTTTATTTGCATCATCTAATGTCTTTTTTATCCATTCTTGGGATGAGAAGCCCCATAATTTACTCATACTCTCTGTCAACTCTTTTCGGTTGTCGATATTTACACCCCGCTCTTTAAAGTATTCTACATTGGGATACGCTGCACAAAAATTCAATATTGCTTTATAATTCTTGCTTCTTGCTAAGAAAGTATTAATTATTGTTCCATAGCTATGCCCGACAAGTAAAATTTGTTTGCTATTAATATTCAAATCCTTCTGATATTTTTCAATAACGGCTTCGGCATCTTTGACGAAATCCATTAAGCCCATACCAGCTTTTGATAATTCTTCTTTATTAAATGGAATACTTTTGCTGTGTCCCCGCCAGGCAAAAGTTAATGCATTTATTCCTTCCTTTTCTAAAGGTTCTAGAACTGGTACCCAGCTAAATTCATTAAGTCCGGATCCATGAACTAAAATAACGAGCTGCTTTGAGTCACAATTAAAGTGGTTTTTCAAAATTTTAAGAGGTGTTCCATGCCCTTCAATAATCTCACCCACTATTTTGCCATTTTCTTCCAGAGACAAAATGTTACGAACTCTATCGTCATAAGCCTTCAAAGGATTGAAGTTTTTCTGTGTTTCTATTTCAGGAATACACTTTGACATGTTAAAGCTCTCCTTCTTGTTATCTTGTTTATTTTTTACAGTAAATAATTTTTTCATTAAGTGAATGATTTGTCAGCATATTTATTTCAGATCCATTCCAGCCGCCAAAACAGCTTTCCCAACAAGGTTTAGACTGACACTGATGTTCTTGTCTGCTTTTAACTAGATCGTAAAAGAGACTTCCGTATCCTTTTCCTTTTTCGTAAAGTTCCAGAATGGATCCATCTTTTATGTTTCCCACCGCATATTGAGAATATTGTTGAGTTTGCAAAAAATGTGCATGCGCTAAATAGAAACCGTCATAGGTTATTCGTCCAATTCTCCACCCATGTTCAGGGATTACAGAACAACTTAATGAAATCTTGTTTCCAGCTATATCTAGCGGAATCCAGCATTGACCGGCATTGTCTTCTTTTATATCACCCCAAGAAAAGAAACCTCTTTGCGCCAGATCAAACAAGAAAATCGCATTTGGAAAAAATAACCTGATTTCTACCGATGCTCCGGCAAGCTCCCTGCCTAATAAAACAATCAAATCTTCCAGGAAATAACTTAAATTATCTATACTTAATGATAGCAAACTATCAATCTGTGGTACAATTGGCGTAATTACAAAATTTTTATTAAATGAAGAGAATTCTTTAATGAGTAATATTACCCCATCATAATTATCAGGACGAAGTATTGAACAAGAACTAACTCCTGTCCTCTTGAGGCGGCTTTTGGCTTGAATTAAGGCATCCTTAGCAAGATTAAAGGTTCCATTTAAACCCCTGAATAAATCGTGTTGGTTTTCAAATCCTGAATCAATTGAAATATCCAGAAAATCTAAAAAACCATTGTCTGAGTAAAATTCGAGATTTTCCCAATATTTGTGTACATTTCTCCCGTTTGTAGTAATACCAACAAGAAAGGAAAATCCTTGTTTCTTTAATGTCCCTGCAAAATCAATCAGATTAAAAAGTAACTTGGAGTTTAGAAATGGTTCTTTACCTGCAAAAGCAATTACTTTCGTATTAAGATATTGTAGAGATTCTTCTATCGCCTTTTTTAATTGTTTTTCATTTGCTGTAGGAAGGCTAGTATCGATTTCAGGATGATAATAACATGTGTCTTTACAGGTTAGATTACACTTTCCCGTTGTATCAATACAAAGATATGTTAGTTGTCTTTCTTGTTGAACCCAATTAAAAAAATCATCAAATGAAATTGTTCCCTCAGATAATTCCAACCATTTCTTTAATATTTTTGCTTTAGGTTGGTTATTTAAAGCTATTTTCAGGCCATCAATAATATCTGAGGCGAACGAAACTTTTTTAGTTGAGATCATTCTTTTTTTTTGTTTTGTTTAAATTATGTTGTGATTTAGAACAACGAATATCATACACCTTTACAGATGATTTATCCCCTTTGGTACTTGTCGTAGCAATTGCGTCAGTAGATGCTTTATCACTTACCGGCATGTAGGTTAAAAAACTTCCACGTGAACCAAAAACACCCATTAATACAATCTCCTTATTTAAATTTTTTTTTTGTTATATTGTAATTAAGTTGTTATCGGTAGATAACAATGTATATATCAACGGCAATACTATTTTGTATTATTATATAGTAAGCATGCCGCATGATGATCATCATCGTTTACAGACCGCAACATTGGGTCAACCTGTGAACAGAGATCAAAGACATCTGGACAACGGGAACGGAAGCGGCAACCGGAAGGGATATCCATAGGGCTTGGTACATCACCCTTCAGCCTTGCAATCTTACTATTATGTGTAGGGTCTGGTAATGGCACAGATTTAAGAAGGGCCTGCGTATATGGGTGCATAGGCGAACTATATAGCTTTTTCGCTGGTGCACTTTCAACAATTCTGCCAAGATACATTACCGATATTCTGTCACACATCTTTGCAATAACGCCAAGGTCATGAGACACCAATAAGATAGCCATCTGAAATTTCTCTCGAATTTCAAGTAACAAATCCATAATCTGTGCCTGAATTGTAACATCTAGCGATGCAGTTGGCTCATCTGCTACAAGTAATTTGGGTTTGCAAGATAGCGCCATGGCTATCATGATACGTTGACACATCCCACCACTGAGTTGGTGCGGGTAGTCGTTCATTCGTCTATCAGGATCGGGAATTTCTACCAAACGTAAAAGTTGTAGCGCTTCCTTCTTAGCCTCTTCCTTCGAAATCTTCTGGTGTAACCTAATCACCGATACTAACTGTGAGCCTACAGAATAAAGTGGATTCATTGAAGACTGAGGGTTCTGGAAGATCATCGCAATTTCCTTACCACGCACTTGACGCATCTCTTTATGATTTAGATTTAACAAGTCCTTCCCTTCCCAATTTAGTTGACCGTTACTGATATGACCAGGAGGATCAATCAGGCGCAAAAGTGATAAAGTCGTTACTGTTTTCCCACACCCTGACTCGCCCACAAGCCCCAGAATCTCACCTTGTTGAATATCCAGATCAATACCATCAACCGCATGTAATACTCCCTGTCCTTTAAGATCAAAGTGAACACTCAAATCTTTAATATTAAGCAACTCTTTCTTTGTAGAATTTTCCATTAGTAAGTTCAGTCAATTTTAAAAACGAATACATAAGGTGTATTCGCAAGTCATATGCCATTGCTAAATAAACGCATTTTTAAAAATATGTTATTTCTCAACAAGAGCCAATCATTGTTGCAACACCTTATTATTGTTAATGTTACGAATATTAGTATAATTTCAGTATGGTAATTGGCAATTTATATCTTTGTGATAATTTCATCACAACCATGTGATAGTTCTGTCACATCCAATCTTAAAATAGCAACTGTTTTGATCACAATATTTTTTCCTATGTACATCAGAATATCATATATAAAGCCAATATAAAAGGGTTTGATTAAAAGAAAACAAAGCATAATAGCAATTGGTATGGTATTTGTTCTGTATGAAATCAAATGAAAAATCCATTCCTTAAAAAATCATTGCTGATTATTGGTGTCCTCTTGTGTATTCCAATACTCGCCTATTTATTACTTCTAGGTTCGAGTAAAGTTTATGTATCTGGTGGTTTCGCATCGGATATGTTTGCAAACGTGAGTAGTAACCCAGTGTGGGGTACCATTGAGAATGCCAATGTGTCATGGCTTCCGAAACCTGGTCCAATACATGTTGAGCGTGTTGGTGCTGTTCATGCACTGAGAAACACGCTCTTCATTCTCTGCACTGCGGCACTCTTTGCCCTGTTACCCCTTATTTGCTTAGTGTTTGGTGTAATAATGTTGATTGGTGGTCTCTTCACGGCTAACTGGGATTACTTTTTAGGGGGTGCTCTCTGTGCTGTGTTGATGACGCCATTATCTATTCTTGGTGCAGTGCTTGGAATTTTTGCGTTGTGGCTTGGTTTACTAATCCAACCATGCACTCCTGGCTATGTGATTCTTTGGATTATTTTGGGATTACCTTTCATGGCATTGGGAGCCGTTGGTGGTGCTGCTCCTACTGTTATTGTAATCGTAAAGCCTTAGACAATTTGAAAAGCTGCTTCCATTAATAAAAATGATAACGAAGCCAAAATAGATAGTTTGTGGTTAGAGCATCACTGACAATGTGCAGTATGGTATTTGAGTAGAGTCTTATATAATAATTTAAGAAGAAGAGATATTATGGCAAATTATAGTCGGAGTGTAATGAAATGGGAACAATATCTTCAGGTGAATTCTTTTGCTGAAGATATCAACAAATCGCTTAAACAACATTCCAACAGTATTAGTTTCTCAATAAGTAATGCAAGTCAAGAAATTATTGATTCTAACATTGCCAACCAGGAAGAAATAACGAGGGTTCTGCAACATGGCTTTGGTGATATTGTGGATAGTATTGATAGAGTTGGTGAAGGAGTGGAAAGTTTGCATGCTGATTTTAATTTTGCCATGGGCGAAGTATTGTGGAAACTGGAACTTGTTCAGGGAACATTAACTGGCATACTACAGGAAGTCCGTTTGGCTGAATTCGAACGAGAAGCACGGTCATTTCGTGAAAGAGCTGAGGATGCTTACAAGAATGGATGGTATAAGGAATCTCTTTCAGACTTCTTAGAAGCGGAGAAACGGAATTATCAGGACTTTGCAGTTCTTTTCTCAATTGCCAACATTTATCTCTATCACAGTACAGAGTACGAAGATGACTATAAAGAGCCGAGTCTGGAAAAAGCATTAACGTATTATCTTAAATCAGCAAAATATTCGGCTCCAAAATCTAAAAAACATGCGGCTAAATCATATCTGTTTTCCGGTTTGATATGTTATCTTTTGGAAAAGGATAATGAGGCATTAGATTATACATCAATAGCTATAGACTTAAACCCTGACCTTGCAGAAGCATATTTCCAAAAAGCAAAGATTCTAATGTGCCTTAGTGCTCCAGACAAGGCTCTTGTACCTCTGAGGAAAGCAATTGAGACAGACAGAGGTTATTCTATAAAAGCTTGTATGGATGAAGACTTTAAACGCTATGAGTCAAAAGTTAACATCCTGATAGAAAATTTGCGTAAAGAAACTGATGATAATGCAAAAACAGCTTTAAAACGAATTGAAGAAAAAATTGTTAAAACTGAGAATATTCAAGTATGGGGGTTTACACTAAAAAAACATCCTGAATTGGATCATACAAAACATTATGTTGGTGAGGGAACTATATCAATGGGACATAACACTTACTATGGATATTTAGATGCCTTATTATTTCTTTCTAAGGCGGAAGAAAAATTAAAACTTGCAACCAAAAAGATTAAGGAGGGGAAGGAGGCAGAGGTAAAGAGGAAGGTATCAGAAGCTGAGAGCAAAATATCAGTAATTGATGGTAAAATATTAAGTATAAAGAATAGAAGAATGCGAGGAGTCTGGATTGTTATCATGATAATCGGAATTTTTGCTTCGTTTAATTTGGCTTCAATTCAATGCAATCTAGCAATTGACAATAAAGTTAATACATGGTTTTCCTATTTATTTGTTGGAGGAGTTTCCTCTGTTGCGGTAGCAATGTTTGCAAATTATATTGAGAAGATAAAATCGATCGAAGTTTTGAAACGTGAAAGGGAGAGATTAATGCAAATTATATTTATGGAGGATGATTTGCTCGATGATTTGGAACGCGCGATGGATAGATTAAATTAATCAAATTGGGCAGAAAATTCATTGTTTAAATACAGGTTGGTAAAAAACTGCCACGAAAAATGCATGGCAATATTTGTACGGTCTTATCTTAGCCGAAGTCATCTTACGTGAAAAGCAAGTAGTCAAATCCTATCTGTTTATGTTATTCGCTCTTCAGTATGTGTTGAACTGAACACTTACCAGAACTCAATTTTGTTTGTGAATGGGCTTAGTATGTTACCGTGGTTGAGCCAAAGAAGAGCCTCACTATTATAAAACGTTTTAATTTTATAGTAGTGAGGAGCTTCTTTTTTTGACATTAAAGAGCATTGATAAGTGCTTTTTCTTATGTATGCGACGTAAGATTAATTGAGGCTTTAGCCGGAAATAAGCCGCCGACTACACACATAACCCACCACAAAAAAATCAGAACTTACATACATAGAGATAATGAATAAAGAGAATACACACACATCCGGACATAAAACAGAAGGGTGGGTTTTCTTCTGGGTGGGGGATGGTGGCGCGGAGTGCAATGCGTAAGCAAGCATAGTGTGAGTGAGAACGAGCATCGCTTTTAAGCATGCTATGCATGCAGGTATAAGGCGTCAGCCTGAAAAATCAAAAAGCCAGGCAGTTACAGTGTTTGTATGTGGCGAAGGTAATATAAAGTACATTATGTTAACCCGAAGGGCTCTGTGTGGAGCAAGGCAAGGATCCAGGTCTGATAATGAGCGAATTATCAGACAGCGAGGCTTAGGCTTAAATTTGGAGAAATTGAGGCTCCGAATTTATGCCGTAAAGAGCCGAGCAACTTGACACGGTCTTTTTTTAGATATAACCCGCCAACCTTAATATCGAGCCTTATCTAAAAAAAGATGCCTTCCCCCACACGGAGCTTCACCACTTACAAACACTGTAATTGCCTGGCTCTCCTTCTATTTTTTTTGGGGGTCTGTTTTTTGACTTATGGAGTGTAACGGAACAGGTCTAAAAATAGATGCCTTATTCTTCTAACTATAAACTCCGCACTTTGCAATGTAGTGTAGCGAAATTGCGATTTGCGGAGAGTCCTGGCCCAGTTATTTGATAACGCTTTTATTATCAATTAACGTTTCAAGGGCCAGATAAATAAATACAGGTGTTCTTTAAAGGGAACCTTTTATGAACACCTAGCCGACTCTGCCCAAAACACCCACTACTAAAAAAACAAACCTTGCATACATAGAGATATACAGACAGTAGAAAAGGTTGGAGAACAACCGAGTGGGTGGGTGTTTTGGGTGGGGGAAGGCGGTGGACACTGGGAGACCCACACAACATACAATTCAACGAATGATAGAATGTAAGCAAAGCGACTCAAAATATGGAATGCGTAGGCATTGTTATTAAATACAGAGAACGATAATAAATTTTAATTTTTTTGTTATGAATTGTAAATCATCATTTAATTAGTTCTGATAATTCATCATTTATCGTATGTCTTACATCCTTAGGTAACAATTCATCTGGCTTACCACTATGAGTAAAATACATACCCCCACTTTTTGATATTTGCTTTATTGTAAAATGTCTAATTAATTTTAGAAACAGAAAACCAACTATAATTGTACTTACAACTAAAGCAAAAGAACTTAAATAATCACTAACACTATAAGGCTCAATAGTACATAAAAAAATAAACATTTTTCAACACACCTCCCCTTTAATTTCTTTAATACCCATAGTATAACCATTATCATTTCTCGTATACCATCTTATAACTCCACGTGACATTTTTTCATTCTTATAAATATTTATTTGCTTGCCATTAATAGGTCCATCAATATGCGCCTGGTTATCACACGTACAAGATATTTTCATTCCCCCGTCACATTCGTCAATTGTATTAATAGGGATTCTACTTCCCTTTCCATTAAAGCTAATGTCAATATTGCGTATAACGTTATTCCTTAGTTTTGATCGGTTATTGATATGGCTCCTTTCATACAACTCATTAAAATAATTTGAAAAAGGTATAAATAACGATGTCCTGAATTTGCTGACGTATTTATTTTTTTTATTATAATCCTTCACATAATTAAATCCTACACAAGCTGCTTCCCGAGACATTTGCCATTTAGTATAAGGCTGTACATGTAATACGTGATCTATTCTCATTATCCTAAATACGGGAACCTCACTATATAGTCGATATTTTATATCTTTATTTTTACTCTTTAATCCTTCTAAAAATTTAATTGTTTTCACAATACCATCACGAAAGTCATCAATGGTTAAATCGTACTCTGGATTCATTTTGCTTAATCTTTTTTCACAACTTTTTTGATCATGGGGATCTAGTAAAAGTATCCTTACACGTGCCTGTGTTTCACCAATCGCCTTTTTAATGTCATTTTCATTATGAAATGTATTCATACCTGAAGACAATAAAATATCAACCTCATCTGCCACTTTAATAAAACAAGCTAGTCTCTTCTCTGTTTCTTTAACCTTTACTGGATTGCTATGGTCGTCCCAATCATAAAGACCAATGAGTTTGTTTCCTTGATAATGCTTGTAATATGTCATACCTTTAAACAAAGCATAAAGGAATAGAGCAAAAACAGTAATGTCGAGTGTTAAATGGAAAGCGTAGCCATGTGTAAGATACTTTCTTAGAGCGGTATAAACTATACCAAGCAAAAAAGCAAAAAGTGATTTTACTATAATTTCTGAACAATTTAAATTATTAAGTGTTTTAAACATATTACTTTTTAAGTAAAAATAATTTAGATCATCACGTAATATAACAAAATAATAACGGTAAGACAAAAATTATCAACTTTATTATTATGATAACCAGGTGTGATTTAGAAAATAAATCATTTTAAACCTGTTGACATGTATTTCCTGTTTTCCCAGACTCTTGCAAGTTTCATGAAAATGTTGAAAAAACTTATCACGTATCATAATGACATCTTCGGATAATCAGCATTATAGTTAATGGGTATCTATGGCACTAAAACTATAACCACACAGGCCGGCACGAACGGGAAGGTTTAAAAAAACATTCATACAGAGAAAACAAGAAGTTACTGTAACTCTTATTTTAAATCGGTATCTTCGGCTCAAATAAGAAAACCAACCAATACGAGAGTTTTTTTTGTACAATGAATCCATAATCGAACAGTTACCTTCTTTTAAAGGTATCTGTGGTGGAAGAATAAAAAAACATACTGGCAAGCAGATATTCCTAAAAATATTGAACTCGTCCATAAATGAGATGTTACCTTTTATTCAAAGGTATCATCGGGGAAGTCTGTGTAGCGACACAGCCAGGAGAGCTTGATTCATCATAATTACTCATGTAAATAGCACGTAATATGACGGTTTTCAGAAGAGTCCCATTTTCACACCTCAGGGGAACTGGGTGTGAACTAATTGTGAACTCAATAATCAAAAAAGGCCAAAACAGAGAGTCTTCAAATCTCCCCATTTTGGCCGTAAACCTTAATAAACCAAAGTACTTGTAATAAAACCAAAAAGACTCCTATATGCTTAAGTCCGAATGGGGTTCAAGACGTCGCTGGTTCGAATCCAGTCGCCCCGACCATTACTGCTAATGGCTTATGACAATCACCTATCTCATGGAGAGTGTGAAATTGTGAACTAAAATTTCACATTTACTCTATTCCTCACCATTTTTTCCTTGCGGACAACTCCCCTTCTCTCCCCAACGAATCTTCATCTCTTACAACCACTATACCTGTATGGCTACCTTATTTTCTATAAACACAAACTCACCTAATCGACCACACACAATGCAGACTTATACACACAGAGCTAATATGTAGCATTCAACAAAATCTTTAGTACTGCAAGAGCTGATGACTATTGATATGAAAATACTTTTTCCTTCATACTGAATTGCGGTTATGAAAGACTTGACCCGTTTCGTTCTTAATAAGTTCAAGACTATTAATAAAAAGATCTAAAAACTTTGTTTAGTTCTAAGCGAGAGAAGAGGTGCACAATGGGAAGGATAAAGAGGAGAGTATTACATTAAATACATATCAAAATAATGCCTGAAATCTAGCAATATTAATACAAGCGAGGGATAATATCTACACTATCCCTCACTTGTATAATAAGATCCCTTTTTTATTTTAACCGCTTAGGCTCATCCGGACCCTTACTGGTCCATAGTTTTCCATCCTCATCAATAGATGCAGGAAGATCTACCGTTGGAACCTGATAACCATATTTCTGTCGTCGTTTGCGTAAATCATCAGATGATATATTGAACTTCTTATCACGTTTATCAATCATCTTTTGACTAATCTGCCCATCTGCACCAGCAGACCACATCAAGAGAGGTTCTCCCAGAGGAACATCTGTGCCAGGGTCTGGCCACGTATGAAACGTCTTTCCCCAACTTTTTATATAGCCCTCAAGAGCAGCATCACCCATATCCGGTAAGTCCGGAACAATAAGCTGCCCTGAAATCACTTCATAAGCATGGGGATGCCAGTACTTTTTTTCACCGGCAGGTAATGCTTGATATGTGTTGTTGCTAACAATATATTCAATACCGAGAAGTTTGGCAGGTGCTACATTAGAATCGTATATAACGCATTGGTGTATATCTTCACCAGTGACATCAAGATTACGCATAGAACAATAGTGATGAGCTTCTACCTCGAAATCAGGGTTATTCTTGGCAATGTGAAAAGCATTAAGATATAGATGAATATCCTTTACAGGGTCTGCATACTTTAATTTACTAACGTTGCCTGCACCACAGTCAGTATTTTCTGAAGCAATGCCTTCAGTTATTAATCCGAGAAATGATATAACACCGATAGTAATTAATCCTGACACTACCATAAAATAGAAACGCTTAATCATTCTAACCTCCTTTTAATTGAAAAATTATATAAAATACATGAAGATGCTTTTAGATCCGAACACCTGCATTGTAACATTATTGTCCTCTATTTGTTCACTAATTTCAAACGTCTTAGAACATTTACATCTGGCACTTTTATTGATAGTTAACTCTTATTGGACACGACACTCTCCATAGGCTCTGAACATATATTTTAAGGAAGCTACAAAATAATGCGTACCTCTCGCAATAAGCCATAAATAGTGGTTGCATGACGCTTATACCGGAGCTTATTAAGTTGGTCCCGTTATGAAAAAGACATTAAATTGAGTTAAAACCATCCTTTTCTCGAAGCAATTTTGCAGTAAATTATTAACACAAACTTACAATCATGAGTAAATACTGACCAACATGGGAGGGTTTTTGATTGCCAATCAAAGATTCTACAAAAAAATCAAAACACTACAAGCTAGACCACTAGTTTATCAATCACCCGTCTCTTAGGACAAAGATGTCCATACTGTTCGGTGATATAGTCTGATGAATGCCCTACCCATTGCCCCACTTCCCATGTTGTTACAGCTGAAACGTAATCCTGAGTTACAGTATAGTTACGCTTTATATGCCAATTTTCTGAAAGGAGTTGTAATGAGGGGGGTCTGGGTGTGAACTAAATGTGAACTCCGTAATCAAAATAGGCCAAAACAAATAGAAACAAAATCTATCCGTTTTGGCCATAAACCTTAATAAACCAAAGTACATATAAACAAACCAAAGAAAAACTAGTATACTTAAACCGGTATGGGGTTCAAGAGGTCGCTGGTTCGAATCCAGTCGCCCCGACCATTACCTCACAAATGTTATTACTTTTTTTGTGACGCTCCAAACTGCCATTTGTCCTTCATTGTAGTCAGCTCCTGGAATTTTTACCCAAAGAATAATCTACTAATTTATTACTTTGACTTAAAACAGATATTTACCTATAATTCGGATTTGTAATTTTATATACACCATACATGTATAATATGTTGCAAACGCTTATACAGTCAGGGATTAAATGAAGAATAAAGACAAGAAAACACCAAAAAAAATAACTAAAAATTTAAAAAGCAAGAAGACAAGTTTTTCTATAGGCTACCTACTCCTTTTTCTTGTAGTTTTA
>Ga0233430_1003987_pt1 | contig 14228 bp, 11 predicted proteins | sample SI_118_April2016_2_FD_179883 | JGI IMG/M metagenome (GOLD analysis project Ga0233430, IMG submission 179883) | Seawater microbial communities from Saanich Inlet, British Columbia, Canada - SI_118_April2016_150_MG | ecosystem: Environmental > Aquatic > Marine > Inlet | place: Canada: British... | reverse complement strand
CCCATCAGGGTCAGGGTGAACGGATAACCGGTCATTTTGACCAGATCGCCCAAAAGCTGACAGGCCGCCGGACCCGAATTGATGACGCCGCCACCCGCATAAATGATCGGACGCTTGGCCGACGCCATCAGTTTCACCGCCTCGCGGATGGCGCCGATGTCGCCTTTGACCTTCGGCTTGTAGCTGCGATGACGCGACGCCGCGCGCACCGTGTAAGCACCCAGGCCGGTAATCACATCCTTGGGCAGATCGACGACCACGGGGCCGGGACGGCCGTTGCGGGCCACGTAAAAGGCCTCGTGAATGGTTCGCGCCAAATCATCAACGCTACGCACAAGGTAATTGTGCTTGGTGCATGAGCGCGTAATGCCCGTCGTATCGGCTTCCTGGAAAGCATCGTTGCCGATCAGGCTGGTCGGCACCTGGCCGCACAGGCAAACCAGAGGAATGCTGTCCATCAGGGCGTCGGTCAGGCCGGTGATGGTGTTGGTCGCGCCGGGACCCGAGGTTACGAGAACCACGCCGACCTTTCCCGTCGATCTGGCGTAGCCCTCCGCGGCGTGCATGGCGCCCTGCTCGTGACGAGGCAGGATGTGACGCAGCCTGTTCTGCCGATGAATTTCATCGTACAGCGGAAGGGTTACACCGCCGGGGTACCCGAAAATTACGTCGACGTCTTGGTCCTGCAGGACCTTCAAGACTATCTCCGCTCCGGTGTACAATTCCTTTGGCATCTCCAAATTCTCCTTCCGAGTAAAATAATGCGGCCGCATTTCAATAGGTAGAAATTAGGCCCGGAAACGCACGTCTTGATCAGACGCCCGCCCCGGACCCGTCCGGCCACGAGAACGCGCAAGCTAATCAATTAGGATTGCGCGGTCAACAGAAACTGACGAATAAATGAAAAGATTTTTTCTTTTTTGCTTTCCGAATATTGCGCAGACACCACGTATGATCCCTCTATCTGGTGGCGCAACCACGTAAACTGGCGTTTGGCGTATTGGCGGGTCCCGCGCATGGCCAGCTCTACCGCCTGCTCAAGCTCGGTTTCTCCCCTCAGGTGACGGACCAGTTCACGCACGCCCAGCGCCTTCATCGCCGGTAATCCGGCATCCAGGCCAAGGGAGAAAAGCGCGCGCGCCTCGTCAAGTGCACCCCCTTCCATCATGCGCGAGAAACGGGTGTTGATGGTTGCGTATAGGGCGTCACGTGGAGGAATGAGAACGACGGATGCGAAAACCCCTTCAATGGGCGGGGAACTGGGGTGCTCGGCCTGCCATTCCTTAAGCGTCCGCCCGGTGGCCTGCATCACCTCAAAGGCGCGGATCAACCGCTGAGTATCTCCGGCGGGCAAATCGGAGGCCGCTTGTGGATCGAGCGCCGCAAGCCGGTCGCGAAACCTCTCTCCGCCCAATTCCTGATGCAGGGCGCGGGCCCTGGTTCTGATTTCATCTGGAATTTCCGGAACCGGCGCGAGGCCTTCGGTCAACGCCTTGATGTAAAGCCCGGTTCCGCCCGCAAAGACTGGAATTCGGCCCATGGCGCGAACCTCGGAAACGGCAGCCGCGGCCATTTCGAGCCAACGACCGGCGGAACAGGCCTGGGCCGCCGGCATAAACCCGTAAAGCAAATGAGGGACGCGCGCGGTTTGGCAGATGTCGGGCCGCGCCGAAAGGATATCAAGCTCGCGGTAGACCTGCATGGAATCGGCGTTGATGACCGCGCCGCCGAATTCCTCGGCCACGTCCAGTGCCGCCCGTGACTTGCCGCTGGCTGTCGGCCCGGCGACGACGATGATCGGCTGTTCGACCACTTCTAATCCAGCATTAAAGCGACCAAACCGTCGGCGAGTTTGGGCTCAAACCAGGTTGACTTGGGCGGCATCACCTGACGGGCGTCGCTCACGTCAATCAGGTCTTCCATGGATGTGGGATAGATCGCAAAGGCCACCGCCGCATCGCCCGAATCGACGCGGCGCGCCAATTCACCCAATCCCCGTATGCCGCCGATGAAATCGATACGCGGGTCAAGGCGCGGATCGCCAATGGCCAGCACCGGCTCCAGAAGCAAGCGGGTCAGCAGGCTGATGTCAAGACCGACAACCGCGTCTCCGGGGACCGGCGCGGGAACATCGCGCACGCCCAGACGATACCATTCGCCGCCCAGATACATGCCGAATTCACGTGGTTTTCCGGGGCGTGCCTCGCCCGAAACCTTTTCCACGCGAAAATCCTTTTCGATACGGCTCAGAAGTTCAGCCGGAGCAAGACCGTTCAGATCGGCAACGACGCGGTTGTAATCGAGAATCCGCATTTCGTCGGACGAAAAGACGACGGTGAGGAAGGATTCGTACCATTCGTCCCCTTGCGCGTCGGATGCGGCCTCTCGGCGCGCTTTGGCAACGCGTACAGCCGAGTTCGACCGATGATGCCCGTCGGCGATATAAAGGGCCTCCTCGGCTTCAAAAGCGTCTTGCAGACCCTTGATCGCCCCAGCCTCCGAGACCACCCAGATAGAATGTTGAACGCCGTCCATGGAAACGTCCAGATCGGGCGCACCCGTCGTTTGGGCTTCAATAATCGACTTAATGGCCGTGTTCGGGCGATGGGCGACCATGACCGGTCCGGTATGGCCGTTGACCGCCTGAATCTGGTGCACCCGGTCGTCTTCCTTGGAAGGGCGGGTCAGTTCATGGCGGCGGATACGCCCCGTGTCGTAGGCCTCGACCGAAGCCGCCCCGACGATGCCGGTTTGGACCTGCTCGCCCATGACCAATCGGTAGATGTAAAAACAAGGTTGCCCGTCCCGGCGCATAACGCCGGTATCGATCATCCGGGAAAAATTCTCGGCAGCCTTCGCGTAAACCTCCGGCGCGTACGGATCGGTGTCCGGCGCCAGATCGATTTCGGGCTTGGAAACATGAAGGAAGCTGAGCGGCTTGCCTTCTGCCTTCACCCGCGCTTCTTCGGTATTCAAAACATCATAGGGCGGTGCCGCGATCTCGGCCACCGTATCGGCGAGCGGGCGAAGGGCCGGGAACGGCCTTAACAGGGGCAAAACCAAAGCGTTCATCCTAAGTTGCGGGGCGACGGCTGGCCCGTCGCCCCTTCGCGAATCAATCCGTCGACGGAAGGCCCAGCATGGAGCGTTCCAGCGCCTCGTGGTCGTGTTCGTGGTCTTCCAGCTTGCCGGCGAAATAGTCCATATACGCCTGCATGTCGAAATGACCGTGGCCGGAGAAGTTGAAGAAGATGGTTCGGCTGACGCCCTCTTCCTTGCACTTCAGCGCTTCGTCGATGGCCGCCTTGATGGCGTGGTTCGTTTCCGGCGCGGGCATGATGCCCTCGGTTTTGGCGAACAGGACACCCGCCTCGAAGCATTCGTTCTGGTGATAGGCGCGCGGCTCGATAAAGCCTAAGTCACACAAGTGGCTGACTTGGGCCGACATGCCGTGATAGCGCAAGCCACCGGCATGAATGCCTGCGGGCACGAAGGTCGAGCCAAGGGTCAGCATCTTGATCAGCGGCGTGTGATGGGCGGTGTCGCCGAAATCGTAGGCGAACTTGCCGCGCGTCAGCGTCGGGCAGGCCTTGGGTTCAACGGCGATCACCTTCACGTCGCCCTCGCCACGCAACATGCGGCCAATGTACGGGAAGGCTGCACCCGCGAAGTTGGAGCCGCCACCGGCGCAGCCGATCACGATGTCAGGGCTATCACCGGCCATATCGAACTGCTCGAAGGCTTCCAGCCCGATGATCGACTGGTGCAGCAGAACGTGATTGAGAACGCTGCCCAACGAGTACTTGGTGTCGTCGCGCTGGGCGGCCATCTCGACGGCTTCGGAAATGGCGATGCCGAGGCTGCCGGTGGAATCCGGATTTTCCGCCAAAATCTGACGGCCCGATTCGGTCTCGGTGCTGGGGCTCGGTACGCAGCGCGCGCCGTAGCTTTCCATCAGCGCCCGGCGATAGGGTTTCTGCTGGTAGCTGATCTTGACCATGTAGACGTCGACCGGAAGGCCAAACAACGATCCGGCGAAGGCGAGGGACGATCCCCACTGACCGGCGCCGGTTTCGGTGGTCAGGCGCTTGACGCCTTCTTCCTTGTTATAGAAGGCCTGCGCCACCGCCGTATTGGGCTTGTGGCTGCCGCTCGGGCTGACGCCTTCGTTCTTGAAATAGATCTTGGCCGGCGTATCCAGAGCCTTTTCCAGACGGTGCGCGCGAACCAGCGGTGACGGGCGCCAGACCTTGTAGATGTCGCGAACCGGTGTGGGGATTTCGATCTCGCGTTCGGTGCTGACTTCCTGACCAATCAGGGCCATGGGGAACAGCGGAGCCAGATCTTCCGGCCCAATGGGCTGCAGCGTGCCCGGATGAAGAACGGGCGCCAACGGTTCTGGAAGATCGGCGTTAATGTTGTACCAGGACTTCGGAATTCGATCTTCCGAGAGAAAATATTTTGACGTACCGCTCATTGCTCCCCCCTTAAATGGACTGTTGGGCGTTTATTTACGCCGAATTAGTAGCCCGCCTGCGAACAAATTTCCATACACAACAACAAAAAAGGGGCGTCCCCGACCGGAGACGCCCCTAAATCTTCGCGCTTCGAACGCGCGAAAACGGGTTAACTTTTGGCGATTCGGACGGCGACGAAACGCAGCCGCCCCTGGCCGTCGATCAAAAGCAGGACCGACTTGCGGCCCGCCTTGTCCGCCGAACCAACCAGTTCATCCACTTGATCGGGGCCGGTCACATCCTCCTGACTGACCTCGACGACCACGTCGCCGGGGCTGATCCCCTTTTCCGACGCCGGGCCGCCCTCGGCAATGGCGGTGACCACCAGCCCCTTGGTTTCCTCGCCCAGTTCGAATTTCTGGCGAAGCGCGTCGGTAACGACCGATAGGGTCATGCCGAGAGCGTCGATGGCTTTTTCCGAACCGCCCTCTTCTATTTTCGGCCCATCGGTCACAGCCGCCATTTCCTTCTCGCTGGGCTCCAGTTCACCGACGGTGACACGAACGTTCAATTTCTCGTTATTGCGCCACAGGGTGACGTCCACGGTCTTGCCAACGCCGGTGTCGGCCACGATGCGCGGCAGGCGGCGCATCTGGGAAACTTCGCGGCCATTGAAATCCAAAATCACGTCGCCGGCCTCGATTTTCGCTTCTTCGGCGGGGCCGCCCTTGATCACGCTGGCCACCAGCGCGCCCTTGCCTTCTTCCAGGCCGAGGGTTTCGGCGATCTCGTCGGTCACGGTCTGAATGTGAACGCCGAGCCAGCCGCGCCGCACCGTTCCCGTTTCGATCAACTGGCGTACCACCGACTTGGCGATGGCGCTGGGAATGGCGAACCCGATGCCGATGCTGCCGCCCGATGGCGAATAGATCGCCGTATTGATGCCAACCACGCCGCCGTCCAGATCAAACATCGGACCGCCCGAATTGCCTCGGTTGATGGAGGCGTCGGTTTGCAGGAAATCGTCATAGGGGCCGTTGTTGATGTCGCGACCACGGGCGGAAATGATGCCCGCCGTGACCGTGCCGCCAAGGCCGAACGGATTGCCGATGGCCACCACCCAGTCGCCAACACGCATTTTATCCGAATCACCGAATGAAACGGCGGGCAGGTCCTTCTCCGGCTTGACCCTCAGAACGGCGAGATCGGTTTTGGGATCGCGCCCGACCAGTTCGGCGTCAAGGCGCGTGTCATCCTGCAAGATAACGGTGATTTCCTCGGCGTCCTGAATGACGTGATTGTTGGTCACCACGTAGCCCGAGGCGTCGATAATGAAACCCGAACCCAGCGAAGTCGCCTTGCGCTTGCGCTGTTTGGGTTGATTGCGGTCGAAAAATTCCTTGAAGAATTCTTCGAACCCCGGCGGAAGCTGCGGCGCTTCGGGGCCGGTACGTCCCTGTATGGTTTGCGTCGTCGAAATGTTGACCACGGCGGGAAGCAGTTTCTCAGCCAGGTCGGCAAAACCGTCCGGCGGAGCCTTGGCCTGGGCGGCGGCGGCCGCCAGCACCAATGCCAATGCCAGAAAGGCCGATACAATCCATGCGACGGGAGAAACTCCGACGCGCGCCCTGGACACCGATTTAACGCGGGAAATAGTCACTTCAAAAATCTCCATCGCCTCAAGTAATTTCAAAGGCCTGCTTGTGATCTAGTCCGAACTTCGTTCCCTTTCAAGCCGTCCGAAGGGGAACAGGGAGCCACTTATATGATGGCTGAATGTGTTTTCACTTTGCGCGAAATGTGTCATTCGCGTGGCACAGCTGCCTTATCCACGTATCGACCACACGATACAGACGCCAACAAAGGCGGCGACCAGACCGGCCACGCGCATCTGGTTCGAGGGCTGTTGCTGCACCATGGCCATCATGCGCTTCATGCCGTCGGGAAAGAGGGCATACAGCGCGCCTTCCAGCGTGATCGCCAATCCCACGGCGACAATCAAGTCCGACATGTTCCCCCCCCCCTTCCCTTCAACGAAAAGGCGCCGGACAAGCCGACGCCTTTCGCTATTTTCTTACACGGATCGCACTACTTCTTTTCCGCCCCGCCGGTGATGTCACCGAAGAAACGGAAGAAGTCGTTATCGGGCGGCCCGACGTATCGAGTGTTTCCACCCTGCAAGCCTTGCCGCAACGCGTCCATGGACACCCAGAAATCGAAGAATTTCTGATCGCGGCCATAGGCATCGTTGTAGATTTTCTGTGCCCCGGCCTCGCCTTCACCACGCAGGATTTCAGACTGCATATGGGCGTTGGCTTCAATAACCGTGCGCTGCTTGTCGGCGTCGGCGTGGATACGCTTGGACTCCTTGCCGCCCTCGGCCCTGATCTTACGGGCCGCCTGTTCACGCTGGGTCTGCATCCGGTTGAAAATCGCCTGACTGTTTTCCTCCGGCAAATCAACGCGCTTGATACGCACGTCGATAACGTTGATGCCGAAGGCCTCGCCTTCCTCGTTGACCCGCTCGGCGATCACTTTCATCAAAGCCGAGCGTTCCTGGGTCAGCAAACGGGCCAAAGCGACATCGCCGAAAACCTCACGAAGCGAGGCGTTGATGACGCTGCCCAGCCGATTTTCCATGCCCGCGATGTTGTTGACCGTCTGGAAAAACATCAACGGATCGACAATCCGGTAACGCGCGAACGCGTCAACAACCAGCTGCTTTTGGTCACGGGTGGGAACTTCCTCGGCCGCCGCGTCGAAATCGAGAACGCGTTGATCGAAGGTCTGAACGTTCTGAACGAACGGGATCTTGAAGTGCAGCCCCGGTTCCTTGACCACGTTGACCGGCTTGCCGAACTGCAACACGATCGCCTGTTCGGCCTGATGAACCGTGTACAAAGTCGAAAAAGCCAGCAGGCCCAGAACGATTACGACAACACCAATTGCCAATTGACTAGCGCGCATGACTATTGCCCTCCCGCTTTGGAACCCGAACCACGGGTCAATTCGTTAAGCGGCAGGTACGGAACCACGCCCGATCCACCCACGTTGCTGTCAATCAGCACTTTGTCCATGCCTTCCATGATCGACTTCATGGTTTCCAGATAAATGCGCCGTGTGGTCACATTTTTCTCGTTCAGGTACTCTTTATAGACCGACAGGAAACGTTGCGCTTCACCGGTTGCGATGGCAATTTTCTGTTCCTTGTAGGCTTCAGCGCCCTTGATAATCCGCTGGGCTTCACCCTCGGCTTTCTGAACATTTTCGTTCAAATAGGCGGTCGCTTCGTTGACGGCGCGCTCCTTATCGGCGCGGGCCGCCTGAACGTCGCGGAAAGCATCCAGCACGTTGCCCGGCGGATCAATTTTCTGAAGTTGAACACGGGTCACCAAAATGCCTGCGCCGTAATCATCAAGAATTTGTTGAATGAGTTCCTGGCCTTCCTTTTCGATGGCCGCACGGCCCTGGGTACGGGCGAATTCGAACTCGTTCTTGCCGATCATCTCGCGCAACGCCGCTTCGGAAGCGTCCTTAACGGTCTGTTCGGGGTTGCGGATATTGAACAGGAATTTCTCGGCATCACTGATAACCCAGAAAACCACCGACTGAACGTCGATGATGTTCTCGTCGCCGGTCAGCATCAGACTTTCCTGCGGAACCGCGCGCGGGGCTGTTGATCGCGTGCCCTGCCCGCCCGAACGAAAACCGACTTGAACACGGTTCACGCGGGTCACGCTCGGCTTATATACGGTGCCGATGGGCGAGGGCGGGAACCAATGCAGGCCCGGACCCATCCGGGCCGAAAACTTGCCAAACAAAAGGCCAATGCCTTGTTCGTCGGGCTCCACCTTGAAGGTGCCGCCGACGCCCAGCCACAGGGTCAGCACCGCGACAATCGCAATGATAAGGCCCTTGCCTGCGCCCATGCCACCGGGAAGAAAGCGTTTGAAACGATCCTGCCCCTGGCGAATTAGATCTTCGATGTCGGGAGGCCGGGGTCCTGAACCGCTTGGTCCACGGCCACCCCACGGGCCTTGACCACCACCGCCGCCCCAGGGGCCGCCGCCCTGTGGATTCCATGCCATAACTATTCGTCCTCTTCGCTTTCGCTCAAACGATGTTCAATTGGGCTTTGATTTTTCACAACAGGTACGTATATCTACGCTGCCTTATAAGCCAGCTTGGTGGGCCGCGCAACGTAGATACAATACCCGTTGCCCATCGATATCGATCTAATTTGTGGAGAAATCAAGGATGGCGCAAGTCACCGAAGACCAAGTCATCGATGCCCTGAGCACGGTCATCGACGAAGAAAAGCAGCAGGACATCGTCAGTCTCGGCATGGTTACAGGCCTTCAAGTCCGTCAGGGCCATGTCTCGTTCGCCATCCAGGTTGAGCCCGAACGCGGCCCCCGGATGGAACCGCTTCGCAAATCCGCCGAGGATATCGTTCATGCCCTTCCCGGCGTTCTGACCGCGACCGTGGTTCTAACGGCCGAGAAAGCAGCCGACGATGGGCAGCGCCCGTCGGCAACACAGGCCGAAGGGCCGCTGATGCCGCAGGTGCGTTCCATCATCGCCGTCGCGTCCGGCAAGGGCGGCGTCGGCAAGTCAACGACGGCCGTGAACATCGCGCTCGGTCTGGCGCAGAAAGGCCTCAAGGTCGGCATTCTCGACGCCGACATCTACGGCCCGTCGATCCCGCGCCTTCTGGATATTTCCGGCCAGCCCGGCTCCAGCGACGGACGCACCCTGAACGCCATGGAAAATTACGGCGTGCAATGCATGTCCATGGGCTTCCTGGTGGAAGAGGAAACCCCCATCATCTGGCGCGGCCCGATGGTCATGAGCGCATTAGAACAGATGATGCGCGACGTCGCGTGGGATCCGCTGGATGTCATGATCGTCGACATGCCGCCGGGCACGGGAGATGCGCAACTGACCATGGCCCAGCGCGTGCCGCTGACCGGCGCGGTCATCGTTTCGACGCCCCAGGACATTGCATTGGCCGATGCTCGCAAGGGCCTGAACATGTTCCGCAAGGTCAGCGTTCCGGTTTTCGGCATCGTCGAAAACATGAGCTATTTCGCCTGCCCCCATTGCGGCGAACGGACCGACATTTTCAACCACGGCGGCGCGCGCGAGGAAGCGGGCATCATGGGCATCGACTGTCTGGGTGAAATTCCGCTGGACATCGCCATCCGCGAGACGTCTGACGCGGGCAAGCCGATCGTCGTTTCCGATCCCGATTCGGCCCACGCCAAGGCGTACATTGAAATCGCCGATAAAGTCTGGGCCAAGGCCGAGGCCGAACTGGCCGACGCCGAAGCCAACGCGCCCCGGATCGTCGTCCAGTAGCGTTATTTGGTCAGGTGCCGGGGTACTTGAAATCCTCGACCACCATGACCTCGATCAATGCCGCCCTTCCCTGGCGTGTGCTTTCAAGGCCACGTTCCAGGGCGGGGCGGAGTTCTTCGACCTCATGGACCCGTTCGGCATAGCCGCCCAGGGCCTCCGCCACGGCTGAATAGTTCCCCGTCAATTCGTTGACCTGGTATTTTTCGACAGCGATGGGTTGCTTTTTGGTGTACCCGCCCATCACGCCGTTGTTGAAAACGACCGTCATGATGGGGATGTTCTCGCGCACAGCCGTCTCAAAATCCATGCCGACCATGCCGAAGGCCGCCTCGCCCATGACGTTCACAGCGTCCCAGTCGGGATGGGCCAGCTTGGCCCCCATAATGAGGCCCAATCCCGAACCCAACGGCGTCGACTTACCCCAGCTCAGATAGCTGTACGGCGCTTGCGCCTCATAAAGGGGGACCAACTGATCACGCGGCGAGCCCGCATCGTGGGTGACCACGCTACGCTCGGGGTCGAGCAGTTGCTTAAGCTCCGAAATAACGCGGTAAGGACTGATCGGCTTCTCACCGGATGTCAGCTTGGCGTTCCACGCTTCGAAGAAAGCGCCCTTTTGCGCCTGCACCTCCTGCGCCCCGCCGTCGCCCGGATCAACAGCTTTGCCTAGCCGTTCCCTGGCCTCTTCCAGCAGCATGGCGAGGGCAGCCTTGGCGTCGCCCAAAACGCCCAGCGTGGTCGCATAGTCCTTATTGAAGTCGCCCTCGTCCATGCAAATTTGGGTAAAGGTCTTACCCTTGGGGAAGGGTGCGATGAAGATGGACCGGGTGAAACTGGTGCCGATGCCGAAGAAAAGATCGCCCGCACCAAGGAAATAGTTGACCTGATCGGCGCGTGACAAACCGTTGGCAGCACCGATGGACAGCGGGTGGTTTTCCGGGAACGCCCCTTTGCCGTTGAGAGACGTCATGACCGGGATTTGCAGGAATTCGGCGAAGGCCTTCAATTCGTCCCACGCTTCCGCGTAAATGACGCCCTGGCCTGCGTAGAGTATCGGCTTTTTGGCGGCCAGCAGCAGGTCCAGCAGATCGCGTACGGCGGTGCGCTCCGGGGCCGGGCTTGAACGCCGCGTCGGCACATACGCGAACTCGCTTTCCTCGAAGTCGGCGAGCATGACGTCCTTGGGGAACTCCAGAACCACCGGTCCGCCCTTGCCCGACCGTAGAAGCGAAAAAGCGCGTCCCATCATGAGGGGAATTTGCGCGGTCTCCAGCACACTTTCGGACCACTTGGACACCGTTTTGAAAGTTCGTCCCGAGTTGAAATTGGGAGATACGCTGAGTGTGCTGCGCTCATTGGCGCCGGCCAGCACCAGTATCGGGCTGGAGTCGCTGTAGGCTTCGGCGACGCCGGGAAACGAATTTTCCGATCCCGGCCCGTATTGCGTCACGGAAACACCGATTCGCCGCCCGCTGGTCATTCGCGACACGGCGTCGGCGATGTTCAACGCCACCCGTTCGTTGCGAACCACGATAGGCCTGATCCCGACCGCCGCCACGGCGTCCAGAATGGGGTTCATGGGAAAGCACGTTACAAATTCGACGCCTTCGGCCTTCAGAATCCTCGCAATCACATCAACGCCACGCATCTTCAAGTTCCCCCCTTGGTTAAATTATTATTCCTCGTGACAAAGAGTTTCCATAAGCTCGCGCCATTCACGCGCGCTCATGCCGCTGTCTTCCTGCGAGACGGTCTCACCGCCGATCATGCGTTTGACGACGTCGAGTCCCTTGGCCGAAATCATCGCCCCACCCATGCGGTATTCAGCGAACGCGTCATAGGTGAAGGGAACCCACCGTTTGAGGGTTTCCAGCATGACGTCGGCATAAACCCTGATTTCGTACTGGGCGTGCGGGTCGGCGCGCAGGCTCAGAAAATGAAGCAAATTGTGCAGGTCGATCTTCCAATACCATTGGGTATAGGTGTTCAGCGTCAGGTTCATGCGCGCCAGTTCGCGGGCCAGCCCAACGCGGTCCGCATCAATCACCGCTCCGTTTTCGTCTTCGTTGAGCATGCGTTCGTAATTGGCGAAGCAGCCTTCCGAATCGGCCTTGAGAATATCCAGAACGTCGGCGGCTTCCTCGCCTTCCAGCACCTTGCCGCGTCCCTGCCGGTTGGACCGCGACTGGGTTCCCAACTGGTCGGGCGCCGGAATGTAGTACTCGCGATCGAGGATCGAATAGCGGGCCGAAACTTCGTTGACGTTGGCCGTGCGGTGCCGGATCCACTGACGGGCGACGAAGATGGGTAATTTGACGTGGTATTTTATCTCGCACATCTCAAACGGCGTGGTGTGCCGGTGGCGCAACAGATATTTGATAAGCCCCGCATCCGATTGGGTTTTCTTTGTTCCCTTGCCGTAGGAAACCCGCGCCGCCTGAACGATGGCTGCGTCGTCGCCCATATAATCGATGACCCGGACGAAGCCGTGATCGAGAACCGGCAACGGTTCATACAGGATTTCTTCCAGTGCGGGCGCGTTCACGCGCCGCGTTTCAAAGCGCTGGGCGCGCGCTTCGGCAATTTCGGCCTTTTGTTCCGGCGTCAACTTCATTTCGGCAATCCCTGTTTGTCCCCGTAACTTCGGTCAACTTACACCCGTTGCACCGTCCGCGAAAAGGCCCGGAAATGGAGAATGAACGGCAGTTCCTCTTTCTTCTGATTGCCGAACCCATTATATTTAACGGGTCGGGCAACCGACTATGGCGATAAACGCTTTACGGAATAAGCGTTGCGGACCCGGGGGCAGTACCCGGCGCCTCCACCAAACCCCTCGCGGGCAGCGGCTGCCGGCTTGGACCAATGGGGGCGAACCAGGATCGACGTGCGTGGTAAAGGTATTGTTTTCGCTCGGCATGGTACCGCCGTTATCGGGCCATTTTTACAAATGCCAATGATAACGAGGCGTTTGCTGTAGCCGCTTAGTCGGTTACGGGGTTCGGGGGGCACCTGGCAACAGAAGCCCCCCACTTTATCCGCCGCGATCCCTTAGCCGGGAATCGAGGCTGGCGCCGAAATTGATTGTGGGCCAAGAATTTATGATTTCACATTCTCTTCCTTATGACCGGTGGATTTCCGAGGCTCTGTTGAACGTTGTGGTTCAGGCGCTTTCCCATGCCGCGCTCGAGGGACTTCCCGGCGATCACCATTTTTATATTACGTTCCGCACCGGAGCGCCGGGCGTTGAAATTCCATCCCGCCTGAAAGCCCAGTATCCGGACGAGATGACCATCGTCATTCAGCATCAGTATTCGGACCTGGTGGTGGATTCGGAAGGTTTCGGGGTGACCCTTAAATTTCAGGGCCGCGACACCCGCCTTATCATCCCATTGGAATCGATCACCGCGTTTTCCGACCCGTCGGTCAATTTCGGGCTGCAACTCAAGGACGCCGAGGACGCTGTTGGGTCGAACGGCAATGATGTGTCCGACGTGGCTGATGAACAGACGGCATCGATCGAGGTTACCGTCGAGGCCGAGGTCAAATCCGACGACGACCCCGAGGCCGAAGCCGCACCCAAGACCCGGAAACGCAAAAAGAAAAAGGGCGAAATCATCGCCCTCGACGCCTTTCGCAAGAAATAACGGAAATCCGCAAAAATCCGGGAGTGATCCCAGGGAATGTCAAGGAGTGAATTATGAGTGACTACGTTCACCATGTAATGTTTCCCATGGGTAAGGACACCACGCCCTATCGTTTATTGACGACCGACTACGTCAGCACCACCGAATTCGCGGGTCAGACCGTTCTTCAGGTTGATCCGGCGGCTCTGACGCTTTTGGCGCAAACGGCGCTGCACGACACCCAGCATTTGCTTCGTCCGGGCCACATGGCCCAGTTGCGCAAAATCCTGGATGACGACGAGGCCAGCGAAAACGACAAGTTCGTGGCCCTGGAATTTATTAAGAACGCCAACATTTCGGCGGGCGGCGTGCTGCCCATGTGTCAGGATACGGGAACCACCATCGTCATGGGCAAGAAGGGCGCCAACGTGTGGACCGGCGGCGGCGACGAGGCCGCGTTGGCTGAAGGTATCCTCAACACCTTTATGGCCGACAACCTGCGCTACAGCCAGGTGTCGCCGCTTGATATGTATGAAGAGGTCAATACCGGTAACAATCTTCCGGCCCAGATCGACATTCACGCGACCGAAGGCGGCGAGTATAAATTTCTGTTCATGGCCAAGGGCGGCGGATCGGCCAACAAGACCTTCCTGTTTCAGGAAACCAAGGCGCTGCTCAATCCCGAAAGCCTGATGAAGTTCATGGACGCCAAGATCCGCACGCTGGGAACGGCGGCATGCCCGCCCTACCATCTGGCCGTGGTCATCGGCGGAACGTCGGCCGAGTT
>Ga0233430_1003981_pt1 | contig 14239 bp, 14 predicted proteins | sample SI_118_April2016_2_FD_179883 | JGI IMG/M metagenome (GOLD analysis project Ga0233430, IMG submission 179883) | Seawater microbial communities from Saanich Inlet, British Columbia, Canada - SI_118_April2016_150_MG | ecosystem: Environmental > Aquatic > Marine > Inlet | place: Canada: British... | reverse complement strand
GGACGGAGACGTTCTGGCTCGGCGGCGAGTCCATCATCCGCATTCTTGTTCCTCGCAGATTCCGATGGTTCACAAATGGAAACGGCGGGACAATCCGTGAGACCGTCCCGCCGTCGCAAAATCGACACCCGCGTGCGGGCCGCCCGGGCAAGATGCCCGGGTGGCACAGCATGCGAGCCTGTCTAGGCGCGTACCACCCAGACCTTCACTTTGGCCTGCACTTCGCTATGCAGGTTCACATCGACTTCGTAGACGCCCAGTTGCCGGATCGGCTCCTCGAGAACCACCGAGTGGCGGTCGATCGTCACGCCCTGTTCAGCCATCGCCTCGGCGACCTGCTGCGGGGTGACGGAACCGTACAGTTTGTCCTCTTCGCCTGCCTCGGCGGTGATGGTCACGGATGTGGAAGCGATCTTCTCGGCCAGAGCCTGAGCCACTGCCACCCGCTCTTCATGCTCCTGCTGCAGACCCAGCTTGCGGGCCTCCAGACGGCGCATATTGCCCTTGGTAACTGCGATTCCCAGCTTCCGGGGAAGCAGGAAGTTGCGCGCGAATCCGTTCGCCACACGAACCTGATCGCCGATGCGACCGAGATCCTTGACGTCTTCAAGTAGAATAAGTTCAACAGCCATTGTGTGCTACCTCCTTGGCCTGATTTAAAGAACCAGAGCCAGAATGCGCGCACGCTTGACAGCCGCCGTCAGCATCTTCTGATGCTTGAAGCAGTTGCCAGTGATGCGGCGGGGCAGAATTTTGCCACCCTCGGTCTGGTAGCGACGAAGCAGATCGACATCCTTGAAGTCGATGAACTGCACCTTGTTTTCGCACAGGCGACACACCTTCTTGCGTACCACCTTGCGCCGACGTTTGCGTCGTACTCTGGATGCCATGTTCCGATGACCTTTATGCTATGCGAATTGCGTGAATCTGCTGGTTGGGAACGGGGGGGGTGCCTAGAACGGGATGTCGTCCAGCGCGTCGCCAGTATCGGCTGGCTGCTCGAAGGCCGGCATCTGCGCCGGCGCTGCCGGAGCTGCCGGAGCCGCTGGAGCCGCCGAGCCACCGGAGGCTGGTGCCGGCGGTTGGGGCCGCTGGCGCGCGGCGGGAGCGCCGGCGGCAGGCTGTGCATACCCCTGCTGAGGAGGCGCTTGGGGGGCGGCGTACTGCGGTTGCCGTTGCTGCTGCTGTTGTTGCTGCTGCTGGCCGCCGCCCTGCGGCTGGTAACCGCCGGCTTGGGGCGCCTGGGCCGCATCCTGCCCCGCTGCGCCACCAAACTCGCCGCGAGGCGAGCCGAGGAACTGCACGCGCTCAGCGGTCACGGTCAGGCGGGAGCGAGGCTTCCCCGTCTCCCGGTCCTGCCAGCTGTCCAGGCGCAGATGGCCCTCGATCAGAGCCGGTGAGCCCTTGTGGAGGTAAGTCTTGCAGCTTTCGCCCTGCTTGCCCCATGTGTCGATATCGACGAAGCATACTTCGTCGCGCTGTTCGCCGCTCGCGGTCGTGTAGCGGCGGTTGATGGCCAAGCCGAACCCGCAGACGGCGGCGCCACCACTGGTGTAGCGCAACTCCGGCTCACGGGTGAGGTTGCCGATCAATAGGACCTTATTCAGAGAGGCCATGTGCCATATCTCCCGTTCAAGCGAGTGCCCCGATTAGAACGCGGGTAGGCGTACCGGGTCGGCGGTGGGGGGAGGCGCGACGTAGGTGAAAATCTGGAGCCGCAGCACCGCGCTGTCAAGGCGGTAGCTTTCCTGCAGGGCTGCGATCTGGTCGGCGGGCATGTCCACCAGAAGATCCCAGTACACGCCAGCGCGATGCCTGCCGATGGGGCGAGCAAAATGCTTCCGGCCCATGGAGGAAGTCTCGCCGACCTTGCCACCATGCTGTTCCTGGATCCTCTGGGTTGCCTGGGCGATGAACGCATCGCCCCCGTCCTCAACCTTCTTGGGGTTGAGAATGAATATCACTTCGTACTTGTTCACTGCTTGTCTCCTGGTTCTGTTTTCCGTGCTGGAGACTCATCCTCGGCTTGCCAGCCGTTGAACGAGTTCATCGCAGCATCGATTCCGTGCTCCGCAGCCAATATGGCCGCCTGCGCGGATGCGTCCACGGCCTTGCCCATGATGGGCAGTTCCGTGGAACTCCAAGACGCCAACACATAGTCGATCGTCTCGCAGTCTGGTCTTCCGATACCTACGCGGAGACGAAGGAACTCGCTCGTCTCCAGCTCGGTGATGATTGACTCGACTCCCCGGTGCCCGCCACTGCTGCCAGCACGGCGAAGGCGCAAGCGCCCCAGTGGCAAGTCCAGACAATCGTAGACCACAAGAACCCGGTCGGAAGGTATTCCCAGATTCTCGACGGTCTCCCGCACGGCGACTCCGCTGGCGTTCATGTACGTGAGCGGCTTGAGCAGATGCAGCTCGCTGCCGCCTGGCCCGGCGATGGTGTAGCACACGCCGTTGGCCAAGGCTTCGGTCCTCACGCGGGCCCGATCGGCCAGAATCCGGTCGATCACCAGGAACCCCACATTGTGTCGGGTTCCGGCGTACTTGGGTCCCGGATTTCCGAGCCCCACGATCAACCAAGCCTCCGCCATTCGAACGCCTCGCGGCCCCGTCGGGGCCATTCATCGGTTTATAGGTAACGCGCGGGCCGTCCAGCCACACCAGGTTTTCGAGCCCACGCGGTATTCTCTGGTACGTATACTCCCTATTTCTTGGTGGCTTCTTCTGCGGCACCCTCTTCGCCCTCGACACCCTCTTCGCCCTCGACACCCTCTTCGCCTTCCTCGCCTTCCTCGCCTTCTTCGACTTCCTCGTCCTCTTCCTTGATGCGGGGTACGCGCACCTGGAAGACCATGGCGTCGGCTTCGACGGTAAGCTCGATGCCTTCGGGTAGAGGCAAGCCGGCAACAAGCAGGGTGTCATCGACATCCATACCAGACACATCGACCTGGATCATGTCCACCATGGCGGCGGGCAAGCACCGGATCTCGACATCGTGGATCGTCTGCTCCAGCTGGGCTCCGTGGGCCACGCCAGCGGGAATGCCGATCGCCTCGATGCGGGCCCGGCTGGTGATGATCTCGTCGGCCTTCACTTCCTGGAAGTCGATGTGCAGAATCTGATCGCTGATCGCGTGCTGCTGCACTTCCTTGACGATGGCGGACTTGCTCTCAGCACCCGCGATCTCAAGGGTGATCAGGCCGGAGTGATGCAGGACCGCACCCAAGTCCGATGCCTTGATGATGATTGGAAAGCCGGGGCCGCCGTGGCCATAGACCACTGCGGGAACCTGTTCGGCACGGCGCAGCCGCCGGGAGTGGGAGGTGCCGATGCCAGCGCGGGGCTCGATTTGGAGAGTCAGCGATTGATTGCTCATGGGTCTCGTCCTTTCAGACTATTCAGCCGAGTGCGTATCGATGATATATCTGGTCAAATTCAGATGTAGTTGATTTCCGGGTTGGAGTCAAGCCGCAGCAACGAGGAGACGGAGCGACCTTCGTGGATGCGCCGGATCGCCTCGCCCAGCAAGCGTGAGACGCTCAGCACCCGCAGTTTGGAGGTGTCCCCCTTGGCCTGCTGCAGGGGGACGGTGTCGGTGGTGACCAACTCGGTGATCGGGCTGGCGGCGAGCGCGGCCAGGCCGGTCTCGTTCAGGCAACAGTGGGAAACAGCGGCGAAGATGCGCTTGGCACCGGCCTCCCGCAAACGTTCGGCGGCCTTGATGAGGGTGCCGGCGGTCGCGGTCAAATCGTCCACCATCACGCAATCCCGTCCATCCACGTCGCCGACCAGATGGGTGGATTCCACATGCTCCGCACTGACTCGGCGCTTGGCCACGATGGCGATGGCGCCGCCCAGCAAGTCGCCATAGGCATGGGCCATCTTCACGCTGCCCGTGTCCGGAGAGACGACAACCGCCTCGTCCCCGACCACGTCGCGCAGGTAGCGCACCAGCACGGGGCTGGCGTAGAGTTGATCGACGGGGATGTCGAAAAAGCCCTGGATCTGGGGCGCGTGCAAGTCCATGGTGAGCACCCGTTCGGCGCCGGCGGTCACCAGCAGGTTGGCCACGAGCTTGGCGGTGATCGGCGAACGCGGGGCGTTCTTCCGGTCCTGCCGCGCGTAGCCGAAGTAGGGCAACACGGCGGTGATCCGCTGGGGGGACGCGCGGCGCGCGGCATCCAGCATGATCAGCAATTCCATCAACATCTCGTTCGGCTGGCCGCAGGTCGGCTGAATGATGAACACGTCCGCGCCGCGGATATTCTCGGTATACTGCACGAAGGTCTCGCCATCTGGGAAACGGCGGACCTGCACGCTGCCAAGCCGCCCACCCAGGTTGGCCGCGATGCGCGTCGCCAACTCAGGGTTTGCAGTACCTGAGAACAGCTTGATACTCGTGTCTTTCATCGATGACTCCAGAAAAGCAGAACGCATAATCTACCCGACCAAAGCGGGGTGTCCACCCGCGACGGCATGGTGTTGGGCGCACAGTGTCGCCGCCAGGCGCATGGCAAGCTCGACGACCCCGCAGTATCTTGCGTCACGGCGCAGGTGGAAGGGGGATGGCGGGTCCCCTGCCTCGCCGATCGCCAGGACGAAAGGATCTTCCATGGCCCCCCTACCGACAAATCTGGAGTCGCTCGTCACCAGCGTCCACGAACGCCTCGTCGCGGTCGAGGTCGAGCGGGAGGGCGAGTTGACGCTGTTCCGGCGCCTGCCAGGAGGCCCGGCCGAAGCGGCTGTGCTGCCGTTCGAGCCCTTCCTTCTGGTCAGCGGAGAGAACCTGGCCGCGAGCGTCGCGGGCAGTTGCCGGATCGTGCCTTTGGCTGGCGACGGAGTGCACAATGTGCGGGTGCATTTCCCCACTGCCGGCGCGTGTCGGGACGCGGCCAAGGCTCTGCGCAAGCTCACGGGGGCCGCATCCAGGGCGCCGGGCGCGCCGTACCGGGTCTTCAGCGACACGGTTCAGCAGGCGCTGTCGCTCCTGCCCGCCCGGCTCTTCCGGGGCATGCCCTTCGCCGACTTGCGGCGCCTGCAACTGGATATCGAGACCCTGACCACTCCTGGCTACGACTTCCCCAACGCCGCCCGCGAAGGGGACGCCGTCTGCCTGATCGCCCTGCGCGACTCCACCGGTTGGGAGACGTGCCTCTCCAGCGCCGACTCCTCGGAGCCGGAGATCCTGCGCGAGATGGTCCGGCTGATCCGCGAGCGCGACCCGGATGTGATCGAGGGGCACAACCTGTGCAATTTCGACCTCCCCTTCCTGGAAGCGCGCAGCAAACGGCACCGCGTCCAGCTGAAGCTGGGACGGGACGGCAGCAGAATCTGGGGGCGCACCTCCCGCTTCAGCGCCGGGGAGCGCATGCTCAACTACCGACGGTACGAGATCTACGGGCGGCATGTGGTGGACACATTGCACCTCGTGCAGCTCTACGACGCAGTGCACCGCGACCTGGAGAGCTACGGCCTGAAGAACGTCGCCCGACACTTCGGAGTCGCCGCCCCCGAGCGCACGTACGTGGATGGGAGCGAGATCTCACAGCTGTTCCACGAAGATCCCGACCGCCTGCGGGAATACTGCCTGGACGATGCGCGGGAGACCGGGGCCATCGGCCGCCTGCTCCTGCCCAGCTACTTCCACCAGGCACAGCTGGTGCCACTGTCCCTGCAGAACTGCGTGGTCCGTGGCAACGCCACGCGGATCGACGCCCTGCTGGTGGCGGAGTACCTGCAAGCCGACAACAGCCTGCCCACGCCCCAGGCCTCGCGCTCGTTCCGGGGCGGGCTCACCGCCGCCCTCAGCACGGGGGTCTTCGAGAACGTGTGGCACGCGGACGTGCGCAGCCTCTACCCCTCGATCATCAGCAGCAAGGGACTCACTCCCCGCAGCGACCCGCTCGGCGCCTACCACAGCCTGCTGGCCGGCCTGCGTCGCTACCGGCTGGAGGCAAAGGACGCGGCCCGCGACGCCACCGGCGTGGACAGCGAGCACCTCAATGCGCTGCAAAGCTCCTTCAAGATCCTGATCAACTCCTTCTACGGCTACGCGGGCTTCGGCCAAGGGACCTTCAACGACTACGAACTCGCCGAGACCGTCACCGCCGAAGGCCGCCGAATCCTGGAGTCCATGCTCGATTTCCTCAATGCCAGCGGCGCGGAGGTGATCGAGATGGACACCGACGGCATCTACTTCGTGCCGCCGAACGAGGTGGACTCGACCCAGGACATGGCCGACCGAATCCAAGCGATCCTGCCCCCCGGCATCGAGATCGATCTGGACGCGACCTACCGGGCCATGTTCGGCTACAAGAGCAAGAACTACGCGCTGCTGGGGCACGACGACAAGCTCTCGGTGACCGGGGCCGCCCTCAAGTCCCGGGGGCTCGAGCCCTTCCAGCGCCGCTACATCCAGGAGGTGCTTCATCTGCTCCTGCACGGGCGTGGCGACGAGATCCCGGGCCGGTACGAGGAATGTGCCAGGGCCATCGAGGAGCGCACGCTCCCTGTCGCGGACTTCGCCAAACGGGAGAATCTCTCGACGTCCCCGGCCGCCTACGCCGAGAACCTGGCCGCAGGGAAGGGCCGGCGCAGCGCGGCCTACGAGTTGGCCCTGGCTGCCAACCGGGAGTATTCTCAAGGAGACCAGGTGGTGTTCTACGTGACCGGGACCAAGAAGTCCGTGGGCGTAGCCGATGCGGCCAAACTCCTCAGCGACGCCCCGACCGATGCGCGGGACGAGAACGTGCCCTACTACCTGGACAAGCTGAAGAAACTGCACGCGAAATTCGTCCCATTCCTGTGAGCAACGAACCGTCGGGCTCGGTTGCAGCCGTGCCCGGGCCCATGTAGTGTTGTCGGCCGAGGCGAACCCGCCCAAACCGAAACCAACCGAGGCGTTCGGACCATGGCGATCAAAAAAGTAGTTGGCGTGCACAAAGCCGCAGCCATTCTCCTGGCAGTCGTCTGCCTGGCGGGAGTCGGACAAGGGCAAGAAAAGCCCCGTGCAAAGAAGCCGGAGAAGGCTGGGAAGCCAGCCAAGGCGGAGAAGAAGGGCAAGGCCGCTGGCCTCCAACTGGACGAGGAAGCGCGCAAGAGAGTCAAGGACAACCCAGAAATAGCCGCGCTCGTGACGCTCCGGGCCGATCTTGACGAGCTCTTCGCCGAGTACCGGTCACTGGGCCTGACCAAAGGCGTGAAAACCCACCAGAAGGCAACCAGAAAGCTGCCCAGCCTCGGCAACCGGGTAGTGAAGGCACGTGACAAACTGGCGGCCCTGACCGACCGCCAGCTTGGCCCTCTCGAGAAGAACCTGAAGAGGGACAAGGCGCGCGAGGAGAAACTCATCCGCAAGATGGACAAAATGGGGGATGGGGCGAACGGCAAGGGCATCGAGAAGATGGAGAAGACCCTCGACGACCTGCGTACCGCGATTGGCGAGCAGGAAGACACTGCGGATCTGCTCGCCCTGATCGGCCAGCCGGAAATGCCAGTCGTCCCTGCCCCGACCATGCTGCTGGAGGAGCTTCTGAAACCCAACGAACAGGAGGAGGGCACGCTCCGGTCGCTGATCAAGAAACACGGCAATCTGATGACTGGACGGCTGATGATCCTCCATCTCCAGGCCGATCTCAAGCGAGCGAAGGAAGGGACCAAGGACGCCCCCGCCAACCCCGAGCGCGCGAAGTCGACCAAACGGCAACTGGCGCAGGTCGAGAAGAAATTCACCAAGTATTTCCTGAACATCTGGGCGCCCATCGCCAAGCAACGTCAGGAGCTACTGGACGAGAGGGATGAGCTGCAGAAGAAGGCGGCACGCCTGGCGGGACGGCCCGCCGCGAAGAAGCATGAAGAGAAGCTGGCCAGCGTGGAGCGGAAGCTCGACGGCGACAAGCGAACCAACGCGCTGTACAAGAGGATCGCGCGCGGCACGCTGGCGGAGAAGGAACTCGTCGAGCAGGCGAAGGAAAAGGAAGAGGGCAAGGACACCAAGGGGAAACGTCCCCGCAAACGCAAACGCTGACCAACCCATGAAGCTGCCGAATCTGGACGAATCGTGACCACACAGCATGCAACCAAAGGCGACCTCCTCATCGCATCCTCGGGCCTGATGGACCCCAGCTTCCAGCAGACCGTGGTCCTGATCTGCGACCACGACCCGGCAAGGGGTACCCATGGCCTCGTCCTGAACCAACCGATCCCCCTGCCCAAAGAGCTGTTGGCGGCCATCCCCTTCCCTGCACCCGAGATCCTGTTCCGAGGCGGCCCCGTACAGCCTGAATCACTCCAGGTCCTGCACCCGTTCGGGGACCGCATCCCGGGCGCCTGCAAGGTGATGGATGGCCTCTACATCGGCGGGGATTTCGACGTGTTGGCCGGGGGGCTCGCGGACGAGACGCTGGACAGCGACTTCTGCCGCTTCTACCTTGGCTACTCGGGCTGGGACCCCGACCAACTCGACCGCGAGTTCCAGGAAGGCTCTTGGTTGCGGGTGGCGGGCTCCACAGCCATCCTGCGCCAAACTCCCCCCGCAGCCCTCTGGGCCCAGGCCATTCGCAAGCTCGGGCAGCAGGAGCCGGTGATGGCCCACTTTCCCGCCGAGCCGGTCTGGAACTGATCATCGTCTCAAGGAATCACACCGCAATATAGACATGCCAACCAGCCAAGGAATTCTCGCCATGAAACAAGCAAGGCAAGTCGTGAGCCGCCTGGGTCTGGGACTGCTGGCGGCCGGAATCGGGGTCCTCGGACAGCCAGCCGCCAGGCGTGGCCTGATGTCCCTCCCGGTCAACCGCATCACCGTCCACGACATCCGCAGGCCGCGCAAGGCCGTTACGGGAGTGGACAGCATCGACTGGTCGGCGGCCAACAACAGCCTGCTGATCGGCAGACTGTCGACGATGACCCGGTTCTTCAATGTCTGCACCGTGACGCCCGAGGGAATCAACCCAAGATCCCGGGTGCTCGGCATGCGCGGCGGCAGCGCACGAGTCCACTCCGGTGCCCCGAGCTGGCATCCCGACGGCAAGTCCTTCGTCTTCAGCTGCCAGAAACAGCACATCGAAGACCATGCCCACGCCGTGCCGCTGATCGGCTGGCACACGGACATGTGGCTGGCCGACAGGGAAGGGACCTCCTTCACGCAACTCACCAACGAGAGCAGCAGCAGAAGAGCCCCCAAGGGCGTGACCAACCCCAGGTTCTCGCTGGACGGCACCAAGCTGGTCTGGTCGGGCAACAACGGCAAGACAAACCGCTCCCCCTGGCAGCAGAAGGCGCTGTTCCTGGCGGACTTCGGGCAGGAAGAGGGGAAGCCGAAACTGAGCAATATCCGCGAGTTCCAGCCAGGGGAGAACCGGGATTTCTACGAATCCTATGGCTTCTCCCCCGATGGCAACTCCATCCTGTTCGCCGCCAACATGATCCGCGGCAACCCCTGGCACGACACGGACATCTGCGTGAGCCGCAGTGGCCAGGATCCGGACAATCTCACCGAGTCGCGGGGCGTCTGGGACCGCTTCGCCACCTACTCCCCCAACGGCAAGAAGATCATCTGGACCTCCAGCAGGGGCATCCGGATTCGCTACCTGGGCACCCGCGGCGAGAAGTGGCAACGCTACCTGCAGAGCGAACTGTGGATCATGGATGCCGATGGCAGGCACCAGAAGCAGCTGACCTTCTTCAACCAGCCGGCACACCCCCATTCCGAAGGACGACGGGTCTTCCTTGGCGACTCAGCCTTCAGCCCCGACGGCGAATCCGTGGCGATCGTCCTTTACAAGGAGAAGCAGAACTTCGTGCCCGAGAGCGAGATCGTGATCCTCAAGCTCGGCGATGGTCCCCCACCCAGGGCTGAGGACGGGGATCCGGGGAACGGCGGCAAGCCGCCCGCTCCGAAACCGCCGAAGCCCAAGGGAGACGAGCCCAAGGGGGATCCGGGCACGATTACGTGGTAACCGATGCTACTGACCATCTGACGGGCCGATGCCATCCGGTGTCGGCCCGTTCTCGTGCCGGGGAGAGATCGGACACGCACCTGAACCTGACGAATCTGAAGAAGAGGCGCCCGCAATTCGTCCCCACTCCTGTGAACAGCGAACCATCGGACAGGGTTGCAGCCATGCCCAATCCCGTGTACTGTTCGCAAAAGCGGACCTCCCTGAGCCAGAGAGAACGAAGGTGTCGGGATCATGGCCACCAGAGAAACAACGAACCTGCACGCGGCCATGGCCGTTTTCTCGGCAGTTCGTTCGCCTGGCGGAAGGCGGGGAAGGCAAGCGGGAGCCGACTCTCCAGTTGGTGACGCTCCGCTCGCCGGCCAGCCTGGAGTGGAACTGACGCCATTCGACAGAATCATATAGTAGTGATGGATATGCGTACCAGCCAAGGAATCCTCGCCATGAAGAACGCAAGGCAGATCGTGAATCGCCTGGGCCTGGGGCTTGTGGTCGCCGGGGTCGGGGTCTTCGGACAACCCGCCGACACCGACGGAGGCCTGATGTCGCTCCGGAACAGACATATCTTCATCCACGAAATAGCCAGGCCGGCCAAGAGCATCACGGGCCTGGACAGCATCGACTGGTCGCCGGTCAACAACCGCCTGCTGGTCGGCAAGCCGGGACGTGGCCGGAGTGGGTACTACACGGTCTGGACCACGACGCCCGAAGGGATCAACCAGCAGACTCAGCTGAACGACTGGGAGAACAGCGGGAAGGTCCACTCCGGTTCGGCCACTTGGCATCCCAAAGGGAAGTTCTTCGTCTTCAGCTCCCAGAAGCCGCGAGTACCCGACGCCATGCACACCAAGCCGCTCATCGGCTGGCATACCGACATGTACCTGGCCAACGGAGAGGGCTACTTCGCGCAGCTCACCAACGAGAAGAGCACGAGAAAGGCCCCCAAGGGCGTGACCAATCCCAGCTTCTCGCCAGACGGGACCAAGCTGGTGTGGTCTGGCAACAACGGCAAGACCAGCACCTCGCCCTGGCAACAGAAAGCCATGTTCATCGGGGACTTCGTACAAGAGGAAGGAAAGCCGAAATTGACCAATATCCGCGAATTTCAGCCTGGCCAGGGGCGGAACTTCTACGAAGCCTATGGCTTCTCGCCGGACAGCAACCGCATCCTCTTCGCTGCCAACATGGAAAAGGGCAGCGCCTGGCACGACATGGATATCTGCGCCAACGACCGCCGGGAAAGGAACCCGATCAACTTCACCCACTCGCCCGGCGTCTGGGACCGCTTCGCCACCTACTCTCCCGATGGCAGGAAGATCGTCTGGACCTCCAACAAGGGCATGGAAGTCCCCTTCCGCAACCGCAGTGCGGACTGGCGGCTTCTCCTGAAGAGCGAACTGTGGATCATGGATGCCGACGGCAAGCGCCCCAAACAGCTGACCTTCTTCAACAAGATCGGACACCCCCATTTCACAGGGCAGCGCGTCTTCCTTGGCGACTCTGCCTTCAGCCCCGATGGCACGTCCGTGGCAGTCATCCTATACACGCCAAGACGCGGGCACGAGCCGGAGAGTGAAGTCGTGATTCTCAAGCTCGGCGAAGGCCGCCCAGCCAGGATCAGGGAGCGCGATCCGAAGCCGGAAATCCCTAAGATCAAGAAGCCGGCTCCGGAACCCACCGAGCCCAAGGGCGGGAAGAAGCCCGGCTCCATCATCTGGTAGGCGATGCGCCAGCAGCCAGCGGGCCGATGCCATCCGGTGTCGGCCCGTCTTCGTCCGGGGGAAGGGTCAGAAGCCGGCCCGGCGCAGATCCTCCATGCCCAGGGCCGAGCCACCAGTCACTTCCCGGCTGCGCAACACGTACTTCCCAACCAGATCCGCCTCCAGATTCACGGGGGAGCCGGACGTCAGTCCCGGCAGATTCGTCGCGCTCCAGGTGTGGGGGATGATGCGAACCGAGAAGTTGCTCTTGGCCAGCTCCGCGATGGTCAACGAGACGCCGTTGATGGCGATGCTGCCCTTGGGGATGAGCAAGGCCTGGAGGGACTTGGGCAGGGCCACGGTGAGCACAATGTCCTCGCCCGCCTTGCCCACCTTCTGCACGGCGGCAGTCGTATCGATATGCCCGCTCACCAGATGCCCGCCCAGCCGGTCGCCCAGGCATAGCGCCCGCTCCAGATTCACCTTGGCACCAATGGCGATGCCGCCCAGGTTGGTTCGGTCCAGCGTCTCGTTCAGGGCGTGGAAACGGACCACGCCATCGGCCACCGATTCCACCGTCAGACAGGCTCCGTTGACGGCGATGCTGTCGCCGACCTCGATCTCGCTGGCGGGGAGTGCCGTGCGTACCGTCAGCTTGGCCGCGTTGCCCAGGGGCATGCGGCCTGCGAGTTCACCCACATCCTCAATCAGTCCCGTAAACATCGGTGCAGATTCCTTGCAGTAGAAAGTCCTCGCCGACCCGTTCGCAACGCGTCTGGGCCAACTGCCACGCATCGTCCAAACAAGCCCGGTTGGCCCCGCCGACTACCGGCCGGCTCTCGCGGCCGCCGAGGATCTTGGGGGCCACGAAGAAGGCCACTCGATTCACCACCCGCGCCGCCAAGGCCGAGGCAGCCAGCTCCCCGCCGCCCTCCAGTAGCAGCGCGGTCACCTCCCGCCGCCCCAATTCCTCCAGCAACGCCACCCATTCCGCCGTCGTCGTCGGCTTTGCCGTCGCCGCTCCCCGTTGCGCGACCCGGCAATCGGGCGGCAAATCCCGCGCCGTCCAGACCAACGGCAACGGCTGACGCGGCCAGTTCTTGGGCATGCGCACGGTCAACGACGGATTGTCCAAGCGCACCGTCTCGCCTCCGACCATGATCGCGTCGCACCATTGGCGCAGCCGCTGCACCCGCTTCCGGGCGCCCGGGCCGGTGATCCATTGCGACTGGCCAGCCGCCGTGGCGATCTTGCCGTCGAGAGTCATTGCCATCTTCAGCAACACCAGAGGGCGACGCTGGGTGATCCACCAGAGGAATGCCTCGTTCAGTGTCAGGCATTCCGCCTCAAGCACGCCCTGCGTCACGGACAGCCCGGCAACCTGCAACTGCTCCACCCCGCGCCCGGCATGGTCCGGATTCGGGTCCACACAGCCGATCACGACGCGGGCAACGCCCGCCTTGAGAATGGCCTCGGTACACGGCGGTGTGCGACCATGGGTGCAGCAGGGCTCCAGAGTCACATATATCGTTGCCTCCCGGGCCTGCTCCCCCGCCGCATGCAAGGCGTGCACCTCAGCGTGAGGTGTCCCGGCCCGATGGTGATAGCCCGCGCCCACTTCCATGCCATCGCGCACCACGACCGCGCCGACCATCGGGTTTGGGCTGGTCCGGCCCCAACCCCGGCGGGCCAGGCGCAGCGCGCGTCGCATCCAGGTGCGGTCGTCTGCCATCCCTAGCTCCCCTCCTCAATCCAGCCGCCGCCAGCGACCTCGTCGTCCAGATAGGCCACGGCAAACTGCCCGGGCGTCACGGCGCTGACCGGTTCGGCGAAGTCCAAGACCGCAGTCGTCTCGCCAGTCATCCGCAGCTGTGCGGGAACAGGGCGCATGTTGTAGCGCAGCTGAGCCACCACGCGCAGCTCCTGGACCGGGGCCACGCCCACCCAGTTGAACCCGCTCAGACGGACCTCCCGCGCCATCAGATCGAGCCGCTGCCCGACCACCACCAGATTCCGCGCGACATCGGTCCGCACCACGTACCACGGCCCGCCGCTGAGGCCCAGCCCACGTCGTTGCCCAATGGTGTAGTGGAATGCCCCGTCGTGCGTCCCCAGGTCCTCGCCTTCGAGCGACACGATCCTGCCGGGACGGCCGAGATCCGGGCGCTGCCGCGCCAGAAACGCCGCACAGTCACCGTCAGGGACAAAACACAAATCCTGGCTTTCGCCCTGGCTGGGCGGCACCAGACCCAATTCGGCAGCCTTGGCCTTCACCACCTTCTTCTCCATCTCGCCCAGCGGGAACCGAGCGTGCGCGAGTTGGTCCTGCGTGAGCCCGGCCAGGAAGTAGCTCTGGTCCTTCGTGCCGTCCACCCCGCGGTGGAGGCCAATCCGGCCCGAAGGCTTGGTGAAGGTGCGCACGTAATGCCCCGTGGCCAGAGCCGAGCAACCATCCTCGCGGGCCAGGTCCAGCATCAGGCCGAACTTGACCTGCATATTGCAGCAGACACAGGGCGATGGCGTCCGCCCATGGGCATATTCCGCCACGAAGGGCGCCACGATCCGGGCCAGAAAC
>Ga0233430_1003979_pt1 | contig 14241 bp, 14 predicted proteins | sample SI_118_April2016_2_FD_179883 | JGI IMG/M metagenome (GOLD analysis project Ga0233430, IMG submission 179883) | Seawater microbial communities from Saanich Inlet, British Columbia, Canada - SI_118_April2016_150_MG | ecosystem: Environmental > Aquatic > Marine > Inlet | place: Canada: British... | reverse complement strand
TTGACCAGCCGATCAGGCCGATCTGTCCGCTATCCACATCCTTGCGTTGACGCAGATATTTCAAGGCCCCGATCGCATCAAAGGTCTGATCCACAGACTCTATTGCTTCATAGCTGTTGCAGTTCGGGGCGTGCCGGCGTGGACCATAGCTGTCGACCAATAATGTCAGATAACCCCAAGCCGCCAGTTGATCGGCCCAATCCTCAACCGTGCCCGTTATGCCCTGACAGCTGTACAGCAACACCAGGGCCGCAAATGGCCCATCGCCCCCATTACCTCGCCTGGGGCGGCGCAAATGGCCTTGCAACATAAGGCCCGGCGTTCCTTTCGCATCTTCCCCACGCATGGCCGCCATACGTTTTTGCAGTGCTGTAGGTGGGCTGGCGGCGGTTGGGAAGCGCACTTGCTCCTGTGCGCGGGCGGTGCCCGCCGCCAGAACGGCTGCCAGCATTATCAGGACAAGGAGTAATTGACGCGCACTCATAATTATCTGTCCCTAAAATTCCTAATCCGTGGCCACTGATATTGCCGCAAATGGTGCTATATTGTACGAACAATGAAAAGACAGCCAAAATAAGAGGGCAGGGCATCATGGATTTAACAGGTGAATACCATATCGCCGCATCCCGGGAACAGGTGTGGGCGGCTTTGAACGATCCGGAGGTCCTAAAGGCCTCTATTCCCGGCTGTAGTGATCTGAACGCTGTCGGAGATGACAGCTTTACTGCCACGGTCACGGCCAAAGTGGGACCGGTGAAGGCGAAGTTTCAGGGCCAGGTCACATTGTCCGATATGGATCCGCCCAATGGTTATACCATTCAGGGTGAGGGCAAGGGTGGACCCGCCGGTTTCGCTAAAGGGGGGGCTAAGGTCACCTTGGTTGAAGACGGCGATGGCACCTTGCTTCGCTATGAGGTTAACGCCAACGTCGGCGGTAAGCTGGCGCAAATAGGCTCCCGCCTGATCGATGGCACGGCAAAAAAACTGGCCGGAGAGTTTTTCACGACCTTTGCTGAAATCGCCGCCGCATCCGCGCCCAATGTTTCTGCGGGCGCGGCGGTTGAAACCGCGGCGTCAGAAGATGTCGGCCGACCGGGTGCAGCGACGGATGTTCCGCCTGCGGTGGTTGATGCCGCCGCCTCCAGTGGTGAGGCCGCGCCTGAAATGCTGCATGTCCGGAGTGATGACGTATCCTCCCGCGCGACCAAATCATCCGCCGATCCAATGGCCGGGGAAGATGCGGCTGGCGGTGGTTTGCCTCGCTGGGTCTGGATAACTGGTCTGATCCTAATTTTGATCGCTATTATTTCCGTCCTGGGAGGCGATTGAGGTCACAAAATAGCGACTTTTGCTGTTCTGAAGGCAGGCAGCGATAATCTGGGCTTGACGTTAGGGCCGCAAGGCGAAACACTTCAAGTATAGGGGAGGGCCAATCCATCCGTTCCAGTGATCGGGGATTGGGGCTTTACCCATGACATAGTCGGCAACGATCGACAGCAATGAACGACAGCAACGAACTGCAGGGAGGTTCTACATGGCAACGGTGTCAATGACCGTGAATGGTCAAGCTGTGAGCGGCGAGGTTGAAGGCCGCACACTTCTAGTTCAATTTCTTCGGGAAAATCTAAATCTGACGGGAACTCATGTGGGCTGTGATACCAGCCAGTGCGGTGCCTGTGTGGTTCACGTAGATGGGGATTCCATGAAATCCTGCACCATGCTGGCTCTCGAAGCCGAAGGCGCGGACGTTACCACCATCGAAGGCTTGGCCAAGGGCGGCGAAATGCATCCCATGCAGAAGGCTTTCCAGGATAACCATGGACTGCAATGTGGTTTCTGCACACCTGGCATGGTGATGAGCGCCATTGATCTGGTGGCGAAAAATCCCAATCCGGATGAAGCGACCATCCGCGAACAGCTGGAAGGCAACATTTGCCGTTGCACCGGCTATCACAATATCGTCAAGGCGGTGCAACAAGCCGCCAAGGGGGGCTGATATGGTTGAGAATGGTATTGGCGCTAGTCTAAAGCGCAAGGAAGATAACCGGTTTCTGACCGGCAAGGGCAATTACACGGACGATATCAATCGTCCAGGACAGACCCACGTGTACATCGTGCGTTCGCCCCATGCCCACGCGACGATCAACTCCGTGGATATCTCCGCTGCAAAGGCCGCACCCGGTGTGGTCGCGGTGTACGGCGGTCAGGATCTGATCGACGATGCGGTCGGTGGCTTGGTTTGTGGTGCCTCCGTCACCGGCAAAGGCGGTGAGGTTAACAAGACCCCGCCCCGCAATGTTTTAACCATCGACAAGGCGCGCTTCGTCGGTGACCCGATCATTGCGGTTATTGCGGAAACCCTGGCTCAGGCCAAGGATGCTGCCGAATTGGTCGAGATTGACTACACGGAACTGCCTTCGACGGTATCGACGGCAAACTCGGATGCCGATGGCGCACCGCAGTTGCATGAAGAATGCCCCAACAACGTCGCACTCGATTGGGAATTAGGTGACAAGGCCGCTGTTGACGCCGCCTTTGCTGCTGCCCACAAGACGGCGAAGGTTGAACTGATCAACAACCGCATGGTCACCAATGCTATGGAGCCACGGGCTGCGGTGGGTGAGTATAATTCCGGTACGGACGAGATCACTTTGTATGTGACCTCGCAGAACCCGCATGTGCATCGCCTGGTGATGTCCGCCTTCATGAACATCGCGCCGGAGCATAAATTCCGCGTAGTGGCGCCTGATGTCGGTGGCGGTTTCGGCTCGAAAATTTTCACCTACAATGAAGAGGCGATTTGCGCCTGGGCCGCGAAAAAGATCAACCGTCCGGTCAAATGGACGTCTGATCGTTCCGAAGGCTTCATGTCTGATGCCCACGGTCGTGACCATGTTTCCACGGCTGAAATGGCCCTGGATGCCGATGGCAAGTTTCTGGGGATGCGGGTCAATTCGAAAGGCAACATGGGGGCCTATCTGCAACTCTTCTCTGTCTCCATTCCCACCTTGTTCCATGGTTTCCTGCTGGCGGGACAATACACCACGCCGGCGATTTACCTGGAAATGCGTTGTGTCATGACCAACACAGCGCCGGTGGATGCCGCCCGCGGTGCCGGACGGCCGGAGGCAACATATCTGCTGGAACGCCTTGTTGATGTCTCTGCCCGTGAGATGGGTTTGGACCCGGCGGAGATCCGTCGGCGCAACTTCATCAAGGCCGATCAGATGCCGTACCAGACGCCGGTTGTGCAGTGTTATGACTCCGGTGACTATCATGCCAGCCTCGACAAGGCGCTGGGCATGTCTGATTACGATGGTTTCTCTGCCCGTCAGGCAGAGGCCAAGGGTCGTGGCAAACTGCGCGGTATCGGGCTGTCATCCTATATCGAAGCTTGCGGTGTTGCCCCATCGGCGGCTGTCGGCTCGTTAGGTGTTGGCGTTGGTCTGTGGGAATCAGCCCAGGTCCGATTTAACCCAACAGGCGGTGTCACCGTCTTTACGGGCACGCACTCCCACGGTCAGGGGCATGAAACAGCCTTTGCCCAGTTGGTGACGGATCGTTTGGGCGTACCTGTGGAACAGGTTGAGGTTGTCCACGGTGACACCGACAAAGGCCAGTTCGGCATGGGGACTTATGGTTCCCGGTCATTGCCGGTTGGTGGGGTGGCCATTGTCAATGCCTGCGACAAGATCATCGCCAAGGGCAAAAAGATCGCGGCCCACACTTTGGAAGCGTCCGAGGATGACATCGAATTCGGCGAAGGCAACTTCACGGTTGCCGGTACCGATAAGACGATGAACATCGCCGAGGTGGCGTTCACGGCCTATGTCCCCCACAACTACCCTGAAGGGGTGGAGCCTGGTTTGGACGAGATCGCCTTCTTTGATCCGCTCAACTTCTCCTTCCCCGCGGGCGCGCATGTCTGCGAGGTGGAGATTGATCCCGATACCGGCACGTTGGAGATTGTTAATTATACGGCAATCGATGACTTCGGTGTTCTGGTCAACCCGATGATCGTTGAGGGGCAGGTCCATGGCGGCCTGGCCCACGGTATCGGCCAGGCTTTGTTGGAAGGCTGTGTCTATGATGAAGACAGTGGTCAGTTGGTCTCAGGCTCCTTCATGGATTACTGCATGCCCCGGGCCGACAATCTGCCGTCATTCAACGTGGATTATTGCCCCACGGTGCCTTTGCACAATCCATTGGGCGTCAAAGGTTGCGGCGAGGCGGGGGCCATCGCGGCACCACCTGCGGTGATCAACGCCATCGTCAATGCCTTGGATATCAAACATCTGGATATGCCTGCTACACCTGAAAAGTTGTGGCGTGCCGCGCAGGCGGCTGGTTAGGCCAGGGGAGGATAAATAAATGTACGACTTCAACTTCCATTCTGCATCCAGTGCGGATGATGCCGCCGCCAAACTTGCGGCGTCTGATGATGGCTCGGTCATGGCCGGTGGTCAGACCTTGATCCCGGTTCTGAAACAACGTCTGGCGAACCCGTCCGACGTAATCTCATTAGCGGGTGCGGGCCTATCGGGCATCACCAAAAATGGCGACGGCGTCACCATTGGTGCCACCACGACGCATGCGGCTGTGGCTGGTTCCGGCGATGTTCCCGCCGCCTTGCGGTCGGTGGCCGAAGGCATCGGTGATGCCCAGGTGCGCAACCGGGGTACTTTGGGCGGTTCCATCGCCAATAACGACCCGGCAGCCGACTATCCGGCAGCGTTGCTGGGCCTCGGTGCCACAATCACCACCAACCAGCGGGACATTGCAGCCGATGATTTCTTCACCGGTCTGTTCGAAACCGCATTGAACGATGGGGAAATCATCAAAAGCGTCACCTTCCCCAACGCAACGAAAGCAGCCTATGCCAAGTTCCCCAACCCGGCTTCCCGGTTTGCCATGGTTGGTGTCTTTGTAGCCCAGGCCGCCGACGGCGTGCGTGTTGCCGTCACAGGTGCAACGGATTGTGCCCATCGGGGACCAAAGCTGGAAGCAGCCTTGTCCGCCAATTGGTCAGCCAGCGCCTTGGACGGGATCACAATTCCTGCCGACCATCTGAACAGCGATATCCACGGTAGTGCGGAATACCGCGCCAATCTGGTTATCGTCATGGCCAAGCGCGCAGTGGAAGCTGCTGGCTAGGCTGGATACTATACGAAACGAAGGGGCGGGGTGGCTGATGCTGCCCCGCCTTTTCTTTGCGCCGCCTTTTCTTTGCGCCGGAGCATTTCCGTGTAGGAAATGCGCCGACTCTTGAGAATAGGGCAATTGAACCCATCTCTTTAATTACTACGATGAATCCAAAAGATTGAAAATTGCCCTAAAACTGACATAAGTTGCCTTTTATGAATACAGCCATACCGAACGATATCGATGCCACCTTGGATCTGCTGACGGCGGGCGACTACATCGCCGACCGCAGTCTGGCGACGACGCTGTTTTTGGCCCTGAAAATGGGCCGTCCGCTTTTCCTGGAGGGGGAAGCCGGCGTTGGCAAGACCGAGATCGCCAAGGTTTTGTCAGCTACCCTGAACCGGCCCCTGGTGCGCCTGCAATGTTATGAAGGCCTGGATGTGGCCTCTGCCGTTTACGAATGGAATTATGCCCGCCAGATGATCGAGATCCGCTTGGCCGAGGCCGGCGGCGCGGTCGACCGGGACCGTTTGGGGAAAGATATTTTCCGTGATGAATTCCTGATCAAGCGACCCCTGTTGCAAGCCTTGGAAGCGAGTGCGGATGGTGCCGCACCGGTTCTATTGATTGATGAGCTGGATCGAACAGACGAGGCGTTCGAGGCTTATTTGCTGGAAGTGCTGTCGGACTTTCAGATCACCATTCCGGAAATTGGCACTATTGCCGCAGCCCAACCGCCCATCGTCATCGTTACCTCGAACCGGACGCGGGAAATTCACGACGCCCTAAAGCGCCGCTGCCTCTATTACTGGGTTGATTATCCGGATGCGGAACGGGAACTGGCGATCCTGCGCACCAAGGTGCCGCAATGTGAGGAAACCCTCAGCCGCCAGGTCGTCGGTTTCATCCAGCGCCTGCGGGAGCATGATTTGTTCAAGCTGCCTGGCATCGCGGAAACAATCGATTGGGCCACCGCCCTGACGGAACTGAACAAAATCGTGCTGGAGCCCGAAGTGGTGGATAACACCCTTGGCGCAATACTGAAGTATCAGGATGATATCCACAAAATTCAGGGCAGTGAGGCGGCCCACATCCTGGAAGAGGTGAAGCGGGAGATGACGGCGGCGGGGAATTAGGCTGAACATGGAAAGTGTCGCCGAATATGTCCCACCTGACGACAGCAACCGCCTGGCGGAGAATATCATGCATTTCGCCCGGGTCCTGCGCGCGGCGGGACTACCCGTGGGGCCGGGCAAGGTGTTGGACGGGGTTCGCGCCGTAATTACGGCCGGCGTCGGCAACCGGGAAGATTTTTATTGGACGCTGTTTGCGGTCTTCGTCAACCGCCAGGACCACCGGGAAATATTTGATCAGGCCTTCCATATATTCTGGCGCAACCCGCGTATTCTCGAACGCATGCTGCATATGCTTATGCCCCAGGTTCAGGTGGAGATGGACGAAAGCCGGAATGACGAAATCTCCCGACGGGTGGCCGAGGCCCTGGCCAAGGGCGAAGGGTCCGAGGAGATGCAGGAGGCGGCGGAGGAAGAGATTGAGTTTGACGCCGCCCTGACCTATTCCGCCCGTGAAGTCCTGCAAGGCATGGATTTCGAATCTATGAGTGCTGACGAAGTCGCCCAGGCCAAGGCGATCATCGCGCGCATGCGCCTGCCCATCATGGCGGTGCCGACCCGGCGTCTGTCGCCCGATCCCCATGGTCGAAGGGTGGATATGCGGGCCAGCCTGCGGGCCTCGTTACGCAGTGGTGGCGGCGTGCCCCTGCGTCATCGGTCCCCCAAACTTCGCCATCCTCCCCTTGTGGTGCTGTGTGATATTTCCGGTTCCATGAGCCGCTATAGCCGCATGTTCCTGCATTTTATGCATGCCATTACCAACGATCGGGACCGGGTGCACACCTTTGTTTTTGGCACCCGGCTCACCAATATCACCCGGCATCTGCGCCATCGGGATGTGGATGTGGCTTTGGAAAAAGTGGCTGAGGGCGTGGAGGATTGGTCGGGCGGTACGCGTATTGGCCATTGCCTGCATGATTTTAATGCCAATTGGTCCCGCCGGGTGCTGGGCCAGGGGGCAGTGGTGTTGATGATCTCGGACGGGCTGGACCGGGACGCCGGCGAAGGTATCGGCGACGAGGTGGAGCGGCTGCACAAATCCTGCCGCCGTCTGATCTGGCTCAACCCCCTCTTGCGTTATGCGGGGTTTGAGCCCAAATCTAAAGGTATCAAGGCGCTGTTGCCCCATGTGGACGATTTCCGCACAGTGCATAATCTGGCATCTTTGGGCGACCTGGCGGCTGCTTTGGCCCAGGAAAGACCGGGACGGCGCAAACAATATGAAGTGGAGGCTGCATAGTGAGCGAACAAATTGTGGAGCATGAAAAAGTTCTGGAAAAGGCAGCGGAATGGAAAGCCGCCGGGCGTGGCGTCGCGCTCGCCACGGTGGTCGCGACCTGGGGCTCGTCCCCCCGGCCCGTTGGCAGCCAGCTGGTGGTCGAAGAGGGTGGTGATTTTGTCGGCTCCGTCTCGGGCGGTTGTATCGAAGGTGCCGTGGTGACAGAGGCGCGCCAGACCATTCAGGATGGCCAGACCAGATTGATAGATTATGGTATCTCGGACGAAACCGCCTGGCAGGTCGGCTTGGCCTGTGGTGGTAAATGCGAAGTCTTTATAGAGCCGGTCGAATGAAGAGCGATATCCTGAAACAGCTGTTGGCGGACCGCGCGGCCAAGCGTCAGGTGGTCATGGCCACGGATCTAGCTTCTGGCCAGGTGCCGGATCGGGGCCAATTGCTCTATCCCGGTGAAACTGACGGCGATGACGAGTTGCTGGTTGCCGCCCGCCGGGTGATGCTGGCAGACAAAAGCGGCATCGTCGAAACAACTGATGGCCGCAAGGTCTTCCTGCACGTCTATAACCCGCCCCTGCGCATGTTGATCGTCGGTGCGGTGCATATCGCCCAGCCGCTTTCGCAAATGGCGATGCTGGCCGGCTATGACGTGGCGATTGTCGATCCCCGCCGGGAGTTCGCTTCCGCCGACAGGTTCCCCGGTATCACCTTGATCGATGCCTGGCCCGATGACGGCGTAGACCAATTCGCCCCCGATCGACGCACTGCCATTGTCACCCTGACCCATGATCCAAAGCTGGATGATCCTGCTTTGATCAAGGTGCTGCGATCTGATGTGTTTTACATCGGCTGCCTGGGTTCTAACCGGACCCACGGCAAGCGCCTGGAACGTCTGGGCATGGAGGGTTTTTCAGAAGCAGATTTCGCCCGCATCCATGGTCCCATCGGCCTGGATATCGGCGGCAAATCTCCGGCTGAAATTGCCGTTTCTATCATCGCCGAGATTACTGAGGCGCTGCGCCGGCCAAAACAGGCGCAGGCAGCGGAATGATTTTCGGGACGACACCTCTGGATGTGGCGAAAGGGGCCGTTCTGGCCCATTCGATCCGTCGGGGCGGTGTTGCTATGAAAAAAGGCCGGCGTCTGTCGGCAGATGATATCCGCGCCTTGTCCAAGGCTGGTATTGAAGAGGTTATCGCCGCCCGTCTGGAGGCCGGTGATATTGATGAAGATACAGCCGCCAATGCCATCGCCAGGGCCTGCCAGGGCAACGGTGCACGCCTGCAGGAAGCATTTACGGGCCGGTGCAATCTTTACGCCGACGGCCCCGGCATCATGGTTTTGGACGCCGCGCGGGTCGACCGAATTAACCGAATTCATGAAGCTGTCACAATCGCCACCCTGGCCCCCAACGAAGCGGTAGAGGCGGGCCAGATGCTGGCCACCATCAAAATTATTCCTTTCGCCGCACCACAGGACGCCGTGGATCAGGCTATTGCCATTGCTTCAGATAATGACAGGGTGGGCGGCGCGCTGGTCGAAGTTGCGCCTTACCGGGCGCGCCGGGCCGGTTTGATCATGACCACATTGGCGGGCACCAAGGCGAATGTGCTGGATAAAACCGCGAATGTTCTGCGCGACCGTCTGGAACGATTGGGCAGTGCGTTGGAGGACGAACAGCGCTGCGCCCATTCCGCAGACGCCATCGGGGCGGCGGTACAGGCGCAATTGGATCAGGGATTGGACCCCATTTTGATCTTTGGCGACTCTGCCATCACGGATCGCCGGGACGAAGTGCCGGCTGGGATTGAAGTTGCCGGCGGTGTGATCGATCATTTCGGTATGCCGGTTGATCCGGGCAATTTGTTGCTGCTGGCCCATAAGGGCGATACGGCGGTGATCGGCCTGCCCGGCTGTGCCCGATCTCCCAAACTGAACGGTTTCGATTGGGTGCTCCAACGTCTTGTCGCGGACCGACCCGTGGGGCGGGATGAAATTACCGCCATGGGTGCGGGCGGATTGCTAAAGGAAATTCCATCAAGGCCGCAATTACGGGCCGGCGATAATGCCCAAATTGCACCGCGCGCGCCGCGTATCGCCGCCCTGATTTTAGCCGCGGGCCAGTCACGGCGCATGGGGGCTGCGAACAAGTTGTTGGCGGAAATTGACGGCAAGGCCATGTTGTTGCGCGTGGTGGAGGCGACCCAGGCCTCGCAAATATCTAAGATCATCGCCGTAACCGGGCATGAGGCCGACAGCGTGGTCTCTGCCCTGAAAGCTTATGGTGTGGGTACGGTGCACAATCCGGACTTCGCCGATGGGTTAAGCACATCACTGCAAAGGGGTGTGTCCGGGTTAGGCGCGGATATCGACGGCGTCGTCGTCTTGTTGGGGGATATGCCCCGCATTACGCCAAGCCATATAAACCGTCTGATCGCGGCCTTTAATCCTGTTGAAGGGCGGGCCATTTGCGTGCCGACCTATCAGGGCAAACGAGGCAACCCGGTATTGTTTGCGGCCAGCTTTTTTGCCGAGATGGCTGAGGTTGGCGGCGATAGTGGCGCGAAATACCTGATCGGACAGCACGAGGACGTATTGGTGGAAGTGCCCATGGATGACGACAGTATTTTCCTGGATGTGGATACCCCCGATGCGCTGACCGCAATCCGCGCGGCTGGTATAGACTGAATGACAGACGCCAAATTTTCCTACACTTTTGATAACGCCCACACCTACGTTGGCCAGGAATTGGCGGTGTCTGATTGGGTGGAGATCGATCAGGATCAGGTTGACCGTTTCGGCGAATTGACCCGTTGGGCCACCTGGCTGCATTCCGATGTGAAGCGGGCGGAGAGCGAAGGTGCCTATGGCGGCACGTTGGTGCATGGTTTTTTCATGATCAGCTTGTTCTCCCACTTCATGGAGATTGCCGGCGTGCGGCCAAAGGGCGCGGCCTATACCCTGAACTACGGCATGGATAAGGTGCGTATATTGGCCCCTGTCGTGGTCGGGCAGGGCGTGCGCCTGCGGGATCGGATCTCTTTGTTGGATGTCAGCGACAAGGGCGAGGGGCGGCGTTTGTTCAAAACCGGACATTTGATCGAAGTTGACGGTCAGGAAAAACCGGCGGTCTTTGCCGAATATCTGAATTATGTTTTCGCGGCCAAGGCAAAAGAAAATTGCAGTGATGAAGGAATAGAACGATGAAAGTAGATGCAGTCATAACTTCGGATTTGGATAAAGCCGGTGCCGAGGCGCGGGAGCTGGAGGAAATGGGCTATGACGGCCTGAAATCAATCGAGACGGCGCATGACCCGTTCCTGCCTCTGTTGTTGGCCGCTCAGGCCACCACGAAAATCGATCTGACCACGGGCATCGCCGTGGCCTTTGCCCGTTCTCCCATGACCCTCGCCAATGTGGGGCACGATTTGAATGCCGCTGCGAAGGGGCGCTTTAATCTGGGCCTGGGCTCGCAAATCCGACCCCATATCACCAAGCGCTATTCCATGCCCTGGTCCTCGCCGGCGGCTCGGATGCGGGAGATGATTTTGGCCATGCGCGCCATTTGGGCCTGCTGGCATGAAGGTGTGCCGTTGGAGTTTTTGGGCAAGTTTTATACCCATACCCTGATGACGCCGTTTTTTACCCCAACCAATATCGAAAGCGGCCCGCCGAAAGTTTATTTGGCTGCCGTGGGTCCCATGATGGCGGAAGTCGCGGGTGAAGTCGCGGACGGTCTGTTGGTGCATGGTTTCACAACGCAAGCCTATTTGGAGAATGTCACCCTCCCGGCCATAGAGCGCGGTTTTGCCAAATCGGGCAGAAAGCGGGAAAATTTCGAAATTTCCTATCCCGTATTCGCCGTGACCGGCCGGGATGAGACGGAGATCGCGGCGGAAGAAACCAAGATGCGCCAGCAAATCGCCTTCTACGGCTCCACCCCCGCCTACAAACCGGTGCTGGATTCCATCGAGATGGGAGAGCTGCAACCGGAATTGAACGCCATGTCCAAACAGGGCCGCTGGGAAGCCATGGGAGAGTTGATCGACGACAAGACGCTAAACGCCATTTCCGTCCAGGGCGATGCCCGTGAAGTGGCCCGGCAGATCAAGTCCCGTTACAGCCATATCGCCGATCGCACGGCAGCGTCCTATTCCAACATGGATCAAGACGACAAGGTGGCGTTTCTGGATGAATTACAGGGGGATTAGCCCGGAACCGGCCTCGGTTTTTGGGCAGGCCTCGACAATTGCGCTGAAAACCTTATATTATGCGCCATGACCAAGTTCGGACAGGGTAAGCAACTGCTTGTAGAGCAGCTCATTATGAAGCGACTTAACCGCTCGGCCATTACGGATGGCCGGGACGGAAGTCGCATTTCAATGATGCTTACAGCAATTTCCTCTCAGGAGCTTACCCGCCATGTCCGCCCGAACCGAGACCTCTCAGACCACCGAACAAACTGATCCCTCTGCCTTTCCAGAGGCCGCATCCCACTATTTTCAGATCCAGACCGTCGCCGATCCCTCTGCGTTGAGCCGGGTGATGGAATTATTCGCCCAGCGCAGCCTGCTGCCGGTGGAGGTCAGCTGCAAACATGTTTGTCATGCGGATGGTGATGATCTGCATATCCACATCGCGATCAATGATTTATGTCCCAATATCGCCGCCAATCTGGCCGCCCGCATGCGCAACATCGTCCCCGTAACCCGCGTCGTGCTCGAGCCGGCGGAAGGTTAGGGCGATTTTCAATTAACCTGAGTCTCTATCGCCCGATTCTTAAGAGTCTGGGCGCATTTTGAAAAAATGCGTTCTAGGCGCGCCTACTTCGCCGGTTCCGGCAACGTCAGGGTGACGGCGATGGCCAGGGCGACCAGGGATGTTGCGCCTAGATAGGCCGGGGTGAAGGTGCCGCTGTATTCGGCCATGAGGCCGGCCAGGATGGGGCCTAAGAGTTGCCCGATGCCGAAAATCACCGTCAACATACCGATCGCACCCACGGCCCGCTCCGGCGTCAGGTAATCAGCCACCGAGGCGGTGATAATGACCGGCAGGCCAAAGGCAGAGAGGCCAAACAGAAAGACCGAGAGGTAGATCACCATTTCATTGCCGCCGCTATAGGAAATCAGCGTATAGGCGCAGCCTTGCAGAATAAAGGCGGTGATAATGCCGGTGCGCCGGCCCAGGCGATCTGAAAGCGCACCCAGAACCGGGCCGCAAAAGAGCGAGAAAAACCCGACCCAGATCCAAAAAAATCCGGCTTTACCCTCGGCCATGCCATGTTCATGAACCAGGGTCGTGACAATAAAGGTGATATAGACCACATAGGTGGCACCAAACAGGAAATACACAGCACCAAGGCGCAGGATCAGACGGCGTAATGCGGCACCTCTGAACCTGGCAGCGGCGCGCGGTATGGGTTTTGTCAAATTGTGCCCCGTGCGGTAGTCATCCGGGTCCGCGCCAAAGGGTTGCAGGCCCATATCGCTGGGCCGGTTGCGCACCATAACCAGACAGAACAGGGCAAGGGGCAGGCAGACCGCCGCCAGGCCGCCCCAGCCAAGACGCCAGCCGATATCCCCCATACCGCTGTTCACCATAGGGATCGCCCAGCCCGCCAGGATCACGGCGAAGCCGGCCCCGACCGATATGGAGCCGCTGGCCCGGCCCCGATATGCGGTGGCAAACCAATGGGGTATTAAGGTGACGGCACAAACAAAGGCAACACCGCTGCCCAGGCCGGTGCCTGTATAAAGGATGACCAGGGGAAAAAATCCGTTCGCCAATGAGACGCCGACCATGGTGACGACAATGGTCAGCAGCGCCATGGTAATGAGCCGCCGCTCGCCAAACATCGGTAACAGCTGCCGCACCCAGATGGCACCCAGAAGGTATCCGACGAAATTGGCGGAACTGATCCAGCCCATTTGCATATAGCTTAAGTTCAACGCTTCACCCATTGCCGGTAACAGCATACCCAAGGCAAAGCGGCCTACGCCCAGGCTGACGAACACGCTCAGCATGGCGGACAGTACAATCCACCAACCATAGTGCAGCCCTTCATGCGGCGGGGGCGGGGCCTTGCGGTGCCGGGCGACCAGCCCGGCAGGCGGGCCGATCTCTGTATCCAGGGTGACGGGGGCTTGATCCAAAGTGGTCATGGCAAATAGATGGACTTCTCAGCAAAGGGATGGCGCAGTGTGAAAACAATGGCCATGGGTTCGGATAGGAGCTTGGTATTTTATAGTTGCTATTTTATTAACCTATTACAAAAAGTGATAGATTAAGTGGCAGGTGGGGGCAACAGTGAACAATAATCTTCCCAAGCCTATCGGTGAAAAGGGCGGGGGGGTGGAAAATGCATTCACCTACTGCCTGGAAGAATTACGGCGCGAGGATCGCGACCGTTATCTGACCCTGTTATTTGCACCGCGCCCCGTCCGACCCGTCCTGGCCGCACTTTATACCTTCAATCTGGAATGTGCCCGTGGGGTAATGGCGGGGGGTGCGCAGCCCGTGTTGGGGCAGATACGCCTGCAATGGTGGCGCGATGCGCTGGCACCTGGGGCGGAAAACACGGAACAAGCCAAACACCCGGTTTTGACTTTGCTGCCAGGCGATCCGGAATTTGTCGCGCAACTATCAAATCTATTGGCGGCGCGGGAGGCGGATTTGAATGGTCCGCCCTTCGCCACGCTCAACGATGTCATGGCCCATGCCAGGGCTACG
>Ga0233430_1003976_pt1 | contig 14251 bp, 10 predicted proteins | sample SI_118_April2016_2_FD_179883 | JGI IMG/M metagenome (GOLD analysis project Ga0233430, IMG submission 179883) | Seawater microbial communities from Saanich Inlet, British Columbia, Canada - SI_118_April2016_150_MG | ecosystem: Environmental > Aquatic > Marine > Inlet | place: Canada: British... | reverse complement strand
TCTTTTTCAATGTATAATGTACCAATATGACTTTGAGTTTGTGCAAAAACAGATACGGGGATAAACAAAACAAATGCTATTGTAAAAATTATTACAAATTTCATTTACCAACACCACCACAAAAAGCAGAATTGTTCTTTTGGTTTTTCATCATACCATCCAGCTTGAATTTTCTTTTCTTCTAATTTTTGTTCTGCAGATTTTTCTTTTGGTTTTTCATCATACCATCCAGCTTGAATTTTCTTTTCTTCTAATTTTTGTTCTGCTGTTTTTTGTTTAGATTGGATGTTTTCTAACTCTTGTGCTACAAAAGAATCTGGACAACCGTTATTTCTAAAAGAACCAGCCTCAAATCGGCAATCATCAACAGTATTTTCTATGCCGTCATTATCATGATCATTATCACATAAATCACCTAATCCATCAGAATCAAAATCATGTTGCCCTTTATTTGATACAGATGCACAATTATCGCGTGAATTGATTATTCCGTCATTATCTAGATCATTGGTTGTAATTTTTGGCACAATTGTTTTTGGAAATGATGTAGATGAGCCTTCATTTGTAAAATCACTTGCAGTAAATTTAGAACCCGACACTATGGAAGGATTAGGATTTTTATATCCATCAGTTCCATATAATTTTACAACTGCTGCATAATTTAATTTTGACGGAGTTTTTGATTTTGAGTAAACGTTAGGACATGTGGGTTTACCATTTTCAATACTGCACATCATATCTCCTTGTTTGTTAAATGCATGACCTAATCCCATAGCATGAATAAATTCATGAGCTGCAGTAGATGATACTGAAGTGTTACTACTTTTGTAACCGGCACCAGTGGAACATACTACTGTTTGTACAGGTTTATTTTTGCTAATATATGCAACTCCTGAGTATTCAGTTCCACATGATGAGTCATCATCACGAGTTACTAAATTTATTATGATATCGGGTTTTGAATTAAAAAATAATGAGCCCGGTTTCACTACTTCAAAATTTACATCCCAGTCCCCTCCGATAGTTCCTTCTAGTTCAGATTCCCACATTCTAATGCCCTCTTGAATTGGAATAATGTGACTTCTTACATCATTATACGAGTCAGGGCTAGGTACAATTGCAACTAGTGGTGTTCGTGGAAAACTGTGAGAATGATATAATTTCATGTATTCATTTCCGGTCAAAATTTGATTTCCTGTGGATGGGTCATTTGTTCCTGAAATTCTAAGAGGTATTGTATTACTACATAATCCACCAAAAGTTTTGGTTGGGCCACTATCACAAGTTGTCAAACGATATAGTACAGCATTTCCTTCAAAAACTGCATAAATGTCAGCTTCTTTATCTCTATCAACTTGAGTAACATACCAGTCTACTGAAAACTTTCCAACACTATCGACATATGCTGTAGCAAGTAAATCATCCGGATTTAATGAGTCTTCATCTTTGATATAGACAATTGCACCTTTAGTTCCTTTTTCAGTAAAATCCAGTTTCCCTGAAAATGTAATGACATCACCAACATTTGCATTATTGGGAAATGAATACAAGACGATAGATCCTCCATATTTTAGAACACTCATTGTTTGATCTGGACTCCGAGCTCGTTTGTATAATGAATCTCCATCAAAAACAGCATACACATCAAAGTCGTCTTCAATCAAACCTGCAGTTACTTTCCAAGTGGCCATGAATTTTCCATTAGAGTCGGTTCTATCATATGTGAGTCGTTGATCAGGTGAGAAAGGATCATCTTCCATAATTTGTACAAAAGCATTTGATACCGCTTTCCCATTTGATGTTAGTTTTCCAGTAAATGTGACAGACTGCCCTGCATGTATTGATGATGGTATTCTATCAAAAGAAATACTAGTTGATGCAGCAGGTGTTTTAACACTGGCTCCAGAACTAGATGTACTTGAACTAGTAGTTGGACCTCCAGAATAAGATGAACTTACAGATACAATATATGACAAACTACGCGATTTGCTGATATTTGTATTTCCGTCATAAATTGCATAAAAATCATACGAGCCGCTACTTCTTGTAACTGCTTTCCACGATACACGAAAGTTTCCATCCTTGTCAGTTACAACAGTTTCAATAACTTTGTCTCGCCCAAAAGCAACATCGTCTTTGATGTAGATAGTGGCACTAGAAACTGCTTGCCCAGATGTCGTTACTAATTTACCAGAAAATATTATTGTATCTCCAGTTTTGACTTTGGATGAAATATTATCTAGTGTTAAAGAACTTGTATAAGATTGTGCAAAGACATCATTGACTCCAATCGGAATTAATAAAATAGATGTTATTGCGATAATTATTACTGGTTTCAATATCTTTCTGAATTTTGTATGAACTTAAGCGTATTGTAATTTACAAAAAGTAACAACCTTACAAAGTAAATTATGATTTGATCATTAGTAAAATCGTATTTCAAATGAAATATATCATTAAATGAAATATGGTGTTTGTTGGAAATTAGCGATTTAGATAGAATAATCGACAAACCATGGGGATTTTTTGAGAAATTAACAGATAATGAAATAACCACAGTCAAGTTAATTTCAATAAATGCAGGAAAAAGAACCAGTTTACAGTTTCATGAACATAGATCAGAAAAATGGCATGTTCTAAGTGGAGAGGGATATGCAATGAACCCAGATAAAAAAAGGGTAAAACCCGGAGATAAATTATTCATTTCAAAAACTACAGTACATAGATTAGAAGCAATTACAGATATGAAAATTTTAGAAATATCTTTTGGGAATTTTCAAGAATCAGATATCAAACGTCTAGAAGACGATTATAACAGATAATCTAACTCCAAACTTTTTCTTTAAACGTCCATTTCTTATTTAGTACAAAATTACTAAATGCTGCAGTTCCAACTGCCAATACCAATGCAATTGGATATGATAAACTCAACCCATCCACCAAATAGTAAACCATGCCAAGTTGAATCAGTGCACCAATTGAGCTAAATCCTACAAATTTACCATATTGAATTACAGTTCTCTTTGGAGTAAAGTCCCTATCTTCAAACGTCCAATATTTGTTTAGAATAAAGTTACTACTAATTGAAAATATTATTCCAAGAATGGTAGAATGAATATACCACATATCAAGACTAGATGAGAATAATAATGATGCAAGATAATTTACTCCAAGACCTGTTGCTCCAACTGTAAAGAATCTTGCAGCTTTTGACAGAAATTTAACAGATGTTCTTTTTTCTTCTTTTCTTGCTAGTCGCCCATACTTGTATAATTTCCAAACAGATTTACAATAATCAAAGATTATAGAAGAATCTAGTTTACTTGTGCCAAATTTTCTATCCGTAAAAGTATATGGAACTTCTTCAACTTTGACACCTTTTGTTTTAACCAATAATTCAAGTAATATCTTATAACCAATTGCATCAAACTTTAATCCCTCCGTAATTTTTCTTTTAAAAACAAAAAAACCAGACATGGGATCATTTGCAGAAACACCCAACCCTTTTTTTGCAATCAAAGTTGCAAATTTACTCATTAACTTTCTCTTAAATGGCCATCCTTGAATCGTACCGCCTGTAACATATCTGGATGCTACAACAATATCACATTGAGTTTGCTTTAGTGTTTCTAACATTTTAGGAATTATTTGTGGAGGATGTGATAAATCAGAATCCATTACTACTATAGTATCACCATTAGAATTTCTTAATCCATCAAGTATTGCAGAACTCAAACCTTCTTTGGCTTTTCTATGAATTACAGAAATTGAATAGCCTGCAATATTTTTCATGGATTGAATATAATCTTCAACAATTTTACCCGTACCATCAGGAGAATTGTCATCTACAACTATTGCTTCAATGTCAATTTTAGGAAGAAAGTCCTTTATCGACTTTAATACATTGCAAATATTTTCTGATTCGTTAAAAGTTGGAATAATGACTGAAACCTGATTTTCTTTCAAATAATATCAAAATAACTTACAAAATAGACCTATTTCATACTAGCTGTGAAGCATTATTAAATTAGAATTTTACGAATCAAAGAATGTCACTAGTTCTACAAAACAAAAAAATTTCAGGATTAATTTTCATGGCAGCTATTCTAATGGGGATTGTTTCAGTCGGAATACTGTATTTGATAGATGAGAGTTCTTTTCTATACTATGGAGATGCTGTATCTCATTTGTTTATTTCAAGAAAAATAATAGATTCAAACGAACCAGGAATACTACAAATTGGAACAGTTTGGTTGCCACTACCTCATCTAATGATGTTACCATTTTCCTTGATTGATTCTCTGTTCAGTTCAGGTTTAGCAGGATTAGTAAATTTACCATTACATGCGTTGACATCTGTTTTAATTTACAAAATTATCCTCACACAAACTAAACGGCCATGGATTGGAATTGTAGGTGGATTACTTTATGCATCAAATCCAAACTTGTTATATTTGGGAATTACTGCAATGACTGAAGCCCCATTTTTATTGTTCTTTGTAGCATCAATTTACTTTTTACAAAAATGGACATTACAAGATAATTTCAATCTCAAATATATTTTAATTTCATCTATTTTTATTTCTCTTGCAACACTATCAAGATATGAAGCATGGATTCTTGCTCCAGTTTTAGTATTATTTTCAATAATATTTGCATTAAAAAATAGACATGATAAAAGAGTGATTTTTTTGGTGTTAATTTCACTTGTTTCGTTTTCAGGGATCGTATTTTGGATAGGATGGAATCAAATTATTTATGATGATCCTCTTGAATTTGCTAATGCAGAATTTTATGCAGCAGCATCACAAGCTGTAGAAAGACCATACAGAGACTTTTTGTATTTACAACCACAAAATGTACTTTACATCTATGGAGCTGCTGCAGTAATGATTTCAGGTCCTATTTTACTGCTATTTGCTGCAGGAGGATTTTTCATACGTTTTAGAGAGAAAATAAAATCAATTCCAAATTCAGTTTATTTTTTCATGTCTTTGCCAGTTTTATTTACTCTATTTACCATGTTTGTAGGAATAGGGGAGATGAGTATATGGTGGTTTAATTCACGTTTTGCAACATTTCTTACACCACTAGTTATTGTTTTGGCATCAATAGTGTTATTGAAACTAGAAAAAATAGACAAGAAAAAAATTTTAGGAATCATAGTTGCAAGTTTATTTGTATTTCAATTAATCAGTCCAACTTTTGGTGTTGTAACATATTTGGATGCAAATGGTGGGTGGATATACAAGCAGTCACCATATGCAAAACAAACATCAGATTTTCTTTATGAGAATTATGATGATGGAAAAATTCTCATTATGACTGGATCATCGCAAGCACACAGAGTAATGATTTCATCAGGTGTAGATTTGAAAGATTTCAATGAAGGAATTGAATCATTTTTGTCTAAATCATTTTTCAAAGAACCATGGGAGTACAACAAATGGATAGTAATTGGAATAGAACCAGATTCAGATGCAGTTAATGCAGTAGAGTTCTGGTTAGACAATAGGAATATTTTAGAAAAACATTATGAATTGGTAAATCAAAATCAATACTATCAAGTATTCAAATTGAAATTATAATTCAATAATAGATGATTTAGAATTTCTTGCTAATCCCAACAATCAACATGGCAGGTGCTACAAAATACATTCCAACATTCAAAATTATCAAACTAATTCCATATCCCAATACTGAACTTTCTGAATCCATATCAACATGATTTAGAATTGATAAACTAGTAATCATCGGAGTAATTGCAATTTTTACCATCTCTTTGAATATTGGATTTTCTCTTTCATAATCTGCAATGTATGGTGAGAATGAATAGTAAACATTATTGAAAATATTCATGAAGTTTGTGCCTGATTCGGTGGATAATAGAGAATTATCTCGTAGTTCTCGTAACTTTTGAACCTCTGGTGCTAGCTCTGAGCCATAAGTGGCAGTTGCAATTAGACATCCACCAAACATGTCATCTGATATACACTGGTCATTTTCTTCATGAGTTCCAGTACCACATGTTAAGTTACTATTTTTGGATGAATTAGGAGAATAAGATGATGAAGATGTTTGTTTTGGCGGAGGTGATTTTACAGTAAATTTTTCCATATCGTTGGATTTTTTGTAAATTATTGCTTTGTTACTGGAACTAGTTGTTTGTGGAAATTCAGCTGCAATATTATGGGTTCCAGATTTTGTATAGATATCTTGAGACCACTGATTAGAACTTATTTTTGTCTTGTACATACCGTCAACGTTAATTGAAATGGATTGGGATGTAATTTGGCTTCCTGAACTATCTGTTACTGTTGGATTTACTTTGACATATCCTATTTTTGAACCATCTTTAACACTAATGGATAAATTTGTGGTGATAAATTTCTCTAATAATATTTTTTCAGATATTATAGATTTAATTTCAATTCCAAGTTTTTCTTCAAGAATTGTGTATTCAGTAATGTATAAATTGATTTTTCCCCCAAAATTCAAGATTACCCCCATTGGAAATGAAACAGTGATAGAATCGTAACTTCCAATTTGATTATTTGTGCTAATAGTGAATCTTTGTGTGGTCATTGAATTAATTTCAGCAGGTTTTGTAATTGTTGTACTTCCAGGTCCACTAATTTGTGGCAATACGACCAGAGTGGGTTTTACAAAAATTTGACCTACAAAAGTACCCGGAATAGGCATTGTATTTGTAGTACCCAAGGGAATATCTCTTGTTATTGATTCTTGATAATTTCCATTATGATAAAAAGAAGTTGTAAGGGTTCCACGTTTTGGAGATAGTGAAATATAATCAGATTGTCCAGATTGTATTTTATTGGGTTTTATTATTTCAAAATCTAAATCATATTTCATTACTGCACTAATTGTTCCAACGACTGGAATGTCTACTGAAAAAACTTCTTCAGATACAGATACTGAATGAGTTTTCAATATTTGACCATCTACAAATGTTGGAATCATCAATAAGAATACAATTACTGGAATGAATAATAAAAAATTCATCTAACTCAAATCTTTTTTCATATCATCAAATTCTTCTTTAGATATCTCGCCTTTAGCATATCTTTTCTCAAGAATATCTAATGCATCATCAGGTATTTCTCTTTCATAGTGTATTTCTTTTTGACCTCTAGATGATACAGATCCTGTAATAAGCAAAATAATTCCAATTAGACCTGAACCATACACACCATATGACATCAGTTTAACTTGTTGACATCCTTGTTGACCACTAGCACTGAATAATTGACCTAGTTGTCCCAAACCGGACTTGCATATATCATCAACTTGAACAATGGTGTACCCATCACTAACAGGATACACAAAACCAACACCTGCAATAATTAGAAAAAATATTCCTATTCCTATTGCAGCCCCGTTTGCCATGTATGTTTTGAATTTTTATATGAACTTAAGCCTATTGTCTATTCTCAAAAGCATATTAGCATATGATTTTCATAACTCCTATCTTTGAACGGTAAAACTGGGATTGGTATAGGAATAGGTGCAGGGGCAGTAATGATGTTAGTTATGATAATAGTTTTAGTGACAGTGGTTTTTCCTAATGATATCACAATACCTGATTTAACTGAACAATCATCTACACAGTCAAAAACCATTCAAACTATACAAGAACGTGCAGATCAAAGACTAGAAGAAAAGAAAAAGGAAATTGGATGGGGTGTGGATACAACACAAAATAATCTGAATTCTGCAGAGATTAAAAATCAAGAATTAGAAAAACTGCTTGCAGAGCAAGAAAGACAGAACAAGTATGAACTAGAACTACAAAAAATGCGCAATGATGCAGAACAACAAAGAATCATTGAAGAGCAAGAAGCCGAATTGTTTAGACAGCAATTAGAACTAGAACAGAAAAAAGTAGAATTAGAACGACAGGCATTAGAAACAAAGAAGGGTGAAATTGAAGCACTTGCTAGAATAAATCCTGTTGTAAGTGGTATTGTGAAAGGCACTTTGAATATTTATTTTGCACCTGTACCAAATTATGCTTCAGAAGGAGTTCGTGAATCAGTTCAATTACTTTCAAATGGGTTGGATGGTATCGAAATGCATCAAATGACGATTAGAGTAGTTTCTAATCCAAATAATGCAGACATCACGGTTGGTTGGTTGAAAGATTTTGGTTCCACAGTTTTAGGTCATGCTATTTTCAAGTCAGTAGTTGAAGTAGGGTTAGGTGAAGGGAATTGTTTTGGAGATTGGCAGGCGTATAATGCACTAACTGTGAATAAAATATTATGGCATGAATTGGGACATTCGTTTGGATATAACCATAGTGTCAAAGCTAGCAACATAATGTATTCTACAATAGAATCTCAATTTACAATGGATGTAGACAAGTCTATTGATCTTGATGAAGGCGACTACTATACAATGCCATTTTGTAAATCTGGCAGTATGAATTATTATCTAACATCAGATAGTCAATCCAACGGATTCCATGCTTACGTATTAACTAGTACAACTACTCCTACTCAGTTTCTTAATGGAGGTGGACAGTATTATCCAAGTTGTAGTACCGAAGAAGCTATGTCATCATTTGGTAAAACATGTAAAGTAGGGAATGGGGATAAATTAGTAATTTACAATCGTAACGACATACTCAAATTTAGTGCAATTACAGTGAATGTACAAGTAGTAGATCTTAATGTGATGCCACAACCAGATTTTGTTTGGGATTCAGATGCTTTTGAATATGATTTAATGTGGCTATCAGAAGTGTATGATCTATTTCATTAATTTCTAATTATCGAGTTATTTACTATTGGTTTCATTCTCTTCAATTTCATTGCTCAATTCTAATTAATCCATTTTCAATTAACCATTCTGTTGATTGTAAAAAGTCATTTTCACTGATCAACCCTTGTCCCCACCAACCTGCATTGTTTTTTACCCATGCTGGAATCTCTTTTGGAGTAAAAGATTTCACATCTACAGGCTCAACATTGATGATTTTTTCTTTGATTAAAAATTCCAATCCCAGAGTAAAAGAATCATCATCAATATTTCCCTCAGACCACCATTTAGCATTATTTTGTATCCAAGATGGTATTACTGTAGTTGATGGAATTTGTGGAGTGAGTGTGGTTTTTGGAACATTTGAAATAATTTGTTTATCCTTTTTATCATCACTCTCTACATCATAATTAATTATTATTTCTTCAATAGTTTTTCCTTCAAAATTACTTAGTGTAAAGTATAGTGAACATTCAGAAGGTTTTCCATCAGGTAATTGATAAAATGAAAATGTTTTTTTCTGTCCAGGGATAAATTGAAAATCTTTTTTGATAATTTCTTTTTTCTTTGGGCATTCATTATCCACAGTTATTCTTGTGGATGAAAGAGAATCATAGTTTTTACTAAAATAAGCAGTTATAGTATAATTATTATTTTTTGATTCAACACTAATATTTTCAAGGAATTTTCCAGATATTGCATTTGCCGGAGGTTTTTCTTCTACTTCAGGGATTATAGTTTCACTGTAATTGATTATTGGTTTACCTACAAAGAAATAAAAATTCATGTCAGTATCAGTATGCTCAAGATAACTTGCTTCAACTTCAAACCAACCTTTTTGTGATTTTTCATCAAATACCATAGGTAATTCAAATAATCCTGTCTTTGTTGGTGTAAGTTTGTGGGCTACAAATCCATCCGAGGATTTGATGGTAACATAAACGGGTATTCCTTTAAGAAAAATATCTTCTTTAATTTGGCCTGTAATCTTTACTATTTTTGAATCATATTTTGAAACAAGTATGTTTTGTTCTGTGATTTGTATTGAATCAATAGGTTTGATTGGGATTATTGGTACAGGTCTTGGAATAGGTATAGGGGATGGTGTAGGAATTCCAGGTGCAGGGATTGTAGAGAATGCATAGAACCCATCTGCACCATACATTGAACGAACTTTGAGAATATCCGTATCCATAATATCCATTTTTGAAGTATCACGGTTAGTTGTAGGAATCATAATTGATGGGGAGAAAACCTTACCTGAATACCATTTTTCATTTAATTCATTGTCATCAGAAACATAATGTCCCAACCCAATAGAGTGACCTATTTCATGAATCAATATATTGAAAATTCTTCCAAGATCTATATTCCTAAATGCTACATCTATGGAATTGGTTCCAGAATAAAATGTCCCAAGTACGGTGAATCCAGGTGTGTCACTTTTTCTATCACTTTTTTCTATAAAATTAATTGTGATATCACAACCTGCAGTGCTTCCTTCTGAAGATATTACTCTAGAGTTTATTGCCCATAATTCTGGATTTATTTTTTCATAATTTTGTAATTTGTCATTCCATTTTGAAACTCCACTAGTTGCTATTTGTATTAAATTTCCTCTCTCTGTTGCAGTGAGTCCTGACGGTGAAACTATACAATATGTTGGAAGATTTTCTAGTCTATGAGTGATTGTAGGATATGAAATTACACCATAAACTGTTTCAAAATTTTCAATAATTAGAAATACGGAAACAAGTGCTATTGCGATAATTACTATTGGTTTCATTTGATTATTTTCCAGTTATCTTTGAATTTTGTATAACTATCTTTTTGAATCCATCCATGTTTGTTAACTGTGAATTGTTTTGGTTTGCCAATGTATATTTCAGGATTTGAATATACATTTGTACAAATAATTATAATATCATTCATCAACCAACTATCCATTTTTCCAGGATTGATGTGGTTGTGTTTTGATAATGCTTTCACTTGGATTTTGTACATTTTTTTTCCATCTTGAGAATAAATGAATAGATCTGGACCTTTAGAATTTCTAGAAGTTGGCAAAACATTCCAACCTCTTTTAGCTAGCTGATATGATGCATAAAACAAACCTGCGTTACCAGTTATTTGTTTGGAATTTTCTTTTTCACTCATTTTCTAATTCTAATTATTGCAAAAATTGGAATTCCAACATACATTCCAACATTTAACAAAATCAAACTAATTCCATAACCTAATACTGAACTTTCTGAATCCATATCAACATAATTTAGAATCGATAAACTGGTAATCATAGGAGTAATTACAAGTTTCACTATTTCTTTGAATACGTGGTTTTCTCGTTCATAATCTGCAATTATCGGACTAAAGGAGTAGTAGATTCCATTGAATGAATTGATGAAATTGGTGCCTGATTCAGTAGATAGTAATGAGTTATCTCGTAATTCTCGTAACTTTTGAACTTCTGGGGCCAATTCAGAACCATATGTAGCAGTAGCAATTAGACAGCCACCACCACTAGATGATTTTGTATCAGATGTTTTTTCAGTTGATTGTTGTGTACTTTGAGTAATTGTTTTAGTTTGAGTAATTGTTTGGCCGTCTTGTTTTGAATTAGCTACAACATCATAACTTCCAGCAGTTCCTGATTCAGGGATTTTAAATTTTAGAGAAAATACTCCACCATCACCAAGTGTAACAGTTCTAATTAGAATAGTTTCCCCGTTAGGGTCTTTGATTTCTAATGCAACAAAGTCTCCTGCAACACCATTTTCCACATTACCATTAATCTCCACAGTATCTCCACCTGCAAATTGTTCTTTGTTTGTGTTTATTGTTATAGTATCAGAAAAGGATAGAGGAATTGCAGATACCAATAGTAATGCTGTTAAAAATAATATGCTCTTCATTGAATTCTCACCTGTGATGATGATTCACCAGTTAGTGGAACCCCACCTTGACTTGGCCAATCAGAAAATACATTTGCATAGATATCACCTGTTCCAAATTCTGCATCATTTGGAATAAAAAATGATAAAGTCATTTCTGATTGTCCTGAACTAAGTGTTGTTTTAAATGAACCAATTCCTAAACTAGTCAAATCTGAATCAAACAAATTAATTGTAACAAGAGAACTTGCACTAGAATCAGAACTTAACACTATTTTTGCAAATCCTAGTTTACCTTTTGTAAAGGATGAAACAACATTGCCTTGTTGATCAGTTGGTTGTAATGATACAATACTAATTCTAGCAGTAGTTGATTTTACAGTAAATGATGTAGAGTCTGAAACTTTGTTTCCAGAAATTGTTGCAGTTGAATCTATTCGGTATGAACCGTTTTGAGAAGATTCAGGCAATTTGAATTGCAATGAACCACTTCCACTAGAATCAGTTGATACGGAACGAGATACAACACTATCTTGATTTGGTCCAATTACACTAATGGCAACATTGGTGCTTTTTGATGCAGAGACTTTGACTGTCACCAAGTCACTAGGACTATACTGAGAACCATCCACAGAGACTGAAATTGAGCCTGAAGGGGTTGGGGTAGGTGTTGGGGTCGGAGTAGGTGTTGGGGTTGTTGGAATAGTTGGGGCTTCAATAGTTACACCACTTCTGGTAATAGCTACTTTACCTTCCATCCATGGATGTACCATGCAAAAATAATTGTAAGTACCGTCGTCAGTAAATCTATGAGAAAATGAACCACCGCTCATAAACAAACCACTATCAAATTCACCATCAGGACCATGACCTGGACTTCCACTAGTTACAGTGTGAGCTGCAGAATCTGAATTAAACCAAGTAATTGTAGAATACTTTCCAGCTGAGAATGTTCGTGGTTCATAGCATGTATTAGATTCTTCACAACCTGGAGCTCCAGTTCCACTAGGAATTACAATATTTGTTCCAGAAGGGACAGGTAATGCAGGAATATTTTGAGGGGGCGTGTTAGTAGGGGGAATGTATTGAGGAGAATTGTAGGGTTTCATTCCACCTATTACATAAGTACCAATAATTTCAATTTCTTTGGCTCCGGCTTGGAATGGTATGGTGATGGTTCTACTTGTTGATGTTGTTGTTTCATCAAAGTCCACTTCTTCACCAGTAACTAATACAAAGAATTCATCATCATTGATACCGTATTTTGCATCAATTAATGTTCGAGGTAAAGTTAGAGTAATAGAACCATCAGAAGATGCACTAATAGATACAATCAATGCACTTGCAGCAATGTCAGGCATTACACTAAGTAATTTTCCACCTGTAATTGCATACCCCACTAAATCACTAGAACCTTGAACTGAAGCAGTTGTATCAGTTATTCCAGGATTGTATGATGTTGGTGGAGTGTATGTTGCAGTGACGGAAACTACTCCCAACATCCAAGGATGCACCATACAAAAGTAATCAATAGTTCCAGATGAATACATTTTAGATGAAAATGAATTTCCAGCCATCAACATCCCAGAATCAAATTCTCCAGTTGGGCCATCTCCAGGAGTTCCTGCAGTTACAGTGTGAGCTGCAGAATCTGCATTATACCACTTTACAGTGTCTCCCTCATCAACTGAAATTCTATAAGGAGAGTAACAAGAATTAGAATTCTCACATCCAGGTGCACCAGTATCTCTAGGAATTATTACATCAGTTCCATAAGGTGCAGAACTTGGATATGTTGATGAATTTAGATTTGATTTAGTAGTGACAACACCATCTTTGATGTATATTTCAGTGGAAGTAGTGTATGCTGAACTATCAAATTGTTGTGCAGTTACAGTGTATATTCCATCTTGTGCCCATAATGGCCCACCCGTTGTAACCCATGAAGAGAATTCACCATAAAGTGATGGCGATACTTGATCTATTGATACAACATCACCATTTGGCGCAATTATGGTTAATGTGATACCTGTACTTACTCTATCTGTGGTTCCACTAATTACAATTGTGTCTGAACCAACTTCAGTTTCCACATAAGTTCCAAGTCCAGTAGATGTAGGTATCATTACAGTTCCTGAAAAATAAAAACTAGTATTATCTGAGCGATTTTCAGTTCCGTATTGAACTGCTACAGTATATGTTCCCTTCACATTCATTAAAGATATGTCTGTATCCTGTTGAGCATTGAATTTTTTATCAGTGCCAACTGTTACTTGTTGTATTGACACCAAGTTCCCATTAGGAGCTTTAACAATAATACTTACTGGGGTACCGGAGTATAGAACACTTACTTCACCTGTGATCTGAATTACATTTCCAGGATCATACGATGATCTATCAGTTCTAACTGAAATAGTATCAGGAATTGCAATTTCTGCAGATTCGATTACAAAAATATTTCCTAGCATCCACGGGTGAACCAGACAAAAATAATCAATAGATCCAGCACGACTCGGAGAATAAGTAAATGAATTTCCGGCCATCAATAGACCTGTATCAAACATTCCATCATGTCCACT
>Ga0233430_1003973_pt1 | contig 14258 bp, 11 predicted proteins | sample SI_118_April2016_2_FD_179883 | JGI IMG/M metagenome (GOLD analysis project Ga0233430, IMG submission 179883) | Seawater microbial communities from Saanich Inlet, British Columbia, Canada - SI_118_April2016_150_MG | ecosystem: Environmental > Aquatic > Marine > Inlet | place: Canada: British... | reverse complement strand
CTTTAAAACAGAGGTGATGCCGAAAGTGGCTCATCTTTAGGATTAAAAACGGGAGATGGTTATTTATTACAGTGGGTTAGAAAATTTGAAATATTGGATGACCATCGCTCTCGAAGTTAATTAAATTACATTAACCCTTAAAAAATTAGGTATTCAGCCTACTAATACGTTATGCTTTTAAAGCAAAAACTAATATAAAATCACAGGAGGATTTCATGACTGATAATGCAAAAAAAATCAAATCTGAAAAGAAAACCGGTTCGACCATTAGCCGCCGGCAATTTACGACAGGTGTTGCTGCCGCTGGTGCAGTTGCATCGGTCGGACCTTGGTACATCAAAAATGCCCGTGCCGCTGACCCGTTGAAAGTCGGTGTGTTGCTGCCGCGTTCCGGTGGTCAGGCACAAATTGGCATTGACTGCCAAAGGGGCGCCGATGCGGCTTTACCGATTTTGAAAAATCTTGGCTATCCCGAAATGAAATTCATGCTGGCTGACTTTGAAACCAAAGTTGATATCGCCCGCACCCAGACGGCCAAACTGATCGATGAAGGAGCGCAAATTATTGTCGGTGCTTTCGATTCCGGCGCGACAATGGCCGCTGCCCAGGTTTGCGAGCAACGCAATATTCCTTTGGTGGTTAATATTGCTGCCGTGCCGAAATTGACCGGCATGGGATTGCAATGGGTTTTCCGTAACTTCCCGCATGGTCCGATGATCGTCAAAGACGCATTTATCAACCAGAAGGCTCTGTTCAGCATGACAGGTCACACGCCTAAGACGGTAACGCTTATGCATGTTAATGATACCTTCGGCTCAAGTCTTGCTGGCGCTTTGTTCAAACTCGCACCAAAATTTAAGATGCCCTACAAGATCGTTGAGAAGATTTCCTATGATCCCTATGGCCGGGATTTATCGGCTGAGGTCAGGAAAGCAAAAGCCAGCGGCGGTGAAGCATTGTGGGTGGTTAGCCGCTTAAACGATGCCATCATGATGACCAAGGAAATGGTTAAGCAACGCTTTGAGCCAATGGGCATTATGAGCACCGGGCCGGGCTGGTATGATCAGGAATACATGAAAGCCACCGGCAAATTCGGTGATGACGTTATTAGTCTGGTGCCCTGGCATGATTCTAATAAGCCGCTTTCCAAAACCCTGGAAGCCTATTTCGCCAAGCACCATCCAAACCGCCAGGTCAATCCAAACCACACTTACACCTTTGAAGGCATAATGATTGCTGCTGATGCGTATAAGCGTGCTGGATCCAACAATGCGAAAGCTCTGCAGGCTGCGTTAAGAACTACCAACATCACGAATAACGTGACGACGGCGGAACGCATCGCGTTTGATAAAACCGGGCAAAACCCGCATGTGAAAAACTCTGCGGTCCAAAATCGGGGTGGCAAAAACTTGGTCATCTTGCCGAAAAGTGCTGCTGTCGCGAAGCCAAATTGGCCAATGCGCCCTTGGCGGAAACGCGGTTAAAAAGCAGTCTTAGTAAGCCCTGTTTTAGTAAGCCAAGTAGGAGAACGCCTGTGGATTTTTGGACGCTGGCCAATGCGTTAGCAACCGGTTTGCTGACCGGACTGGTCTATGGGCTCTCCGCGCTTGGTCTTTCGGTTATTTTTGGTGTTATTCGCATCGTCAATTTCGCTCATGGTGAGATTATGGTGATGGGAATGTTTTTTGCGCTGATCATGTTCCGTTGGCTGGGGCTTGATCCGTTGTTGAGCATTCCTCTCGCCGCTGCAATTTTATTTGTCTTCGGCTATTTTTTGCAAAGTACGGTGATAAGCCGGGTCGCTCATTTGCCAGATCATATGCAATTTCTGCTATTAGCAGCGCTTGCCGTGATGATCGTCAATGCCTGCTTGTTGATTTTCGGCCCGGACCCGCAAGCCATTAACATTTCCTACTCCTTCGATTCTTTCGATATTGGTGAAAATTTAATTATCGATAAATCCCGCGCCTATGCAGCAATCGCGGCGGTCGCCATATCGGGCCTTCTACTGGGCTTTTTCAAATATTCCCGCACCGGCAAAGCGATCCGAGCCTGCGCCGATAATTATCTCGGCGCTCAGGTTGTCGGCCTTAAAGTGAGCCATCTTTACGCCCTGACCTTTGGTATTGGCGCCGCCGTTCTGGGGGCTGCGGGGTGTGTTCTTCTACTCTTGATCGAAGTGCACCCCTATTTAGCTCCCGGTTACACTTTATTGGCTTTCGTCATTGTCATCATCGGTGGCCTGGGTAGCATGACGGGTGCCTTGGTTGGCGGCATATTGATCGGCATGTCGGAAGCCTTGGCGGCGATTATTTTCCAACCTTCCATGAAATCAGCTTTTAGTTTTGGCTTGCTCATCCTCGTCTTATTATTGAGACCGCAAGGTCTGATGGGGAAGTCAGTTAAATGATGGGTTTGAATCTACTCGCTGATCTCACCCTACGGGGCCGTATCTGCTTATTGATTTTTTTAGCTATCCTTATTTCGCTGCCTTTTTGGTCAAGCTCTTACATTATATCCGTTACCACCATTACACTCTATCTGGCGATCCTCGGCCAAAGTTGGAATCTGATGCTTGGCTTCGCCGGCCTGCTCTCCCTGGGCCACGCTTTATTTGTCGGCGTTAGTGCCTATATGGCCGCCTATCTTTTTTCAGTCCTTGGTCTGCCGCCCGTAATTGGTATTTTCCCTGCCGTAGCGCTTGCCGTTTTAATCGGCATGCTCATCGGCTATCTCGGTTTTCGCTTTTCGATCGGCGGCGTTTACTTTGCGCTTTTAACCATCGCCTTTGCCGAACTGGTGCGGATAATGGTCGATCATATGGGCTTAATCGGCGGTACCGAAGGGTTGTTCTTGCAAGTCACTGAAGCTGATCGGCAGGGCTTTGATTTAATTAATCTCAGGGGGCATCCGTGGATGTTTTATTACCTCGCCATGCTGCTGGCTTTTTTGACCCTTGCCGGATGCCGCACCCTGCTTAAAAGCAAGCTCGGGTATTATTGGCAGGCGATCCGGGATGACCAGGATGCCGCCCAAGCGCTCGGCATCAATGTCTTTCGCTATAAAATGTATGCCGTGATGTATTCCTCAGGTATTGCCGGTGTCGCGGGTGTTTTCTACGCTTTTTATCAAAACAGTTTGTTCCCGGAATCTGTCTTTGGAATTGAGCGGTCAATTGAAATCTCCTTGGGCCCAATTGTCGGCGGTGTCGGCAGCTTGTTTGGTCCCGTTCTGGGCGCTTTTATTCTGACTCCGCTCGGTGAAGGGCTAACGGAGTTTACCGACTACCTCCAAAGTTCCGGCCTTATTGATCCCAAATTAAAACTCAATGGCCTCAAATTGTTGATCTGGGGTCTGGTGGTTGCCCTGATCGTCTTGTTCAAACCCGCCGGTATTTGGCCGTGGCTAAATGAGAAGCTGGGCTTCAGCCGGAAGGAGGGCGAATAGATGGCCGCGCTGCTTGAGATTGAAAATGTCAGCAAAAGCTTTCGCGGACTGAGGGCCGTATCCAATGTCTCACTGAGCGTTGAAGAAGGTGGTATGGTGGCGCTGATTGGTCCAAATGGCGCGGGCAAGACGACTTTGTTCAATCTTATCGCCGGTGTTTTCCCCGCCGATGAGGGGCGCATTATCTTGGGCGGTAAGGATATATTGGGATTGAGGCCAGACCAGATATGTGACGCTGGCATTGGCCGGACTTTTCAATTGGTCAAACCCTTCCCCGATATGACGGTGTTGGAAAATGTCACAGTTGGTGCTTTGCATGGCACCCATGATATTGATGAAGCAAAAGAATCCGCGCGCAAGAATATTGAACTTTTGGACATGGCGGACAAAATTCATTTACCTGCCCATAGTCTCACCTTGCCGGACCGCAAGCGTTTAGAAGTTGCCAGAGCTTTGGCGACCCGGCCAAAATTACTTTTACTTGATGAAGTCATGGCGGGATTAAGGCCGACCGAGACAGATGAGATGGTTGCCGTGTTTAAATCGCTCAACCAGGAAACCGGTATTACAATTTTGCTAATTGAGCATGTCATGCGGGCGGTAATGTCTTTATCGCATCATGTTACCGTGCTGCATCATGGCGAAAAAATAAGTGAAGGCACGCCCGAACACATCTCCCAGGACCCTGCAGTCCTCGATTGTTATCTTGGTGAAGAGGAAGACGTTTGATGCTTAAAGTCGAAAACGTCGATCTTTACTACGGAGACGCTCAAGCTCTCGAAGACATTAATTTGCATGTCGATGAAGGCGAGATTATCGCCATCATCGGGGCAAATGGCGCCGGTAAGACATCGCTGATCAAGGCCATCGCGGGAATTCATACGCCGTCGAAGGGGAGTATTGAATTTCGTGACAAAGACATCACTCGCCTGCAATCAAGCGCTATTTGCGAATTAGGAGTGGGTCAGGTCGCCGAAGGTCGCCAAATATTTCCGAGCATGAGTGTTCTGGAAAATCTGGAAATGGGTGCGGTTATCAAACGCGCCCGCGCTAAGGAAAAAGAAACACTGGATCAGGTTTTCGAAATGTATCCAATTTTGAAAGAGCGGCAATCCCAAGCAGCCGGCACCCTTTCCGGCGGTGAGCAGCAAATGTTGGCAATTGGTCGCTGTTTGATGGGACAGCCGGATTTAATCATGTTTGATGAGCCGAGCCTTGGGCTGGCACCAGCCATTGTTCAGGAGGTTTTCCGAACCATCCATCAGTTGAACGATGCAGGTCTTACTGTCATTTTAGTCGAGCAAAATGTGGCGGTTTCGCTGAAATTGGCCAACCGCGCTTATGTGTTGGAAAATGGTCACATGACCCTTGAAGGCAGCGGCGAGGAACTCCTTCACGACGACCGTGTACGACAAGCCTATATGGGCCTATAAATCTAACAGCGGGTATTGGGCCTATTTGTGGTCGAGCTTTAAGAAAATAGATCGTAGCGAGGTGATATTTCGGCCCGTTCACTCTTCGGACGCTTTGCGCACAACGACTAAATATCGGTTGCTAAAAACTCGGCAAATGATATCCCAGAATAATACAGGTCCAGAAAAATACAGATAATGGCAGGTAGTATTTTGATAGATAATCTTCCAAAAAAATTAATGAGTGGCGGCGAAGCCATCGTGCAGACCCTTTTGGCCAATGACGTCGATACCGTATTTGGCATCCCCGGCGCTCAGACCTATCCAATTTTTGACGCTTTGGCCAAGGTCCAATCGCGCATTCGAACCATCGGTACGCGCCATGAACAAGCCGCCGCTTATATGGCTTTCGGCTACGCCAAATCGACGGGACGACCTGGCATCTACTCGGTTGTTCCAGGACCCGGCGTACTCAATACCATGGCAGCGCTTTGCACGGCTTGGGGAGCAAACGTGCCGATCCTTTGCGTCACCGGGCAAATCCCACGAGATGCGATGGGCAAATTAAGGGGCCACTTGCATGAACTACCTGATCAATTGGCAACCTTGCAGACCCTGACAAAATGGTCGGTGCGCATTGAACGCGCCCAGGATGCACCGGAAATTATTAATGAAGCTTTTCGGGTAATGACCTCGGGGCGACCTGGTCCGGTATCGGTTGAGATGTGCTGGGATGACATGGCCCAAAATGAAATGGTCGGGTTATTGCCGCCTGCTGAAACTGACGCGCCTCCCAAGGTGAAAGCTGCTGAAATTGCCGCCGCCGCAAAGCTGATCAAAAATGCCAAAAGGCCGATTATTTTGGTCGGCAGTGGTGCATTACATGCCAGCGACGCCGTTCTTGAATTAGCCGAGACCTTGCAAGCCCCGGTAAGCGCACTCAGGGGCGGCCGGGGCGTTGTCAGCGAAGATCATGAACTCGGTGTCTCTACGGTCGCGGCGCATGACCAATGGCGTGAATCCGATGTGCTTATCGGTGTCGGCACACGGTTGGAGATGCCTTATATGCGCTGGTCCAATCCGATGGGGGCCGTGGTTAATCCACTTGCCCCGCCGCATCTTATCCGCATCGACATAGACCCCTTAGAAATGTCCAGGCTGGTCCCCCATGCCGGGATCGTTGCCGATTCCGTAGATGGCTGTCGAGCCCTGACAAAAGCCATCAAGAAAAGCTACAAGCCGCGCCCCACAGCACGTGCCGAAATTGCCCAATCCAAGGCCTGGGCAAATGAAAAAGTGCAGGAGATCAAACCTAATGTGGATTATTTAAAAGTTATCCGTGAGGTCTTGCCTCGCGACGGTTTTTTTGTCGAAGAGATTAGTCAGCTGGGCTTTACCTCGACCTTTGCCTTTCCGGTTTACGAGCCGATGACCTACGTTACGTGCGGCTTTCAGGGGAACCTAGGGTTCGGCTTTCAAGCCGCGCTTGGCGTCAAAGTTGCCAATCCTGATAAAGTGGTGATCTCTATCACGGGTGATGGCGGTTTTATGTTTGGCGTTCAGGAATTGGCAACCGCAGCACAGGAACAAATCGGCCTGATCACCATCGTCATGAACAATTCCGCCTTCGGCAATGTCCGGCGGGATTTGCGGCGCATCTATAAGCGCCAACCCGCGGTGAGTGATTTTAAAAATCCGAATTTTGTCGCACTGGCTGAAGCTTTCCACGTTGATGGCTATCATGTTGAAAATCCAGCTGAGCTCAAAACGGCGCTGGAGACAGCGATTGAAAAAGGCGGCCCGGCACTGATCGAAGTCAAAGTCGACCGCAATACCGAAAAAAGCCCGTGGAAATACATTATGATGACTTATTAGTCGCCAATAATTTACTGAGGAGAATGCTATGAACGTGATGGCAAATGATCTAAAGACTTTGATCCCGGATACCCAGCGATTCCTGGATCAGGAAAAGAAACATTTTATTGGCGGCCAATGGGTTGCGGGCAAAGGTAAGGAGACATTCTCCGTCATTGACCCCTCAAATGCTGAAGTACTGACGCATATTCCCGTCGGCACCGCTGAAGATATTGATCAAGCCGTCCAAGCGGCCCACGCTGCGCTCAATGATCCAATGTGGCGCGATATGCCACCAGAAAATCGCGAACGCCTCATGCACCGCTTTGCCGACCTCATTGAAGGACATGCAGAAGAACTTGGCCAACTCGAAGCCCTGGATGTCGGCATGCCAAGCTTTGTCGGTCAGCATATTGAAGTGGGGAATGTACTTGGTACGCTGCGTTATATGGCGGGCTGGCCAACCAAGATTAATGGTAAGACCATGAATATCGGTGAACCGATGCCGGAGAAGCGCTTCTTTGCCTACACCACCCGTGAGCCGGTTGGTGTCGTGGGTGCCATTGTGCCGTGGAACGTGCCCTTGATGATTGCCATGTGGAAAATCGCTCCAGCGCTCGCGACCGGCTGCACGATTGTCATCAAGCCGTCTGAAGTGACGCCTTTGGCGACGCTTAGATTAGCCGAATTGGCGCTGGACGCCGGCATCCCACCGGGCGTGATCAATGTGGTAAATGGCTTCGGCGCTGAGGCCGGACAAGCCCTGGTCGAACATCCGCTGGTCGCCAAGATTAGCTTCACCGGCTCCGCCGAGACCGGCAAGGCGATCAACCGGACCGCCACGGACACACTGAAGAATGTAACACTGGAACTTGGCGGAAAATCGCCGGTCATTTTGCTCGATGATGCCAATATGGACAAAGCCGTTCAAGGCATAGCCATGGGGATTTTCGGCAATACCGGCCAAGTTTGTGTCGCCGGGTCCAGGCTTTATATCCAACGCGGCATCTTTGACAAAGCGGTTGAACGGATTTCCAAAGAAGCCCGATCTTTGAAAGTCGGCCCGGGATTGCATCCTGAAACCAATATCGGCCCACTGGTTTCTGAAGCCCATCGTGACAAGGTGATGGGCTGTATTGAAGCTGGTATGAAAGCGGGCGGTGAGGCCGTTACCGGCGGCTCTCAAATTGATGGCCCCGGCTATTACGTTGAACCCACTGTCTTGATCAATCCGCCGCAATCTTCTGATGTCGTTCAGCAAGAAATTTTTGGGCCCGTCATTACCGCCATTCCATTTGACGACCTTGATGAAGCCGCAGCGCTCGCCAATGATACGACCTACGGTCTTTCCTCTTACGTTTGGAGCCGTGACATCCAGAAAGTTCATCAGCTTGTACCCAAAATTAAGGCTGGCCAGGTTTATGTTAACACCACCCCGTTCCCGCATCCCGCAATGCCGATGGGTGGTTACAAGCAATCGGGTATCGGTCGTGATTTAGGCGAAGAGGCGGTCAACCACTACACGGAGCACAAATCAGTGGTGATTGGGATTAATTAGATAAATTTCGAAGGCGTGTTTAAGCACACCGTACCGATCAAACTGCCCGGAACAGCACCCCGGCCGAGCGAACCGAGTGCGCGCACATAGTGATCTTCGGTCACAGCGGCTTCAACAGTTTTAGGATGCTGTTAAACGGTTGCAAACTGGGATTTAAAATCTTTCTTCTCCTCAGAAACATTCCAGAAACCTTTTTAAATTCGAACCGCCCTATAACAACAAACAGCAAACGCGCGAATTTAAAAACAACATTGGCCTGAGGAGATTACCATGACTTATCAAACAGAAAAATATTGCCGCACACTTTCGGATCACTTCGACAACCTCTACTCGGAAGTCGAATCCCTCGAGCAGCATCTCATTTTGACAAATAATACGATTGGCCTTCATATCTGTTAAGCTGTTGATATCTTTTAAAAAAACGTAGGGATAATTCCGATGAGCATAACGATCGGCAAAAAAATATTTAGTATCGCAGCGATGGTTTTGGTTTTGATGGCCGCCGTCGCCCTTTACTCAATCCGCCTGACCGCAGGTATCAGTGCTGATTTGGAGACCATCACAACCAAACACATGCCTTTGGCGGAATCTATATCTCAGATAAATCTCCATATGCTTGAAAAAGGGCTTCTCCTCCAACGGCTTTTTGTCTTAACCAACGAGGAATATCAGAGCACATCAGTGCAGCAAAATAAGAAGCGCTTTGAAACGCTGTCCAATCGGATCGAAGCGGAATTCAAGGCCATTGAGGAACTTTTCACCTCGGCCGGGCGCGTATCAAGCTTGAAATCAAATATTACAGCCATTCGGCAGAACTACACCAGATATCGAGGCCATGGGCTGGTCCTATTGAAGCTTAGGGAACAGGACGACGAGGCAGGGTTTATCAAAGCTCTGCCAACATTAAACAACAATCAGGATGCCGTTGATCACGAAATTATCATGGTTCGGAATCGTATAGAAGATCTGTCTAATCAGGCGGTTATCCACGCCGATAAAGAAGAGCAAAATCTATTGGCTGTTAATTCGGTTTTGACGGTGCTCGCCTTCATTATGGGGGCCGGTCTTGCTGCCCTCATATCGCGACTGTTGGTTCAATCTATTCAAAATTTGGTAAATGGCACCAAAACCCTCGAAGCAAGTGACCTTGATGTCGAAGTCGCCGTCACGTCAAAAGATGAAATCGGCGCGCTGACAAATTCATTTAACAGCATGGTCGGTGAACTTCGCTTGAAAGAGCGCATCAAAGAAACTTTCGGCAAATATATGGACCCTCGCATTGTTGGTAATTTGTTGGATCATCCTGAATTTACCGAACCGGGCGGTGAGCGCCGGGAGATGTCTGTCCTATTTGTCGACCTCAAAGGATTTACATCAATCTCAGAAAAGCTGGCTCCCAATGACCTCGTCAACATGGTCAATAATTACTTCACGCATATGACGAAGGCGATCTCAGACAACAAAGGGGTCGTTGATAAATATATGGGCGATGCGGTAATGGCCTATTGGGGCGAGCCATTTTGTGAACCCGGAGAACATGCCGAGCTGGCCTGTAAGGCCGCCCTCGCCGCTTTGGAACATCTTGAAGATTTCCGGGCGGATGTTGCAAAAGAACTTGGTGCCGAGGCTGATGGCTTGGATATCGATCTCCGTATTGGTGTTTCATCGGGTGACATGATTGTCGGCACGGTCGGCTCGACGGCGCAAAAAAACTTCACCGTAATGGGAGACCCAGTCAATCTCGGCTCTCGTCTTGAAGGTGCCAGCAAGGCTTACGGCACGCATATCCTTATATCAGACCGTACTAAAGAATTGGCTGGCGATACGATCACCACCCGAGAAATTGATCTCATCCGGGTTAAAGGTAAAGTCGAACCCACCCGAATTTTCGAACTTCTGAGCGAACCCACGAGCAATGCGGACGGTTTTAAATCGGGGTTAGCTGCCTATCGCAGTCAAAACTGGGATATGGCCAGAGGTGCCTTTAACCAATTTCTGGGCACGAATCCAACAGACCCGGCCAGCCAGGTCTATTTGGAGCGCATCACTCATTTACAGGCAAATCCACCGTCTCCCGATTGGGACGGCGTGTGGGTCTTTGAAACGAAATAGATGAAAAAATTATTGATGATAGGAATTGCGGTGGCCTTAGGCATCGCTCTCTTGCCGTTCGGGATCGGCGGGATCGGGTTGGCTATTGGCAGTAGCTATTTAGCAAATTATCATTGGTACGCCTATTTCTCCATTCCTACGGGCGTAGTCATTCTGCTTGCAACACTGCTGGCCGCACTCATTCTACCTGTCATCAGGCGAAAAACTGACGGTTAGTAATAAAGGAAATCGAGCGCGCGCTTTATGCGCTTGCCAACTCCGTCGCTGGTATCCCATTTTTCCAACCGAACATCCCCTGACCTGAACTCCTTGTACAACCGGCCATCTTTCAAGTGATTGAAGACAGCATCCAAATTGGACGCTTGCTTGAACCAGCCGGGACGTTTTTTTAGCTCGGCGAGGGGAATAGCCTTTGGCGCTCAGAAACATCTCAGAAACATTTTTTTCTAACTAAAATTTAGGTATATGATACTGTTCCAACGATAATTTGTTCATACGGGGCAATAAAACAAACTGTTTTAACTCCCGAGAATTTAACCCGGGCTGGCTATGGTTTTAACTTGGTTTCTTATTGCTCTCTTATCTGTTGCAATCCTAGTGCTGCTGGTCTGGAACTTTCGTCTGCGTGCGAGCAAAAGCCAAACCGACACGTCATTCTTACATCTTAAATCAACCGATCAGGACTTGATTTCAGTTCTAAAACGAAGCCCCATCGGCGTCGGCATTACCATTGAGGGTCGGCCAAAGTTCTACAACGACAAGATTACAGAGTTGTTTGGCTGGCAAGGCGATGATCTAACCAGTGCGGATGTTTCGGCAATTTATGCGCGCCCTGAAGAACGCGACGCCGTTATCATGGACCTTAAAGACAAGGGATTTTTTGCGGAAAAAGAAATTCTTTTTAAAAAATCCGATGGGCATCTTGTCTCACTGTTATTTTCCGCCTCACTGATTGAATATGATGGACACGAGGCCGTTTTGGTTTGGATGTATGATATTACCGCTCTCAATGCCGCCGAGCAGGCTATTTCACATGGCAAGGAAATACTCCAAAACAGTCCGATTGCCGTTGGAATTTCAATTGACCGCAAATTTAAATTTATAAACGACCGCTTTTCTGAGCTTACTGGTTGGCAGGCGGAAGATCTCAAAAAGAAAGATGGCGACATGATTTTCGCCGATTTCGACCAACGCCTGCTAATTCGAGAGGAATTAGATAAAAAAGGATTTGTGAAGGATAAAGAAGTCGCGTTTTACGATGCATCTGGAGAAATATCCCAGGCCTTATTCTCGGCCTATCGCACAATTTATGAAGGTGAAGAAGCCGTCATTGGTTGGATTTATGACATTTCTGAATTGACCGCGGCACAAAAGGAGCTGTCGCACGCCAAGGAAATTCTGGAGGCGACAATCGATAGTGTTGATCAAGGCCTGGTTATGATTGATGGCGACTATCGGATCATTGCAAACAATCGCAGCTTTGCCGATATCGTCTGGCTGGACCCAGAATATTTGGCCAGCTACCCCCTTTGGGAAGACATGATGCGGCGCGCCAATGACCAGGAGTGGTTTGGGCTAGACATTGATATTGAAGCAATGATCGAAACGCAGCGCGACATGAGATCAAACGCCTTCGAACCTATCATCGCGCGTAATACGCGGTCAGATGGTACCGAATTCGAATTTTGGTGCAAAGCACTCTCGACCGGTGGCTGGGTTCAGTCGGTTACCGATATTACCGAACGGCTGCGTGCGGAAAAAGAAATTGCACGCGGCAAGGATATTTTAGAAACAACCATCAACAGTGTTAATCAAGGCATTATAATGGTCAGCGAAGATGGCACTGTATTGGCACATAACAAATACTTCGAGACGCTACATGGCATGTCTGTCAAAGACTACTCTAACTATGAAGAATTCGGTGTAGCGTATTTAAAATCTGTCGGGGCAGAACCTAAATCTATCGAGGAATCCCTTCAGCTACTACGCGTCAACAAAGCTGGCACGTGGGTACGCCCGATTAACGAAAATCTTGTATTCGAAATTTCTCATACACCATTAAGCGATGGTGGATACGTGCGCACTTACAATGAGATCACTGAGCGTCTAAAAGCAGAAAACATTCTAAAACGAGCAAAAGAAGATGCCGAAGCAGCAGCTGAAGCAAAGTCTGAGTTTGTCGCTGTTGTGAGTCATGAGGTACGAACGCCCCTCAACGGCGTCCTGGGAATGGCGCGCCTATTGTTAGAAACATCGGTCAATGAAGAACAAAAACAATATGCGGAAACAATCGTCCGGTCTGGTGAAACCCTTATCCTCATCCTTAATGATTTGCTCGACATCTCGAAACTAGAAGCCGGCAAACTTGATCTCGATATCAAACCCTTTAATCCAAAAGAGGTGATCGAAAGCTCGATTTCCTTAATGAGTGCCAAGGCACAAGAAAATAAAATTAGCCTCACGATTTCAATCGAGAATGACTTGCCAAGCGCTCTCCTCGGTGATGAAAATCGTATTCGGCAAGTTTTGATCAACCTGATCAGCAATGCCGTTAAATTTACCAAAGAAGGCTCCGTAACTTTATCTGCCTCGGCAACGCACCAAGATGACAGCAACGTTCAACTGATGCTTTCGGTTAAAGATACCGGGTCTGGCATCAGCCAAGCCTCCCAGGCAAATCTTTTCACACCGTTTACGCAAGGGTCGGCCGATGTTGCGAGAAAATATGGCGGCACTGGCTTGGGTCTCGCCATTTGCCGCCGACTGGCCGAATTGATGAGCGGAAAAATCATGCTCGAAAGCGAACTTGGTTATGGCAGCACCTTTAGTTTAAATATACCGCTCAGAATGGCTGATCCTGACAAAATCGCCTCGAATGGAAAATTGTCACAAAACGGCGACCACACTCAGAACCTTCCAGCCCTTAAAATTCTGCTCGTCGAAGACAATGAGATAAACTTAAAAGTGGCGCGCGGTCTTCTACAAAAACGCGGGCATGATGTTCAAACTGCCGAAAATGGTCAAATCGCCTTAGATATATTATTGGCGCCAGAGGCCTCCGAATTTGACGCGATTTTGATGGATCGTCACATGCCGGTTATGGATGGCGTTGAAGCCACACGGCACATTAAGGAAATGGATGGTCCAATTTCCAACATCCCGATAATAGCCGTAACGGCTGCTGTGACGCAGCGGGAAATCGATGCTTGCCTGGAAGCAGGTATGACTGAAGTTGTCACTAAGCCCATTCATCCTGAAGAACTGATGTCAGCGCTGGCACGAGCCTGCAATCCGCAAGTGGGGGCCTCATCTCAAGATCCGGTAAGTTCGAAAAGTGGTGTTTTGCAAGATAGCAAGACGACACCCATTCTCGATGATGATATCCTTGGAACACTACGCAATAACCTCGGCAATGATACCGTTACTGAACTTATCGAAGATTTTAAAATCATTGGCTACCAATCCATAGAACAGTTTAAAGCTGCAGCCTCCGAGCACGATGTCGAGGCGATGACACGAAACGCCCACGATCTCAAAACCAATGCAGCAACCTTAGGGCTTTTATGTCTCTCAGAGCGCGCCCGAGAAGTTGAATTCGCCTGTAAGGAAAACCGGATGGAAGACGCAAAAAGTCTAAGCACGGACCTGACTGCGACACTTGAAGTTTCTATATCTACCTTGGAAAATTAGATTTTCTGCAATGCCCGTTATGCGAAAATGGAATTCACGAGCCGATATTCAAGTATTTGGAAGCAGGGATTCAAATAGGTTCAATCTGACAAAAAAGGTCAAAGCTCTGACAATACGTTCTCATCAATGGCCCGGCGAACGCGCTCAGAGTTCGCTTTTTTTTCGATTAACGGTGAGGCCGTTTT
>Ga0233430_1003969_pt1 | contig 14273 bp, 15 predicted proteins | sample SI_118_April2016_2_FD_179883 | JGI IMG/M metagenome (GOLD analysis project Ga0233430, IMG submission 179883) | Seawater microbial communities from Saanich Inlet, British Columbia, Canada - SI_118_April2016_150_MG | ecosystem: Environmental > Aquatic > Marine > Inlet | place: Canada: British... | reverse complement strand
AACCCCATCCAGATTCAACAGGTCATTCTTAATCTGGCGCGAAACGCGGTTGAATCCATGGCCGAAACCGGTGGATTGCGACAATTGACCATCGCAACCAGCGAAGCAAAAGAAAGCGGAATTGAAATCTCGGTTCGCGACAACGGTCCGGGCATGAGCGCCGAGGTGCGGGATCAATTGTTCGACCCGTTTTTCTCGACAAAACCCGACGGCCTCGGCATGGGATTGCCCATCTGCCGGACAATCGTGAAATCTTATGGCGGGGAGCTCAGCGTGTTATCGGAAGAAGGTTCGGGAACGACATTTAGCTTCACGCTTCCGGTCGCCGACGTCGATCAACCGGTTGACGATTAAGGTTCCTGGCGGAACCGGCCAAAGGTGTAGTAGGCCGCGCATGCACCTTCCGACGATACCATGCACGACCCCATGGGCGTTTCGGGCGTGCAGACGGTTCCGAAAATCTTGCAGTCCGTCGGTTTTTTGACACCGCGAAGAATGGCGCCGCATTCGCAGGCCTTGTTTTCCTTGCCCACGCTACTTGAAACCTGAAACCGTTTCTCGGCATCGAATTCCGCGAATTCTTCCTTTATGCGCAGCGCGCTGTAGGGGACCAGACCGAGCCCGCGCCATTCAAAGGCGGCGCGCAGCTCGAACACTTCGGCGACGAGGGCCTGAGCCTTCACGTTCCCCTCGCGCGTAACCACGCGGGTGTATTCGTTTTCCACCTCGGCGCGGCCGTCGTTCATTTGCCGGACAAGCATGAGAACCGCCTGCATGACGTCCAGCGGCTCAAACCCGGCAATGACCACGGGCCGCTGGTATTCCTCGGCGAAAAACTCGAACGGCTGGCTGCCGATGACGGCGCTGACGTGGGCGGGACCAATAAATCCATCCAGCGCAACGGTTCCCAGGTTTCGAACCTCGGGACTTTCCAGAATATTGGTGATTGCCGCCGGGGTCAGAACGTGATTGCAAAAGACACTGAAATTCGTAAATCCCTGGGCCTTGGCGGACTTAAGCGCGACCGCCGTGGGCGGCGTTGTCGTCTCGAACCCGATGGCGAAAAAGACGACCTCGCGTTTCGGATTTTCAGCGGCAATGGTCAGTGCATCCAGACACGAATACACCATGCGCACGTCCGCCCCCTCGGCCTTGGCGCGAAGCAGGCTCATGCCGTTGGACCCCGGAACCCGCAAAAGGTCGCCGTAGGTGCACAGGATTACGTCGTTGTCGCAGGCCAGTTCGACGGCGTTGTCTATGCGCCCCACGGGCAGCACACAAACCGGGCAGCCGGGACCGTGAACCAGATGGACGTTGGCGGGCAGAAAGTCCTGAACGCCGTAGCGAAAGATGGCGTGCGTGTGACCGCCGCAAAATTCCATGATGTAATAGTCGCGACCGGCGCGCGCCGCTTCGGCAATGCTGGCGGCGAGGTTGCGGGCCAGGTCGCGATCACGAAATTCATCTACGAACTTCAATTCTTGTCCGCCTCTTCGACCAGGGCGGCCATCTCGGCGAACAGATCAAGGGTGATTTTGGCTTCCTCGGGGTCCAGCTTTGAGAGCGCAAATCCCGTATGAACGATCACATAGTCACCGACCTCGACCCCATCCAGCAGCGACACGGATACGTCCTTGCGAACGCCGCCCATGTCAACGGTGGCCAGTTCCTGATCGTCAATCGAGATCACTTCGGCAGGGATAGCGAGGCACATTTTCTTTATTCTCCGTTCAACTTAAGCCCGGCGGCCCAAGCCTGTCCTAAACTGATGGCACCGTCTCCGGGTGTGATAGCGGTTGCTACGCGCGGTGTCAGGCCTTTTCTTTCCAGAGCATCCGCAAGTCCTTCGCGCACCACGGCGTTAAGGAAGCAACCACCGCAAAAGGCGATATCCCGGATACCGCTGGATTGCGCGGCGCGTTCGGCCCAATCGGTCAACGCCGCGACCAGAGTACCATGAAACAGATCGGCACCCGCTGGGGCCTCCATATGGGTCAAGCTGTCCATAACCGGCAAAAGGCCGAGAACTCCGTCATCGATGCGCCAACCGTCAGGTTGGATTTGGGGATGGGTAACCATCCTTTCCAACAACATCGGAGCTTCGCCTTCGAATTCCGCCACCAGTTTGACGCCCAACAGCCCGCAAGCGGCGTCGAACAGCCGCCCCGCACTTGATGTTTCAGGGCAGTTGACGCTACGCGCCAACATGGTCGCGATCACGCCCGATCCGTCAATTTCGGCAAATTTCGTGGAAATTTCGTCGTTGCGGCCCAAAGCGTGCAGGACGGCAGCCCCCATTCGCCAGGGCTGGCGGGCCGCCGCATCGCCACCGGGCTGCTTCAACAATGCCAGATGCCCCAGGCGTTCGAACCCTTGCGCATCGACGCGAAGCAACTCGCCACCCCACGACTGGTTTTCCGGCCCCAGTCCGAAGCCGTCCAGCGACAGGCCCAAAATCGGCCCCTCAAGGCCGTGTTCGGCCATGATCGCCGCCACATGGGCGTGGTGGTGCTGAACCGGGATCGTTTGCAGTCCCATGGCCAGCGCATAACGGCTGCTGTGGAAATCGGGGTGAAGGTCGTGGGCGACGGCAACGGGTTCAATGCCGGTTTGGTGACTGATTTGCGTGACCAGTTCCTCGAACCGGTAAACCGCGTCCACGGTATCCAGGTTGCCGACATCGTGGGAAACGAACGCCTTTTTTCCCGACGCAACGCAAACGGTGTTCTTGAGAAACGCGCCGACGCCTAGAACGGGCGGTACGTCCCTTGGCAAATCAAACTCCAGGGCGATAAGGTCTTGGCGCATGAAAATCTCGGCTAGTTCGCCCGGTTTTTGGCGGCAATGGTTGCGTCGCGCCTTGCGCTCAGCCATTCGTACCATTCGTCCAGACCGTCGCCCGCCGTCGCCGAAAGTTGCAGAATGCGGATGTCGGGATTGACCTGCTTGGCGTAGGCCATGCAACGCTCCACATCGAAGGACAGATAGGGCAACAAATCGACCTTGTTGAGGATCATCAGGTCGGCCTCAAAGAACATGTCCGGGTATTTCAGCGGCTTATCCTCACCCTCGGTCACCGAGAGAACGACGATCTTATGCGCTTCGCCCAGATCAAAAGCCGACGGACAAATGAGATTGCCGACGTTCTCGATGAAAAGCACGCTTTCGGCGTCCGGATCCAGATGCTCCAGCGCGTGGCCCACCATATGGGCGTCCAGATGACAGCCCTTGCCGGTATTGACCTGGGTGGCCGCCGCCCCCGTCGCACGGATGCGCTCGGCATCGTTTTCGGTTTGCTGGTCCCCTTCAACCACTGAAAACGGGAACTTTTCCTTCATGTCGGTGATGGTTCGGGCCAGCAGGGTGGTTTTTCCCGAGCCCGGGCTGGACACGAAATTCACCGTGAAGATTCCGCGATCTTTCAGGAAGCGCCGGTTGGCGTCCGCGTGGCGGTTGTTGACGCTGAGGATATCCTGTTCGATCTTCACCACACGCGCCGTACTCAGATCGGCGTCATGCGTCACGCCCATGGTGCTCGCATGTTCATGCGAATGCCCGTGGTCATGGTCGTGGGAATGCCCGTGCCCGTGCGAATGACCGTGATCGTGATCATGGTCATGGTCATGGTCATGATCGTGATCATGTCCGTCGTGGGAATGAACGTGGCCCGGCTGTCCGCAGCCGCATGTCAAACACATCAGTCGACCTCCAATTCCTGAATTCTAAGCGCGTCCCCGGCCCGCAACTCTATATCGACGCCATTGCATTGCGGACACGGCCCGAAGCGTTCCTTGACCGGCACAAGGTCCTCGCATTTGCGACACCACGCCTCGCCTTTGGTGCGAACGATGATCAGTTCCGCGCCGTCTGCCAGGGTTCCACGGGTAATGGCGTCAAAACACATTTCCATGGATTCCGGAACGGCGGTAGAAAGTTCGCCAACCTCCAGGGTTACGCTGTTGACCTTGCTATAGTTTTGAATCTCGGCCTGCTCTTGCAAAATCTTTAAGACGCCTTGGCAAAGTGACATCTCGTGCATGGCAGACCTTTCAAAAGACCGCTTCGACGGCCAACAAGGGCCGGGAAAAAAACGCCTAAACGCCCCAAAATGCAAGGAAAAACGTTATTCGGTCTGATGTTCCATATCGCCCAAGATCATCTGTGTGAGCGTATCCAGCGCGCCTTCGACTTCGGGGGACAACTCCTGGCCGTATGAAAAGTCTTTTCCCTCAATTCCGTAGACGCCCATCTTTGGCGGCAGACTTTTTAGAACACGCGCCATTTCGATGGCCTCGGCCACCGAAAATTGATGACTGGAATAATTAAATAGGCCGCTGGGAACCTCGGTGCAATTGGCGTCGAATTTATGGATGGTCCCGGCGGGCGCGCCCGAACGGGCCGCATCAATGACGATCACATGATCGGCATCCTCCCACGCTTGCATCAATTCGGTGCCGTCGCCGCTTAGCTCGACCACGTCCAAACCGTGTTCGCGCAGGCGATCAGCCACCGCCGGCCCGGCCCCGTCATCGCTGCGGAAGCGGTTGCCAACTCCGATAACCAAAGTTCGAGAAGCCGTCGCGCTACTCCCTGTCGATCGAGAAGTTGAGGAAGTGGGTCGCGCACGAGATGCAGGGATCGTAGTTACGGATCGTCTGCTCACAACGCCATTTCAAATCCTCGTCCGATAAATGAAGGTTGCCCTGAACGACGCCGCGCAAATCGCGCTCGATCTGCGGCTGATTTTGCGACGTGGGCGCCTGAATGCGCGCACTCACGATACGGCCTTCCTTGTCCAGCTCGTAGCGGTGCAGACAAATGCCGCGCGGCGCTTCCGTGCAGCCTGCGCCAATGCCCGGCCCCGGCTTAACCGTTACGCACGAAGCATCCGGAACCTCGTAAGCTTCGGCGAGACGCAAGGCTTCCTCCAACGCATAGACGGTCTCGACCATGCGCACGAGGATGCTTTGGTAAAGGTTGTTGCACTTCTTGCCCAACCCGCATTCCTTGGCCACGCTTTTGGCCAGTTTGGACAGTTGAGCATAGTTGTTGTTGTAGCGCGCGTTCGGCCCCGTGTAGTAGACGCTGCCGTCGGTCATCATGCCATGAAGCGCGTTGGAATGGGCAACGTGAGATTCCACAAAATGATCCGGGAAATCGGCAACCGCGATATCAAGCCCGCGGTTGGATACGATGCGCCCCTCGTGGATGGCATATTCGTCCGGGTGGCGCAGCGAAACGCACAGGTAATCGTCCTCGTAATCGGGGAAATCGAACCCGCCGAAAACCTTGCCTACGCCAATGGCCGCATCGATTGCCCATTTCAGGGGTTCGATCAGGGAACGAACGCTTTCCTTGCTCGGCACCTTGTAAAAGCCGCCGACTTTCATGTTGATGGGATGGGCCGCACGACCGCCGATAACCTCCAGAATGGTGTTGCCCAGCTTCTTCAATTGAAGCGCGGTTTCGACAATCTCGGGATCGTCTTTGGCCAGTTGCAGCGAATCCTGAAGGCCCAGGAAATCCGGCGCGTGCAGCATGGCTGCGTGCAGGACATGGCTTTCGATCCACTCGCCACAGTAAATCAGGCGGCGAAGATCGCGCAGTGTTCCCGTGACTTGGATTCCCAGCGCCTGTTCCATGGCCTGAGAGGAACCCATCTGATAGGCCAGCGGACAAATGCCGCAAATCCGGGCGGTAATATCGGGGGCTTCGCTGTAAATACGCCCTTGAAGGAAGGCTTCGAAAAAGCGCGGCGGCTCGAAGATACGAAAACGGATATCCTCGATCACGTCGTCCTTCACGCGGACATAAAGCGCGCCTTCGCCTTCAACACGGGCAAGGGCATCGACCTTGATGTTTCGCGCGGACGAAACCGCTTTTTTACCCGCCTTGGACTTGGCGCTTCCCTTTTTTTTCGCAGCAACCATCGACTTGCCCTTACTCATGAGCCTCGCTCTCCTTGCGGAAAGCGCTTGCATTGGCGTTGTACGACCGGAACAGGTGCTTGATGGATCTTTCGTCCATATCCATTCCGGCGAACCACTTCCCGAGGCTTTCGGTGTTCGGGGTTTCCTTCGGGCCGAAGCATCCGTAGCAGCCGCGCGTGAACGACGGGCACAGGTTGCCGCATCCGGCCTGGGTTACCGGGCCGAGACAGGGCGTTCCATGCGCGACCATGACGCACACCGAACCCTGACGCTTGCACTCGATGCACTGGGCATAAGGTGGAATATTGGGTTTGCGGCCATTGAGCAGCGCGTTGATCGCCTCGAGAAGCTGATTTTTGTTGATGGGGCAGCCGCGCAGCTCGAAATCCACATCCACATGGTCGCGAATGGCGGTCGAGGTCGAAAGCGTCTCGATGTATTCCGGGTTCGAGTAAACGGCGTCGATAAACCCGTCCACGTCCTTGAAATTTTTCAGGGCCTGGATGCCGCCCGCCGTCGCGCACGCGCCGATGGTGATCAGGAACTTGCTTTGTTTGCGCACCTTGCGGATGCGATCGGCTTCTTCGGGCGTGGTGACCGATCCTTCGACCAGCGAGACGTCGTAAGGTCCCGGAAGTTCGGCCCGTGTCGCCTCAAGGAAGTAAGCGATATCAACCGCACCGGCCACCGTAAGAAGTTCATCCTCGCAGCTTAGAAGCTGTAACTGGCACCCGTCGCACGACGAGAACTTCCAAACCGCCAGCTTCGGTTTTTTCTGCACCGCCATTATCAGAGCTCCTGGATCACGAAACGATCAGCGACCGCATCGAACGGAAACACCGGGCCGTCCTTGCAGACGAAATCCCCACCCAATTGGCAATGGCCGCAAAAACCGATGCCGCACTTCATGTTGCGTTCCAGCGACACATGAATGTCTTCTTGCGCGACGCCGCGTTCGACCAATGTGTCAACCGCGTAGCGCATCATCACCTCGGGTCCGCACACGAAAGCGACGGTATGATGGGGATCAAACCCGCCGCGACCGATCAGCTTGGTCACGACACCGACTTTGCCACCCCAACGGCCCGTGGCGTGGTCGACCGTTACATCGACCTGCATGTCAAACTGGCCGCGCCATTTTTCCAATTCCTTGCGAAACAGGATGTCCTCCGGCGTGCGCGCACCGTACATGATGCAGACGTTACCGTAGGCCTGACGATTGGCAAGGATTTGATAAATGGCGGGGCGCAACGGAGCCAGACCGATGCCGCCGGTAACGATAATGACATCGCTCCCCTCGGCTTCCTCGACCGGCCACGCGGTACCGAAGGGCCCGCGAACGCCAATGGTCTGGCCAACGCCCAACTTCCACATGGCGTTGGTGACATTGCCGACGGCCCGGGTCGTATGGACGATCTTGCTGTCATCGCCCGGGTCCCCGCTGATGCTAATGGGAATTTCGCCCACCCCGAACACATAGAGCATGTTGAACTGGCCGGGCAGGAATTTGAAACTCTTCCTTCTCTCGGCCGGAACAAGGTCAAGGGTGAACGTATCGCTTAGTTCTTTTTTGACCCGCTCGATCCGGAACGGAGCCGGGACCATCGGGTCGACGAGGGCAGCCATTTGGTTCATCTATTCTTTACCGATACCATAAAGATCCAGCATTTGCAGACGCGCATGGGCCAAACGTTCGGCAATGACCCTGACGAATCGCTTGTAGACGGCGTACCCGAGAGCCGGGTCGGCGTCGAGTTTGCCGCGCAGGCAGATCGCGTCGAAACTGACCAGACGGCTAAGCCGCGTGGCGCGGGCATCCCATTTCCAACGGAAAGGTGGGACAATCCACGACCAGCCCATCACGTCCCCGTCGTCGCAGCTTTGCAGAACGATGGAATCCCGTCCGGGAGCCCTGACTTCAAGGGCCACGGAACCGTGACGCACCATATAAAACTTGTCGGCGGGCTGTCCTTCGCGAAAGACGTACTGTCCTGCGTCGAAGCGCTCGTTGGCGGCGCAGCCTGCAATCAGTTCCAGTGCTTCGTCGTCCATCCCTTCAAAAAACGGATGGTCCCTGATCAGTTTATCAAGCCCAACTTCCTGCACCATTACTTCGCTCCCCCTTCGCTATCCCGGATCGCCCGGGCTTCTTCAGTGATATCAATCCCGACCGGGCACCAGGTGATGCAACGACCGCATCCGACACAGCCGGACTGTTCGAATTGATCAAACCACGAAGATAGCTTATGCGTCATCCATTGACGATAGCGTGACGCGCCTTCGCGACGAATGCTGCCGCCGTGGATGTAGCTGAAATCCATTGTGAAGCAAGAATCCCAGCGGCGGGTACGCACAGCGCTGGAACCGGTCAAATCGGTCGCGTCCTCGACCGTGTTACAAAAACAGGTCGGACAGACCATCGTGCAGTTGGCGCAACTGAGGCAACGCTTGGCGACTTCGTACCAGCGATTGTGTTCGAGGTTTCGCTTCAGCAACGGGCCGACGTCATCGACCATTTCGCGGCCCATTTTTGCGGCCGCCTTTTTGACCAAAGTATCGGCCTTGGCGATGTCACTGTCCTCGGCCGCGCTGCCTTTCAGCTTGGCCACGATCATTTGGCCGCGCGGCGAGCCCACTTCGACGACGAAGACATGGCGCGATTTTTCTGAAATTTCGGTCAGAGCCAGATCGAACCCGCCCGACGCCTTCGGTCCCGAATTCATCGACGCACAGAAACACGTTCCGCCGGCCTGCGTGCAGTTCACCGCAACGACGAACGCGGCGGCGCGGCGCGCCAGATAGCCCGGATCGGCAAACTCGCCGTTGTCGAACACGCGGTCATGGATTTGCAGCGCCTGAAGTTCGCACGGGCGTGCCCCGATGAACGCGTAGGCCGGAACCTCCGGCGTTTCCTCGACAATCCTGAACGCCTTTCCCTGCCGCCGGAATTCGCAGATTTTCTGGTCAGGCGGAAACAGGTAGCGCTTCCAGGAATGGGGGCCGACCACATAGTCGAAGTAAACCCCTTCGCGTCCCTTGACGAGCTTGTATTTTCCGCCGTCCTGTTCATCCTTCAATCCGACGGGAAGATCCGCCGACGAGGCAAGCTCGGCATATACAATCGCTCCATCCTCGAGCCTTGGTCCAACAACCTGGTATCCCTCGGCCGCCAATACGGCAATGAGTTTCTGGAGCCCTTTGTCGGCGTCAATGATGAACGCCTGATTGGTCGATTTGTTGGCCGTCATTTTCCCTTGGAATTCCCTTGGTGAGTCTGACTGGGCACCGTCGTCGCCGACGTGTTCTGTGCCAAGAGCGTATACCCTGCACAGGCCATTTGCATTAATATAGACCCGACGAATAGTAAACTCTTTTTTGTTGATCATGAAAACAATTATCAATAAACAAAAGAAATGAAGCACAAATACAATAGAATATAAATATGGGATGGTCTGCCCAACTTGTCATAGGTGAAGTAATCTCAATAATTACTGCGTTTCACCCATATGTTGTCCCAAAAACGGTTTTTTTTCAAACTTGCCAGTGCATGTTTGATTAGGTTTTTCTAATGTTTCATTTCGTCCGCCGTCTCGGTTATCATTTGGCGTGCGGCACTTCCCTCCCATTCTTTTCTTTTGTTCACAGTGCGAACATTTTTTTCACAGTGCGCAGAGACTTGGCTTTTTCACCATGTGAAAGCATTATCTAAAAAATGCCGGTCCGGAAGTGCGGGCAAGCCAACGATTTACAGATGGAAAAAAATGATGCGCGCAATTGAAATATCCGAACCGGGTGGGCCCGAGGTGCTGAAACCGACCACACGCGAACAACCAAAACCGGGTCCCGGAGAGGTGCTGATTCGTGTCGCGGCAGCGGGCGTGAACAGCCCCGATCTGAAACAACGGGCCGGCGCCTACCCGGCGCCCAAAGGTGCATCCGACCTGCCGGGTCTGGAGGTGTCGGGAACGGTCGAAGCGATGGACGCGGGTGTGACGGAATGGGTCATCGGCGACGCCGTATGCGCGCTTGTCAACGGTGGCGGATATGCCGAATTTTGCGCGGTTCCGGCGGGCCAGTGCCTGCCCGTTCCCACGACCCTGAATTTGGTCGAAGCCGCGGCCCTTCCCGAGACCTTTTTTACGGTGTGGAATAACGTGTTTTTGAGGGGCGGTTTGAAGGCTGGTGAATCGTTCCTGATTCACGGCGGTTCCGGCGGCATTGGAAGCGCCGCCATTCAGATCGCCAAGGCCATGGGAGCGACCGTTTTCGCGACCGCTTCAACGGACGAAAAATGCGACGCCTGCAAACGTCTGGGCGCGGACCGCGCCATCAATTACCGCACCGAAAATTTTGTTGAAATCGTCAAGGCCGAGACGCCCAACCGCGGCGTCGACGTTATTCTCGACATGATCGGCGGGGCCTACGTTCAGCGCAACATCAAGGCGCTTGCCGTTGAGGGACGATTGGTTCAAATCGCCTTCGACACGGGGGCGCAGGTTGATCTCAATCTGATGTCGATCCTGCTGAAACGTCTGACCCTGACGGGTTCCACCCTGCGTCCGCGCTCCGCCGAATTCAAGGCCGAGATCGCCAGGCAATTACGCAATCGTGTATGGCCGAAAATCGAAGCCGGAACCATCAAACCCGTCATCCACGCGGTCTTCCCGCTGGACGAAGCCGCCGACGCCCACCGCATGATGGAACAGGGCGGTCATATCGGAAAGATCGTGCTGGAGGTTTGACCTTCGTAAATTGGGGTGCGAAGGATTGTTTTTTGGCGTAAAACTGCGCCACTGAAAAAATCACAAATTTACCAATTGGGGAGAGGAAACTATGGAAAAGCCGGTCTATTACGCACCGACCGATTATGGCGACTACGCGTTTTCAGTGGCCGCCGCTGCCGTCAAATTCGGCGCAGGCGTTCTGGTCGAATTGGGCGGCGACGCGAAATCGCTGGGTCTCAAGCGGGTCGCGCTGTTCATGGACCCCAAGGTGCGCAATACTGAACCGGCGGCGGTGGCCGAAAAATCCCTGAAAGAAGCCGGTGTCGATTACGTCATTTACGATGAAATCAAGATCGAACCGACCGACCGCTCGTTCATGGAAGCCGCGGCGTTTGCCACCGAGGGAAATTTCGACGGCTTTGTCTCGCTGGGCGGCGGGTCGACCATGGACACGGCCAAGGCGGCCAACCTGTATTCCACCCACCCGGCGGATTTCCTGGCCTACGTCAATCTGCCCTACGGCGAATTCCGCCCCGCGCCCGGCCCGCTGAAACCCCATATCGCGTGTCCCACCACATCGGGAACCGGCAGTGAAACCACCAGCACGGCGGTCATGGACATCGTCGATCTGAAGGTCAAAACCGCGATCTCGCAAAAACTGATGAAACCGACACTGGCCCTGATCGACCCGACAACGGCGGAAAGCATGCCTGCCGGTGTCGTTGCGGCAACCGGTTTTGACGTGCTGACCCACGCCATCGAGAGCTACACCGCGCGCCCCTACACCACGCGGGCACGTCCGGCCACGCCCGACCAGCGGCCCGTGTTTCAGGGGGCCAACCCCTACAGCGATACCAGCAGCCTGCATGCCATTAGCTTGGGCGGCAAGTATCTGGTTCGCGCCGTCAAGGACCCGGACGATCTGGAAGCGCGCCATATGCTGATGTTGGCGGCGACCACCGCCGGATTGTCGTTCGGCAACGCGGGCGTTCATCTGCCCCACGCCATGTCTTATGGCGTCGCCGGGTTGTGCCACACCCTGGTGGCTGACGGCTACGAGAACGACAACCCCATGGTTCCGCACGGCATCGCCTGCATTCTCAATGCGCCCGCCGCGTTTCGCTTCTGCGCGCCGGCCTGCCCTGAGCGGCATCTGGAGGCGGCCGCCGCCTTGGGTGCCGACGTGCGCAACGCCGATCCCGAGCACGGCGGCAAATTGCTGACCGACAAGCTGATCGAAATGATGCGTGAAACGGGCCTGCCCAATGGCACCGGCGCTCTGGGGTTCACCGAAGACGATATCCCGGAATTGACCAAACGCGGATACAATCAGCCACGCCTTCTCATCCTCGCCCCGCGCGAGGTCACTGAACAAGACGTCGCCGACATGTACCGCGACGGCCTGAAATACTGGTAAGGAGCCAAATATGAGCGCCCCCATTCTGGTTGGCATATCCGGCGCGACCGGCGCCATCTATGGCATTGAGTTGCTGCGCGCGCTCAAGGCCATGGGGCAACCGGCGCACCTGATCCTGAGCGAATGGGGGGCGCAGACCATTGGACTGGAGACGGACTTCACGCTGGATGAAGTCCGATCTCTGGCCGACAAGGTTTACAGCAACAAGGATATGGCCGCCGCCGTATCAAGCGGGTCGTTCGTCACGCGCGGCATGGTCATCGCGCCGTGCTCGGTCAAAACCCTGTCGGGCATCGCCAATTCGTTCACCTACAATTTGATGATTCGCGCCGCCGACGTAAACCTGAAGGAACGCCGCCCGCTGGTGGTGGTTTTCCGCGAAGCGCCCCTGCACAAGGGCCATCTGGACCTGCTGAGCCGCGCCGTCGATATGGGCACCGTCCTGCTTCCGCCCATGCCCGCGTTTTACAACAAACCCGAAACCATCGACGACATGGTGCGCCACACCGTCGGCAAAATCCTTGACCAATTCGGCTTCGAACACGACCTTATGAAGCGCTGGACCGGCGTATAACACAACAAGATCGGCAACAAAAATTGACGGCCTCACCTGCCACATTCAAAGCACCCGTCCCGTTTCAGGTCATGACCAAGCCCAACGGGCCGCGCTGTAATCTGGACTGCACCTACTGCTATTATCTGGAAAAGGACCGCCTTTATCCGGACACCAAGAAATTCCGCATGAGCGACGAGGTGCTGGAAGTTTTCGTGCGCGACTATATCGCCTCGCAAAGGCGCGCGGGCGCGCCGGAAATCTGGTTTTCGTGGCAGGGCGGCGAGCCGACCATGCTCGGCGTCGGGTTCTTCGAAACCGTCGTCGAACTGCAAAAAAAGTACTGCCCCGATGGTGGCGTGATCCGCAACGCCCTGCAAACCAACGGCACCCTGATCGACGACGAATGGGCAGCTTTTTTCAAGAAAAACGAATTTCTGATCGGCCTGAGCATCGACGGCCCTAAGGATTTGCACGATCACTACCGCGTGGATCGCCGCGAATTGCCCACTTTCGACAAGGTTATGGCCGGTCTGGAAACGCTGAAGCGCCATGAGGTCGAATTCAACGCGCTGGTCGTCGTCAACCGCCAGAATTCGCGCCGCCCGCGCGACGTCTATCGATTCTTGAAGGAAAACGGCGTCGAATTCATGCAGTTTATCCCGCTGGTCGAGCGCTCGGCTGACGGCGAAACCCTGGCAGGCGCGCCCCAACAGGACGACGAAGGCATCAAGGCCAAGGTGACGCCCTGGAGCGTCCTGCCCAAGGCCTACGGCGATTTTCTGGTCAGCATCTTCGACGAGTGGATCAAGGCCGACGTCGGCAAGATATTCGTCCAGTTTTTCGACGTGCAACTGGGGTTATGGATGGGCGGCCCGGCGGGTCTGTGCTGGTTCGCCGAAACCTGCGGCCAGGGGCTGGCCATGGAGCACAACGGCGATCTCTACGCCTGCGACCACTACGTCTATCCAGAGTATCTACTGGGCAATATCACCGAGACGCCCATGGACGAATTAGTCTCCTCGCCAGCCCAAACCCAGTTCGGTCAGGACAAAAGAGATTCACTACCGAAAAAATGCGTCGAATGCCGCTTCAAGTTCGCCTGTAACGGCGGCTGTCCCAAGCACCGTTTTCTGGATACGCCCGATAAAGAGCCCGGCCTCAATTACTTCTGCGCCTCCTACATGCGCTTTTTCAAGCACGCCGCGCCCTACTTGCGCACCATGGCCGACCTCGCCCACCGCGGACAACCACCCGCAGGCGTCATGGAAATCGTCCGTCAACACAAGGAACGGGCCTCCGGCGCCACAAAACCCAAAGCCAAACCCGGCCGCAACACCCCCTGCCCCTGCGGCAGCGGCAGGAAATTCAAGGCTTGTTGCGGGCGGGTGAAGGCGTAGGCAGAGCCTCCGTCGAACCAACCGCCAATCGTCCCCATATAACCATCAGTCCAAACCGATTTTTTGCGGAAGGTCATCGCCGTATGCAAACGATCGCAGCCTACATCGGTGCAGCCATTGCCGAGATTGCCGGGTGTTTTGCGTTTTGGGGGTGGTTGAGGCTGGGGAAATCTGTCTGGTGGCTGGTGCCGGGTATGGCGTCGCTGGCTCTCTTTGCCTACCTTCTGACCCTCGTTGATAGCACCGCCG
>Ga0233430_1003960_pt1:2500-14290 | contig 14290 bp, 9 predicted proteins | sample SI_118_April2016_2_FD_179883 | JGI IMG/M metagenome (GOLD analysis project Ga0233430, IMG submission 179883) | Seawater microbial communities from Saanich Inlet, British Columbia, Canada - SI_118_April2016_150_MG | ecosystem: Environmental > Aquatic > Marine > Inlet | place: Canada... | reverse complement strand
AGACTCCGTTAGTGGAGCTACAGTAAATTGGAATACGTCGAACATACCCTCAGGAAAATATCTTAAGATCATAGTAATGGGGTATGTTAACGTTTAATATTCTAATGGTTTTTCGTGATTCCGGGAGTCCGTGAGGGCTCCCGGTTTTTTTTGCAATGAATGTGGATACTTGATTACCCTTCGATAAGCTCAGCGTGACGAAAATATTGCACTCAACGATTATTGTTCGGTATTTGGGATATTGCTAATTGGCCGAGCGCTAGTGTGAGGCGAGGGCGATGATGGAACCGGGGAAGATGCCCAGGCTGACGGTTGTGATCACTCCTATAAAAACTACAAAGAGGGTCAACGGTGTCAGCGAGATATTAAACTCAGCTTCGGGCTCTTTCATGTACATGAATATGATGACCTTCAGGTAATAGTAGAAGGAAATAGCGCTGTTGAGAACGGCGATGACAACGAGTGTGATGAGTCCTTCCTGAATCGCCGCACTGAAGATATAAAATTTTGCGATGAACCCGGCAAAGGGCGGCAGGCCTCCTAATGATAGCAGGAAAATGGTCATACTAAGGGCTAGCACGGGGTGTTTGTAAGCCAGGCCTGAGTAATTTTTCATTTCCAGATTCTCTTCACCTTTTCGGCCAAGGATAATAATGATACCAAATATGCCAAAGGTCATGAAGGTATAGGTGAGCATGTAAAACAACAGGCTCGAACTGCCGAGAGAGTTTTTGGCTATGACTGCCATCAGGATGTAACCTGCATGCGAGATACTGGAAAATGCCAACATTCGTTTGATGTTGGTCTGCATGATGGCGCCCAGATTTCCAAAAAACATACTGAGGACGGCGACCGTGCTCAGGAGAATTTCCCAGGAAGGTGCCAGCTCCGGGAAGGTTTCCGCAAACACTCGAAAGAATGCGGCGAATGCTGCAGCCTTGGGTCCAACTGCCATGAAAGCGGTCACTGGAGTGGGAGCCCCTTGGTAAACATCGGGAGCCCACATATGAAAAGGCACCGAGGCAACTTTGAATCCAAACCCAATAATGAGTAGGACCAATCCCATCAGAAGCAGGGGATTAGACTGGGCCGCAGGATTTTGTACAACCTCCGCGATTTTAAACAGGTTTGTGCTTCCGGTGGAGCCATAAACCAAAGTCATTCCATACAGCAGGAACCCTGTAGCAAAAGCACCCAGCATAAAATACTTCAAGGCCGCTTCGTTGGATCTAAGGTCATCTCGTCGTATTCCCGCTAGAACGTAAAGGCAGATCGAAACGATTTCGATGCCAAGGAAAATCATGATCATGTCAGTGGAAGAAGCAAGAAGAATCATCCCTACGGTACAGAACAGGATGAGGGCATAATACTCACCTGCTCGTATGCCTTCTCGTTCGTTGTATTCCACTGATAAAAGAATCGCCAGTGCGGAACTGATGGTAAATATGCAAATGAAAAACAATGAAAGGTGATCAACAATATAACTATCGTTGAACGAGTAGGCCGGAATCGGGTTCTTGGCAAAGGCGCTGATTGCTGTCATCAGCAGGCCGACCAGGCTGATAAATACCAGTAGGGTTTTGTTCCGCCCGCCAAAAAGGTCCACCACTAGCACCATCATAGCGAATACGCTCAACACGAGCACAGGCGCCAGGGCAATCAGGTCAATAGATTCGGGTGCAAGAATGGGTTCCACAGTTATTCCTTAATATTAGCTGGCATTTGAAGTTGCTGGTTCAAACTTGCCATTTCAGTAGGGGTAATGAGTCGGGCATGTTCCCCGTGTTTATTATTTTGTTTGTCTTTGTGATCGTTATCGTGGTGCTCCCTTTGAGGCCGGAAATTATCCGGGTTTACTTTGGAGACCAAATGCGTGACCGAAGCGTCAAACGTCTTCATGAAAGGTTTGGGGTACAAACCAATCCAGAAAATCAGGATGATCAGGGGAACCACTGTTATCATTTCCCGAGTATTCATATCTTTCAATTTCATGTTTTCCGGATTTTTCAACTCCAGGAACATGACACGCTGGAACATCCACAGGATGTAGCAGGCCGCAAGAATGACACCCGACGTGGCGAAAGCGGCCCAGAGTCCATTAACCTGGAAAATGCCCAGAAGCACAAGGAACTCGCCGACAAACCCGTTCATACCCGGTAGCCCGATTGAAGACAGGGCAGCGATCATAAAACAGACGGTGTACCTCGGCATGATTTTAGCCAGCCCACCAAACTCAGAGATCAATCGGGTATGGCGTCGGTCGTAAATGACACCAACCAAAAGGAAGAGGGCACCGGTGCTGATTCCATGATTGATATTTTGAATCAACGCTCCTTGAATTCCATAAGGATTCAGCGCAAAAATTCCCAGCATCACAAATCCGAGATGACTGACGCTGGAATAGGCAACCAGTTTTTTCAAGTCTTCCTGAACCATCGCTACCAAAGCCCCGTATATGATACCGATGATGGACAGCCACGCAATCATGGGAACAAATTCGTAAGAGGCCTGGGGGAAGAAGGGTAAGTTAAAGCGCAGGAACCCATAGGTACCCATTTTCAACAGCACACCTGCCAGAATGACGGAACCCGCAGTAGGGGCTTCAACATGAGCGTCAGGCAGCCAGGTGTGGAACGGAAACATCGGTACTTTGATGGCAAAAGCCAGAAAAAAGGCCATCCACAGCCATTTCTGCGTGCCAAGAGGGGCACTCAAATGTTCAGTTATATAGAGTATGTCAGCCGTTGCCACCCCGGTCGTTTCTTGAATATGGAAATAGATCCAGAGGATGGCCACCAGCATGAGCAAGGAGCCAACGGCAGTGAACAGGAAAAACTTTATGGACGCATAAATCCGGCGTGGACCACCCCATACACCGACGATGATATACATGGGAATCAGTTGGAACTCCCAGAAGACATAAAACATGAAAAGGTCAAGAGCGATGAAAACCCCAAGCATGCCGGTTGAAAGAACCAACATGGCTATCATGTATTCGCGGATATGTTTCGTGATATCCCATGAGGCTATCACGCAGATCATGGTCAGGAAGGTGGTCATCACATAAAGTAAGAGTGAAATACCATCCAGGCCGATGTGATAGTTGATGCCCCAGGCTTCTATCCAGGGAATGTTCAACTCAAACTGCATTTTATGGGTTGTGATGTCGAAATTGGTCCACAACAGTAGCGAGAGTAGAAAATCTGCGACAGCCACAGCGAGAGCAGTCTGCTTAATCACTCCTGCATTTTCTCTTGGCAGGAAGACCAGAAACAGCGCCCCAAATAAAGGCAAAAATGTAACAAGAGTTAAAAACATTTTAGAACATCACCAGCAAAAGACTGATAAAACCTACAACAATAAATAATGCATAGTTACGGACGAAACCGGATTGAAATGCCTGAGCCTGGCGACTGAACCAGCCGATTATTTTCGCAGTACCGTTTACGGCACCATCAATTCCCTTGGCATCACATTCCTTCCAAAGTAGTTTAGAACCTTCTATGGTAGGTTGCACAAACGCATCATCATAAAGTTCGTCCACATAATATTTGTTCTGCACCAGATCCAATCCCCATTGCTTCTCGGTAAATTTTGCTGGTAGATCGGGTCGCTTAATATAGAACATGTAAGCGGCAAAAATTCCGGTGAGTGCAACTGCGGCGGAAAACAGCATCAGCAAGGATTCAATCCAGAGATTGTGCTCTTTCGGTTCCAGCAGATGCGCCCAGGAAGGTGCATGCTTACCCGCTTGATGGAGCATATGTTCAGAATGCTGTAGCGCACTCGCAAGATCAAAATGAAGAACCGGCTCTAACCAGTTATGCAGAATATGCCAACCATGTATGAGCGGGATACCCAGTATTCCCCCTACCGTAGCAAGGCCGGCCAAAACCACCAGTGGCATGGTCATCACTTTGGGTGATTCGTGCGGGTGTACAGAAGGATCTACTCGAGACTCTCCATGGAAAGTCATGAACACCAGCCGGAACATGTAAAATGCGGTCAGCAAGGCGGCAGATATTCCCATTCCCCAGAAAATGATGTTCCCATCCATTAGAGAGTGATACAGCACTTCGTCTTTACTGAAGAAGCCTGATAACGGAGGTATTCCGGCAATGGCCAGAGTTGAAACTAGAAATGTCCAGTAGGTAACGGGCATATGATTTTTGAGTCCGCCCATCTTACGCATATCCTGTTCACCATGAATGCCATGAATAACGCTACCGGAACCAAGAAAAAGACAAGCTTTAAAGAAAGCGTGGGTTACGAGGTGGAAAATCGCAGCGGTATAAGCACCCACACCGCAAGCCAGAAACATATAGCCGATCTGGCTAACTGTGGAGTAGGCAAGGACACGTTTGATATCGAATTGTGTCATGCCGATCGTTGCTGCCATTATCGCAGTACCCCCGCCAATGAACGCGACCACAGTCATGGTCAGAGGCGAAAGGTTGAACAACACGTTGCACCGTACAACCATATAGACCCCTGCCGTTACCATAGTCGCCGCATGGATCAGGGCGCTAACCGGTGTGGGTCCTTCCATCGCGTCCGGGAGCCAGGTGTAAAGCGGGATCTGCGCTGACTTACCGGTGGCACCGACAAACAATAACATGGTGATGATGGTGACTATTTCTCCACCATAGATCAGTTTTTCCGGAGCAGCGTGCATCACATCGGTGAAATCGATGGTGCCAAAAATATTGAATATGTACATGACTGCGAGGAGAAAGGCAAAGTCACCGACACGGTTGACGATGAATGCCTTCGTGCCGGCATCGCAGGCTGATTTCTTTTCGAAATAATAACCAATGAGAAAATAGGAACAGCACCCCACGCCTTCCCAGCCAATGAACATGAGCAAAAAGTTGTTGCCCATAACAAGGAGGAGCATGGCAGAAGCAAACAAATTAAAATAGGCAAAGAACCGGTAGTAACTGAATTCTTCATGCATGTAGCCGATGGCATAAACATGGATGATGAAGCCGACACCGGTTACGACAAACATCATGACCAAGGTGAGCGGGTCAATCTGAAAACCAAAATCTACAGAAAAATCACCGGCACCGAACCAGGTCCAGACAACCTGTTCAAAGACGTGTTGACCTTCTGGCAACATGAGGAAGCCAACATAGACCAAAACGGAGGTAAGAAAAGACAGGGCCATACTGCCACATGCTATAAGCCCCACGGCATTTTTACCTATCTTCAAACCGAAAAAACCGTTGATGATTGATCCGATCAACGGATATAGGGGGATCAGGCAGGCTAATTTCAGCAACATACCATTTTTACCATTTTAACAGGTTAAATTCGTCCAGATTGACGGTCGGTTTATTCCGATGTAAAGCGATAATAATAGCAAGTCCAACCGAAACCTCGGCGGCGGCGACACACATCACCATAAAACTGAAAATCTGTCCGCTCGAGAGGTTCATGTAATGGTCGAACGAAATCAACGAAATATTTACCGCGTTCAACATGATTTCAATAGACATAAATACAACGATGACGTTTCTACGTATCAAAACGCCTACGATTCCGATCACGAACAAAGTCGCGCTCAACATCAGGTAGTGTGATAAAGGAACAGTTTCTTCAAGCATATTCAGTCCAATTTGTTTTTAGCCAGGACTACTGCCCCGACCATTGCCGCAAGTAAAAGAATCGATGCTACTTCAAAAGGAAGCACGAAATCTGTAAATAGAGTTTCACCAATGTTCGCCACCGTACCGAAACTGTCGGGAAGGGTAGCCGGCGTATCTATCTTTGCCGAGAACAAGATATCTGAAATCTTGTATAAAATTCCTATAGCCAGAACTCCGGTCAATACAGAGAGCAGTAAATTTTTATCTCTGGCGACCCAGCCCATGTCGTCACCTTTTTTCAGGTTGAGCAACATAATGACGAACATGAACAAAACCATAATGGCTCCGGCATAAATGATGACCTGCAATATGGCGATAAAATGAGCCTGTTGCAAAACGAAAATTCCTGCCAAACCAAGCATCATACCAATCAATGAAAGGGCCGAGCCTACGGGGCTGTTGTTAAAGACAACGCCGAGGGCGAGTACCACACAAAATCCGGCCAGCGGATAAAAGATTAGTAGTTCCATTTTGCGTACATGTTCCGGGTGAATTCAATCCGTTTTTGCAAATCGGCAACCGGGACTAAAAGTTGCTCTTTGGTATAAAGCATTTGTTTTCGATCGAGCATGGATATTTCACACTCGTCACTCATGAAGATGGCTTCTTCCGGACAGGCCTCTTCACAGTTTCCACAAAAAATGCAAATAGCATAATCGATGTTAAAAACATCGGGCCATCTTTCATATTGGTTTTGTTTGCCGCTATTCTGACCGGGTTCAATGTGAATGCAATAAGCCGGGCAGGCAATTTCACAAAGGCCGCAGGCAACGCAAGCTGGTTGCCCGTCTTCGTTCTGCGCCAGCACAGGCCTCCCTCTATAAGCGACTGGGTATTGCACCTGTTCTTCCGGGTAATAGACAGTCATAATCCTTCTATTTTTTTCAGTACCCAGAAAAAAAGGAATGAAGCCAAACAAATTATGAAAGAAACGACGCGTAGTGAGCCACATCCCTTTTATAATTTCAGGGATGTAGGACTTCTCCCACCAAGTCATCTCGGATCCTCTATTTACGTAATAAGCCATAAGGGCACTCCTTTAATTCAGCGCCAGGATTACGAGTCCGGTAACAAGAATATTAGCCAGGGATAAGGGAAGAAGAATCTTCCAACCCAACTTCATTATTTGATCGTAACGGAATCGGGGAAGTGTCCACCGAATGATCATCTGCAAATATATGAAGAAACAAACCTTGGCAAAAAATACGCCTACATGTATCAACATCACAACGAGATTCGAACCCGTGGTGCCGAGAAAGTCAAACCAGGAAAGCAACGTGGCCGTTGTTAAAAATGGAATATGCCACGCGCCTAAAAACAAAATAGTCATGATCGCTCCGATCGTGACCATTTCTATAAACTCTGCCATGAAAAACATACCAAACTTGAGCCCACTGTATTCGGTGAAATAACCGGCAACCAGTTCCGACTCTGCTTCGGGTGCATCAAAAGGGATACGTTTGTTCTCAGCAATGGATGCCGTCAGGAACATAATAAACCCGAGAGGCTGAAGAAAAATTCCCCACATCCAGAAGTTTTCCTGGATGGCACCAATTTCTGTCAGCTTCATAGATTCATAAACCATCAGGACACCAATAATGGTGAGTCCCATGGTGACCTCATAAGAAATCATCTGCGAAGCGGTTCGCATGGAACCTAAGAGAGACCAGTTGTTGTTGGAACTCCAGCCAGCGATGACGTATCCATAAGTTGCCAGAGACGCAATGGCAAAAACGAAAAGCAGGCCGACATCTAAATCTGAAATTACCAGATTAACTTCTGTATCAAAGAGTGTGTATTGCCCGCCAAAAGGTACAACCGCAAAAGTCAGGAGGGCAGGGACGAGAGCTATGATCGGGCTAATTGTATGAAGAACCTTATTGGCACCATCAGGAATGAAATCTTCCTTGGTAAACATTTTCAAGGCATCAGCAATTATGTGGAAAAGACCTAACACGGTGAATCCCATAATGTCAGCACGGTTAGCTCCGATTCGATCTTGCATGAGGGCACTCTGTTTTCGTTCCACCCAAGTCAAGACAGGGGCAAAAAACCCAACGGTGACCGCAAAGATGAACAAGATTTTAACCAGCGTTATGAATAATTCGACCAGCATGGTCTTTCCTTAATTCAACGGCCCGATCAAAGGTTGCCGTTTGTTAATGGGGTAATCTTTTCGCAAAGGATGTCCTTTAAACTCTTCATAGAGCAGTATTCGTCTCAAGTTTGGATGGTCACGAAATTTGATTCCATACATGTCCCATATTTCGCGTTCATACCAGTTTGCCGTTTTCCATAAGGATGTAATCGAGTCTGCAATACAGTCTTCTATAGAGACGGGAATTTTTACCCGTAACCGATGATTATGTTTGAGGGAATAAAAATGATAAACTACCTCAAACCGCTCATCCTTCTTGGAGACATAATCAACGGCTGTAATATCCATTAAAAAGTTGAACGCCAACTCCGCATCATCTCGTAGGAATTTGAAAAACTCATTCCCACAATTTTTTTTCACAGTGACAGTTTGGTCACCGCGAAAGTCATGACTGTCAATCACATTGGAACCGTGCTGACTCTTGATACGTTCAATGATTTTTTTTTCAGACATCGTTTATTAATCCCAAAATATCTTTTTACGTAGAACCTATAACCCGCTTGGCTCTGGGCTTATTCCCAATCCAGTCCGCCGCGCTTCCAGACATAAAGAAGCCCGACACCAAGAATGAGAATGAACAAAAGCATTTCTATAAAACCGAACATTCCCAATCTCCTGAACAGAATGGCCCAAGGGAAAAAGAAGATGGCTTCTATGTCAAACAGAACAAACAAAACTGCTACAAGGTAAAACTTTACGGAGAAACGCTGATGGGGGGAAACCAACTGACTTTCGCCGCACTCAAAGGGTTCCATTTTGTCGGCGAACTTCCTTTTAGGACCTAACAAGGAAGTCATCAAGACCATACCTCCGGCGATGCCAAGAGACATGAGTAACATTATTGCGGCGCCTATGTATTGCTCAAGCATATAATTTTAGAAACGATTTGGCGTTTTTAAAAAATGCAGTAAACCGAGAACTGTCTGTGAATTCTTAAATTTCCAGACGATCAGAACCTTCTCCTCCAAGGCTCTCCTAAACCCCCAAAAACAAATAGTTAACCGGACTCTGGGGCAAGGCTTGAAACTCGGTCAAATAGAAGGCCGATAGTAACCAAGCAGGTAGTTTTTGTCAATGAAAAAGCGTTGAAATTCTTAATAATTCCTTGGGCTGTAATAGAGGTTTTATAGGACGAATTCAGGTGGGTTTATGAGTGAGGAGCAAAACGCAATTTCAAGAGGGAAAGGGGATTGGAATGAGGAGGAAAAGGAGTCCATGAACAGGGTAGGAGAGGGCAAAAAAAAACGCCCTCAGCGCGTATCGCTGAAGGCGTTTTAAAAAAAAGCCCGGCCTCGTCCTACTCTCCCACACAGCTGCCCGTGCAGTACCATCGGCGCTGAAAGGCTTAACTTCCGTGTTCGGAATGAGAACGGGTGTGGCCCTTTCGCTAATAAGACCGGAAAATTTAAATCCGATAATATAAAATTTAACAATTGAATTAGTTTGAAATAGCAGGGAAAAATAAGATCAAGCCTCACGACTTATTAGTACCAGTTAGCTGAACACATTACTGTGCTTACACATCTGGCCTATCAACCTTGTAATCTTCAAGGAGTCTACAGTCTCCCCGAGGGGAGAAGAGATATCTTGTTTTAGGGTTGGCTTCCCGCTTAGATGCTTTCAGCGGTTATCCTTTCCAAACATAGCTACCTGGCAATGCAATTGGCATCACAACCAGCACACTAGAGGTTTGTCCATTCCGGTCCTCTCGTACTAGGAACAGCTCCCTTCAAATATCTAACACCCACGACGGATAGGGACCGAACTGTCTCACGACGTTCTAAACCCAGCTCGCGTACCGCTTTAATGGGCGAACAGACCAACCCTTGGGACCTGCTTCAGCCCCAGGATGCGGTGAGCCGACATCGAGGTGCCAAACCGCCCCGTCGATATGGACTCTTGGGGGCGATAAGCCTGTTATCCCCGGCGTACCTTTTATCCGTTGAGCGATGGCCCTTCCACTTGGAACCACCGGATCACTAAGACCTACTTTCGTACCTGCTCGACTTGTAAGTCTTGCAGTCAAGCTCTCTTATGCCTTTACACTCGTTGGCTGGTTTCCAATCAGCCTGAGAGAACCTTCGCGCGCCTCCGTTACATTTTAGGAGGCGACCGCCCCAGTCAAACTACCCGCCTGACATTGTCCCTGACCCGGATTCACGGGATCGAGGTTAGAATAGCAGTGTAATAAGGGTGGTATTTCAAGGGTGACTCCACCTCGGCTAGCGCCGAAGCTTCAAAGTCTCCCACCTATCCTACACATACTAAACCGATATTCCATATCAGGTTGTAGTAAAGGTGCACGGGGTCTTTCCGTCCTGTCGCGGGAAACCGGCATCTTCACCGGTATGTCAATTTCACTGAGTCCCTGGTTGAGACAGTGTAGCCATCGTTACGCCATTCGTGCAGGTCGGAACTTACCCGACAAGGAATTTCGCTACCTTAGGACCGTTATAGTTACGGCCGCCGTTTACCGGGGCTTCAATTCAGAGCTTCGTCCGAAGACTAACCCCTCCTTTTAACCTTCCGGCACCGGGCAGGCGTCAGACCCTATACATCGTCTTGCGACTTCGCAGAGTCCTATGTTTTTAGTAAACAGTCGCGGCTACCTGGTCACTGCAACCTCTCTCGGCTCCAGAAGCAAGTTCTTTCACCTAATAGAGGCACTCCTTATCCCTAAGTTACGGAGTCAATTTGCCGAGTTCCTTAACCAGAGTTTTCTCAAGCGCCTTAGTATTCTCTACTCATCCACCTGCGTTGGTTTAGAGTACGGTCGGCCAGACCACTCACTAGAGGTTTTTCTCGGTAGCATGGGATCATCTAGTTCGCTTGTCCCGAAGGAGAAGCTCCACATCACGTCTCGGAGTTGAATGGCGGCCCGGATTTGCCAAAGCCACCCTCCTACCTGCTTGTACCGGGACATCCAACACCCGGATAGACTACCCTTCTACGTTACCCCATCGCTAATAACGCGATTTGGCCGGTACGGGAATATTAACCCGTTTCCCATCAGCTACGCATTTCTGCCTCGCCTTAGGGGCCGACTTACCCTGAGAGGATTACCCTTCCTCAGGAAACCTTGGATTTTCGGCGAACAGGTTTCTCACCTGTTTTATCGTTACTCATGCCGTCATACTCACTTCCATACAGTCCACCCGTCCTTACGGTCGAGCTTCAACCCAGTATGGAACGCTCCTCTACCAGAGGAAACCATCGAAATGATTTCCAATTCACAGCTTCGGTGCCATGCTTAGCCCCGTTAAATTTTCGGCGCAGGTACACTTGATCAGTGAGCTATTACGCTTTCTTTAAAGGATTGCTGCTTCTAAGCCAACCTCCTGATTGTCTGTGTATTCCCACAGCCTTTCCCACTTAGCATGACTTTGGGACCTTAGCTGGTGATCTGGGCTCTTTCCCTTTCGACCATGGACCTTATCACCCATAGTCTGACTCCTGCAGTACCACATATGGAATTCGAAGATTGGTTGGGTTTGGTAACCTGGTGAGGCCCCTAGCCCATCCAGAGCCCTACCTCCATATGCTATTTTATGCAAGGCTAGTCCTAAAACTATTTCGAGGAGAACCAGCTATTGCCGGGTTTGATTGGCCTTTCACCCCTATCCACAACTCATCCAAAGTCTTTTCAACGACTACTGGTTCGGGCCTTCACGAAGTGTTACCTTCGCTTCACCCTGGTCATGGATAGATCACCCGGCTTCGGGTCTACTCCACATAACTAATCGCCCTATTAAGACTCGCTTTCGCTACGGCTACACCTAACGGCTTAACCTTGCTATATAAAGTAACTCGACGGCTCATTATGCAAAAGGTACGCGGTCACACCTGTCTCTGCCGAAGCAGAAATATAGTGCTCCCACTGATTGTAAGCTTGCGGTTTCATATTCTATTTCACTCCCCTCACCGGGGTGCTTTTCACCTTTCCCTCACGGTACTAGTTCACTATCGGTCGTCAACAGTATT
>Ga0233430_1003950_pt1 | contig 14305 bp, 11 predicted proteins | sample SI_118_April2016_2_FD_179883 | JGI IMG/M metagenome (GOLD analysis project Ga0233430, IMG submission 179883) | Seawater microbial communities from Saanich Inlet, British Columbia, Canada - SI_118_April2016_150_MG | ecosystem: Environmental > Aquatic > Marine > Inlet | place: Canada: British... | reverse complement strand
AAATTGTTCCAGATTGCCGATATCAAACCCCTGTTTTGAAAACAGGTCTTCGGCCGCAGAAATGGAATACCTGAATCCATAAAATTCATTGATCAATTTTTTGATATCTGATTTTGCACTGACAACTGGCTTTACTTTAAGCTTTGACACCATTTCAACATCTTTAATGGCCTCAAAATTAAATGGATCAGGTGTTGCAACAATCAATTTACCTTCCTCAATAAAAAGGGGCAGCAATAAATATTTTTTGGCAAAGGATTTAGATATCGTACCTGTTACAAGATTTAATTCAAGTTTCAAGGGATCAATTTTTTTGTAGGGAACCTTCCAGGCTGCGGCCAAGGTTTTATAAATTTTGTCTTCATCTAATCTTTTTAAGGGCTGATCTGCCCTTTGGATTTTTAAATACAAAAGAACATCAATAAATGATACTAGTGCCGCAGGCTTTTGATGTGATACTGCATTCCCTTTTTTTTGGATCTTTTGTTTAAAAAGGATATTCTTTACACCTGCTTCTTTTTTTAAAAGATCCAGAGCCTGATCCTTTGAAATCAATTTGGCAGCCAATAGGATCTTGCAGATGGTTTGAGAGGAGAATCTTGAGTCCTTTGGATTTGGCATAAATTGTTTCTCCTGTAGGGGCTTGGGGTCAGGCTTGCATAGTTGCGTGGGGGGTGGGGTCAGGCTTGCATAGTTGCGTTTATTTCTCATAAACGCAACTATGCAAGCCTGACCCCAATTATTATTTTGCTTTTTCCCTTAACGCTTTGTAAAGTTTTTGGGTGATCTCTCCTGGTTTGCCTTTGCCTATGGGCACATCGTCAATTGCCTTTATTCCAAGAATTTCCGTCAGCGTTCCCGTTAAAAAAGCTTCCTGGGCAGAAAAAATATCTGTTTTGGAAAAAAACTTTTCTTCCGGTTTTAAGCCTAAATCACGGGCAAGATCCATTATCACCATTCTTGTTATGCCTGGAAGAATATTTTTTGTCAAAGGATGTGTTATGACACTTTTGTCTTTAACGATAAAAAAATTAGAACTTGTGCCCTCTCTCACGATGCCATCCTTTGAAACAAAAATTGCATCAAAGGCACCCTGATCTTTGGCTTTTTGTTTTGCCATAGAGTTGAAAAGAATCTGGACTGTCTTTATATCACAGTTTGACCACCTTTCATCCTGCACTGTAATTATATCTATCCCTTTTGTTCGTATTTTGGGATCAAGCTCATCCACCTTTTTTATGGTCATTATTATCTGTAGTTTTATGTCTTTTTTCCATGCATGATCCCTTGGCGCGACACCTCTGGAAATCTGGATATAAAGACCGGCTCTTGGCATTTTGGCTTTTTCAAAAAGCTCATAAACAGCACTTTCAATAAAGCTTTTGTCCAATTTTGGAAATGACAGGCCTTTCATGGACTTTTGCAGCCTGTCCAGGTGTTCTTTCAAGCAAAAAAGTTTTCCATTGTAACTGGCTATGAATTCATAAACTGCATCTCCAAACTGATATCCTCTGTCCTCAATGGGAACATAGGTCTCATTAATGGGACGAATTTCCCCGTTTAGATAGGCTAATTCAGGCATATTTAACTCCTTAAAATAATTTCAGATTTTTTTTATAAAAATAAACGTAATTATTCAGCTCTTATGCTTGAAACCGCCCTGTCTGATGGATATTTGTTTCGATGCTAAACGCTTAACCTCCTGCAAATATCCATCAGACAGGGCTTTAAGTATAACTTTTTTAACGGGCTGAACAATCACAAATAAGCTTTATTTAAAAAATTCCAAAAAGACTGCTTTAATTGTCTTTACCAGCATCTCCATCTCGTCTTCTTTAATGATGTAGGGCGGTGCTATTACAAGGGCATCACCATCTACACCTGCAAGTCCGCTGGATTTATAAATAATATAGCCTTTTTCAAAAAGCTTATCCCAGAGACTTTCCACAATTTTTAGGGACCGCTTAAAAGGCTCTTTTGTTTTTTTATCCTTAACAATCTCAACCCCCCACATAAATCCTTTTCCCCGGACATCCCCGACCTGGGGTATGGGCAGTAAATGCTTTTTTAGCAGGGCCCCTAATTTTTCACCCTTTATTTTCACTCTTTGAACCAGTTTTTCCTGCTCAAGAATTTCAAATAACGCTAGCCCTGCAGAAGCAGCAACACTATGGTGAGTAAACGTTCCACCATGCATAAAAACGCCACTATTGTTTTTTATGGTGTTAAAATGTTTTTCTTTAACCCCAAAGGCGGAAAGTGCCATAACACCTCCGGCAAGTCCCTTGCCAAGGGTTACAATATCAGGGACAACATCAAAGTGATCGCAGGCAAACCATTCTCCTGTCCTGCCCATGCCACACATTACCTCATCAAGGATAAGAAGTACATTATGGTGTTTACAAATTTTGGCAATTGTATTTAAATATTCTTTTGGCGGAAAACAAGCCGCTATTGTCGCTCCTGGAACAGTCTCGGCAATAAAGGTCGATATGGTTTGCGGTCCTGCATTTTCAATCATATCATCAAGGGCCATGGCACATCTTAGCTTGCAGGAGGGATATGTAAGGCCAAAGGCACATCTATAACAATATGGCGCAGGAATATGCAGATTCTCTTTTAATAAAGGCGTAAAATAAGTTTTAAAACTTGTCCTTCCCATGGCGGCAAGCGAACCAAGTGTTAAGCCATGGTACGATTTCCATCTTCCTATTAAACGATACTTAGTTTCATTACCATTTTCAATATGGATCTGCCGGGCAAGTTTTATGGCTGCTTCATTGGCTTCAGACCCCCCTGAAAAAAAATAGAATCTGTTGATATCACCGGGTGCTTTTTTAGCAAGGCAATTTGCAAGCATCTCAACGGGTTTAGATGCAAACATGGTGGGATGGATATAATCATAGGATAAAATCTGATCATAAATTGCTTTTGCAATTGTTTTTCTGCCATGGCCTGCATTAACCACAACAGCTCCCCCACTTGCATCCATATATTGTTTGCCGTTTTCATCCTCAATATAAATACCATGGGCATTTTTGACCATGGGAAGAAGGGTATCCAACCTTCTTGGGAAAACATTTCCTGGAATTTCCAACATTTTTTTGCCTTTTCTCTTTTTGTGGGTGGGGTGTGGGTGGGGTCAGGCCTGCATAGTTGGCTTTATCGATCACAGTAAAACCAACTATGCAGGCCTGACCCCAATATTATAAACCAAGGATTTGTCTTGCCTCATCCGGTGTTGCTATCTGTCTGCCCATTATGTCACTCACCTGCACAATTCGTTTTACAAGCTGTTCATTGGATGCAAGCTTTCCTTTACTAAAATAAATGCAATCTTCCAGTCCTACTCTCACGTGCCCCCCCATATTTATGGCATGGGCAGACATGGGCAGCTGGTTTGCCCCGATCCCGGCCACCGTCCATGTTGATCCTATTGGGATGCTGTTTTTAAGATGGACAAGGTTTTCAATAGTTGCCGGGATAGCACCTTTCAGCCCCATGACAAAATCAAAATGTAAAGGCTGATTCATGATATCCTGACCCTCAAGGTCAAGTGCATTTTGAATCATGCTGGTATCAAAAACTTCAATTTCAGGTTTGATACCATAGGTCTTCATGTCTTTTGCCAATGCACAAATAAGATCAGGGCTATTGGCGTAGACAGATGATGGAAAATTAACAGAACCTGTTGTTAAACTGGCCATTTCAGGCTTTAAAGATAACCTTTCACTTCGTTTTTCATACTCCATGCCTGCTCTTCCACCCGTGGAAATCTGAAGGATTAGATTTGTTTCCTGTTTAAGACCTTGATAGATTTCCTTAAAAATCTGAAAATCTGTTGATGGTGTTTCATCAACAGGATTGCGGGCATGGATATGGATAATGGATGCCCCGGCTTTTTCACATAAAATGCCTGTTTGAATAATTTCATCCGGACTTATGGGTACATGCGGATTGTTTTTTTTTGTGGGAATTGAGCCGGTTGGTGCAATAGTAATCATTAATTTTTCCATACCTGCCTTTACTTTTATAGACTAATAATCAAAACAAAAAAATCTGTTTTTTAACAAGAAAATCATTGTGAAAAGCTATATTAAATCCAAATCTAAGTTGTCAATAACAAACTTATGTTTTCCAAATAACCCTTTGGTTTATTTACGCTCTACATTTTTTGGTTTTTTATTGACAAACAAAATAGGGCTATATAGTTATACACACAGCTACTGCTTGCAAAAGAACTATAGAGAATGATCTTCTTGTACTATCAGATGAAATTTATGAAAAAAATATTTATGATGGTTATAAACATTTTTCCATTGCAAGCTTACCAGGGATGCAGGAACGAACCATTACCTTGAACGGATTTTTCAAAAACCATTGCATGACTGGATGGCGCCTGGGGTATCTTGCATCCAGCAGGGAACTGATAGCAGGACTCATCCGCATACACCAATATGTCACTGTGTGTGCCACAAGTTTTGCCCAGTATGGTGCTGTTGCAGCACTAAAAGGCTCCCAGGAATGTGTTGAGGCAATGGATAACATGGCAGGGGCCCTGGGAAAATTAGACATAAATTTTCTTTAGGAAATTTGCCTATATTAACAGGTTCATGGTCCAATAATGTTTGATAAAGATTGAGTCTTAAAGGATACGCCTGCCGTCATGTTTAAGAAGTTCCATGAGTTTTTCAGCCGGGTTACTGAATTTGGCCAGAAAGATCATGGCTGCAATTGCATAGGGTTTATAACTTGCCTCCACATAGAGGGGATCCCTGTACCTGTCAAATACAGAAGCAGCCACTTCACCCTGTTCACAGCTGACCCCTGTGATATCTGCTGGAAGGCAATGCATGTACAGGGCGCTTTTATCCCTTGTCAGATCCATGAGGGATTCTGTGCATTCCCACTCCTTGAAATTGGCATTCTGGGCCAAAAGCTCTTTTTCCAGGGCTTTGATTCCATCCATATCATTGTTGCCATAAAGATCTGTCCGTTTTTCCATGGCATTGAAAGGGGCCCAGCTTTTGGGATAAACAATATCGGCATTCTGAAAGCTTTTGGCCATGGAATCTGCTTTACTAAAAGAGCCGCCTGAAATTTCAGCATTTTTCCTGGCAATCTCTTCCACCTCCGGCATGATTCCATATCCTTCAGGATGGGCCAGGACAACGTCCATGCCAAACCTTGTCATGAGTCCCACAATTCCCTGGGGTACGGAAAGAGGTTTTCCATAGGAAGGTGAATAAGCCCATGACATGGCAATTTTTTTACCCTTCAGTTTGTCAATACCGCCAAAATACTGGATCAAATGCAGGGCATCTGCCATGGACTGGGTGGGATGGTCAATATCACATTGGAGGTTTACCAGTGTAGGACGCTGCTCCAGAATACCTGCTTCATACCCCTGGCTGACAGATGCTGCAACTTCCCGCATATAGGCATTGCCCTTGCCGATATACATGTCATCTCTGATACCTATGACATCTGCCATAAAGGAAACCATGTTGGCTGTTTCCCGAACGGTTTCCCCATGGGCAATCTGGGATTTTCCTTCATCCAGGTCCTGGACACTTAAGCCCAGAAGATTGCTGGCACTGGCATAGCTGAACCGTGTCCGGGTTGAATTATCCCGAAAAAGGGAAACTGCAAGGCCGCTGTCAAAGACTTTTGCAGAAATGTTGTTTTTACGCATGTTCCGAAGAATCTCTGCAACCTTGAACACAGCTGCTATCTCATCATCACTCCTGTCCCAGGTCAGCAGAAAATCATCCTGGAACATTTTTTTAATATTTAAAAGGGGAAGTTGTTTTATCTGTTCCAGTATATTTTTTATATCCATTTCATTCTCCATTTTCTAATATGGTTCTTGTTCTAAATCCGGCCGTTAAATTCAATGATCAGTTCATCAATGGCATCCACCTGATCAAACATTGAATACCAATAATTATCATGATCATACCATTGATCATTCAACTCTTCCACATCCCTTCCCTGCTGTTCTATCCATGTGTAATATTTAAGGTTGTGGATCGCTTTTTTATCGTAATAGGTGAGCTCTTTTGTATGGTCAATGCCAATCTGGCTGATGAGTTCTATATCTCTCTGGGCATTGGTTTCGTTGTATACACCCCTCTCCTGTTCCAGTTCACCCAGCCTTGAACCATACAATTGCATGGAATCCGTGGCAATGGAGACCACATAGTCATCCTGGGTCAGCTCATTATATTTTGCAAACTTGATGGCAGCAACCATGTTGCCGATCCCTGAAATGCCCAGAAGATCCAGTTTTTCCACAAGGTTTTTATCCACCCCGCTTCTGACCAGGGCCTGTCGCCCCAAAGGCTCGTTAAAAAGTCGCAAAGCTCTCATGGGAACTTCATCATCCACAGCAGACACAAAATCGGTTTCCTTAAGATTATGGACCCAGGGCACATGTTTATCACCAATACCTTCAATGCGGTGGGCACCAAACCCGTTGTTGAGAAGAGTGGGGCATTGGAGGGCTTCCGCTGCAACGATCTTGGAGCGGGGAAATTTTTGTTTCAGATAATAACCAGCCCCAAGGGTTCCACCGGAACCAGAAGATGATACAAAACCTGCAAATCGTTTGCCTGGAGTCAGATATTCTTTTAAGAGCGTTTCAATGGCATTTCCAGTCACTGTATAATGCCACAAGGGGTTGCCCATTTCGTCAAACTGGTTGAATATTCTTAAATCTTCTCCTGATTTTTTCAGTTCCCAGCATTTATCAAAGATCTCTTTCACATTGGATTCGCAGCCCGGGGTTGCAATGACCTGGCCGGCAATTTGACTCAGCCATTCAAAGCGTTCCTTTGACATCTCTTGGGGCAGAATGGCAATGGCTTTGCTTGCCAGAAGAGCAGATATATAGGCTCCGCCACGGCAATAATTTCCAGTGGATGGCCACACCGCCTTTATTTTCTGGGGATCAAACTGACCTGTTACTAACCCCGGGGCAAGGCAGCCATATGTTGCACCGACCTTGTGGGCTCCCGTGGGAAACCAGCGGCCGGCAAGCATGATAATATTGGCCCGGCATCCAGTGAGCGCCGGCGGCAGAACAAAATGATTTACACCGCCAAACAGTCCGCCTGTGTCCCGGGGTTCATTGCTCCAGGTGATTCTATAGAGGTTTGCCGAATGCAGGTCCCACAACCCAATGGTTTTGAGCTGGTCTTTTATTTTTTCCGGAATAGTGTCTGGGTTTTTCATCATGGCAAATGTGGGCAGGGTAATCCCCTTTTCTCGGCAATAGGCAATGTTTTTTTCAAGTGTCTTGGAATGAATAGTTAAATCAATCACTGTCAATCCTTTTTTTATAAAATGTCATCAATGGAATGGATCAAGGTTTGGGGCACGCTAATACCCAAGCTTGCCGATGCACTATCTTTTAAGCCGTTTCCTGTGGTCAAAACTACAATTAAAGCATTGGGGTCAAGTCGGGGTGCAGCCTTTAGAAAGCCTGCAAATGCAGCAGCACCAGCCGGTTCAGTAAAAAGACCAGTGGTTCTGGAAAGACTTGCCTGGGTCTGGATGATCTCTACATCCGTTACGGTCATGACCTCTCCCTTATATTGTTTGATCTGGGTCAGGCCATGTATCCCGTTTCGCGGTACGTCAACGCAGATGGAATCAGCAATAGTTGTTGTGGGAATGTTTTCAAATTTGCCCGTGGTAAATGCCCGGAAAAGGGCATCGGATGTTTCAGTCTGAACACCTATTATCCTGGGGATACCCTGGATAAGTCCCAGCTGTTTCAGATCCCGGAAACCCTTATAAACCCCGCCAAGAATGCATCCGTCTCCCACGGGTACAAATACCACATCCGGGGCCCTGTTCTGCCTGGAACCATTGATGGTAAACAGGCCAAGCTGCTTGAATAATTCCAGGGACACTGTTTTTTTCCCTTCAATGGTCATGGGATTATAGGCAGTGTTGCGGTTCATACCGCCTTTTTTCTGTGAATAGGCAAGGGAAATATCATAAGCCATATCATAACTGCCATCAACCTGAAAAACCCTGGCCCCGTATTGAAGGGCCTGGACAAGCTTTGCTTTGGGGGCTGTCTTTGGCAGAAACAGGGTGACCCTTTGACCGGCTGCAGCCCCTATCCCTGCCATGGATGAACCTGCATTACCAGTGGAGGCAAGAGAAATGTCATTGATATTAAATTTTTTAGCAAAAGCTGAGACCAGAAACGAGGCCCTGTCCTTGAACGAGGATGTGGGATTTGAGCTATCATCCTTGATAAACAGGTTTTTAAATCCAGTTTTCTGCCTCAGGTTAAAAGGTTCCCATAAAGGGGTATTGCCCACGGGTGAAGGGGGAAAATATTGGGGTTCCACGGGAAGCAGATCAGAAACAGCAAAGGTTTCATCAGCTTCACCTTTTAATTTTACCTCCAGAACTCCTAGAAGGGGCTGGTCTGGTTCCTGATTCTTTGAACAATCCGGGCATAGGGTCAGTTCTGGTACTATGTTAAAGTTTTTATTGCAGATACTACAGCAATAGTTAAACTCCATGTTTTTGTCTCCAGGACGTTTGTAAATTTATTTTATTATACCTGATAAATAATACCGGGTAAATTAAGGCCTTTTCACAGGCAGTTTCTTAAAATACCTCCAGAGACGGCAATTGCAATCCCTGGAGGCTGGTTTAACTTTTAATGTCTGGCCTATTTTACGGCATCAAGAAAAGCATTGAGCATCTCTTCGCCTTCAGCACCAAATTTTTCAACAATGAGTTTTTTAACAACGGGTACGGCAACCTTTTTAAATTCTTCTTTTTCAGCAGGGGTCAGGGTGTTGACCTTCATGCTTTTGGACAACTCTGTAAGGCCCCTGTCAGAGGCTTCTATAATACGTCCCATACCACGACCGGCAACAATTGCAGATTGGGCAGCATAGGAAACAACTTCTTTTTCACTGTCAGTAAGGCTGTTCCAGAAATCTGCATTCATGGTCCATACATAGGGAGCAAAAATGTGTCCGGACAGGGTCAGGTATTTCTGGACTTCCTGGAATTTTGCAAAGGCAATGATGGGGATGGGATTCATCTGGCCGTCGGCAACACCTGTCTGAAGCGCAGTATAAACTTCTGACCAGGAGATGGCAGCAGGCTGCCCGCCCATTGCAGTTATTATGGCTTTATGGGTATCAAGACCCATGGTGCGTATTTTAATGCCAGCCATGTCAGCAGGTGTATGGATTGGCCGTTTGGAGTTGGTCAGGTGAAAGAATCCACCGGAATCGCCAAAACCCAGGACATGTAATCCAGTTTTCTTGTTAATGTCTACAGCAAGTTTTGCTCCGAACTGCCCGTCAAACACTTCATAGGTTTTACTGATGTTGGGGAATGCAAAGGGAATATCTAGAATTCCGATAAGGGGATAAACCGATGCAAATCCGCCCACAGAATGGATGCCTGCCTGGATAACACCTGCTTTTACCTGCTGAAGCGCATCTTTGTCTTTGCCCAGCTGGCCGCTGGGAAAGGTCTGAACCACGACAGAACCATTGGTTCCTGCTTCTACAAGGCTTTTAAAAACCGTTGCCATGGCACCTGTAGGATTGTCAAAGGGATCATCCTTGTTCAAATGGTGCATTTTGATGGTTTTGGCTGCAATGGCTGTTCCTGTGATACTTACCACAGCAAAAACAGCCAACATCAGTACAATTGTCAATTGTTTTAAAGCTTTCATCTTAATCCTCCAAAATTTTGGCAATAAATTGCCGTTGGTTTACTATATCCATGATCCAACAGGCATCTAACGTTTTCCAGCCAGGTCATGGATTATTGATACACAAAAACTGCTACTACATGAGCAGTCTTGGGATAAACAAAGTCAGGTCATCCCAGAATGCCACTAAAAATAGTACGGCTACTTCCACCACCAGAAACGGGAGCAAAGCTATGCTTATCTTTTCGATCTTTTCTCCGGTTACCGACGACATCACAAACAGGCAGGCACCCACGGGTGGTGTCATCAAGGAAATATTCAATGCAAGAACAATCATGATACCGGCATGAACAGGATCCATTCCAATGGTTATTGTCAAAGGTCCAAGTACGGGCGCCAGAATAATTAATGCAGCATTAATATCCATGAACATACCCACGGCCAGAAGCAGGGAAAGGATCAATGCAATTATCACCCTTGGATCACTGGACAAGAACAGGAAAAAGGCTGCAATTTTCTGGGGAATCTGCATAAAGGTCATCCACCAGCTTAAAATAGAGGCACTGGCAATGATCAGAAACACGATGCCTGTGATTCTGGCCGTACGTATCAGCATTTCCAAGATATCCTTAAGGGTCAGGGCCCGGTAGATGACAACGCCGATGAACAGGGCATAGAATACGGCAATGGCCGCAGCTTCCGTGGGTGTGACAATACCGAACAAGATTCCGCCAAGGATAATGCCGGGCATGAGAATGGCAAGAAAACTTGACTTAAATGCCCAGAATATATTCAAAAGGCTGAAATTTTCTTCGCTTTTTGGAAGGTTCAGGCGTTTCCCCAGAAGGGCGATCACCCCCATGCACAGGACACAGATCAAAAGCCCGGGAAGAATGCCTGCGGCAAAGAGACCTGCTATGGATACCCCCATGAGGGACCCATAGATCACCATGAGGTTTGATGGCGGAATGGTGGGCCCGATAATAGAGCCTGCAACGGTCACGGCACAGGAAAAAGGACGGGTATATCCTTTCTTGACCATGGCCGGAACAAGGGTATTTCCAAATGCAGCTGTGTCTGCAACTGCAGCGCCGGTCATTCCGGCAAATAATACGGATGCGACCATATTGGAATGGGCAAGCCCTCCACGAAGATGGCCCACCAGGGCATCGGCAAAAGCCGCAAGTTTCAGGGTGATGCCGGACTTGTTCATGATCTCCCCGGCAAGAATAAAAAAGGGCATGGCCATGAAGGTAAACAGGTCAAGGCCCTCAAAATAACGCTTGGGAGCCATCGTCAAAAAATTTTCTCCCCCTATCTGAACAAGGCCTGCAACTCCTGCGACACCTAATGTTACACCAATGGGAAGCCCCATTAAGATAAAAAAGAAAAAGATTAAAAGAACAGCTATCATGATCCTACCCCCTTATTTTGTTGACATGCCGTTGGCAGAAGGTTCTGTGCTTCTGAACATGGCAGCAAATATTTGAAAGGCGGTCAAGGAAGACGAAACCGGAACCGCGGCAAAGGGCACCACCATTGTAATGCCGAAAATGTTTGCATACTGGCCAAGGCCTTCCTCTGCCATGTCCATGCCGTACCAGGCCAGGAAAATAAAAAAACTAAGGCTGATAAGGTCAAGGCTGATCCCAAGGAAACTGGCTCCTTTTGCCGGCAAAAATCTTTTTACAATATTAAGGCCGATGTGTTCCCGGTAAAAGGCTCCACAAGAGACAGCCAAAAGCGCTGCCCAGATCATGACATACCTGGAGAGCTCTTCAGCCCAGGTGAATCCAAGGTTAAGAAAATACCGCTCAATAACTCCAAACCAAATGACCACAACCATAAGGCCCACCAACAGGGCGCACAAACGCTCCACAAACCAGTTCATTCTGTGGGCCACTATATACAACAGGTTTTTTCTTTTTTCTTCCATTCAAAGTCTCCCTGGTCAAAGTCTCCCTGGCAAATGTTAAACCCTGCCCTGGATTGTTGTTTTTCTAAGGAACAATATGGGTCCCGCAATTTTTAAGAACCGCAGGCACCAGGTTTTCCGGGCTGGTAATGATGACGCGTTTCCCACCCCTGGCAATAAACATCAGAGCCGCCTGGATTTTCGGTAGCATGCTTCCCTGTGCAAACTGGCCCTGGGCAATAAGCTGTTCTGCCTCAAAAACAGTGAGCCGATCCAGTGCCTTCTGCCCTGGCTTGTTAAAATCGGTAAATACGTTGGCAACCGGGGTCAATATGATCAAAAGATCAACTGACAGATCCAAGGCCATGACTGCTGTTGATAAATCCTTGTCTATTACGGCATTGACTCCGGATAGATTCCCTTTTTCATCGGCAACCACTGGAATACCACCGCCTCCGGCCGCAATCACGCAAAAGCCTTCTTTGACCAGGCTTTTGATGGCCTGAATCTCAATAATACGCCTGGGAAGGGGGGACGGCACCATTCTTCGAAACCCTTTTCCCTCAACATTAACCATTACCCAGTCCGGGTGTTCCCTTTTAAGGGAGTCAAATTTTTCTTTGGAGTAAAACAGGCCAATGGGTTTGGTGGGATTTTCAAAGGATGGATCTTTTGGATCCACTTCCACCATGGTCACCAAGCTGGCTGCAGATTTTTTAATACCTCTTTTCTTAAAGGCATTGCACAAGGATTCCTGGATCTGGTAGCCAATGGCGCCCTGGGTATCCGCCACACAATTTTTAAGGGGAACAAAATGGAGTTCTCCTGACTCAAAGGCAAGTTCGGATCGTCTAAGAATAAACCCTACCTGGGGCCCGTTCCCATGTGTAATCACAACATCATACCCAAGCTCAATAAAATCAGCAATATGATCGATGGTCTCCTGGACAGCCTGGAGCTGATCATCAATTTCCCGATGATTCTCATCCTTTATAAGGGAATTGCCGCCAATGGCTATGACCACACATTCTGTCATGATACTTTTGTATCCTTTTTACCGCAAAGGGCTGCATGTGCAGGTGGTTTTATCATCACGCCTGCATACCATTTTTACTTTTGCGCATATTTGTCTACATAGAGCCATGGAATAACAGCATACATGGCTGCGGCCCTGACCAATTCTTTTTTCCATGTAATCTCATTGGGTGCATGGGCCTGATTTTCAGCACCGGGTCCGAATCCGATGCAGGGAATCCCATAACGTCCCATGATGGAAACCCCATTGGTGGAAAAGGTCCATTTGTCCACCACAGGATCTTCTTTGAACAAGGATTTAAATGACTCCACAAGAGTTTTACAGGCTGCATGATCCTCGTCTAGGACCCAGCAGGGAAAATAGCATTCTGTGGGGTAGGTCAACCCTGTGTATGAGGGTTTTTTATAATCGTACATGGTCACCCTGCCCTTGGCTTTTTTAACAGAGGGAAGCACACTGATCTCCTCCAGGGCATTTTCCCAGGTTTCTCCCTGGGTGAGTCGTCTGTCAACGGAAATAGAGCATCCGTCTGCCACGGCACATCGGGATGGTGAGGTATAGAAAATTTCAGATACTGTAAGGGAACCTTTCCCAAGAAAGGGATCATCTTTCAGGCGAAGATGGAGTTCTGTGAGCTCCATAAGAATCGGGGCCATTTTAAATATGGCATTGTCACCCCGTTCCGGTGCAGACCCGTGGGAACTGACACCATCCACGGATACCAGGATTTCCATACGGCCTCTCTGGCCCCGGTATATTCCAAGGGAAGTAGGTTCTGTGGAAACAACAAACTCGGGTCTGATTTTACTTTCTTCAATAATATACTGCCAGCACAGACCGTCGCAATCCTCTTCCTGGACAGTTCCCGTAACAAGCAGGGTATAATCATTATCAAGGCCCAGGTCTTTTATGATTTTCCCGGCATAAACCATTGAAGCCATTCCCCCTTCCTGGTCACTGCCACCCCGGCCGTAAATAATTTCATCATCTTCATAACCTTTGTAGGGGTCATGCTCCCAGTTCTCCGGGTTGCCGATTCCCACGGTATCAATGTGGGCATCCATGGCAATCAGGTGTTTCCCAGTACCGATATACCCAAGTATGTTTCCCATGGGGTCGATCTCGACCCTGTCAAAGCCGACTGCCTCCATTTCCTGCTTGATTCGCTGCACAACTTTTTTTTCATCACAGCTCTCACTGGGAATGGCTATCATGTCCCGCAAAAAGGCTGATATCTGTGGTTTATATTCTTCAGCCTTTTCCATTACTTTTTGAAAATCAATGGTCATTGATATTACTCCATTAATGTTTTATGATTTAGAAAAACTTAGTTCTTTATTTAATATTTTTAAGCCTTTTCAGGCTGTTTTGCCAATTTGATCGAATTAATGACTGAACAAGGCCAAGATCTTTTGTTTTTATGGCATCCAGGATATGATTATGTTCATCCATGGATTGCCTGGCAATGGTATACCCTTCAAAATATGTCACCTCCACCCTCCGGCTTTTTATTTTTAAATCCTGGAGGATATTTATCAGGTGGGGGTTTTGGGAGCGCTGAAGATAAACATCATGGAACATGGCATCAGCCCTGTATGCCTTTACAGGGTTTTCCTGTTCCAGAGCCTGGCCAAGGGTAGTGTTGGCATCT
>Ga0233430_1003948_pt1 | contig 14311 bp, 13 predicted proteins | sample SI_118_April2016_2_FD_179883 | JGI IMG/M metagenome (GOLD analysis project Ga0233430, IMG submission 179883) | Seawater microbial communities from Saanich Inlet, British Columbia, Canada - SI_118_April2016_150_MG | ecosystem: Environmental > Aquatic > Marine > Inlet | place: Canada: British... | reverse complement strand
AAGTTTGTGCTCAATTTTATTCCATTTGCTCGTCCCTGGAGGAAAATGTCGCACATGAATTTTAAGATTTATCTCATTGGCTAATTTTTGCAATTCAATTTTCCATTTTGGGTTAAGCTTAATTTAAGATTGTCATGTTTGTTCATACCTGTAAAATTGGTAGAACCTTTATATATATAATCCTCTCCCTGCCCTAAATCAAAAGTTACAATATTTACAGATATAACTTTTTTAACCTCTGAATATCTACTTCCTGCAAACATAAAATCAGTTACAGCTTTACAGGTGCCAAAAAGCATGCGTTGAAAATAATCATGTTCAACGCTCTGTTGAACTTCAATTATGATAAGTTCATCAGAAGAGTTTCTAACAAGCATATCAACTCTATTTTGTTTGTCATCCTCTGTATGTCTGTTGGATTCGCTTTCTATAATTTCTTGTATTTTGATATCTTCAAAAAGAAGTTCTGACAAAAAACCCTCAAGAATATCAAAATTAGCTTTACTTCGTAAAAGCTTTTTCAGCGCCCAATCGAACGTAATAAGTTTTTTTATCATTTTCTTTTCTTCTTTTAAATTCATAATTAATCTCCTGTATAATAGCACACTTTTTATTTAACTCAATTATGCCTCCCGGAACGGGAGGCGAAAATATTTTATATTTAAGCTACTTTTTTACTTTTATCATCATTAAACTTTTTTGTTTCAATTTGTCTGTTTAAAACATAATTCACTGCTTTTTCTGCTTTTCCCGCACTTGAGATTAAAAGTTTATTGTCATCATTTAAAACTTTTAGCCAACTTTGAATATAAGCTGTTCTATTTTTTATATTAACGCTCTCGCCTGTCTCTGCCATTAAAAAAGATGCTGTAAGTTCTGCGGTTAATTCTTCTTTTGCATAGTCTCTACCGCCGAATCTTGCTGATAAACCTTTTGCCTTAAATCGGCTTTGTTGAATGAATATTTCTGGTGTCAATTTTTGACAATATCAGTCACACTTCACTTTATATGCATTATTGCAGTTTTTGCGTATGCTCCTAAAATATAATTCTCATAATTTATGCTTACGTAGTTAAAAATGTTTGTTGCCTTTTGTAAATAAACCTTTTATAATGTAAAAAATAATTTATTATATTGAAGGTATTAATTATGTTAGAGATACAAAGATCAGTTTTATTTGAAAAATTGAATGAACAGACATATAAAGCATTAGAAAATGCAGTAACGTTTTGTAGAATGAGGGGAAATCCTTATGTTGAATTTACCCATTGGCTTCATCAGTTAATGCAGTCAAATGATAATGACCTTCATCACTTGACTTCTCACTATTCTTTAAATTCTTCACATGTTGCAGCTGATATAGTAAAGGCTTTAGAGGAGCTCCCATCTGGATCAACAAGTATTTCAGATTTATCTTCTACTCTTGACAATATAATGGAAAATACTTGGAAATATACATCTCTTTATTTCAATGCTTCAGTAATTAGATCAGGGCATATAATTTTTACATTACTTAATACAAAGTTTTTTGCTGGAACGTTGTTAAATGTATCACAGGAATTTAAAAAAATAAAAATTTATGAGCTTGGCGAGAACTTTAATAATATCCTTGTTAACTCAACTGAGGCGAAAACTGTTAGAAAAACTATGGAACCAACTGGAGAGCTAGATGAGAGTATCCCTGGGCATAAACAGGAAGCTCTTAATCAATTTTCAACAAATCTTACAGAAAAGGCTGCTAAAGGGCAGCTTGATCCAGTAATTGGTAGAAATAATGAAATTAGACAAATAGTAGATATTCTGATGCGAAGAAGACAAAATAATCCGATTCTTGTTGGTGAGCCAGGTGTTGGGAAATCGGCTATTGTTGAAGGTTTTGCTCAAAGAATTATCAATAAAGATGTACCTCCATGTCTTCAGAATGTTGTATTACGGGTTTTAGATATTGGATTGCTTCAGGCTGGTGCCAGCATGAAGGGAGAGTTTGAAAAACGGTTAAAAAGTGTTATTGAAGAAGTAAGTACTTCTCCCAAACCTATTATTCTATTTATTGATGAAGCTCATACTTTAATGGGAGGTAGTGGAAATAGTGGCAGTGATGCTGCTAATATTTTAAAGCCTGCACTTGCAAGAGGTAATTTAAAAACAATTGCAGCTACAACGTGGACTGAATATAAAAAATATATTGAGAAAGATCCTGCTCTTACGAGACGTTTTCAAGTAGTTAAAATTCCTGAACCAACTATTGAAGATACTATTACTATTTTGCGAGGATTGGTAGGAAATATGGAAAAGCACCATAGAGTAACTATACTTGATGAAGGTTTAGAAACAGCGGCTAAGCTATCACAAAAGTATTTGACCGAACGTAAACAGCCAGACAAAGCTATAAGTTTAATTGATACTTCTGCATCACGAGTTGCTATAAGTCTTCATTCAGTTTCTGGAGTTATAGAGAACTCCAGAAGTAGTATTAATGATTATGAGACTGAGTTGCAAATACTGGAGAGAGAAAAGCGATTTGGAGCAAAAAATGAAAAACACATCAATGAAGTTGAATTAAAGCTTGTAACGCAAAAGAATATATTAGAAGAACAAGAAAATAAGTGGAATCAGGAAAAAAAAGTCGTTGAAAAAATATTTGAAGTAAGGGATAAATTAAGAGATGCTGGTGTAAATCCTGATATTCAAACAGAAACATATAAACTTAAAAATGATGAGAAAAAACAAAAGACAAACACAACTGATTCGAGTGATAAGGAAAAAAATGAGAATATAGAAGTTAATTTAATCATAGATGCATTGACTGAGAAAATGATTAAACTAAAGCTTGCATTGAGTGTTATTCAAGGAGAACATCCTCATATATTTCCATGTGTAAATGCTGATGTTGTTGGAAATGTGGTTTCAGATTGGACTGGTATACCTACTGGAAAAATGGTTAAAAATGAAATAACTTCTGTCCTTAAGTTATCTAGTACTTTAACCAAACGTGTAATTGGACAAAATCATGCTATGGAAGCTATTGCAAAAAGAATTAAAACTTCAAGGGCAGAATTTGATAATCCTAACAGACCTATTGGTGTTTTTATGCTTGTTGGTCCTAGTGGAGTTGGAAAAACTGAAACTGCGTTGGCACTTGCAGAGGCCTTATATGGAGGTGAAGAGAATATTATCACTATAAATATGTCGGAATTTCAGGAAGCGCATACAGTCTCAACCCTAAAAGGTGCTCCTCCTGGATATGTTGGATATGGAGAAGGTGGAGTTCTAACTGAAGCAGTAAGAAGAAAACCTTATAGTATTATTTTACTTGATGAAGTTGAAAAAGCCCATCCTGATGTACATGAGATCTTCTTTCAGGTTTTTGATAAAGGCATGATGGATGATGGAGAGGGGAGAAGAATCAATTTTAAAAATACTATCATCATATTAACAAGTAATGTTGGTACAGATCTAATTATGGATATGTGTGAAAATTCAAAAACAGTTCCTGATTCAGATGATATAGCCAAGGCATTAAAAGGTAATCTTCTTAAAGTTTTTCCAGCAGCGCTTCTTGGTAGATTAGTAGTTATTCCCTATTATCCTATAAGCAATAAGATGCTTGATATGATAATTACACTTCAGTTGGGAAGAATACAAGACAGACTTATGAATAATAAAGGTATTGATTTGACCTATAATAAAAATGTTGTCGATCTTATAGCTTCAAGGTGTTGTGATACTGATAGCGGAGCAAGGATGGTTGATGCAATTTTAACACATGATATTTTGCCCGCTATAAGTACTGAGTATCTTAATAGACTTTCTGAAGGAAAAGAAATAGATAAGATTGGTGTAAAAGTAATAAAAAATGATTTTTTATTTTCTTTTAAATAAATTTACTTGAAAATGGATTATAAAATCATAAAAGCTTTTATTCATTCAACAAAGCCGACATTCCACAGAAAGCGTTAGACTCAGTATTGATCTATGCCGTCTCTATCACTATAATAGTATTAATATACTAACAAAATAGGAGATAGTATTATGAGCGAAGATATTTCTTTTAAGATACAACTCGGTGTTATTCTGCCTAAAATGACCGAAACTATGGAAAAAAACCTTTTGGATATTACCACTGAACTTATAGGCATCGTTAAGGCCGGCACACGAGAGGGAGAAAGATTAGATATAACCGCTGTTAAGGAAATAGTCATGAAGGATCTAGAGATATTTCTTGATGACAATATCATTCCCCAGGTGGAAAAGGAGATACCTACAGAAGATGAAAGTAACGACGAGAAAGATGACGCAGCAGAAGAAGAAGTAACAGATACACCTGGTGAATAGGTTTTCTTAAAAAATATTCATTCAACAAAGCCGAGATCTTATTATTTCTCGTGAGTGTATAGTAATTAAATTTTTAGATAGGTTTTTATTTTTATTTTAAATACATGATTTCATTAAAGGAATGAAAAAAATGACTTATAAAAAATTAAAAGATTATTTCTTATTAAGGCTCTTGATGGGGTGTCTGGTGTTATTTTTCACATCTTGCAGCTATAAACGAACTATAATGATCAAGCTTGATCCAAGTTTCCACAAACAAAATATTCAGGTTGACTTGATTGGAGTGAATAAACAGACATTAGCCATATTGAATGATATGTCTTATGAACAATATTGGGATGATTACGATAAAAGAGGAGTTAATAAAGATGAAATAGAATTAAGGTTTTGTGGTTATGATGAAACACTGATAAAAACTGTGGAAACGAATAACAATATTTGGCAGATTTGGGATGGTGATACCATTACATATATATTCATTGCGGTCGATGCCCCTTTTATGGAGCAAAAATTAGTATGGAAGGTTTTTTTACCTTTGACTAGTTATACCTTTTATAACTTTTGGTCCAATAGGAAAGTATATATTAATATAAATAAGAATGGTCTTAAATTAAAGGAATAATTTGAAGAAATGACTCTTTTACATGAAATAAACTGGCATGAAGGCTTGTTTTTAAATCCACATCACTTGCAGCAGTTCCAGAGGGAGATGTTTAATGGTTTTAAATACTTAACTAAGTCTTTATTTAGTTACCCATATGGGATCATTCAATGTAAAGTAAATATAGAAAGATTAAGAGATGATGGTATTTTAGAGTTTGAAACGTTAATGGCTTTGATGCCAAGCGGATATCTTGTGGATATAACAACCAATTCACTCTTGCCGCCTATCACGGTTGATGGTATTATCAAGCCTGGTGATACTAGTACTGTTTTGTATCTATGCCTTCCTATAAGGACTGAGAATAGCGCAAATTTGATTTCTGCAAATCATGCGTCGAGCTTTCTGGGTGCTAGATTATATTCAAACAACGAGGAAAAACATGTTGATCAGAACACTGGAAAGAATGGTAAAATTATATCACGATATAAATTGAACCCGAGAATTTTCACATCTGATGATAAAGCAGAAGGATATGAGAAAATCACCGTCGCATGTATCAAAAAGAATGAAGCCAATAATGTCGTAATTAATCCTATCTTTATTCCCGCATGCTTCAAAATTTCAGGTTCGTCTGTGTTAATGAATATCATCCGAAATATATACTTGAATTTGGATGGCTACGTAGATCGATTCAGTATAGAGCTTAATAGCTTTCTAGAACTAAACTTTCAATCTAAAAATTTAATGTATGCTATTCACAAATTGCGCATATTGTCCTCTTATGCAATAGAGTTGAAGGAGATATATTTGCATCATATTTCTTCACCATACGACGTTTATAAGGTGCTAAGTAAACTGATCGCAGAATTAATTGCCGTTACACCAGGGTATACTGAAAAATTGAATATGACTTATGATCATGAGGAACAAGGAGAAGCTTTCCATGAAGTGGAGAAAATAATTATGACCTTATTGAATATCAATGTTATACAAAAGAATTATGATGAGTTTACTTTTAGCATGGCAGAAAATGACGATGACTTATATTCTCTTGTAGTTCCAAATGATATTGTCAAAAAAGATTATGATTATTACATTTCAATCAAAACTAAAATGTCGACTTTAGATTTAATCAAAAATGTAGAATTAGGTAAAAACTTTAAGTGTATTCCAAGTAGCATGCTTAGACTCCAGGCTGTTCCTGGATTTACATTACGATATGTTGCATCACTTCCTAATGAGACAACGAAAGAACATAATGAGTTTTTATTTCTGATAAACAAACAAGATACTAATCTATTTGAACCTTTTATACAGGAGAAAAAAATCGCTGTAATAGATAAACTAGCAGGGGTAGGTATAAATATTAAAACTATTTCACTAGTGGTGTATCATGGAACAAATTAAGTTATTGCCTTTACTAAAACTATGCGAACCTGTTTTCACATATATTTGCGAACTAAGATGTAAGTCAGGCGCGGAGAGGGAAGAAATTACGTATGACTTAACTAGCCAGACGGTAAACGATTTATTGGAGGCTATCAATACTGAGCTTCCGTATGCGACCCCGTTATGGAGAAAATACCGAAGAATTGAAATTGCGATTTTATGCTTTATTGATTTTGCTATATGTGACTCTCAGCTTCCTTTTATTGATAAATGGGACCAAAAACGATTGGCGTATACTAAAGGAGAAATGGGAGGAGATTATAAATTTTATACGATCATTGAAGAGCTCACTTCAGATTACAGTGTGGATTCGGAGGAATGCTTAGTACTTTTATATTACTGTATTCAATTAGGTTTCACGGGTGTTTACAAGGAGCAACCCGATGAGGTTACCAAAGTGATCAGTCAAATAGAAGATAGAGTTCCTTTTTTGCAGGAATTAAAGAAAGAAAGCTTTTTAGCTGATGTTTTCAATAATATTGATTCACGTAATATAATGGTAAGAACATGGTTAAGCTGTAAAAGAATATTCATAATTACACTTCTTCTATGCGTATTATATATCTTATATAATATATCTTTATATTATCTAGCTACTATTCCATTATTTGAGATCTTTGATAAAATTTTAATGAAGTAATTTAATTAATAAACAACCTCTAAATTGATAGACATAAAATGAAAAAAGTTATCTTTAAAATTATTAGAATTCTTTTTTGCTGTAGTGATAGTAAACAGATGGAAAATATAGAGGATCAGGATATTAATGAAATTCAAGATATATTATCAAAAGATATTTATACAATTTCGATGGTAAAAGTGCTGTTCTGGCTATTAACCTTAATCGTAATTATTGATTTAACAATAATTCTATTGCAGAAGGAAGAGATTATACAAAACTTTAGTAGAGGTCAGTATGTAATGTTAATATTTGTAGAATTATTAATATTTATGCTTGTCTTACTTGTAACGCGAATATCACATAGAAGAAAAACTAATTTATATTTAGTTAAAAAACAGAATAAATCTAGTGAGAAATGTTTGAAAAATTATTGCTATAAGAATAATCTCTCTTTGAAACAGCTGCCGAGATATATAGTTGTTGGAAATGATAGTTTTAGTGTTTCTGATTTGCTTCACCGTTGGAAATATTCAAAAGAGATTGGGAATTCTTTATTTGATGCCTTGAATGTTTGGATTTCAAAAAAAGCTATAGCCTATGAACTAATGAAAATAAATTCCCCAGACATAGAAATTTTATTTCACGATTTAAGGCATAAAAATGAAAATGCTATATCAGGAATCATTTTTGCGATGTCTTGTGAAAAATTATTGAATTCTTATAATAATGAATTAATGAGTATTACAGATCAATTAACTAGAACGATTAAAGATGTAAGTAGTGCTTTCACAAAAAGTGTGCCTGTATACTTTTTATTTACTTATACAGATCGAATCGTTGGTAGTGATGTATTTATAAAAAGATTGACTGACGAATTTGGTATTAACGTGCTTGGGTTTACGACAACGCAAAAAAATGATACCGTGGTTGATTACTCAATGATACATCACGAAATTAATAGATTCGCTGATGAGTTAGATATTTTACGAGAAAAATTATTAAGAAAAACATCGCCTAAAAATGAGACCGATAATAATTGTGATAGAAATGCAGCATTGTTTTATTCCGTATCTAAACTGAAAATAGTAGTATTTACATTTAAAAAAGTTTTAACCGACATTGAAGAAAAATTTAAAGATAATTTACAAATATTTTCTTTTAGGGGATTTTATTTTACAAATACAAAAAAAAGTTTGAAATCAATGCAAGACTTGGAAAAACAAGGGAAGGAATTACAGGATGGGAATGTGCATGAGAGTGAAGTAGCTATGGTTAATCAATATAACTTAGATCAATCTAGAAACATATTTCATTCTGAGCTTATAAATGACTTGATATTGAAAGAGTCTAAAACTGTTAGACCTTTATATAAGTCATATTTTAGGCAAAAAACAACCTTAAGAATTATTTTTAACTCAATTATACTACTATTTATTGGATTTTTATTTTATACCTATATAGAGTTTATTGGCATTGCCCAAATGCTTCATAATGACAGTGAGAAGTGGAAACCTGTTTTAAGTGAGACTAATTGGGTAGATGATACTTTTCCCCCTGTATTAGAAAAAAAATACGAAGTCTTTGGTGGGCAAGAAAAGAATGCGAATCATAAAAAAACACCTCGGCAAAATAAGTCCGGCCATGCATTATTAATGGCTGGCAAACTAGATAATGGTATGAGTATTATAAGATATTTCAATGAAATTTTTAAATTAAGTATATCTTGTGATTACCTTCCATCGGTATTTATATTATATAATAAATTTGAAAAGACCAGTATATCAAACAGGTATTATGAAGCTGTTAGTAGATTGTTCTCAATGAGCTTTAAGATTCCTGTATACATTCTTGCGCTAGAAACATATCTTTATCATCAAAATATAGTTTGGAACACGGATACTTATGAGTATCTTTTGATTCTAATCAAAACTTTAGACAATATTGATGGATATGAACATACTAATGGTTTATTTGATAAAATAGGCCGCTTGATAAAAAAAGATAAAATTAAATTTAATCCTATTTTAAACTTTATATTTAAAAATAATGTAATAGATAAATCTTTACCGGTTAATGAATTTTATGAAGATGAGAATAAATACCAGACAGATAATGGGACTAAATCGTATTATTACTCACTGTGTGGGACGAATAAAAATATGCACTTGTATGACATACTTAAAGATACATTTAAAATCAACAATAGTATACCACTAGAATACAAGATAATTGAAAGATTTGAAGATTTACTTAAGTTTCCTCTTTCACATGGTGATTTTAATATGAATAAATTCACAACATATGAGAATGTGCTCAAAGCGAATGTTTTATTGAACGCTTTCGACTATTATTCTATAGAAAAATTTATTAAAGAAAACAAAATAAATGATGATGTACTCTCAAAAATAAAATTAGCAAAAAAGATAGGTACAGCATTGGAGAAAATGCCAATTGATAACAAAAATAAAATATATCTACAAAATTATATGATCACAGAAAGAAGTATAAAAAAATCAGATTATTTAAATGGTACAGAATTATTTGTATGTGCAAAATTACAATCAACTAATTCAATAGACATAAAAAGTGAAATTACAAGAAAAGATACTGATATATATTTAGGTAATATTCCTATTGATGAATATTATCCTTACAATTTAAAACTATTTACATCATACGCCAATGCAAGAAATAATATTTCAAGTTGTGTATTGGATTTACCCGATTATTGGACTGGATTGTATTTATTATTTGATGGACCTACAACTATGCCATTAAACTATAGATACCCTTACTGGGCTACCTGGGAAGCTGCTGAATACTGTCATGGGAATATTTGGAAAACTAGAATAATTATTAAAGGAGATGTAGGACGAAAGTACTGTTTTTATATAAAATTTAATCTAGATAAAAAACTGGCAAAAGTTATTAAAGCTTTAAATGAACTTTACTTTCCAAGTAATAAGACAAAGCACACAGAAGGAAATGAGACTACAAATAAGGGGGTTAAAATGAAAAATTCTAATTTAAGTACTAATAATATGAGGAAAAAGAAAAAGCTAAACCATCAAACAAAAGGAGCAAAAAAAACATGACAAAGGCTAGTAGTCAAAAATTTTTAGGTAGAATTCGCCCTCCTAGAGTACAAATCGAATATGATGTGGAGCTGTATGGTTCAGAAAAAAAGGTTGAGCTTCCATTTGTTATGGCTGTTATGGCTGATTTATCTGGTGAATCTAATATTGATAAAGGAAAACTTTCTAAAAGAAAATTGTTGGAAATAGATGCGGAGAATTTTAATGAACGAATGTCTAAAATTAAACCAGGTGTTAAGTGTAAAGTAAAAAATACACTTACAGGGGAGGGTGAACTCTCTGTAGATGTAGCAATTGAAAGTATGGATGATTTTGAACCTGGGAAAATAGTAAAAAAAATTCCTGCACTTAAAACTATGATGAAAGCAAGAACTGAACTGATTAATCTGATGACGTATATGGATGGCAAAGAGGATGCCGAGGCACTTGTTTCTAAAATACTTGATAATCCAGAATTATTGAAAAGTTTATCTGAAGCCGCAAAACCAAAAGAAGAGGATAAGGAGGATTAAAAAATGTCAGAAGATGAAAAAATTACGCAAGTAGAAGAAAATAAGGCCATGGAGTCTATCGACATTAATGACCTTGATTCATTACTGGAAAAAAGTTTTAGATCACAAACAGAAGAGAAAACTACAGAAATTAGTGCTGCTGTGAAAAGTCTTGCACAGTTAGCTTTGCAGGATACCAAACTAATATCAAATAATGTATGTACCACAATAGAGGGACTTGTGGGTGCAATAGATGCAAAGATGACTGATCAAGTAAATGAAATCATTCATAACGAAAAGTTTATGAAACTAGAAGGTCGCTGGAGGGGATTACATAGGCTTGTAATAAACAGTGAAACTAGCGAATCTCTTAAAATACGCTTTTTAAATGCAGATAAAGCAGAGTTAGGAAAATTATTTAAGAAATATCAAGGCACAGCATTTGATCAAAGTTCTTTATTTAAACAATTTTATGAAACTGAATATGGCACTGCTGGAGGCCAGCCAATAAGTTGTATAATTGGAGATTACGATTTTAGCCATCGTGCTCCTGATATAGCTTGGATTCAAGGCATTCAACAAGTTGCAGCTGCCATGCATGCACCTTTCATAACATCAGCTAACTCTGATTTATTTAATATGACTACATGGCAGGAACTTGCTAATCCAAGAGATCTGGAAAAACTTTTTGCTTCTCCAGAATATGCAAGCTGGAGGTCCTTGAGAGAAATGGAAGACTCAAAATACATTGTACTCACTATGCCCAGGACTCTTGCACGATTACCATACGACCCTACCAATAATCCTGTGGAAGAATTTTATTTTGTTGAAAGTATCATCGATAATCCAGATGATGGATTTGTATGGTCAAACTCTGCCTACGCCATGGGGTTGAATATTAATCATGCATTTACTAATTATGGATGGTGTTCATGCATCCGAGGAGTTGAAAACGGCGGTGTGGTCGAAGGTCTTCCTGTCTACTCATTTAAAACGGACGATGGAGGGATTGATATGCGTTGCCCTACAGAAATTGCCATAACTGACAGGAGGGAAGCAGAATTATCGAAATCAGGTTTATTACCTCTATTACACTGGAAAAATACGGATTACGCTGTCTTTATTGGTGCACAATCACTTTATAAACCTGGAGAATATGAAGACCCTGATGCAACAGCAAATGCTAATTTATCAGCAAGACTGCCATATCTGTTTGCTGTTTGCAGGTTTGCGCATTACTTAAAATGTATTGTGAGGGATAAAATAGGTTCTTTCCATACGAAAGAATCTATTACTGAATATTTAACGAATTGGATAAATAAGTATGTGGTTGATAGTAATTGTAGTGTATATATGAAGGCAAGATTTCCGTTGAGCGCTGCTGAGGTGGTTGTGGAAGATGACCCTTCGAATCCTGGTTATTATAAATCTATATTTTACTTAAAGCCTCATTATCAACTGGAAGGCCTTACCGTCTCTCTTAGGTTAGTATCGAAGTTACCGAGTGAAAAATAAATAACATATGCTCAAAAGTACTAATAACATGTAAAGGAGAAATATTATGAGTGCTACACAAAATGAAATTAATCCAGCTAATTTTATCAATCCAGGAAACAAATTAATTGTTACTATTGCAGGCTCAGCTCTAGACTGTGCGTCCGTGAATGTTTCAGCACATAAACTAAATAACAAAACATTTGTGGAAGGTAATATATATGGATATATGGATTTACCTGGGAATAGAGCTGCTGTGGATACGCTAGCTGGAGCGGAAGGGGCGGTGCCAGCAGCTGAATTTACGGCGGCTGTGGTTCTCTCTGGTGGTGCTGAGAATGAGCGCGAGTTTACTATAGAATTGAGTGCTGCTTCCGCTACTAACGCAAGTGATATAGGTGGCGAAGCTATACCAAAGACTAGTAAATTCCAACATGTTATATTTCGAGTATCTAATCGTACTGCAGCTGATTTTTGTATAAGCTATAAAGCATTGAACTGTGCGGTGAAACAAGGGGCGCGTGTACTAGTTGACTGGGCAGGATTAGATGAAACACGAAATACTGATATTATAGGCAATAGTATAACTATTGCCCCTACGGTGGCAATGTGATATTATAACGTGATGTTTATTTAAATGAAATACTAAAATAATGTCAGAATTAAAGGTGATGTATCGAAGGTGGAAAAATAAACTACCTCGAGGCAAGCGTATGCTATGAGGTATTAACGCTTTTTCAAAAGCTTAGCGATATGTTTTCTAAGCGGACAGGGCCCAAGTGTCGGGGAATTACCCCAAGCTGATTAAAAAAATAGAGCCTAAAATCGTTGATAATAATTTTAAGATTATATCAAAATTAAATTAGTATACGACAAAAAATTCAAATATTGATTTGAAGCATTTGTAGTTCGCTGACATAGAACTCATAAAAAACCTACTAACAGGAAGGTATAAAATAAGATATGTCAATGGACAGCAGAAGACATTATCACGACATTATGGTTTAAACTAGTTGAGATAAGAGTGTTCTTACTTTTATTAGTATAATAATAAAAGTAAGAACTGTGAAATTTTAGTGAGCTTGCTCAGAGATTTGTAGGTAAAACTAAACTCAAATCCAAATACAGGCGAATACAAAGGTTCTTTGATAATTTTTATTTTGATATGAAGAATGTTTTTCACGTTTTCTGTTAAAGCTATTCGAACTATTTGATCTGACGGTATACTTTCAGACAAGGAAATAATTGGAAAAAAGTGGATCAAATCTCTTTCTTAAAAAAGGCTGCCAGTTTTTACAAAAATAATATAGAAACTTGATCATTGAAGCATACAATGCGCAGTTCTGGATAGAGAAACTTATTACACCTATAGTAAAAAGCGACAGTTTTAAAATAATAAACAACGCAAAACTATGATGTATGAATATGACTTTAATTTATGTGTAACAGTTAACGTAAAAGGCAAACTTTTGGTTATAGACAGTAACACAGAAACAGAGAATGCCTTGGAAATTTATATTAAAAGATGGAGACCCCAAACTATGTTTGGATTCTTTGACACGAAAAAATTCAATTTTGAAAATCCTCATATTACAGACATGAATAAAATAGGTAAAATGGTTATTATTATTTCGGTGTCATAGTCATGGTCGATTAACATTGGAGAAAGTAAATAAAAAATTGAAGCGGTCAAAATTAAAAATAATGGAAGAAGAGAAATTAGTATTTTCAGATATAGTTTGGTTTTATAAGGGAGGTTATGCTTAATACCAACGCAAATATTAAAGCGAGAATACTATTATTAGTTAAGTTACTGACTCGAAAAAATAAATATGCATGGAGCCAATAAATATTAAATAAAAAAAAAGATTTAATATAGAAATGTTTATCAATAATAAATATCGTGAATATCTCAATCCAATATCATCTGATAACCCTTGTGGAATTGATATTCATGAATAAGATAATTTAATTAAATTGGAAATGATGATTAGAGGTAAAGAAGAAACTCAGGTCTCGAAAGGAGTATCTCCTGACTGGAAGAAAGTAGTTTCAGAATGTGAGAAATTACTAACTAAAAGCAAAAGTATTAATGTTAGGGATTGTAAAATAATAAACTAAGCGATATTTAATAATCCTGTAAAACGAGTATACTTTTATGTATGAGTATAAAACAGGAAGAAATAGATTTATTCAGAGAAAAATATTTGACCCTAAAGAG
>Ga0233430_1003921_pt1 | contig 14388 bp, 8 predicted proteins | sample SI_118_April2016_2_FD_179883 | JGI IMG/M metagenome (GOLD analysis project Ga0233430, IMG submission 179883) | Seawater microbial communities from Saanich Inlet, British Columbia, Canada - SI_118_April2016_150_MG | ecosystem: Environmental > Aquatic > Marine > Inlet | place: Canada: British... | reverse complement strand
TCTCTTTCCATTGCAAACTCGGGCCCACAGCACATTCTGAATTTGTTCCAGGGTAATTGATAGCGGAATTTTCACAGTTTCCTGGCTTGCCGGGGTGGAATATTTCGAGAATAAAAAAGGCCGGGGTTGATACCCCGGCCCTTTTTATTGTGCCAATCTAATCATCAAGCCGTATTGTGTCTGCTGGTTCACCCGTCTGATATTTTTCCCACATTCCGAATAGAAGTTGCTCAAGACGGGATACAAAAAGAATGTTGTTAAACAAGGGGAGTGCCTGTTTGTCTCCGGACAGGTGATTTCTCAGAGCAGACATGCGATCGGGAGACTGTGCGAGTTCAAGTGCAATTTTCCCATATTCAGTCAAATCCCTGGCAACCAATTCCGAAAGACCTGCTGCTTTCAACATACCAGCGCCTGTACGGGAGTTGGGGTAAGGGCCCTGATGGGTCAGGACTGGAAGTCCACATGAAAGGGCCTCAAGTGTGGTTGCGCCACCAGCGTGGAAATAATTGTCCAGACATAAATCCGCCAGATGATGCCGGGCGAGATGAGTTTCGTGATCACAACGTTGGGCCATGATCAATCTTTCCGGGTCGACACCGCGGGCTTTTGCTTCTTTGCGCAGGTTTTCGACACTCTTTTCGGATCCGGAAATCAACCACAATACGCTTCCTGGTGTGCGTTTCAGTATTCTCATCCAGATTGAAAATATTTCAGGGTCGATTTTGTAATGCGCGCTGAAATTTGAGAAAACAAAACCATTTTCCGGCAATCCTTCTTCCCGGCGATCCAGCGTATTTGCTGGGCAAGGGAGGCCAAGTGGCGGCATAAAGGTTTGTGGAAGAAAGGCCAATGCTTCACTGCACCAACGAGAGGCTTCTTCGTTCATCACCGTGTCATCTGTAATCAGGTAATCGATAAAATCAGCACCTGTTGTGGCACCATATCCCAGATAGTGCACTTGAACGGGAGCCGGCTTCAGCGCAAGTATTTCGATCCGGGAACCCCGTGTGTGCCCTGCCAGATCAACCAGAATATCAATACCATCTTCATGAATGAGTCGGGCGGCATCAGCAGTGGAAAGTTCGCGAATATCGCGGAACGTATCAAACGACTCTTTGAAAAATGTTGTCGTATCATCGTCTGGCTTTGTAGCCATGTGATAGCCAAAAACTTCAAACTTCTGGCGGTCGTGATTAGTCACGATGGACCGGAAACACATACCTACACTGTGCATTCGAAAATCGGGAGAAATATATCCGACCCGGATTTTGCGAGATGTACTTTGTGGATTGTGGTGGAATGGGGTCTCTTGCGTTGGTGCCAGTACGCTCGACCGGGCAGTTGTTGCCAGTTGGCGTGAAGCTTCCAGTCTGATATCCAGCGGTACAGGTAAGGCCAGAAGGACAAAAGGTAATGCGGAAAGGCGTTTTCCTTCCGAAATCTCTTGTTTTGAATCGTCAATGATCCGGGTCACAAGCGCCTCAAGATTGTCCCATTGGCATTGTCTCAACTTGCCGTGGACAAGAAGTGAGTATGTAGGAGCGTAGGATGGATCTATCCTGACGGCGTGCTGCAGCATGACAAGAGCTTCGTCCGACCGCTCCAGCATTTCCAGCATTGTCGCATAATTAACAAGCGGACCCGCGCGGTCTGGAACCAGCTGTATCAGTTTGTCGTACCATTTTTTGGCTTTGGAATATTCACCTATGCTGGCGAGAGATACGGCAAGATTATTGACCAGAATCGGATCATCACCGGCAAAATTGACGGCCTTGAGCATGATGTCTGCTGCTTCGCGATTGCGCTGGTTGTTTTGCAGATAACTACCCAGCTCCACATAGGCCTCAGGTTCTTCCGGTTTCAGGGAAATAATTTGTCGCAAGGCGACTTCCGCTTCTGCGCCCCTCTTTAATTGCAATAATGTCCGGGCATATCCCCTGTTTGCACGAAGATGATCTGGCGACGATTTTCTGGCATTGCCATAGGCATTTGCAGCACTATCAAGATCACCGGATAGCTCGAAAGCCTGGCCGAGGTTATTCAAGACATCTGCGTCATCGGGCGACAAAACAGCGGCTATTCCCAGGGTGCTGACAGCATTATTGGAATCGCCAGCGGCAAGATACGAATTACCGAGAAAAAATGTGATCTGACTATCATTTGGCGCAAGTTTATTCGCTGTTTCCAATGGCTTAATCGCTTCGGCAGAGCGGTCCAGGCGGGCAAGGGTACAGCCCAAAGATTTCCACGGATCGAGCCAATCAGGCGCTAATTCAGTTGCGCGACTGAAAGCAGGGATGGCTTCCTCAAATTGGAGCATTGCTTCCAGCGCCAAACCCATGTTCTGCCATGGTTCAGGAAGTTCCAGATCCAGGATAGTAGCTTGTTTGAAGTGGTGAATTGCCCCTTTGAAATCCCCCAGATTGAACTTCAGGCTGCCCAATTGAAAGTGAGCCAGCGTTGTGTCCGGGGCTTGAGCAGCAGCGATTTCAAGAAAATTTTGGGCTGACGGAATGTCGCCATTTTGCAAAGCCAGTTCTACCTGGCCCACCAGTTCGTCAAAGTCTTGATCAGCCATCAGCAGGAACGGGGGCAAGTTCGATGGTGCCTGGCTCGGCACCGTCTTCATATCGATTCCACATTTCCGTGAAAATGGCTTCCAGATCCCGGGTTAATCGAGGTGTATCGAACAGGGGTTCCGTGGCCTGATTGTCTTTCAACTTGACCTTCAACCGCTGCAGGCTATCGGGATCTTCAAAGTAAGCCAAAGCCTTGCGCATATAATCGTCGAGTGACGACGCGATCAGTTCTGGTAACCCGGCGGCAGTCAGAACGGACCCACCCAATCTGTCAACCATGCCTTCATGCATGATCGTTAGAACCGGTAGTCCGGCCCACAAGGCATCTGTAGTCGTTACACCACCAGCGTGGTGATATGTGTCCAGTGCAAGGTCTGCCAGAGCGAGACGGGCGAGGTGTACATCATTTGGATATTTGTCGGCAAATATGATACGCGAGGGATCAACGCCTCTGGCGCTGGCTTCGCGTTTCAATGCTTCGTTGCCGGGGCCCTGAAAGTCGATGAGCCATAATATTGAGTCTGGTGCCTTGCGCAAAATTCTCATCCAGGCTGAGAACACTTCCGGGTCAATTTTGAAGTGACTGTTAAAGTCCGCAAAAACAAATGCATCCTGGGGCAGGCCAAACTGTTCACGTGTGAACGTTTCTGTCGATATGATCGGGCGAGACGCCGGCAAGCACTGATTGGGGAGCCAGGCAAGGTTTTCTTCGACCCAGGGGCGTTCTTCTTCAGGGGTTTTGATTTTGTCGGTAATGAGCCAGTCGATGTAGTCCGCACCCGTCGTAAATCCGTATCCGAGAAAGTGCGCCTGTATTGGTGCTGGCCTCAACGCCAGAACTTCAAATCGGCAGCCCTTTGTATGGCCTGCCAAATCGACAAGGATATCAATGCCGTCGTCATTAATAACTTTTGCAGCATCGCGAAAAGGGGTGTTGGTCAGTTCTCGAAAGACGTCAAAGTCGCGTCTCAAACGAGTCGTAACTTCATCATCATTGGTGCCAGTGTAATAGCCATAAAGTGTAAAATTGTCGCGGTCATGGGCGGCCAGTAATTCTTCAAAGGCTCTGCCGACGCTGTGACCACGAAAATCCGGGGACATGTAACCGATGCGCAATTTACCGTCTGAGGGTTTTTTGTAGGTAAAATTCAGTCCGTCACCTGTTCCGGCAATACGTTTGTACATGTTTGCAACCTGCTTTGCAGATGCAAGTCTTACGTCACCAGGCGCTGACAACTGCAGCAGGTTAAATGGTGACGCAGTTATATCATTGCCAGAATCCATCTCCTCGCGGGTCAAAGCGACAACACGGTCGATGGTGGCATCCAGGTTTTCCCACTGACAGCAATGTTGCAGGGAATGAGCCATGGAAGAATAGGCTGCAAGGTATCGGGGGTCGGCTTGTAAAACGCGACGAAAGGCCGTGATCGCTTTTTCATGCTCATCCAGCAACTGCAACAGCAGGCCCATATTCTGATGAGCATGGAGGTGCATGGGATCCAGCGTGGCTACCGTGTGATAGTCCTTCAGTGCTGCACTATAATATTCTGTACCTCCAAACATCGAAGCACGTCGATGGTTAGCGACAGCCCGCCCGTGTAATGCATCGAGGTTTTCAGGTGAAAGTTCGATGGCGCTTGTATAGGCTTCTATCGCGTCATCGAAGCTCTCCAGTGACACCAGCACATTGCCGAGACCCGATAACGTATCGGCCTGATCAGGCCAGGTCGTCAAATTCTTTTGATACAAGGCAAGTGATTTTTCCGGATGCCCGGATTTCAAAAAAGCAGCGGCCAGGTTATTGGCAACTATCATGTTGTCTGGCGACAATGCACGGCATTTTTTGTAGGCAGCGGTCGCTTCGTCAAAACGGTCAAGGCCCAGATAGAGTGTGCCAAGGTTATTCCAGCCCTCGGTAAAATCCGGAAAGTGCTTCAGGACTTCATTCAGAACCTTGATAGCCTCGATTTTTTGACCGGTGTCACCCAGAACTTCAGCCAGATTTGCGGCAATAACACATGCTGTCGTGTGGTTGCTATTTTGTAATGCGCGCTGAAAAAACGCGATGGCTTGTTCAAGGTTACCCTGGTTTCTTAACAAAATACCAAATGAAAAGGCCGCCGAACTGTCCCTCGGGTCAAGTTCAAGACATTTGCCTAATGAAGCAACTGCCTCAGCTGTCTGACCAGCTTCTATCTGTGCGGATGCCAATAGACGCCACGCTTCCGAACTGTCTTGCTTGATATCCACAGCCTGGCGAAATGTACTGACGGCCTCGCTTATCCTGCGTTCCGTGAGCAAGAGTTGCCCCAGACCCAGACAGCTGGAAATTGAGGAAGGGGCAACTTCCAATGCTTTTCTGTAACGAGCTTCCGCCTTGTCCCGTAACCCCTGACGAGACAGCATATTGGCATAATTTGTCAGAATATCTGCGTCATTGGGTATCAGTCCCAGAGCCATCTCAAAATATTGTCCGGCTTCGTCAAACGCACCTTGAGTGGACCGCAATGCTGCAAAGTTGCACATAGCATCGGTATGTCCAGGGTCATGTTCGATTGTTTCGAGATACAGACGTGCCGCATCATTCAGGCGCGCAGCCTTATGATGGACAAGCGCTTCCTGAAAGGAACTTTGTGGATCGATCATAACCTCCTAGGGAGATTCCGGATAAACGGAATCGCTTATGCTTATTCTATTGGCGCATACCAAGGGGCTTGAGGCAACGCTGCGTTTCCGTCAAACCCGTAAACGCTCTAGTATATAGGAAATCAGGGTTAATAAATCGTTTCGCCGTTGTAATCCAGGCTAGGGCGATTCCGGTCTAAACGGAATCAATATTACTTCGCTTATTGGCTCATACCAAGGGGGTTGAGGCAACGCTGCGTTTCCGTGAAACCCGGAAACGCTCTAGTCAATTTTTGATGTCGGGCCGCAAGATCTTTGGCTTGTTTCCATTGATGTGGGCATGCCATATGGCTTCATAGGCGACCTCAATATCCTTTGCCAACCTGGGAGTATCAAATAGTGGAGCGGTCTTATAACTGGATATTAATCTGGTTTTGAGCTCATCCAGGGACCCGCGATTTTTTTGCAATGTCAGAGCACGTTCAACATAGTTGTCAACGGAAGTGGCAATTAGTTCGGGTAGGTGGGCGGCGGTCAGTAAGGAAGCGCCCATCCTGTCTATCATGTCGTCCTGCAACAAAGTCAACACCGGAACGCCGGCCCATAAAGCGTCGGTCGTGGTGACGCCACCAGCATGATGAAATGTATCTAGTGCAATATCTGCCAGAGCTAGCCTGGCAAGGTGTTGTTGGTTACTGCATTTTTGAGCAAAAACAAGGCGAGACGGGTCGACGCCCGAATTCTCAGCAGCTTTGCTCAGGTTTGCAACACTTCCACCTTCAGCATGCATCAGCCACAATATCGCATTCGGGGTTTCGCGAAGAATTTTCATCCAGGCAGAAAAAATTTCCTGATCAAACTTGTAGTGTCCGTTGAAATTGGCGAAAACAAAGCCGTTCTCCGGTAACCCTTCGCTGAGTTTGCTCGGCCGGAGGATTTCATTATTACTTCCGGAAGCGGGGGAGGGAACGTAAACAGGCAGTGTGGTATTGGGCAAATAGACAACGTTTTCATGGCAGTGAGCGACTTCAGATGCCGGTGTACGGATTTCGTCTGTAAGCAGCCAATCAACATAGTCCGCGCCGATTGTATGACCGTATCCCAAATAGTGTACCTGTACAGGGGCTGGCCGCTCAGCGAGTATCTCGAGGCGAGACCCTTTGGTATGTCCTGCGAGATCAACAAGTATATCGATGTCGTCGTCGTGAATAATTTGAGCTGAATCTGCAAATGGCTTGTTCCCGAGTTGGGTGAAGGTATGAAAATTTGCAGCCAGTTCAGTGGTGACATTGTCCTGAATTAGTGATGTGGAATAACCATGAAAGACATTTTTATTCTTGTCGTGGTGCCTCATCAATTCAAGAAAAGCACGCCCGGCACTATGATTTCTGAAGTCAGGAGATATGTAGCCAATCCGCAACTTGTCCCCTTCTTTTGGTGACAAGATCAGGGGAGATTGTGTTCGGCGTTTCAGACTCAATTTTTCGGCTGCGCGTGCGCTTTGACGTGCCGAAGCAAGACGTACATCGCCGGGCGCGGACAATTGCAAAAGACTAAATGGGGACGTTGTAATATTGGTATCCGAATCTATTTCTTTTCGAGTTTGCTCTATGACCTTAGCCCTTACCTCCTCCAGTTCCTCCCAGCGACATTCCTGGTTCAGGGAATGCGCCAGAAGCGACCAGGCGGAAGTATCAGTGTCGTCGATTTCTAAAACCTGTCTGTAGGCTTCTATTGCCTCGCCATGACGGAAGAGTGTTTGCAGGATGTTGCCAAGATTAAAGTGTGAACGTGAATTGTCAGGTGATAGAGCTGCAATCCGGCGATAAGTTTGCAGCGAATGTTTGTATTGGCCGAGACGATGCTGGGTTTTGCCCTTGTTCTGAAGGACACTGACAACATCGGGTTCCAAATTCAGGGATTTGTCTAGCGTAGCAAGTGCCTGATCGAATTGTTCAAGGGACAACAATACTGCACCCAGACAGCCCCATGTGACAGCATCGTCTGCGAATGTATTGCTGTTTTCCAAAGCCAGTTTCAATGCTTTATCCGGGTCACCGTTTTGAAGCAATGCCATGGAGAGGTTGTTGGCAGCCAGGGCATTGGTCGGATCAACTTTGATGGATTTCCGAAAGGCATCAATTGCCAAGGTGGGCTGATCGTCCTTTGAGAAAACGTTGCCAAGGGCAAGCCAGACTTCCCCATTTGCAGGGATGTTTTTGATCGCTTCTCGCAGGACCTTAATCGCTTCGCCTGGTTTGCGCAGAGCAGTAAGCGCATTAGCCATATTGACACTGTTTCCGGGAATATCACCGCCATTTTCCAGCGACACCCTGTTGTGCATAACAGCGTCTTCGTTGCGGCCAGCTCTAAAGCTCAAGCCTGCTGATAAGAAGTGTGCTTGCGGATTCCGGGGGTGCGCTTTGAGAATATTGGTCAATATTGACAGCGCTTCGACTTGTTTATCTATTGCGATCAGGCAAGACGCAAGTTCTGTTTGTATGTCTGGGTGTTCAGGTTGCAGATGGAGACCCTGGCGAAAAAATATGACGGCCTCATCATGATTGCCAGTTCTACTCAGGGCTGTTGCCAGGCCGAAAATAGCTTCAGGCCAGTCTGGCCTGTCTCTTAGTGTTTTCCTGAAATGACCAATTGACTGAGCAAAATCACCAAGGCCGGAAAGTCCCAGGGCCAGATTAAATCGAAAATTTGTGTTGACGGGATCGATTGCCAGCGCGCTCTTAAAGCGTTCAATTCCCTCACCAATTTGGCCAAGCGCGAGCAAAGCACGCCCCTGATTGTTGTAGATGCCAGGGTTTTGTTTATCCAGCAATGAAGCCTGTTGATAGCAGATAAGGGCAATCTCAGGTCGACCGTTTAATAAATGCTGATCGCCTAGTTGGTTTCGAACATTCACAAGGTTTTGACAGGCCGAGAGGTGATCCGGTTGTAACTTCAGTACTTTCTCGAACAGGATTTCCGCTTCGGCCAATTGACCTGCTTCGAGATGTTTTTGGGCAGCCAGGAATATTTCACCGGTATCAGGCAACGAATTGAACCTTCTGGCGGACGATTGTTTCAAGTTCGCGGGCAAGGGTGTCAAAGGCACTGGACCAATCAGACCTTGATGCCCGGGCAATATACCTGGCCTTGGGTAACCACGGCAAGTTATCCATGCCCAGGACAATCCAGTCTCCGGGTAAGCCAGCGACAAGAGCCGGAGTCCCTACTGCAGCTGTAAGCCAGCCTGTCAAAGTTGTCGGGCCGACGAATACATCCAGGGCAGAACATAGAGCAGCCAGGTCGTCAATATCGTTAAACAAGTCAATTTCGGGAGGTTGGTGCAGCGTTATACCCATTTCGTTAAAGGTTCGCGTCGCGACATCTGCATCAGCACCGTATTGCAGATTGATGAAATCGATGTCCGGGTGCCGTAGTATTTTTGCCCAATCATCCAGAGTAGGGTAAGCACTATGGCTCGCGTTGCCATCACCCTTGCTTCGCCAATAAAAACCAACCTTGAATTTGTTGGTACCCATTGTGGCCAATTGATCCTGCCACCAGAGGACACGGTCAGGATCTGCCTGAAGAATACTTTCAGTCACAGGGAAATCGGAAACCGAACTCCGCGTCCATCTTCCCAAATCACCGACTGGGCATTGCAAGTCGATTTCCGGATTTCTCGTTGCCGGGTGTGGAGGATCAATACGGGGAACAACTGATATTTCAGGGAAAGAACGCTGATATAGATTTAAAAACCGGGGATCGACCTCAAATATAACTTTATCCGCAACTGCGATAACGTCCGGCAAACAGGTTGAAAAAATTACGGTATCTCCCACCCCTTGCTCTGGCCAGACAATCAATGTTTTGCCGCAAAGGCTCTCTCCCATCCATTCAGGTTGTGAATGTGGGCGGCGTGGACGGCCAGGCCTCTTCCAACGATAGGCATAGGCCACCCATCCTTCATCAATTTGCCCTGAGATGAACAAGGGATCAGCGAGATTTCGATGAACTTTGACGTTATCCGGCTCAATCTCCAGCGCTTTTCGATGAAGGTTGATGGCAAGGGCCTGATCGCCTCTCTGGGAAGTCAGATTCCCGAGGTTTGACAAGGCTGGAACATGGTCGGGGTTGATTTGAAGTGCCTTGATACACAAGGCTTCAGCCTCGTCCAGGATGTCCATCTCGATCAACAATGATGCAAAATTTGCCATAATTTGTGGTTGGTTTGGCAATAGTTCCAGTGCCCTGCGAAACGCAATCTCCGCCTCAGGATACCTGAATACTTGTTGCAGTAATCGCCCCAGATTTGCAAAACCCCCGACACTGGTCGGATCGAGTTTCAATAAGGTAGATATAGCCTCGATGCCGCGTTCCGGTTTGCCACAGTCGCGTAAGGCCAGAGCCAGGTTTAACCACACATCTGGTATTGAAGGATCTATGCTGTTCGCCTTTTGGAAAACAAGAACAGCTTCAAGCGCCTGATCCATTTCACGAAGAATACAGCCAAGATTGATCAAGGCATCGATAGAATTTGGTTCAATATCGAGGGCGCGTTCAATTGCCTTCCTGGCTGATTTGAAGTCTCCTGTGTCGTAAAGGACCCTGCCAAGGTTGCAGTGAAAAATGGCATTTTCCGGTGAAATTTGAATGGCGTGTTCAATCGATTTGACAGCAACTTCTTTCTGCCCAACCAGTCGTTGAAGAAGGCCAATATCGTTGTGTAATAACGGATTGTTGATATCGAGTGCAACAGCCTTCTGCAGGGCATTGATGGCCCCTATGGTGTCATTTCCTGCCTGTAGCGCCGAGGCAAGGCCAACGAGGAACTTTGGGGTTTCCGGTGACAAATCGATTGCTGCCTGATAGTCGCTGGCAGCCTTTTTCGCGCGCCCTTGCGCGAGCCTGATGTCCCCAAGCGCAGCGGTGAGATCAACAGAATCAGGGTGCGATTTTTTCCCTTCGATCAATACGTTCTCGGCCCCGGCCAGGTCTTTGGCGTCACAGAATTTCACTGCTTCATGTAAGAAGGTATTTATATCCTGGTTCATATGATCGACCGCCCGCCATCCATGACGATATTTTGACCGGTCATAAACTGGCTGGCATCCGAGCAAAGAAATTGAACCGCACTGGCATATTCATTTTTCCGGGCCATTCGTCCGGCAGGGATCAGATTTGTCAGGCGTGTAACAAATGCGTCCGATTGACTGGTTTGAATACCTCCGGGAGAAAGGGCGTTGACGCGCACACCTTGTTCGCCCCAGTAAGCTGCCAGATACCGTGTCAGTCCGAGCAGACCCGTCTTTATCACTGAATAAGTTACCGCCTTTTTTTGTTGCTCATTCTCTGGCAAATCTTCCTGGCGATAAATTCGCTGATCCGGCGCGATAACGGATAAATCCGACGCAATGTTCAGAATAACACCCTGTTCCCGGACCGCCATTGGAGGGCCAAAAACCTGGCTACACAAAAATGCACCGGTCAGGCCAACGTCTACCTGGGCCTGCCAGTCGTCGAGTTCAAAGTCTTCAAAGCGGCCGCCATTCTCAATGTTTCCGTGTTCATCTACCTTGCTATCGATGGCTGCGTTGTTAATCAGGATATCCAGATCGATATCAGATTCCCGCAATCTCTCGCTGACAGACAGGATGGATGCTTTATCTGTTACATCCATCTTCCAGGAATGGATAATACTCTCAGGAAAACGTGACCGGATTTCTATCACTGCCTGGTCAAGAAGGTTCTCGTCAAGATCGGTCAGAACAATCACGGCACCCGTTTCGACAAGTGCGCAGGCGTGTTCAATGCCGAGTAATCCCGCCCCGCCAGTAATCAATGCATGTTTGCCGTTCAGGTCAAATGCTGCTGGCAAAGGCTTATGTGGCTGAACAGTCATATTGCTGAGCCAGACGCCAGGGTCTCAGATCGTGCCTTATCGTGCCAGGTAATGGCCATGTCGCGGTATTTTTTAAGCACGCCAGCATGATCGTCATCATCTGCTCTGGCTGTTTGGAGAATATAGTCGCCGTCATAATCCGTTTCGGCAAGCAATCTGAAAACGTCTTCGAAACAGGCATCCCCCTCACCGGGCGGAACTGTGCTCCCACCTTTGATCCTGTCCTTGATGTGAACGTGAATAATACGCTCGCCATAGGCGTCGAATTCGTCCGATGGCCGAAACCCGGAAGCGGCACTGTTGCCGATGTCATAAGTTAAACCAAAGATGTCCTCAGGATAATTTGAGAGAAAATCTGCAAGTTTGTCCGGTGCGAAGTCACTTTCAAATGCGATTCGCATCTGGTTGCGGGTGAGAACGGGGAGAACGATATCGAGACCTTTTTTAAGTTCGGCTTCGTCCTGTTGGCTGTCCAGTGACCCGTCGTCGACCAGAGGGAATACCAGCGTTTTGATTTTTGCTGCAGCACAGGCTTCTACAACAGCGGTGAAATCTTCGAGCAAGCCGTGCTGAAGAGCACCTTTTGTTTTATGAAACGGAGCCTGCATGACGCAGTCCATGGTTACCGAGGTTACCTTGATACCACTGCGTCGCGAATGACGGCGAATGTCCGACCGTCCTTCGCGAGAGAGGAGGGGGTTGTTCATCAGCCCGATGTGATCGAGCGTCCATTCCATTTGATCAAATCCCAGGTCGACAGCTGTTCCAAATTCTTCCTGCCAGCAAGTTGATGGGAAAGCCTGTATCTTGCCATCTACCAAAGGGCTGAGACGGCCTTGCATGAAACCGGGATTGATCGCGTTCATGGTGCATCCAGATCTTCGGTCCGCCAAAGTTTGTCCCTTATCGGGCGCTCGCTTGCTTCAATGGACTTTTCCCTTGTGCCCATCATTTCCGATGTCGCATGAACGACCTGAACAAAGTTTGGCAGCGCAGAGACTTCAACCGAGGCGGCTTGATCCGATCCATACATGGTTCTGTCCAGGGTGATATGGCGTTCGATTGAAGTTGCGCCAAGTGCTGTTGCGGCAACGCACACTTTGATCAAACTGACTTCATGTCCCGAATACCCGACATCGCATTGATATCTTTCCTGTAACATTGTGATCCGTGACAGATTGGCGTCGTGATCCTTCATGGGATAGGTCGAATTGCAGTGCATTAGCTCGAACGGACAGTTTGCCTTTTGAAAGAGTAGAACGACCGCGTCGATTTCCTCAACTGATGTCATGCCTGTTGAAATGAAGGTTTTTTTACCTTCGCTGGCGATAGCAGCTAGTAGCGGAAAATGGCCCAGGCGGGCAGAAGCGATCTTATGAAAGGGAAGCTCAAAATTTTTCAGGAAAGCCAGAGCTTCGAGATCCCAGGCTGACGCAGACCAGGCAATTCCGAGATCACGACAGAAATTGTCAATCTCTCGATATTCCACAAGGCCAAACTCAAGGCCTTGTTTTTGATCGCGTGTCGTTGTGCCCCAGGGACTTTCGCGTGGTTTGTTCAATTCGTCTTGTGGATAAACCAGATCGAGCGTGCGTTTTTGAAACTTTACCGCGTCAAATCCTGCGCCATGTGCAGCGCTGATTAACTGTTTGGTGATATCCAGATCACCATTGTGATTGATACCAACTTCGGCAATCAGATAAGGAACCATTATACTACGCTTTTTTTGAAGAAGTTGAAAATTCAAGATCGTAAATCACATTTGCACCGGAGAATTCTGTCGGTGCCGTGTAGTCCAAAGTACGCTCAAGCCATTTTAGCAGGCGGTCGACATCACCTACCATTCCCTTGTCACGCAGGGCGTTACGAAGTCGTTTGTCAAAATCCTCAATCGTTCTGGCGCCGTGGCCCCAGTCCTGATCGACTGATTTGTAGGTCACTTTGGCCCTAAGGGTTTTGGCAAAATCTTCATAGTCAAAAGGACAAAGAAAGTGCAGGTCGGACAGAGACATTGGAATGTCAAACAACATCTGCAACGTCATCCAGATGTAACCCCGCGGATTGAGAAATGACGGTGAGCTGGAAAGAATATGTCCTGGCCGGTTCAGTTGATTTTCTGCCATGTACGTTAGTGCTGCCAGCGGGTCATCCATGTGTTCGAGCACACCTTCCATGACAATGACGTCGAACTTCTCTTTGACGTCACGATAGTCACAATTTCTGAACTCGAGATTGTCCTGATTATTATTACTCTTTGCTACGTCAATTGCGACGTCAGTGAAGTCGACGCCCAAAACACGCGCAGCGCCAGCGCTTGCGATCATGCCGGCCAACAAACCTTCTCCGCAGCCCACTTCCAATACCGTCAGACCGGTCCAGTCTGCACCGTTTGCCAGTCCCAGGGTTTCACCTTCCTTGACGAACGAATAAAAGTCCGCAATGCCATTGCGATACTTATCTGCATAGAAGTCCTGCAGACCTGCATTATCCGTATCAACGGCAGTATTTTGATTGGCGTTTACCATACTTGTCCTGTCAGGGCGCAACAAAGAGCCGCAAAATTGGCGGTGTTAAGCGATTATTCATCCGGGGAGGTAAAGATATTGTTTCAATATTTCAAAATATTTGACTGTTTTTACAGGTAACTAGTTTTATGACAGGCATATGTGCCGTTATTCCCGCGCGCTCCGGTTCCAGGGGAGTGCCGGGCAAGAATATTCGCCTTCTTGCAGGACAACCGCTTTTGGCTTGGTCAGTACGTGCTGCCTTGATGGCTTCAACTATTCAACGGGTTATTGTTTCTACTGATTCAGTTGAATATGCCGAAATCGCTCGTCAATTTGGTGCGGAGGCACCTTTCTTGCGACCAGAGCAATCGTCTAACGATACCGCAGGAGACGAAGCAGTCGTCAGCCATTTTATCGAATGGTTGAAGCAGGAGCAGCAATCAATACCGAACTACATCGTGTACCTGCGCCCAACTACACCTCTGAGGCTACCAAATGTGATCGATGATGCCGTCAACGCATTGGAAAAGAACAATGCGGCGACTTCGTTGCGTTCTGTTCACGAGATGTCAGAAAGTGCCTACAAAACATTCGAGCGACGCGACGGCGTTTTGATTCCCGTAGGAACGGATGACAGTGCCCTGGATCGCACCAGCGGCCCTCGACAAGGTTTTCCAACGACCTGGATCGGCAACGGATATGTCGATGTATTTCGAAGTCAGCGGATATTGGATGCGAAGCCATTATATGGTGACAACGTTGCGGCCTTTGA
>Ga0233430_1003918_pt1 | contig 14394 bp, 12 predicted proteins | sample SI_118_April2016_2_FD_179883 | JGI IMG/M metagenome (GOLD analysis project Ga0233430, IMG submission 179883) | Seawater microbial communities from Saanich Inlet, British Columbia, Canada - SI_118_April2016_150_MG | ecosystem: Environmental > Aquatic > Marine > Inlet | place: Canada: British... | reverse complement strand
TATTCAAGTCCGACGCAGCGCTCGAAATGCAAATCATCGACGAGATCGTAGCTGACGATCAGTTGTTGGAGCGCGCGGTCGCGGTCGCGCGAGAATATGCCGGAAATCCACCTATGGCATATGCCGCCATCAAGCATCAGATCAGGGCGGAGCCTTTAGCTAAAATGCAGTCGGCTGTCGATGATTTAAATGATTCAACACGAGGCGGCTGGTTCACAAGTGAAACCACGGCCGCAATTGACGCCATATTGGCGTCGTCAGCCACCAAAAAATAGGACTGGTAGCAGGCACATGACAGGCGAACCAACAGATATCCCCTTCACGCACCCGGATCGTCAGAGGTATTTCGAAGATTATATCCCTGGCAGTACCCACAATCTGGGATCTGTTGCCGTCGACGAACAGGAAGTCCTGGAATTTGCCCGCCGGTACGATCCACAGTCCATTCATGTCTCAACCGAATTTGCAGAAAATGGACCTTTCAAAGGCCTGATTGCCAGTGGCTGGCATACCGCAAGCTTGATGATGAGCCTTTTTGCGCCAAATTATCTGTCGGATGTTTCCAGCCTGTCTTCTCCTGGCATGGATGAGCTTCGCTGGGTTGCACCGGTTCGTCCAGGCGATATTTTGACCGTAAATGTACTGATTGCCAGCACCCGACGATCATCTTCCAAACCCGACCGCGGCGTGGTCAACACGGATATTTCTGTCATCAACCAGGATGGCGTAACGGTCATGAGTATGAGCGCCGTAAATATGGTTCAGTGCCGTAGTACAGATGTAACTTAATAGTCTCGACTAACTGCTCTGTTTAGGGCATAACCCGAAAAAAATCAGATGCCTTCAAAGAACATGCGACGACACCGCATCAGGCACACCATCAACAGCAATAATCAATATACAGGGGTAAGATCATGGAACGTATCTGGCAAAAGCACTACGGCGACAAGATTCCAAACGAAATCGATATATCGCCCGATGCAACACTTGCGAAGCTTTTTGATGAGGCTTGTGCAAAAAATGGTGATCGGAAGGCATTTTCCAGTTTTGGCGCCACACGCACATACAGTGAAATTCATGACCTTTCACAAAACTTTGCGGCCTGGCTGCAGCACGAACTAGGTATCAAAAAAGGTGACCGCATTGCTTTGATGTCACCAAATTGCATGGCGTTTCCGGTTGCTATGTTCGGTATCATTGCCTCCGGTGCGGTGCAGGTTAATGTGAACCCGCTGTATACGGGCCGCGAGCTGCGCCATCAGTTGCAAGATGCAGATACAGATACCATCGTGATTTTTACGGGCTCGACACCGGTTTTGGCAGAGGCTCTTGAAGGCACGAAGATCAAGAACATCATTACCATGACTCTTGATGACTATCTCGGGGCCGGAATTCCAAGCCCGCCTGCAGACGAAAGCCTGTCAATTACATCTACGCTGACTGATGCTGTCACCAAGGGAGCAGACCATGAATTCACTGACCCTGGCCTGATCGGCAGCGATTATGTTTTCCTGCAATATACCGGCGGGACCACGGGCCTCTCCAAAGGCGCTGCCCTGACACATACCAATCTGGTCAGCAACATTGAACAGATCAAGGCCTTCCTCGGCGACACGATTTCAGAAGATGGCGAAGTCGTCATCACGGCCATCCCGCTCTATCACATATTTGCGTTGGTCGTGAATTGCCTGATGTATGTCTCTGTTGGGGCCACCAACGTTCTGATTACCAATCCCCGTGATATGCCTGGATTTGTTGCTGAGATGGGTAAATGGAAGTTCACCGTCTTTACCGGCGTGAACACGTTGTACAATGGCCTGTTAATGACACCGGGTTTCGAAGATCTGGATTTCTCATCCTTGCGCTACAGCCTGGGCGGAGGCAGTGCCTGCCAGGAAGCAGTTTCCAATCGCTGGAAAGAAGTAACTGGCAGCCATATCTGCGAGGGATTTGGCATGAGCGAAACCTCACCCGTGGTTTCGGTCAATATGATTCCAACGACATCCTTTACCGGTACAATTGGCATTCCTCTTTCATCCACTGACGTTTCCATTCGTGATGAAAATGGCGCTGAACTGGCGATTGGCGAATCAGGCGAATTGTGCGTAAAAGGCCCTCAAGTCATGCCTGGTTACTGGCGTCAGGATGAAGACAACAAGGAGGCTTTCTGGCCCGACGGCTATTTCCGGTCCGGTGACGCAGCCCTGATCTCTGACGATGGATTCCTGAAAATTGTTGATCGTATGAAAGACATGGTTCTTGTTTCCGGTTTCAACGTCTATCCGAACGAGATTGAAGGTGTCGTTGCGATGATGGACGAAGTTGCGGAATGCGCCTGTATCGGTGTCCCGGATGATGCGACCGGCGAGGCTGTAAAGCTTTTTGTCGTCAAGAAAGACGAAAGTCTGACAGCTGAAACGATCATTGAGTATGCGCGCAAGAACCTGACCGCCTACAAGGTGCCCAAGCAAATCGCCTTCATTGACGAAGTGCCCAAGAGCACCGTTGGCAAGATCCTGAGGCGGGAATTACGCTAAAGCGTTTCAGTTTGGTTCTGAAACAAGGAATCTGAAAATTGGGCCAGGCGGAACTCATTCGCCTGGCCTCTTTTTCTTAATAAGGTGTAGATCATGTCACAAATAATATTCTGGTTTGAAATTGCTGGAACGGTCGTATTCGCCTTGTCTGGCGCGATGGCCGCTGCACGCAAAAACCTTGATATTTTCGGCTTTCTGGTCGTTGCCCTGGCACCTGCCATCGGCGGAGGTACGCTGCGTGATCTGTTTCTGGGTCAAACCCCGGTTTTCTGGGTCGAACAAAACGTTTTTTTGTATGTCTGCTTCGGGGCAGCCATTTTTACATTCTTCTGGGCCCACAAGGTTGCATCCCGATTCACTCTTCTGGTCTGGTGTGATGCATTTGGTTTGGCACTGTTCGCAACGCTTGGTACTGAACGTGCCCTTCAAGCTGGTACCAGCGATCTGGTTGCCGTGATCATGGGGACGCTGACAGCCATTGCAGGCGGCATCATTCGAGATGTTATTTGCGGTGAAATTCCACTGATCCTGCGAAAGGAAATATATGCATTGGCGGCCATTTTCGGTAGCAGTGTCTATTTGTTGTCCTGGAAACTACTTGAGGCTCCTTCCCTCGCCCTGGTCATGGGATTCGTTGCAACCATTGCCATCCGTGGTGCCGCTATCAAGTACGGCTGGAGGATGCCGATCTACAAACGCACCATCAGCTGAAGTCAAACAAACACACCGGGCTGTCAATTCTCGCCTTGGCAAACCCTGGCAAGAACTTCGGCTGCGGCAGTCACATGATCACGATTTACATCCAGATGTGTAACGGCCCGCAATCGGGTTTCGCTGGTAGCGCCAATTTTGACCCCCTTGTCGAGCAATCGGCTGGAAACTTCCGCCGCTGACATTCCAGTACCGGAAACATCGAAAAAGACCATATTGGTTTCAATATTTTTGTCCGGCACCACTACACCCGGAATATCGACCAGTAATTTTGCCAGATGGCGTGCGTTTTCGTGATCATCCTTCATGCGATCAATATTGTGATTGAGCGCATATACTCCGGCAGCTGCAATCATTCCGGACTGGCGCATAGCACCGCCATACATGTGCTTGTAGCGAAATGCTTCTTCGATAAATGACCGGCTTCCGGCCAATACACCGCCCACAGGACAGCCGAGTCCTTTTGACAGATCAATCCAGAGTGAATCAAACGGTGCAGCATAATCGCTGGCGGATGTCCCGCTTGCGACGACAGCATTGAGCAATCGAGCGCCATCCAGATGGGTTTTGAGGCCAGCTTCGTGGGCCACGTCGCATACGGCTTCAATTTGCTCGATGGGCCAGATCGCACCACCACCAAGATTGGCCGTATTTTCCACAGCCAACAGACTTTGCACAGGTTGATGCCGGCCCTTTGAACGCAAGGCCTCCCGGACTTGATCAGTCGTGAACATGCCACGGTCACCGGTAAGGTCTCTGGTCATTGTTCCACTTAACGCAGCAGCCCCACCGGACTCGAAATTTACGATATGTGCCGATTCGTGCAAAATGATTTCTTCGCCTGGATTGGTCCAGACTTTCACAGCGATCTGATTACACATAACACCGGACGGTAAAAACAGGGCAGCTTCCTTGCCAAGCAACTCTGCGACCATATCCTGCAGCCTGTTGGTCGTCGGGTCAGCTTCCTGCTGTTCGTCACCAACTTCGGCATTGGCAATCGCCTCACGCATTTCCGCCGACGGCTTTGTTTGGGTGTCGGAATAAAGATTAATCAGGTTTTGGGTCATATTGTGATCACGCCGTTTTCTGGATTGTTGTCGTCAGGGGTCAACATGCTTTGTCTTCGAGGGATTGTGGATTGGCAGGCGCTGCAAAAAACCCTTCCTTGTCCCCTTCCCCGAACTTCATACCTGCATCCAGCAAGGCACTGTCCGGTACCTTGTGCAAGGGGGTATAGCCAGGATGATGGTGTTCAATGACAGGATCATTCCGGGCAGCGTTGTAGCAGCAAATCAGCGTCCAGCGCCGCTTGTCAGATTTGTTGGCATCGGACCTGTGCAGGGTGTTGCAATGGAAAAATAATCCGTCACCCGGTTCCATTTCACAGTAGACAAGTTCAAGCCGTTTTTTGATTTCCTCAAGCCGCTCAATATCTGCGCCGACCTGGGCGCCGACCGTCAGGTTGTGATCGATCCGGCCCAGCAAGTGCGATCCCTTCAATACCTGAAGGCAACCGTTTTCGGGTGTGGCGTGATCCAGGGCGATCATCAGACTGGCCATCAAGGGCTCCAGACAACCATTGTGGTACCAATAGCCATAATCCTGATGCCATTCCCAGGCACCACCTTCACGGGCAAATTTGGCGGTTAATTTGGAATGATAATGATAGACTTCACCGCCCAGCAAGTTTTCCATTGTTTCGACAACGCGTTCAGACCTCGCTGCCAGGCCATAGGCACTATCGCCCGGGTGGTTCCAGGTCATCATGCGGGTCGCACCGCCGTCATTGTCCTGACGGGCATAAAGTTTATCCGCAATGTTTGGATCATTTTCCATCGCCGAGCGCAGCAGGTCAGTTTCCGCCTCGTTGAATAGCCCACGTACAAGAACGTAACCGTCACGCAGATACGCTTCATGTTGCTTGGCTGTCAGTATCCCTTTTGTCACATTGTCCCCCAAAACAGTCCCCTGTATCTGTTCGACAATAGACAACCCGACGATTGATCTCAATTGGTCGCCTGGGATCATCGGGAGATGGCTTTGGTGTTCCGTCGAACTTTTGTCACTGCAACAGTGTGATTGTTAAATCTACGCTTTTGTCGCCCTATCGCAGTTCATTCATGTAACGTGCAAAAGTGTCCAGGTAGACCGGATCTCGCTGGCTGACAAACTGGCTCAGATCACTTTCTATTTTCGATACAGTTGTTGAAAATTTCCGCCGATTTGAATTGCTGGCATAACGCACCACGCCCTTGGTCACGCATTGGCCGACAACATCCATCGCCCTGCCCCCCATCAGGCTTTGCCCGACACGTGGAAATACCATGCCCGGAACGATGCCTTGCAATGCCCTGCGATCAGCTTCGTTAACACCCCAGTAGCGGCCGAGAAATTCGACGGTAACGACGCCAAAAACCGCAGCAGCTTCCAGATCCTTGACTGTATTGATCAGCCCCTTGGCATCTGCGTGTTTAATGCCTTCTTCAAGTACATAACAGGCAGCTGCCTCAACCTGGCTGAATTCGACTGATCTGCCTGGCCGCGCTATCGGTACGATTTTGAACGCACCCAGAGTGGTCTCAAATTCGGCGACGAACTTGTCCTTGGAAAGCTCGGACCTGAGCTCATTTTCCTGTGCTTTAATGCTTTTGCCGAAGAGGGAAAAAACCATCGTGAGACTACCTTGTCACCTGTTGTTCACTTATATGATTTTGCCCTCGCCCGACCTGCGGTCAAGGTGATTATTTCGCATATACGGGTTTTACATGTGTCATAAGCGCACAGGGTTTTAACCGTCCATGAAAAAATCACGGGTCACAGTATTCGCAGGAAACCAGGACTCGATCCTTATTTCTTGCAATGTAACATCCTGCGGGGTACCGAGAGTTGCAATGGTCGAAAAGAAACTAAGATCAACACCGTTCTTGCGAATATCGACCGTCAGCACAGGTGCGAGCCAATCGCCTGGTACATGTTGTTTCCAATCCTCTGGCACACCGGGAAATGAAGTCAGTTCTGCCAGCAAATCCTGCAAACCTGAATTTCCGCCCGCTGCCCAGGCTTCAGCTTGTAATCGTTTGAGAATGCAAGGTGCAATGTCCGCCCAGTTGCTTATGTGATCCCTGTAGCCATCAGGGGCAAAAAATCCGTGCAGCAGGTTTCCTGCGGTCTCTGGAAAATCTTCCGGGCGTTCGACTCCATAAACCAGGCCCTGCAGCTTCATGGCACCTGAGTTGGCGCGCAAAACATTGTAACACTCGTCCACCACCATCGCCGGAAATGGTTCTTGCTGGTTCATCATCATAGTCAGGGCCTGATCAACAGCCGAGAGTTCCGGGGCGCTGAGATCACTTTCCTGATACCCCGGAGCAAATCCAGCGGCTAGCAAAAGGGAATTGCGGTCCCGGAGCGGTATATCCAGAGCATCGCACAACAATTGAACCATGATCTTGCTGGGAGCGTTGCGTGCCTGCTCCAGGAAACTGATGTGTTTTTGCGATACTTCGCAACGCAAGCTGAGTTCGAGTTGACTAATGCCGCACCGCGTGCGCCAGGATTTCAACAAGGGGGCAAATTCTTTTGTGGCTGTAATCATCATGCCTCACATAATCGAATCAAAAAGTTGTCGGCAACTACCTGGCAGGTAATTGCCGCAATACCTGCTGTTCGGATAAGTCTGTGATCAACCTGATCAAAAGGTCAACTCAATCCGGAATAAGGAATTGAAATCATGGAAAACTATCAATCGAACCAAAAATTTTTGCGAAAATCGTTACAAGCTAATGCCCTGTTTTCTCTACTCTCAGGTGCAGGGTTGGCAGTAGCTGCCGGTTACTTGTCGGACATCATGTTTGTCGTTCCCATTCAGGTCTTTGGCTTCGAAATGGGCACAGTTCTGCTTGCAAGTGGTATCGGCATTCTGGTTTTCGCATTCGATGTCTGGCTGATCAGTCGCCCGGTACAACTGAACCTGATGCAGGCCAAGCTTATAATTGCCATGGACATTCTATGGGTTGTTGGTAGTGCCGCTGTTCTGTTGCTTTGGCCCGACGTGTTTACGACGACTGGATTTGTCTCAATTGCCATCGTAGGCGTAATAGTCGCGGGTCTGGCCGTAATCGAATCATTCGGCGTCAGCACGACATATGAAGGTCATAGCGAAACTAAAGAGGCCCTGCAAAGTTAAGTAAAATAATCCTGGCTGTCCCAATTGAATACACGGCAGTCAGGATTTTCGTATTTCCCGACATTTCCCTTTTCCAGCACTACAATATCACTACAATCCCTGAACAACATTTCAGGAGATCCAAAGATGCTTACCCAGTCTTATGTCCACGGTGCCAGTACCACACCTCTGATAGGTGAAACCATAGGTCAAAACTTTGATCGTGCGGTGGAAACATGGGCAACGCGTGAGGCACTTGTCGTCGTGCATCAGGATATTCGCTGGACCTATGCGGACCTGGGGGAACAGGTCGATACCTGTGCCGCCGGTTTTGTCGCCATGGGTCTGGAACCCGGAGATCGTGTCGGTATCTGGTCACCCAACAACAGTGAATGGCTGGTGACGCAGTTTGCGACCGCAAAGGCTGGTCTTGTGCTGGTCAATATCAATCCGGCTTACCGTATCTCGGAACTGGAATATGCTCTGAACAAGGTTGGCGTCAAAATGCTGATCATGGCATCTACATTCAAGACGAGTGATTATGTAGCGATGATCCGGGAGATCGCGCCGGAACTGGAACAAAGTGAAGCAGGTAATCTTGCCTCCCAACGACTGCCGCATTTGAAATCAGTTGTTTTAATCGGTGGTGAAAAAGTTGCTGGAACATATGAGTTTCCGGAAATCGCCGCTGCTGCAAATGAAGACAGTCGCGAGCGCATCGAAGAACTTTCAGAAATATTGCAATTTGATGACCGCATAAATGTTCAGTTCACCAGTGGCACGACAGGCTTTCCAAAAGGGGCTACGCTGACCCATTTCAATATTCTCAACAATGGCTTTTTTGTCGGTGAGGCCATGAAACTGACGACGGAGGACAGGCTGTGTGTCCCTGTGCCGCTATACCATTGTTTTGGTATGGTACTGGGTAACCTGGCTTGCCTTACCCATGGCGCAGCTATTATCTATCCAGATGAAGCCTTTGAACCCTTGTCCGTTTTAAAAACTGTTGAGGCGGAAAAATGTACAGCCTTGCATGGCGTGCCAACGATGTTCATTGCCGAACTGGAACACCCGGAGTTCCTGAATTTTGACCTGGCGACATTACGCACCGGGATCATGGCCGGCTCTCCCTGCCCTGTGGAAGTCATGAAGCGGGTGATTGCCGAAATGAACATGGACGAAGTGACGATCGCGTATGGCATGACCGAGACGAGTCCGGTCAGCTTTCAGAGCAGCACCGATGATCCCCTGGACAGGCGGGTCTCTACCGTAGGTCAGATCATGCCTCATGTTGAAGTCAAGATTATTGATGAGCATGGACAGATCGTACCGCCTGGTGAAACAGGAGAATTACTGACGAGAGGTTATTCCGTGATGCAGGGATATTGGGGTGATCCCGATCAATCAGCACAGGCAATTGATATTGCGGGATGGATGCATACAGGCGACCTCGCTACAATCGACGAAGAGGGTTACGGCAACATTGTCGGGCGCGTGAAAGATATGGTCATCCGAGGAGGTGAAAATGTATATCCACGCGAAATCGAAGAGTACTTGTATGGTATTGAATCCGTCCAGGATGTTCAGGTGTTTGGCGTGCCGGATGAAAAATATGGTGAAGAACTTTGCGCCTGGATAACCCTGAACGACGGTGCGAACCTGACCGAAGATGCCGTCAAGGACTTTTGCAAGGGTCAGATCGCTCATTACAAGATTCCACGCTATGTGAAATTTGTTGAGGAATTTCCCATGACAGTAACGGGCAAAGTGCAAAAATTTGTCATGCGTGAAGCGATGATCAAGGAGCTCGGATTGTCAGAAAGCGAAACCGCCTAATTCAAACTGACAAGTTCTTTCAGAAGGTCTTCGGTGATTGTCAGCGTCTGATCGTAAATGCTCTGGCACCAGTCAGGCTCGTCGATAAAGAGTGCGTTCTTGATATCGTTTTTTATCTGGCGACCCTGTTCAGTATCCGGATCCCCCTGTCGCATCAACCAATTGTCCGCACGCTGCGCTTCAAGGATAGAATCAAAATCCACGGTCCCGAACTCAAGCAAGACCTTCAATCCCTTTGCTGGTGATACAACATCATCGATCAGGTCTACGACCAACCCACCGATCAATTCCCAGTCAGCGCCATCCCGTGCTATTTCGTGCATGCGCATTGGCTCGCCATGACCTTTGGGCCCCAAACCGGTATGCAGATCCAGGACAGCCACATATTCGGCATCGCCAGTTTGTTGCTGGATAATTGAAATCAGGTTTTCAACACACCAGATGCGTTTGTTGCCACCGTAAAAAAGACCGTCCTGAAATTCGTACTGCCCACGCAGAACATTTTTTGTCAGGCCATCCTGACCGTTTGCCTGAACCCAGGTGGCAATCTCTGCTTCCGCCTGGTCACGCCCAGGTCCCGACCAGTTGACGGGGCAAATAGCAGCATGCAATTCGGCGTAGGCATCGTTGTGTGGCAATGGTTTGGAAAAATCCCGAACGTTGCGATTGGGATCGACATTGCCTTCATCAGTGCGCCGACAACGTGCACTGCCAACAGCGTTGACGGCATGAACAAAGACAGTTGCTGTATCCGGTGGCAAGCTATCAGCGTATTTCTCGATTAATCCTACCTGCAGTCCTGAGCCTGCTGTGAGTTCAGTTCCGTGCACACCGGACAATACAAACAATACTCGATTGGCGCGCAGCGGCCCAAGTCTGACAACATCTGTGGCGATCAAACCACGAGGGTCGGATTGCACTGGATGCTGAAAGGTTTCAGTGATCAAGCTGGCGTCGGCGGCTTCTTTGAGGAACCTCTCGCGGGCCAGAAAATAGTCATTGGAAAATAGATTCCTGACCGACACGTCAAATCACCTTGAAGGTCGATGTTCCACGCGCGCATAGATCGCCATCCGCTGTAACCAGGCATTGGGCAAAGGCAAGACTTCTACCCCATTTGACGCACTCTGAATTGAACTCGAGCCAGCATCCAGTTTTGGCTATGCCAAGAAAATCAATCGACAAGTTCACCGTGACCAGGCCTGGGTCGCCATCGTATCTGGTCTTGCAGGTATGCCCCATGGAGTTATCTGCCAATGCGGAAATCAGTCCACCATGGGCAAATCCACGAGCATTACAATGAGGCTCACGGAGCCACAGACCAATATTCAAACTTGTGGACGAGCGTTGCGAATAAAGCGGCTCCCAGGGATCGGTCAGCGGGCTGTGGCGATCATGCCTGACAAAACCATCAGGGACACTTACTTCACTCAATTGAATAATCCTCAACCAGTTGTTTGGAAATCAGGCTGGCGACGTTCGCCAAAGGCACTTATGCCTTCTTTGGCTGCAGCTGTGCAAGCACTGTCGCCAAAAGCAGCATAGCCTGTTTCCAGGGCGTCGTTCAAAGACGTTGCAGCCGCTGCATCGATGACAGCCTTGGAAACAATGCCGATTATTTCCTGGCTGAGAACCTGACCACTTGAACTCATGGTCACTCCTTCTGGCAACTCGGAAATCCGGACCGGCGCACCGGAAATATGAGATCCATCCGCTTTCAAGGTTTTCACCAAAGCTGCAGCTTCACTGATCAGATTTGCAGGGTCCTCAACAACGCTGTGCAACATACCAATTTCAACGGCTTGAGATGCCGTCAGCTTGTTGGCCTGCAATAACATCCCGTGGAAAGTATCAGCCGCATCAGGCCACCTGCGATAAGGGATAACCATCGCCCCGATACCCGGCACAATCCCCAGCGTAATTTCAGGTAATTGCATCCACGCAGACGAGACGCCAATAAGGGCATGACAGCGTGTTGCCAATTCGAGACCACCACCAAGAGCCAGTCCATTAAGGGCCGCCACAACAGGTTTGGTCATTTGATCAAGGTGTACGAGCAATCTTGAACAGGATCGGGAATATTCGATGCTTTGTTCTTTGTCACCCAACATTGTTGGAAAGCGTCCGATGTCCGCACCTGCGCAAAAGGCTGCTGTGCCATATCCGGTAATCACAAAGCCCTTGATATCCTCCCGGGTTTCGTTGGCTTGAATGACCTGCAATATTTCGTCAGTCATATCGTCGTGCAGGGCGTTCATGGCATCCGGGCGGCGCAAAGTGATGACAAGAACTCCATCAACTTCGCTGACGAGAATGTAGCGATTATAATCCCAATAGCTTGCTATAGCGTTTTGTGGTTGCGGCATGCCGGATTTCCAGACCGCAAATTCAGCCATGATCCGTTGAACTTCGGCTTCACCCATTTCCTTCATCAGTTCAATGGGACCTTTTTTGAATCCAAGCGCCAGAACGCAACCCAGATCAAGGTCAGCAGCATCCCCGATGTTACGATCAAGAATATCGACAGTTTGGGAGAACAATATGCCCAACATTCGGTCGCGAATGATCCTGCTTTTATCGGCATCGACTTCCACGCCTGCACCTGGTGGAATAGTCTCCCAGCGTTCCGAAATCGTGTTGAAGATGTCAGCAGGACGATAGTGTTCGCCCTCCTCCTCCATTTGCAGTGTGTTAGTTTCAACGATAATTGGATTACCATTAGCCATGTTCAGGACAAAAAATGGTCCGGCATGGACAAATTCGGTTGTAACGCTATCAATTTCCGAAGGTTTGGCGACATCCAGCAACAAGGCGGCTTCGTTACACCAGTTGTCAAAAATACGGTCCAACATGAAACAAACAGCGTCATCCGTGACCATGGGCACCTTGCCAGTCTGGTAAAAGAACCAGCGAATATAGTCTACTAAATCGTCATCTGATTTTGCCCATTCAACGACCTCCACCGCAGGATTTTTAAAAGCTGGAGCAAAAAAGTGGGTTACCGTTGTGCGTTCAGGATGCTCAAGGTGACTAAACAACCGATCAGCTGGAAGCGAACTGGTGTTTGATGTAATCAGGGCATCAGACCGGACAAGGGCTTCGACATCACTGAATATCTTCTTCTTGAGGTCCAGGTTTTCTGTTGCTGCTTCCAGTACCCAGTCACAATGCGCCAGTGCCTGATAGTCCGTTGATGTTACGATATTCGACTTGACCTTGTGGGCGATTGCCGGTGACAACTTTTTTCGGGCTAACCCCTTTTCAACGTAGTTTTCGATCCGTCCAAGTGCATTTTCCAACGCCTGCTCATTGATGTCGATCAACACAAGTTCCAGGTCTGGCAACGCGCTTTTCAGATAATACCCAATGTCTGGCCCGATAGTTCCGGCCCCAATAATTGCAACACTGGTTGGCATAGAGCGCGTTGGCGACAAAAGCGCCGGATTATCAAAATTGATTTCACGAATCGTCATGGGATTAACAAAGCTCTCTGGATTAAGAATTGTTGATGATCAACGTACAAAAGATTGTCGAACAACTGTCATATCAGGCAAGACCCGCTTACTGACAGTAAAATCAACAAATCGAGTCCACATTTTTTACAGGACTGTCAAATTTTCCGGCAATGAACTAGCCGTGAACGCCCAGAACCGCTCCGAATACGGTAATCAGAGAGGCAACCAGCAGAATTTGATGGAACCGTGCAACCATAGCAAATGTTTCGGCCGGTGCCTCCTGGGCCCTTTTGTCGAACCATGCGTGCAGAAACAAAGGCTCCAGAACGAACAGAACCACTGTAAACAGAACCCAGATTGCAGTCATGGCGTGTATCCACCAGTAATCCAGACTGGCGTATCGGTTCCATGCGTCCATTTTATACAGCATGTAAAAACCGCTACCGGCAGCGATCAACGTCATGATTTTGGCATGCCCACCAAAACGGCTTTCAATGTCATCAAAACTCCGAATCTGATCCAGAGCTTCGTCCATGGCCCGAACGGATGGCAGGACAACAAAAGTCACCAGATAAACACCGCCAATCCAGGCAACGACCGAAATAACGTGAAGTGCGCGCGCAACCGCCAGATCATCCATGAAACAAAAATCCCGTACAAACACAGAAATGACATTTAGGCGGAATTGCAATTTCATCACAAGTCCAGGACGAAGGTTTCATTTCAGTCAGCCGCGGAATTGCATGAAAAAATAGTAATAAATAATATTTATTGTAATGATTGAAATGTTGGTGCATCCTCCGCCCACCCCTCCAAAAACATCATTTCGGACACCTGCGGTCCGTCCGTTTCACCAAATACCAGACGTTTGTCTTACGTCTGGTCTGACCTGTATGACTATTAATGGAGAAATCCCGTGACCAACCATATCTTCACCAATATTCACGTTCTCGATTGCAGCGGTGCTGACCCTTTTGATGCCGAAGTCGAAATCAAGGGCAACCGTATCCACAAAATCAGCACGACGCCGATCGCACGCATGGATCAGACAGTCATTGATGGCCAAGGCTGCACACTCATGCCAGGTTTGGTAGAAGCCCATGCTCATGCAAGCTTTACAGACATCAACGTATTTGAAGATATCGGAGATACGCCACCTGAAGAACATACTTTGCTGACTGCCCATTTTGCACGCGTCCTGTTTGATGCCGGGTTCACCAGCCTGTTCGGCGCCGCCTCTGCAAAGCCACGGGTAGAAATAGCCGTTCGGAATTTTATTAACGACGGCATGATGGTTGGGCCACGCATGCTCTGTGCAAGCCCCGAGCTAACGGTTACCGGTAATCTGGGTGACGTTGCCATGCGTCATATGTACCGGGAAACTTTTGGTCTGGTTTGTGATGGTGCAGACGCCTTTCGCAAGGCTGCCAGGGAATGTGTTCGCGACGGTATCGATACATTGAAGATCAATCCCTCAGGTGATAACTCCATGCCCTGGGCCAAAGCTCAGCATACGGTCATGACGGAAGACGAAGTCGCTGCTGTTGCTCAGGTCGCAAGAGGTTTCGGACTTAATTTTGCCTCCCACGCCCGTAGTGCTGAATCGGTCAAGATGTCGTTGCGACATGGTGCCAAAATAATTTATCACGCAACCCTGATCGATGAAGAAGCCATGGATATGCTCGAA
>Ga0233430_1003913_pt1 | contig 14406 bp, 13 predicted proteins | sample SI_118_April2016_2_FD_179883 | JGI IMG/M metagenome (GOLD analysis project Ga0233430, IMG submission 179883) | Seawater microbial communities from Saanich Inlet, British Columbia, Canada - SI_118_April2016_150_MG | ecosystem: Environmental > Aquatic > Marine > Inlet | place: Canada: British... | reverse complement strand
CAGTGCAAAGGCGTTAATCATTTTATTATCGATGACGCCAACATGAAGCACTTCGGGCAGCGGAAGTTCGTCTGCCAATCGATCTGTCAACGTATCCAATGCTTGTTGAGCTTCGCTGTTTTTGCAGGTTTTTCCGAAGAAAGTCTGGATCGTTTCAGCGCTTTGACGGCCCATGCGTTCGCGCCATTCATCAGATGCAAGGCTGGCGAGCGGTGCTGATAACCAGGGTACGGCAACCAGGACGCCGACGGTCAATAGCAAGGCAGCAATACCATATCGCCAAGCCATTTTGTGGGTTTTAACTGACTTGGCTGTTTTGACCGCTTTCTTCAGCATGGGATGGATTTTCAGAATTGCATTTGCCAGCGCCGTATCTGCCAGGATCAAACGGGCATCAGGACTTAGTGACTGTGTCAAAACAGGGTTATCTGACCCGCTCAGCCAATGGAGGGTTGATATTTCCCAACGCTCCAACTCTTCCAACGTCGTCACTTCTGCGATGACCAGTTCGCCTGTTTCAAGGCGAACCTGAACTTGTCTGGACACTGCGGAAGTTCCATCGAAATATTCAGCGGGGCATGCAAGAATTGTCTGATCGCTCGTCAAATTTACACAAGCCCCATGTCAAATGCTTCCGCCAGACCTTCACCACTGGTCAAATCATCGCTAAGGCTCTGGGCAATTGTGGCAAGGTTGAGTTGGCCATCAATATGAATATGCCTTGCCATAAAGCGGGCATTTCTGATTTGAGTGAATGGTATGCCCAATCCCAATGTTAGCACTCCAATCATCAGGTTTCCTGCAATCAATTTGATAGCTGAAATCAATTTTGCATCAAATGACAGTTCGATATTTTCGAAAGTGGTCAGGCTTAACAATAGCCTGGTTTGCTTGAGTTGGTACCATGCATCGGTAAGGATAATTACCACCAGCGCGGCCGTTAAATAGAAGGGCCAAGCAGTCAAAACGGTGCCATACTCCTGGAAATATAACCCTACTTTTGAATTGAAATCCTCATCATTTATCGCATTGAAATCCAATTGTGAGCCCAGTTCAAATGCCAAATATATGAATGGCCCGTAAAATAAGAGCAGCGTGGTCAGGCCCGGAACCAACCATGCCTTGTACATCGATTTCAAGACGTCTCTGCTTTTTTTATTCTTGTCGAAGACGAAAAATTTATCACCTATATGGGTATTCTGCATTTCGATACGCCAAAGATGCATATTCTGCCAAGGTGTTATCAGTCCAAAAACAAGTTTCAACAAATTATATAAGAATGACCACAAGCCGTATTTCCAGCTGGAACCCGTCAATCCCGCTCGAATACTGCGCCACCTTGTTCTTGTCAGCCGATACCGCTGAGCCCGATAGGCAGCAACTCCAATCAGATAGTAAATGGCAATATAAGTCCCAATTGTGAACCAAAATTCAGTCTGAACATTGTCAAAAAAACCTGTTGCCCGAAGGACGCCACTAATTACGGCATAGGGCAGGAAAATAACAAAGACGATCAACAAGAATCCTAGAAACAGTTCTTTGCCCGTACCTGTATATTCCAGAGGTGATCCGAGGACATACATTTTTTGCCAGATGTAGCGACGGACTTTGGTTCGTGCCCAAAATCGGTAAAAGCCAATCGTGAGAATATTTAGCAACAGATTCTTCAAAACCAAACCGATTATTTCTGGTGCTCGACCATGAAATTTTAGACTTCCTTCTACGATGTGTATTGGTTTTGTGGAGACTCCAAAATCTGCCGGACTACTGCTTCCGGATTGATGTTCATCACTCATGAAACTACCTGCTACTTGCTCAACAACAAAATCTATTACGAGTATAGTTTATCAATTATATCAATGTAAACGTGTGTATCTGGAGGTTTGTAGCTTTTTATTTTTGTCTTGCTTCCTACACAGCGCCCATATCAAAAGCCTCGGCCAGACCCTCACCGCTGGTCAGGTCATCATCGGCGCTCTGATTGATCACGCCAAGATCCAGTTGCCCCTCGATGTTTGTATGATTGGCGAGGAAACGGGCAAAGCGGACCTGGGTGAAGGGAAGTCCGATACCCAGTGTCAGCAAGACAATCAGAATGTTTCCAAGAAATAGCCAGAAAAAAGAAAGCAGGGTGGCGTCAAAGGAAATCTTCAGATCCTCGAACGACGTTAAGGCGACCAGCATTCGGGTTTCTTTCAGTTTGTACCAGGCCATGCCGATGGCAAATACAATCAATGACACCGGCCAGACCATGCCGAACATCGTCAGCAGGCCGCTGTTGTTTTGAAGGTTTAATTCGACGTGGGCCTGGATCTGGGCCTCGCTCATGGTGCCGTTAAATACCTCCAGCCCAAGCATCATTGCCACGGCAACAAATGGCAGGGCGTACACAATGACGACAACAATCGCGACGACTGCGTAGGAAAGATACAAGGTCACAAGTGTCTGGCGTGCAGCTCCGTCACGGTCAAAAACAAAAAAGCGGTCACCCAGATGCGTGTTTTGCATTTTGATTTGCCAGAGCTTCAAATTTTTGTAGGGCAATATCAGGGCAAACAAGAGCATCAGGGTATTCAGCAACAATTGCCAAAGGCCATAGGTCCAGCCCTTGCCCGTCTGTCCGGCACGAATACTGCGCCAGCGCGTGCGTGACAGCCGGTAGCGTCGGGCCCGGTAGGTGGCGACGCCGATCAGATAGAAAAACAACAGGGCGATCACAAAACTGAATAGTCCGCTTATCATGGGGCTGCCCAGCATGGAAAGTAGAACGTTAAGCACGGCAACCGGTAGAAACACCACCAGGATGATCATCAAAAAGCCCAGAAAAAGTTCTTTGCCGGTGCCGGTATATTCAAGGGGGGAGCCAAAAACATGCATCTTTTCCCACAAGTACCGACGCACATTTGTCCGTGCCCAGAAACGATAGAATCCCAGGGTGACGATATTGAGCAGGAAATTCTTGATCACCAGCCAGATAATTTCCCGCGAAAGTCCGTGAAATTCTGAACTGCCCTGGACTATGTTCCGACCACTTGCCGAAGGGTTTTCTGTGTCTGAGTGATCCGTCATGATTGACCCCATGAACCTGATTGAAAACGCGCTTTGTCGGCGTGGTTATTATTCTTGCCGGACAAACATCCTGAACGTGTGATCCAGAGATTAGCACAAATATGTAAAGACTTGGTTGTTGCACAATTCAAAATAATCAACGGATCGCTTCGACTGCTATTTTGGCAACAACCGCAGATGTAGAAGCGATTCCTTCAGCGCCGGGTTCGCTGCAAACGGAATTCACAAGGCAGGTTGCTTGACAGCCCACCGATTCCCTATAGTTTTCCGGCTTTCAGGGCGGTTTTGACCCTGACAGGAATATAACTTTACAAGGATGAGTACTGGCATGGTTGCCTTGACACTTCCTGATGGCAGCGTCCGCCAATTTGATGACGCCGCATCAGGTGCAGATTTAGCCGCTGATATCGGACCGGGGCTGGCCAAAGCCGCCCTTGCCGTTCGCGTGGATGGAAACCTTTGGGACCTGCACCGGCCCATTGAGACCGATGCTGCTGTGTCTATTGTAACCATCAAGGACGATGACGAAACGATCCTGCATCTGCTGCGTCATGATGCTGCTCATATCCTCGCTGAAGCTGCCAAGGAATTATGGCCTGACATTCAGGTGACAATTGGTCCAGCCATCGAAAACGGCTTTTATTATGATTTTTCCAGGGCGGAGCCTTTCACGCCGGAAGACCTGGAGAAGATGGAAAAGCGCATGCACGAGATCGTCGACCGCGACGAAAAGCTCGAGCGTGAAGTCTGGGACCGCAACAAGGCGATCGATTATTTCAAGAGCATCGGCGAATTGTACAAGGCCGAATTGATTTCTGATTTACCGGAAGACGAAGTGATTACACTTTATCGGCAAGGTGAATTCGTTGATCTGTGTCTTGGCCCCCACCTGCCATCCACAAAAAAGCTTGGCCATGCGTTCAGGCTGATGAAGCTTGCCGGTGCCTATTGGCGCGGCAAATCCGACAACGAAATGCTGCAGCGTGTTTACGGCACGGCCTGGCGCAATGAAAAAGAGCTGAATGCGTACCTGTTGCGCATTGAGGAAGCTGAAAAACGCGATCACCGGAAACTGGGCAAGGAAATGGATTTATTCCATTTTCAGGAAGAAGCCGCCGGTATGGCTTTCTGGCATCCCAAGGGCTGGACGTTGTATCGCAGTCTTGAAAACTACATGCGCCGTCGACTTGATGCCGCAGGTTATGTGGAAATCAAAACACCACAGCTGGTTGACCGGATGCTATGGGAGGCCTCAGGGCACTGGGAAAAATACCGCGAGAACATGTACATTTCGGAATCGGAAGATCGTGTATTTGCACTTAAGCCGATGAACTGTCCTTGTCATGTGCAGGTTTTTCGCCAGGGATTGAAAAGCTATCGCGATTTGCCACTGCGTATGGCCGAATTCGGGTCCTGCCACAGGTACGAGCCATCAGGTGCCCTGCACGGTTTGATGCGGGTGCGGGGCTTTGTTCAGGATGATGCCCATATTTTCTGCCGTGAAGAGCAGATCGCTGCCGAGACCAAAGACTTTTGTGACCTGCTGATGTCGGTCTACAAGGACTTTGGCTTTACGGATGTTGCGATCAAGTTTTCTGACCGACCGGAAGTGCGGGCGGGTACAGACGAAGTCTGGGACCAGGCTGAAGGCGCGCTGAAAGATGCCGTTATTGCGGCCGGCTATGAATTTGAATTGAACCCGGGCGATGGCGCATTTTATGGCCCCAAGCTTGATTTTGTTCTCACCGACGCGATAGGGCGTGAATGGCAGTGCGGCACCTTGCAGGCTGATTTTGTCTTGCCTGAACGCCTGGGCGCGTCCTATATCGGCGAAGATAGCCAAAAACATACACCTGTCATGTTGCACCGGGCGATTCTCGGGTCTCTCGAACGCTTCACGGGCATCCTGATTGAAGAATATGCAGGTAAGTTTCCCTTATGGCTGTCACCTCAGCAATTCGTTGTTTGTGCGATTGTCAGCGACGCCGACGATTTTGCCAGTGAAGTTCTGGCAAAAATGAAGGCCGCTGGTCTGCGGGGCGACGTCGACCTTCGTAACGAAAAGATCAACCTGAAAGTTCGGGAACATTCGCTGGCCAAAGTGCCCGTGATTGTCGCTGTTGGCCGTCAGGAAGTAGAATCTGGTAAAGTCGCTGTTCGCCGTTTGGGCGAAAAAGGCCAACAAATCCTTGATTTGGACGACGCGATTGCTAGACTTGTGGAAGAAGCAAAGATTCCTGGCACTTGACATTCAGGCAAGACAGGAACAATTAGCTATGTCTGATCGGTAGTTCACTTACATACCGGTTGCGGGATAAAGTTTTTGAAACGGACATTGAAGGAGTATGGTCCATAGTTAGAAGGCCCATCGCAGCGCCGCCGACCCGAGAGGGCCCGCGCGTTAATGAATTTATTACTGTTCCAGAGGTTCGCGTTGTCGGACCTGACGGCGAAATGGAAGGCGTCATGTCTGTCGCAGCTGCCCGCGAAGTGGCAGCAGATCACGGACTTGACCTGGTAGAGGTTTCTCCCAATGCCGACCCACCCGTCTGCAAGGTTTTGGACTACGGCAAGTTTAAGTACGAAGCCCAGAAAAAAGCCAATGTCGCCCGCAAAAAACAAAAGACCATCGATCTGAAAGAGATCAAGATGCGTCCGAACATTGATACGCATGACTACGATGTCAAAATGCGTTCGATTTTCAAGTTCATTGCCGAAGGTGACAAGGTCAAGGTTACGCTGCGTTTTCGCGGTCGTGAAATGGCCCACCAGGAGCTGGGCATGAACGTCTTGAATCGCGTCCGGGCGGATGTCGATGAAGTTGCCAAGATCGAGCAGTTCCCGAAAATGGAAGGCCGCATGATGACTATGGTGATGGCGCCGAGATAACCGTTATCCAGCTATACAAACGCGAAACGCCGGGCATTTATTGCCCGGCGTTTTACGTTTAGCGGCTTTAAGCTTCTCGTGAGTTCAGGAGGAATCCGTCAGAGCCAGAATTGTCGTGACGTTGAAATCAACATTCCAAGCTCTCGATTGCAGACCAGAAAAAAAGAGTTTTAATATCAGGCCTGAATATCAAGCCTTTTTCCGCGGTCTTCACCTGAATCAGATTTTGCCCGTTTGGCCTTTTCATCTTCGGCGGCACGGTCGCTGATACTCTGGGAAGCTTCACGTTTGGGGGGTGGGCCAGCTTCTGCAGCCTGGGCATATGAGCCAATTGAACTGGGGGACATGTAACTTACTCCTATTAACACGCGTCTTGTCTCGCCCAAGATATAGCAACTATCAATCTGAATTTCATCAACTATCGATTCGTATTTAACTAAACTTCCTTACCAATTTAGCTAAATTTTTAGTGAAATTGCAGGTACTTGGCGTCGAAGCTTCGATTTGCGGGTTCGGCAGGGGCGTTCGATACAGAAGCAATTCCGTTTAATCCGAAATCGCCCTTGCAGATTGCGAACCTTGTAAATTGTCAGTTCTCAATTCTGTGGTGGCCTGCCGCAAGACTTGCCAGGAGGCCTGCAACGCCAGAGACGCCAGGATCAAGGCAACCGCCAGGTCCGGCCATTGACTTCCAGTTGCAAAAACGCCCGAAGCGGCCACAACAACTGCCAGATTTCCAAGAACGTCATTGCGCGTGCACAGCCAGACAGAACGCATGTTTGCATCGCCATTGCGATATTTGAACAAAAGAAACGCGGCCAGGAGGTTGGCCAGCATGGCCATCAAACCCACCGATCCCATCACGCTGGCGACCGGTGTATCCATCGTCAGACTGTTGTAGATTACGGTGCCAATTATCCACAGACCAAAGGCACCCATGGACAAGCCTTTCATAAAAGCAGCCCCGGCACGCCAGCGCAGACTTCTATCCAGAACAAACAGACTGATTGCGTAACTGGCGGAATCGCCCAGAAAGTCTACGGCGTCAGCCAGCAGGGAAACGGATCCGGAAAAAACACCTGCACTGATCTCAACCACAAACATGGCGGCATTGATGATCAGTACCGCCCACAGCACACGCTTCAGTGACCTTGTGATTTCAGTTGTGTCGACATGATGTCCGCATCCGGCACTCATGATCGTTCCTCCTGTATGTGGGCGATCAAATCCCGCAAGACGTGGCGCACATGGTCGTCTGCTGCGCCGTAAAAGACCTGTTTACCCTGACGTCTTCCCCGGACCAGTCGCGCAGCTTTCAGAAGTCGAAGGTGATGACTTGTCAGAGACGGTGTCATCTGCAATCCGGTCGCGATATCACCAACAGCACATTCCTTATCCAGACAAAGCATCAGAATGCGCAACCTGTTGGGCTCACCCATCAAATGCAGCATGTCAGCCAGAGTTTCAGTCTGACCGTCATTGAGTTCGGGGCGCGATATTTCTTCGGAAGGCATTAGCTGGTCCACAAATCGATAATTCAACATATGAATATTTGTTCATATGTATGTGGTGACTCGCAGATTGTCAATGTAAAAAGCCGCAAGTTTCCACTTTTCGCGGTAAAACATATCGCAGGTATTCCTGGGGAAGTTGCGCCTGTAAATATGCCAGGGTTCGAATCCCCCCTGAATCTCTGGAATCCCATGTTAACCGGGGTTTCGGGCTTGCAAAGCACCTGAGACCCCGTTATAAACCCCGCTCTTGCGAGTGGTCCGGCCTGTTAGGGCATGCCGTGGCACCTCAGAAGCTTCAGCCAGACAATCCATACGGGATTGCTCGGCAGGACTTGCGCACCGGACAAAATGTACGTTCCGGTGCCACTATCAGAAAGGAAGCAAATGCCCAAATTGAAGTCAAAGAGTGGCGCCAAAAAGCGCTTCAGTCTTACAGCGACAGGTAAGGTACGTGCGAACCAGGCTGGCAAACAGCATGGCATGATCAAGCGCACAAACAAGCAGATCCGCAACTTGCGTGGCACAACAATTCTTGCCCCACAAGATGCAAAGATCATCAAAAAAATGCTGCCCTACGGCTGAGGAGACTGAACAATGGCACGAGTAAAACGCGGCGTAACCACCCACGCCCGCCACCGAAAAGTATTAAAGCGCGCGAAAGGTTATCGCGGTCGCAATAAATCCATCTTCACAGCAGCTATCGAGCGCGTCGAAAAAGGCTTGCAATATGCCTATCGTGACCGCCGGGCAAAAAAGCGCAGCTTCCGATCTTTGTGGATCCAGCGCATCAATGCTGCAACCCGTGAGCATGGGCTGAACTACGGTCGATTTATCAATGGCCTCAATCTCGCTGGCATCGAACTTGACCGCAAGGTCATGGCCGATCTTGCTGTGCGCGAACCTGAGGCTTTCAAGGACCTTGTCGGACAGGCACAAGCTGCCCTCGATAAAGCCGGATAACTTCGGGCCCACTGGCGATTTCGCCAGTATCCAAAAATAATATCGGGCTGTTGCCCTGGTGACGTCAATTTTATCGGACTTTGCCAGGGCGCCAGCACCTTAAGGGGCCTCTTCCAACGGGCTCCTTTTTTGTTGAGCAGCCCTCTATAAGTCGAGCAAATGTTATGGATGATATCGCAAATCTGAAACAGACCCTTTCAGACAGCATCGCGGCAGCCGAAGATCAGGCTGCCCTGGAAGCCGTTCGTGTCAGCGCCCTTGGCAAAAAAGGCCAGGTTACGCAGCTGATGAAAGGGCTGGGGGGCATGTCGCCGGAAGAACGCAAAACTGCGGGCCCGGCTCTCAATGCCCTGAAAGATGAAATTGCAACTTTGCTGGACAGCCGCAAACAGGCATTGGAATCCGTTGAAATGGATTTGCGCCTGGCGACGGAACGGGTCGATGTTTCACTGACGCCACGTCCTGAATCAGAAGGATTTATTCACCCGGTCAGCCAGGTGATCGATGAAATTACAGCCGTGTTCGGTGACATGGGATTTTCTGTTGCCGAAGGCCCGGACATTGAGCAGGACTTTTATAATTTCACAGCGCTGAACATCCCGCCGGAACATCCGGCGCGCCAGATGCACGATACATTTTATCTGAATGACACCGGTGAAGGTGAGCGTATGTTGTTGCGCACCCATACTTCCCCTGTGCAGATCCGGACCATGGAAAACAACAAGCCGCCTTACCGCATTATTGCCCCTGGCCGGACCTATCGTTGTGATTCAGATATGACCCACACGCCGATGTTCCACCAGGTCGAAGGTCTGGTCATTGATCGCGACATCAACATGAGCCACCTGAAAGGCTGCCTGCAGGAATTTACCCGTTCGTTCTTCGATGTGGCGGACCTCAACGTGCGTTTCCGCCCGAGTTATTTCCCTTTCACGGAACCAAGTGCTGAACTGGATATCGGCTGTACCCGAAACGGCAACAGCCTGACAATCGGTGGCGATGACTGGCTGGAAGTTCTTGGCTGCGGCATGGTGCATCCCAAGGTTCTGGAATATGTCGGTGTCGATCCCAACGAATGGCAAGGTTTTGCCTTCGGCATGGGCATCGACCGGATTGCCATGCTGAAATATGGCATACCGGATCTGCGCGCCTTTTTCGAATCTGATTTGCGCTGGTTACGTCATTACGGGTTTTCCGCCCTGGATGTACCCGGACTTGCCGGAGGGCTGGCCCGATGAAATTTCCCCTGTCATGGCTCAAACAACATATCGAAACAGATGCAACGCTGGATCAGGTCGTCGACACACTGACAGCAGTTGGTCTTGAAGTTGAAGAAGTTACCGATCGTGCCAAAGAGCTGGCGCCTTTCACAGTGGCTCATGTCATCGAAGCTGTGCAGCATCCGGATGCGGATCGTTTACGGGTTTGCACAGTTGATACTGGCAACGGCATCACGCAGGTCGTTTGTGGCGCACCAAATGCCCGAACTGGCATGAAAGGCGTCTTTGCGGACGTGGGCACGACCATTCCTGGTAACGGCATGCTGTTGACCGCAGCAAAAATTCGCGGTGTCGAAAGCAAGGGCATGCTCTGTTCGGAACGTGAAATGGGTTTGTCAGACGAACATGACGGCATAATTGATTTGCCGGAAGATTCGCCAATTGGTGCGCCCTTCGCAAAACTGGCCGGTCTGGATGATCCGATTATCGAACTCAAAATCACGCCGAACCATCAGGACGCCCTGGGCGTTGCAGGCATTGCGCGCGATCTTGCCGCTGCTGGTCTGGGCAAGGTGATTACACCCGAAGTCGAAGTCTTGCCTGGTGCTTTCGAAAGTCCGATCAAGATCGAAATGAAACTGGGCGATGATGTTGCGGATGCCTGTCCGTATTTTGTCGGCCGGTATGTGCGCGGCATCAAGAATGGTCCCAGCCCCAAATGGCTTCAGGATCGTTTGCTGGCCATCGGCTTGCGGCCAATTTCTGCGCTGGTCGACATGACCAACTATATTACATTTGATATGGGCCGTCCCCTGCACGTTTTTGATGCTGACAAGGTTGCAGGTAACATTCATCTGCGCCTGGCAAAATCCGGCGAGACGATCGATGCCCTGAACGACAAATCCTATGATCTTGATGATCAGATGACGGCTGTCTGCGATGACAACGGTGTCCTTGGTCTGGGCGGTGTTATCGGTGGTGTCCCTTCAGGCTGTACAGAAGAGACGACAAACGTTTTCATCGAAGCGGCCTTGTTTGATCCCGTTCGCACGGCGACAACCGGGCGCAAACTACAAATAGATTCTGATGCGCGTTATCGGTTTGAACGCGGCATCGATCCGGCAGCTGTGGTTTCCGGGATGGAACGGGCAACCAAACTGGTATTGGAAATTTGCGGTGGTGAAGCCAGTGAAATTACGACAGCTGGTGCTCAGCCTGAATGGTCAAAAACTGTTTCCTTCCGTCCCGCCAGAATGCAGACCCTGGGTGGTCTTGATACCCCGGCTGAACAAAGCATTTCCATTCTTGAAAGCCTCGGCTTTGGCATCCTGGAAAATAATGGCGATACGCTGGAAGTCTCTGTGCCGACCTGGCGTATGGATGTACACGGCGAAGCTGATCTCGTGGAAGAGGTTGCGCGCATAGTTGGCTATGACGCCATTCCCGCAATCCCGTTGCGCAATCCGGCACCGGTAACCCGTCCGGCGATTACGCCTCAACGGCGACGCATGGTAACAGCGAAGCGGGTGCTGGCTGCACGTGGCATGAACGAAGCTGTCACCTGGTCGTTCACACAGACCCCGTGGGCAGAAATGTTTGGTGGTGGTGCGGATGCTTTGCGACTTGCAAATCCGATCAGCTCAGAAATCGACATCATGCGCCCTTCAACGCTGCCCAATCTGATCGATGCCGTAAAACGCAATGTCGACAGGGGCGTGGGTAACGTGGCTTTGTTCGAAGTTGGTAACACCTACAGTGGCGTCAAACCTGACGAGCAACAAGTTGTTGCAGGCGGTGTCCGGCGAGGAGAATCTGGCCAGAAGCACTGGTCACAGGCAAGTCGCGAAATTGATGTGTTTGATGCCAAGGCAGATGCCATGGCGGTCTTGACTGAAATTGGAGCGCCAACCGCCAACTTGCAAACATTTGTTGAAGCCCCTGACTGGTATCATCCTGGCCGCTCCGGCACCTTGCGCCTGGGGCCAAAAAACATTTTGGCCGCGTTTGGAGAATTGCATCCACGCATCCTCGCGCTGATGGATGTCAAAGGTCCACTGGTTGGCTTTGAAGTCTTCATGGATAACCTTCCAAAATCCAAAGACAAAGCCAGCCACAACCGGTCCGCGCTTGTCGTATCAGATCTGCCGTCGGTGGATCGTGACTTCGCTTTTGTTGTCGGCAGTGACGTTGCGGCCCAGGATATCGTCCGGGCCGCCACGGGCGCCGACAAAAAACTGATCGCCGATGTCTCTGTGTTTGATGTCTTCGAAGGTGCCGCGCTGGGTGAAGATAAAAAATCCATTGCTGTCCGGGTTCGCCTGCAGCCATCCGACAAGACTTTGACGGAAGATGAAATTGACGCCGTCGCCGACCGCGTTGTCAGCCAGGTGGTCAAGGCAACAGGCGGAGCATTGCGGGGATAATCATGCCGGTTACATCAAATGTAGAGCCTGATAGCGATATCAAGATTGACGAGATACCGTCAACTTATCGGCGTATGCGCATCGGTGGTCCCTTTGCCAGTTTCAATGGACCGCTAGTTGGTCAGCTGGACGAAGATGGATTGTCCATGGGCTTTGTCGTGGAAAAACGCCATCTGAATCCAGTAGGTATTTGTCATGGGGGTATGTTGATGACCCTTGCTGATATGCAGTTGGGTGTTGGGTCGATGGCGCGCACAAAGGCCTGGGAATTTTTGCCGACGGTGAATATGACTTGCGATTTTGTCCAGGCCTCACCCATGGGTGCCTTTATTTATGGCACCACCGATATCATTCGCGTGACCAAGAACCTGTTGTTTGCTTCCTGCATTCTCTGGCACGGCGAAGATCCTGTCTTCCGTGGTAGTGGCATCATGAAGCGGGCCGGGCGGGATGAGACAAAGACCGTTGATCTGGAACGCTTCTTCGAGCCGGAAGAGGCCTGATCATCGTGAATACTTCTCCTCAGTCTGAAACATCGACTGATATACCTGACGGTTATCGTCCCATGAACGTGCCTGAGGGCAAGTTTCTGGCCGAAAATGGACCGATTTATGGGTGGCAGGACGGCGACGATATTCATCTCGGTATGAGAATAGGCGAGCAGCATACGAATGCCGGTGGCATTTGTCATGGCGGCATGTCGATGGCTTTTGCCGACGCCCAGCTTGTGGCCGGAGCCATGGCGAAAATGGATGACTACACGCCATTGGCCACCATTAATACTTGCGTTGACTTTGTTCGTCCGGGCATCGTTGGCGGTTGGTTCAGGGGAGAGACAAAGATTATTCGATCCACCAGAAATCTGGTGTTTGCCGAAGCAATGATTTTTGTTGATGATGAACTTGCCATGCGGTGTAGCGGTGTTTTACGTCGACTGAAGTTTGAGCCCTTCGATCCTGATCTCATGTTTCAGGATATTGCGCCCGGGTATGTCGGTCTGCGCGGCGAATCCGATCCGCCGGAAGGATTTCATCTGGCGAACATTCCAGGTCCGGTATTGGATATTAACGGTCCCTTGCATGTTCATCTTGAAGACCGGAACCTGCGCCTGGGCTTACGGATCGAGGAGCGTCACTGCAATTCTTCCGGTGTGTGCCATGGCGGTATCCTGATGATGTTTGCTGATGTGCAACAGGGCGTCGGTACCATGTTCAAGGCCGAAGAATTCAATTTTATGCCGACCATGCACATGTCGACAGATTTTGCCGTGCCAGTACGCGTGGGTTCCTGGCTGGTAGGCGAAACCGAAGTTATTCGTATGACCCGCAATATGGCATTTTCAAGCTGTATACTTTCAGTCGACGGCGTGCCTGTCGTTCGTTCCAGCGGTGTGAACAAGCGAACATCAAAATCCTTTGATGTCGTGACACCCAAAACCATCTTTGATTTGCCTGTTTAGCAATTGAGTGATAGAAGCCGCCTTCATGACTGACCTTAGCCATATTCGTAACTTTTCGATCATCGCGCATATTGATCACGGTAAATCGACCCTTGCGGATCGCCTGATCCAGGTTTGCGGCGGCTTGTCTGCGCGTGAGATGACGGAACAAGTGCTCGATTCCATGGATATCGAGCGTGAACGCGGTATCACGATCAAGGCGCAGACCGTTCGCCTGGACTACACCGCCAAGAACGGCGAAAAATATATCCTCAATCTGATGGATACGCCGGGCCACGTGGATTTCGCTTACGAAGTTTCACGGTCATTGGCGGCCTGCGAAGGTTCATTGCTGTTGGTGGATGCCAGCCAAGGCGTGGAAGCACAGACCCTGGCCAACGTCTATCAGGCGATTGATGCCAACCATGAAATCGTCGTTGTCCTGAACAAGATCGACTTGCCCGCATCTGAGCCTGAACAGATCAAGGCACAGATCGAAGAAGTTATTGGCATTGACGCCAGCGATGCTTTACCCGTTTCTGCCAAGACCGGCGACGGTGTGCCAGAAGTCCTTGAGCGAATTGTCGCGCAATTGCCTGCCCCGACAGGCAACGCAGATTCTGAACTAAAAGCTATGCTGGTGGACAGCTGGTATGATCCCTATATGGGCGTTGTGATCCTGGTGCGTGTGCGCGACGGTATCATTCGCAAGGGTCAGAAGATTCGGATGATGGCCGCGGGCTCCAGCCACCTTGTCGAACAAGTTGGTGTTTTCCGTCCCAAAACCGAAAAGATTGACCAACTTGGGCCCGGTGAACTGGGCTATATCATCGCCGGTATCAAGGAAGTCGCCGATACCAATGTGGGTGACACCATCACCGATGACAGAAAAC